>Ga0210407_10003594_pt1 | contig 12511 bp, 7 predicted proteins | sample IncBWC27MmetaG_FD_150860 | JGI IMG/M metagenome (GOLD analysis project Ga0210407, IMG submission 150860) | Forest soil microbial communities from Barre Woods Harvard Forest LTER site, Petersham, Massachusetts, United States - Inc-BW-C-27-M | ecosystem: Environmental > Terrestrial > Soil >... | reverse complement strand
AACGCCGTCGTCAGTATACGCCGTGATCAGGACGGTCGGAATCGGCTTTCCCGAAGCCGACAAGTGACGATGCAGCTCGAGCCCGGTCATTCCCGGCATTTGCATGTCGGCGATCAGGCAGGAAGTGTGGTGGACATGCCGCGAGCTTAAAAACTCTCGCGCGGACGCGACGGCTGCGACCCTATATCCCAGCGACCTCATGAGACCGTTTATCGCCTCGCGCATCGACTCATCGTCGTCGATAATCGAAATCAGCGGCTTTGCCTTTGGCACTCGACCTCCCGCACCCGGGGCTGTGATAGAAATAGAAATGATGCGACGCGATCCGAAGCCCTTGGGCGCAGGGTGATAGTCATGGCATTTCAGGGAGAAGAGACAAAACTCAAGAGCCAGGCGATTATACTTTGGTTTAGACGAGCTGCCACAAGGGCGAGCGCATGTTGCACTGCACCTCGCTCTATATCGAGCGATACCTTGGGGATCTCCTCGTTGCTGCACGCCGTGGTGATCAGCTGGCTCAAGCGCTTGCCGGCCGGAGCGCGCGTGGGTGTGCATGATAGCGGCATCGTCGAGAGCGACGGACCGTCGACCCTCGACGCTCATTTTCGGATCGCCCGCAACTGAGTGGTGCTGCGGTCACCTCTGTTGCCCCACAGCAACAGAGGTTAATCATTTGCGCGAAGTGATCGCTTGTAAAAAAACCGTCGCTCTTTATCGATTAGGCTGAGGTGCTTCGTCCTAAAGGGGCCGGAAAAATGGCCGACAGGTCTGCCGCGCGCCATCGCGGCTCGGCGCGCTCATCACACTCTGCGCCGCAATGATACCCGCGGCAGCCGATGCGCAAAATGCCACGATCGATCGGATCGAAGCTATCGTCGAACGGCCGTATACCGGCCTCCAGCCGGGGCTGCTCCGCGCCGCCGGACGCTCGGTCCATGCGCATCTGATCGATCTTGTCGGCCGCGGCATTGTCGAGAGCGACGGCCCGCCAGGACTGGACGCGCATTATCGCATAGCCCGCAGCTGACGGGCGACTTTGGCGCGGTGAGGCGGTGGCCGTGCGAGTAGTCCGCGGGCTTCCTATCGCTCAATTACTGAGTGATCTCGCCATGTAGCATTCGTTGGGGCCCAGGGGATTGAAGGCCTGTTCCCCGGGGAGCACTGCGAGCTGCTTGTAGTAGTCCCATGGGCCTTTGGATTCCGACGGGTTCTTGACCTCGAACAGATACATGTCGCGAACCAGGGTGCCATCTTCGCGGATCTTGCCGTTCTTGGTCATGAAGTCGTTGACCGGGGTCGCCTTCATCTGCTTGACGACGGTCGGACCGTCGGTGGTGCCGGCCGCCTTGACCGCGGCGAGGTAGTGCATGATCGAACCGTACACCCCGGCCTGGACCATCGTCGGCTCGCGCTTCATCCTGTCGAAAAAACGCTTTGACCAGGCCCGCGTCTGATCGTTCTGATCCCAGTAGAAGGCCGACGTCAGCTGCAGCCCGTGCGCGGTCTGCAGGCCAAGTCTGTGGACGTCGGAAATGAAGAGAAGTAGCCCGGCAAGTTTTTGTCCGCGCTCCACGATACCGAGCTTGGCGGCCTGCTTGATCGAGTTGTCCGTGTCGCCGCCGGCATTGGCAAGCCCGATGACCTTTGCTTTCGAGGCCTGCGCCTGCGACAGGAAGGGGGAGAAATCCGCGGTCATCAGCGGCGCGCGGACCGAGCCCAGAACCCAACCGCCGCTTTGCTGGATCACCTTTGCCGTGTCGCGTTCGAGGTCATAGCCAAAGGCGTAATCCGCGGTGATGAAGAACCAGGTGTCGCCGCCGGATCTGACGACTGCGCCGCCGGTGCCGTTCGCCAATGCAACTGTATCGTAAGTCCAATGGACCGAGGTCGGTGAGCAGGCCCTGCCGGTGAGGTCGGAGGCTGCTGCGCCAGAGATCAGCAGCACCTTGTTCCGGTTGTGCGCGACCTCCTGGACGGTGAGGGCCACATTCGAAGTCGCCACGTCGGCGATCGCGTCGACACCGTCATTGCCAAACCACTGATTGGCGATCGCCGCACCGAGATCGGGTTTGTTGTGGTGATCGGCGCTGACCAGCTCGATCTTCTTGCCGTTCACGGAACCGCCGAAATCGGCGATTGCCATTCGCGCCGCCTCGACCGAGCCCAGGCCGCCGATATCGGCGTAAATGCTCGAAATGTCGGTGAGGACGCCGATCTTGACGACATTGCCCGACAAGAAGGGCTCAATTTGGGCAGAGGCTGGGGCGGTCAATGCCAGGGCGGCGGCAAGCCCGAGCGCTGCGGCAAGTCTCATCGGAATTCCTCCCGGTCGCTCTCACTTTCCCGAGAGAATCGTGCAGCTTGTCGAGGTTCTGAGCAAGATCCTTGTTACGAGTCGATGACGCGCCGCTCCTACAGCACGGCCGCGGGCGATGCAGTTCTGCAACACCAGCAGGAGTTATTAACGCCCTTCTTCGCACTGTCATAATCAACCGTTAACCTTTCCCCAACGACGTTCATTTCGTTCGGGGGGCGCGATGACCGTAAAGCGAAACATCGCCTGTAAGGGGGTGATCGGCGGCCTGATCGCGGGCTTCGCCAGCGCAATTCTGCCAGTCTCGGTTACCGCGCAAACCGTTGGGAACGATCCGATCAAACAGCTGCAGGATCAGATCCGAAAAATTCAGAAAGAGTACCAGTCGCAAATCCGCGGCCTTCAGAAGCAGCTCGACGATTTGAAGGCGGCACAGGCGGCGCCGAAGCCTCCACCGCCCCCACCCCCGGCGCCAGGACTGGCGGTGCCGCCGCCTGGGGGCGTACTCCCGCCGCCTGTGCCGGGGGGACCGGGGGCTCCGCCGCCGGAGGCTCCGCCGTCTCTCCCGGCCGCGGTGGCCGCCGCCAAACACGGAATTTTCGGCACCGGCATCGATGTCAGCATGGCAAACTCGTATATCGAGGCGGCCAGCATCTTCCGGACGCGCAACGAGACGGCCGATATCTCTTCAAACTTCAACACCGGCATACCGATGCCGAACAACCCAAACTATCATCTCTCGGAGTTTCGTGAGAGCGCGCACCAAAGCCGCCTCGCCTTGTTGGCAACGGGCAGCGTCAACGAGGATACGAAATTGGCGGGTTATTTCGAAAACCGATTTCCAGAGCGCGGGCACGACTTCAAACTCCGTCGAGAGCAACAGCTATACACTGCGGCTGCGACAGGCCTACGCCACCCTCGATAAGAGAGATTGGGGCACCTACTCCTGGGCGGGCAGGTTTGGAGCCTTCTCACCATGTTTAAAGAGGACATGACGCCTCGCCAGGAGAATATCCCGCTGACGATCGACGGGCAGTACGCTGTGGGGTTCACCTGGTTGCGGAACCCGCAGGTCAGGGTAGTCCAGCATTTCGGCAATATGTTCGCGGCGGGTCTGGCGTTGGAGAGCCCGCAGGCGGTGGTCTTCAGCGGCCCCAACGCGCCGTTGGTGCCGACGACTTTCAGCAACCCCGGCGGGATGCTGCTCAACCCTCTGGTCAACTATTCAACCGATATCGGGCCCGACGTCACGGCCAAGTTCACGGTCGATCCTGGATGGGGGCATTTCGAGCTCTATGGCCTCGGTCGCGCCTTCCGCAGCCGGGCGAATTTCTCGAACCGCACGATCTTCGGCGGCGGCGGCGGTGCCGGCGCCATCTTCCCGATCGTTCCGAAGCTCCTCGACCTGCAGGCGGACTTCCTGATCGGCGACGGTATCGGTAGGTATGGGACCGTAGGGCTGCCGGATGTGGCGGTCAAACCGACCGGCGTCCTCGTACCGATCCCGGAGCTCCAGGCGCTCGTCGGCCTGGTCGGCCACCCGACCGACTATATCGACCTCTATGCGTATGCCGGCCTGGAGCAGGCCAGCCAAACCTCGTTCACGGTCAACGGGACGCTGCCCTTCGGCTATGGCAATCCGCTCTACAATAATACCGCGTGTCTCCACGAGTCGGCGTCCGCGGCCGCGGCCAACTGCGCGGCGAATACCTCTCGCGTCTGGCAGGTGACGGGCGGTTTCTGGTGGGACGTCTACAAAGGCGATTTCGGCAGGCTGCGCGTCGGCGGCCAGGGCTCGTACACCGAGCGCCAAGTCTTCGCCGGCATCGGCGGCGGGCCCAACACCAATGAGGGCATCTTTATGGCGTCGCTGCGATATTACCCGTTCGCGCCTTGAGATCGACCTGTCTGTCGGCGGCCACGAACCCCTTTCGCAACGATATAGATCTCGGGCGATTCGGCGTCGCTCGCCGGCAGCTCTGTGAAATGAGAAGCCGCGCCGGAGGGAATTACGAGTCTCTCGGGAGTGCTCCTCCTGAGCCCCGGTGCCGATCGCGGGCAGAAGACGTCCCTGCTGTAACTGGGTGAATAAAAGTATATTGCTCCCTGAGCAACAGCGGTCAATCATCTTGTAGTCTTGCCGGCTGACGCGCTGACTCGATAGGGGGAGCAGGGACGTGGGGAGCAAATCTGGCACCTGCCGGAAATGCAGTGTGCTGCTTGCAATCGGCACATATGTCGTACCAGCGGCAGCTGCCGCACAAAGTTCTCCAATCGACCGGATCGACGCAATCGAGCGGCAGATACGCGGTCTGCAGAGCGAGTTACAGCAGCTCAAGGGCGAGCTCGGGCTAGCAAAGCAGCAGCTCCGCCAGTCGCGGAGCGAAGCGCAACGTGCGCAAGACCAGCTTCGCGAGGCCCGCGAGGCGGCGGAACGAGCGCGGCAGGACGCGCTCCGGGCCACGACTGCAGAGACTCGAGCCGAACAGGCTGTGGCACAGGTACAGGCAGCCGGTGCGACTCCTCCGGCCGCCGCCGAGGCAGCGGGGGTCAAGGTCAGCATGCCCGAAGGGCGCCCGACCATCGCCTCGGCAGATGGCCGGGTGTCTCTCGCCATTGGCGGGTTTACCCAGTTTGACATGGGCGGTTACTTCCAGAACGTGAACCAGAACACCCAGTTTCCGCAGCTCAACAATGGCGTGAACTTACGTCGCGGTAGACTCTACTTTATTGGCACATTTGATGATTTCAGGTTTAACATTACACCCGATTTCGGCGACAGACCCGACGGAGCGGTGGGTTTGTTTGAGGCGAATTTGAACTACATCGGGATCAAACCGCTGACCTTCACAGTCGGATATGTTCATCCGTTTGTCGCGCTAGACGACGCGACGTTCCCCGGCAATACGCTGTTTCTCGAACGGCCGAGCATCGTCAACATAGAGCGCAGCGTGGCGGCCGGTATCGAGCGCGCTTCCCTCGGAGCAAACGCGGCGACCGAAGACTATTTCGCATCAGCCTATCTGACCGGCCCGCTTTTTGGCGCGCAGCGACCCGTTCTCCTCAACGGTGAGCAGGTGGGGTTCGTTGGACGCTTGGCCGCGCGGCCCTACCATGACGAGGACTGGAATTTCCATGCCGAGTTCTCCGGTCAGATGGCGTTCCACCCGAATGTGATCGCAAGCGGCACGCCTGGGGTAAGCCGAACCACATTTACTCTCGCAGACGAGCCCGAGCTGGAAATCGATTTTAACCCGCTCGTCAGCACTGGCCCGTTGTCCGCTAAGAGTGCGAATGCTTACGGCGGCGCGCTCGCGGCCAGCTGGCGCAACTTCCTGCTGGCGGGCGAGTACTACCAAATCGACGTAAACCAATCGAAATTGCCGAGTCTACCCTCGCCTACGCTTGGCTTCAACGGCGGCTATGTTGATGCGGGCTGGGTCATCACGGGAGAGCCCATCCCCTATGATATTACGCGGGCCGCCTGGGCCAGGCCCAAGCCCGAGCACCCCTTCAGCCTCGCGGATGGCGGCATCGGTGCCTGGGAAATTGCGGCTCGCTACAGCACTGTCGATCTCAACAGCAACGTCGTTCCTGGCGTGCCGCAAAGTGTCACCGGCGGTGTTTATGGCGGCCGGCAACAGATCGTCAGTGTCGCGCTCAGCTGGTACCCGAACGACTGGCTGCGCTTTATTCTGCAATTCCAACACGTGGACATAAACAAGCTGAATTCGGCAGGCACAGTCCAAATCGGTCAGCGCATCGAGACACTCGCGGGCAGGGCCCAGGTCGTTTGGTGAGATCTATCCCATCGATGGGAGCGATGGCGCCACAAACGATCCCTATGCAGATCTCGCTCGCGGGTGACGGCGAGCGTGCCTCCCTGTTCGGGCTGCCGGTCGCTCTGACCTGATCGCGCGCGATGATCGTGGCGGTGTAGCCAGCAAGCGCCGCCGGGTAGGCCGCAAGCCGGCGCCCCATAGTGCCAGACCGACGAGAAACGGGGGGCGCCCGCATCGAGCAGGGCGTCGGCAAAATCAAGCGCTTGAACCGGATCGCTTTGCGCTGCGAGAAGACTGCACAGACTTCGCCACCTTCATCGCCCTCGCCTGCGCGTTTGTCTTGGTCAAATCTGTCCACGCGACCTAGCAAATCAGCTTAAACTCATTAAATTGGCGCGTGGCGCCCCAGCTTCGGCGGATCGACCGCCGCGGCCTCCGGAGCAAGGCTCTTCCGGGGTGGGTCACCGACGGTCGATGACCGCGCGGCCACTGCTCGCCTCCACCGATCGGTAGGAGAGGAGACCCCCGCTATGCCCATTGTCGGGTTGGTGCTCAGGCGGCCCTACACGGTGGCCGCGGTATTGATCCTCGTTTGTCTGCTGGGTGTTGGCGCGGCCACGCGCATGCCGGTCGATATTTTTCCGGAAATCGACATCCCGGTCGTCAGCGTCGTCTGGACCTACAACGGCATGAGGGCGGAGGATATCCAGGACCGGATCCTGTCCATTCACCAGCGCCAGCTTGCCTCTCTTGTCGATAACATCTCGCGCATCGAGGCGACGAGCTATGAGGGGGTCGGCGTCGAGAAGATCTATCTCCACGAGGGAGCCGATGTCAGCCAGGCTATCTCGCAAGTCGCCAGTAGCGCGCTCGTCGTCCTGAAGTACATGCCGCCGGGCATCACGCCGCCCCTCGTGCTGCGCTACGGCGCAACAGATGTTCCGGTCATCCAGCTCAGTCTTTCGAGCACCGCCTTACCGGATACCGCACTCAACGATCTTGGCCAGAACGTCATTCGCCCGGACTTGGCCGTCGTCCACGGGGCAGACGTTCCCCAGCCATATGGAGGCAAGCCGCGGATTATCATGGCGGACCTCGATCGGCGGGCGCTCGACGCGCGCGGCCTGTCACCGTCCGATGTAAGCCGAGCCTTGCAGCAGCAGAACATCGTCTTGCCTTCAGGCGACGTAAAGATCGGCCGGAAGGACTACCTGCTGACGATGAACAACAGCCCGGAGGTCATCGAGAGGATCAACGCCTTCCCGATCAAGAACGACAACGGAAAGATCGTCTTCATGCGCGATGTCGCGCACGTGCATGACGGATATCAGGTGCAGACAAACTCCGTCTCCGTGGACGGAACGCCAGGTGCGCTGATCACTATCCGGAGCACAGGCGGCGTGTCGACGCTCGCGGTTGTTGCCGGGGTCCGCAATGCGTTGGCAGATATCGAGAAGGCCATTCCTAAGAGCGTTTCGATCCGCACCCTCTTCGACCAGTCCATCTTCGTCGACGCCGCCCTGAACAGCGTAAAGATGGGTGGTTTGATGGCGGCAGGTCTGACGGCGCTCATGATCCTGTTGTTCCTCGGCAACTGGCGCCTGACGCTGATCATTCTGGCGTCGATTCCCTTGTCGATCATCGCCGCCGTGCTAGTAATGGACATTGGCGGACAGACGCTCAACACCATGACGCTCGGCGGATTCGCCCTGGCTGTCGGCATTCTGGTCGATAACGCGACGGTCGTAATCGAAAACATCGAACGGCATGTCCGCCTGGGCGAACCGCTGGAACACGCCATCTTGAACGGCGCCGGCGAGGTCGGCGTACCGACGTCGCTTGCAACATTGTGCACCTGCATCGTGTTCGTCCCGGTCTTCCTGCTTCAGGGCACTGCCAAATACCTGTTTGCGCCTCTGTCGATGTCGGTCTGCGCGTCGCTGCTCGCCAGTCTCGCCCTCTCCTTCACGCTCGTTCCGGTGCTCTTCAAGTATCTGATGCGCTCATCGGTGTCCGCCCACCGCGAAAACCGGATACGACCGAGCCACCCGCGGCGGTTCAATCCGTTCGGCGCGATCCACCGCAATTTCGAGCAAGGCTTCGAAGCCTTTCGCGAGGGCTACCGGAACAGCGTGGCGTGGGCGGTGTCGAAACCGCTGTGGACGGTTGGCTTCTTCCTGCTCCTGGTCGTTGCGTCGCTCATGCTCTTCCCGGCGCTGGGCCGCGATTTCTTCCCCCAGGTGGACGCCGGCCAGATGCGGCTGCACGTCCGCGCTCCGGCCGGGAGCAGGATCGAGCAAACCCAGGCGGATTTCGCCCGCGTCGAGACGGCGATCCGGGACATCGTCGGCAACCACCAGATCGACACGATCCTCGACAATATCGGCTTGCCCTATAGCGGCTTGAATATCGCGCTCAGCGATTCGGCGACGGTCGGTCCGATGGACGGAGAAATTCTTGTCGCGCTGAAGCCGCAGCACACCCCGACCGCAACGCTCATGGCGCGGCTCCGGCGCGACCTTCCCGAGCGCTTCGCCGCGTTGCAGTTCTTCTTCCAGCCGGCCGATATCGTCGATCAGGTATTGAACTTCGGCCAGCCGGCGCCGATCGATATCCGGGTATCGGGACCCAATCAGGATGACGCCTACGGGTTGGCGGCGAAGCTTGCGCGCGATCTCCGGCGCGTCCCCGGTATCGTCGATTCGCATGTCTTTCAGGTGCCCGACGCCCCGACGCTTAACGTGAACGTCGATCGCGCATTCGCTGCCGATGTCGGCTTGGATCAATCCGCGACGGCGGACAATGTGCTGGTGACGACGAATGGCAGCGCTCAGACCGCACCCACTTCTGGGTCGATCCGAGCAACGGCGTCAGCTATCCCCTGGCGGTCCAGCTACCGACCTACAAAATCGAATCGACCCAGGACCTGTGGACGATGCCGATCACCTCCGGCGGCGCTCGGGGCTCGGGTCAGCTGCTGATGAACCTGGCCGCGTTCGGCCGTGGCAAGACGCCGATGGTCATGTCCCAGCTCAACATCCGGCCGGTGTTCGATGTGCAGGCCAACGTCCAGGGGCGGGATCTCGCTTCGGCGGCTTCCGCCATCGACACGGTAATTGCTGCCGATCGACCCGATCCGGCAAAGGCAACCTCTGTTAGCTTGAGCGGGCAGGTGCAGACCATGCGCGATAGCTATGCGGGTCTGTTCTCCGGCATGGCGCTCGCCGTGGTCCTGGTTTACCTGTTTCTGGTCATCAATTTCCAGAGCTGGCTCGATCCGATGATCGTGCTGATCGCCGTCCCGCTTACGCTGAGCGGGGTAATGTGGATGCTTTACCTGACGGGGACCCATCTCAGCGTCCCGGCGCTGATGGGAACCTTGATGAGCATCGGGCTCACGACCGCGAACAGCATTCTGGTCGTGACATTCGCCAATCAACGGATGGCCGCTGGCGACGACGGGCAGGCGGCGGCGGTTGCTGCCGGATACACACGTCTGCGCCCGGTCCTGATGACTGCGGGCGCCATGATCTTCGGAATGTTTCCGATGGCCTTGGGCGTCGGCGAGGGCGGCGAGCAGAACGCGCCGCTCGCTCGAGCGGTCATCGGCGGGCTGTTGTTCGCTACGGTCGCAACCTTACTATTCGTACCGGCCATGTATCGGCTGCTTCGCCGCCAGGCCCCGAGCCATTTGGTCGACGCGTCGGCACCGGGCCCTCAGACGAACGCATGAGGCTTTTGAAAAGGCATCGATGGGCGGCGGAAGATGAGCAGCGATGACCTAGAGCCGCCCGGCGCGGCGCACCCTGATCCCCCGGGGGTCTCCACCAGCATCGCGCGCGGAACCGGTCGCCGGATGCAGATCCTTGCCGGAGCGGTAGCGGGGGTGTTTCTGGTCGGATTTTTTGTCACCCACACCATTCGGTCGCACTCCGCAGACCGTCTGGCTGCGGCGACGGCTACCCGTGTGGCGGCGGCGCCTCTGGTCGATGTCGCCACCGTGCAATCGGCTCCGCAGACGGACGTTCTCGCCCTGCCTGGAGAGGCGGCGGCTTGGTATGAAAGTACGATCTACGCGCGGGTCGACGGCTATGTGGAGAAGTGGTTCGTCGACATCGGCGACCATGTGCATGAGGGGCAGGTGCTCGCGACGATAGAGACCCCGAGATTGGATGCCCGGCTCGTGGCCGATCGGGCTCGCCTCAGGGCCGCCGAAACCGAGGTAGAGGTCGGCGAGGCCCAGGCGCGCTTTGCCCGCAGCACGTACGAGCGCTGGAAAAATTCGCCAAAGGGCGTAGTGTCCGAGCAGGAGCGCGAGGAGAAGAAGGCCGCCTCTGAGAGTGCGGAGGCGCGAAGGAACGCAGCAGTTGCTCAGGTCAATCTCGCGCAAGCGGAGGTCGACAGGCTGACTGCATCCGTGCGATTCAAGGAGGTCCGTGCGCCGTTCTCCGGGATCATCGTCCAGCGGCAGATAGACATCGGCAACCTCGTTACCGCCGGAAGCACGAGCGGCAACACACCGCTCTACCGTATGACGAAGAACGATCCGATCCGCATCTTCGTCGAAGCGCCGCAAAGCGTGGCGGCGTCAATGAAGGTCGGCACGCCGGCCCATATCAGCGTCGGCAATCTGCAGGGCCGGTCATTCGATGGTACGATCACGCGAACGGCCAACGCCGTTGACACGACCGCGCGGACGCTCCGTGTCGAAGTGGACCTCCCCAATCCCGACGGCGCGCTGGTGCCAGGCTCGTACGTCCAGGCTGCCTTTTCTCTCCATACCCAGGGCGTGTCGCAGGTGCCGGCGGCAGCCCTCGTTTTCGGCGTCAGCGGACCGCAGGTCGCGATCGTCGGCAGTAACGGCAGCGTCGAGTTCCGCAATGTGTCGATCGTTCGCGACAACGGCGGTGTCGTCGAGTTGACGTCCGGCGTCAGGCCAGGAGAAAAGGTCGCGCTCAACATCAGCAGCCAGATCGCCGATGGCCAGAAGGTGCGGCTGAGCACCGACGACGGCGACGTCGCCAGCGTCGCCTCGACCCGACCATAGCCGCCACGATGAGGGGCCCGAGCTCTCCGGGTGTTGCGGTGATCCTCGGAATGGTGCTTGGAGCCTGCACCGTCGGCCCCGACTATCGACAGCCGGACCTGTCCGTCCCGCCGTCCTTCGCCACACCAACGTCGGCGGAAGTCTCGACCGTCGCTTCGGAAGCGACGCGGCCAGAAGAGTCCCGTCCGTCGATCGACCTCGCTCAGTGGTGGAAATCGTTCGATGATCCCGTCATGCTGTCCCTCATCGAACGGGCCACACAGGCAAACTTGAACCTGGAAATCGCCCTCACCCGCGTGCAGACGGCCCGAACCATGGAGGCCGTGGCAATCGCCGAAGCCCTGCCTTCGGCCGGAGCCAGCGCCACCTCCGCGGGGGGGACCGGACACGACAATACATCCGGCCGCATCGACAGGCCCCTCGGCGCCGCAGTCGACCCGCAAGGCGTGCGCCACATCAACCAGGCGATCGGCGTCGACGCGACCTGGGAAATCGACCTCTTCGGCAAATTGCGCCGCGAGATCGAGGCGGCCGGCTACGACACTGAGGCGGCCATTGCGGCGCGCAATGACGTCCTGATCACCGTGATCGCCGACGTAGCGCGCACCTACCTTCAGTTGCGTGGTTTGCAGATGCGCATGGCCGTCGCCCGTCGGAGCATCGCGACCGCGCGGCAGTCGCTCGCTTTCGTTCGCGCACGCTATGAACGCGGCCTGACCAATGAGTCGGACGTCGCCCTGGCCAAACGGCACCTCGCGACTCTCGAAGCGACGGTTGCCCCGCTTTCTTCGGCAATCGACGCGGCGAAATACAGCATCGCGGCCCTTCTTGGGGAGTATCCAGAGACGTTATCGCAGGCGTTGGAGACGCCCGGAATGATCCCGCCGATGCCCGAGCAGGTACCCTCGGGCACCCCGCTCGACCTGCTGCGGCGCCGGCCGGATATTCGCCAAGCCGAGCGGGAGCTTGCCGGCGCCACCGCCCGTATCGGGGCCGCGACCGCCGACCTCTTCCCCCGTCTGACGCTGACCGGTGCCACGGGACTCCAAGGGCCGGCAAAGGCGACGGGGGGTATCTTCATCTGGGGGGTGGGACCGTCGCTCTCCTGGGACATTCTGGATTTCGGCACGCTTGACGCGATCGTGGACGTGGCGGATCTCCGCGCGCGCGAATTCCTGCTTAGCTACAGGCAGACGATCATCCAGGCGGTTCGGGACGTGGACACGGCGAATGCCAGCTATGCCGCCCAAAGAGACCGCGTGCGCAAATTGAACGATGCCGTACTCGCGAGCCAGCAGGCGGTCACGCTAGCATCGGAACGATACGACCGCGGCCTCACCGACTTCCTCAATGTGCTCGATGCGCAGC
>Ga0210407_10003592_pt1 | contig 12513 bp, 10 predicted proteins | sample IncBWC27MmetaG_FD_150860 | JGI IMG/M metagenome (GOLD analysis project Ga0210407, IMG submission 150860) | Forest soil microbial communities from Barre Woods Harvard Forest LTER site, Petersham, Massachusetts, United States - Inc-BW-C-27-M | ecosystem: Environmental > Terrestrial > Soil >... | reverse complement strand
CGCCATGCTTCTCGCGATAAGCCTGGGCAATCGAAAGCAGCACACGCTTGAAACTAGGCCGCCCGTACGCGTCCGCCGGAGGGAAATAAGTCCCCCCATAAAACGGCTTGCCGTCAGGAGTAAGAAACGCCGTAAGCGGCCACCCGCCCTGTCCGGTGAGCGCGCCCACCGCCGCCTGGTACCGGCTGTCAATATCCGGGCGCTCATCCCGGTCCACCTTCACCGCGATGTAATGCTCGTTGACGATCGCCGCCACCTCAGCATCGTCATACGATTCGCGATCCATCACATGACACCAATGACACCAAACCGCCCCAATATCCAACAGCATCGGCTTGTTCGCCAGCCGAGCCTCTGCAAAAGCCTCTTCCCCAAACTCATGCCACTGGATCGGCTGATGCATTGCCGACCGCAAGTAAGAAGAAGAAGCCCGAGCCAGAGCGTTGTGGGAGGAGTCAGTCATGAGCCTAGTTTAACGTGGAGGCGAGGAACAATGCGGGGATCCGTCTAAGAAAATTGGTGGTCATGCCGCACGAAAAGCATGCTGGTGTGCGGCTGAACTGACGGAAAAGTAAACGGTCTAAATAACCTTTTTGAGGGATGGCACCCCGGGCTTGGCAGCCTTTGAAGGGAATTGATGGATTTTGCCGCACTTCGGGCACGTCGTAACCTTGGCATTCTGGTCGGCCATTTCGTGCAGGAAATCTGAAAATGCCTGGCCGCAGTCCTCGCATAAAAGATTACTATTCTGGTCGCTCATATCTGTTCCCATCGGTATTAGATGCCCTGACCTTTAGAAAGGAAGCCGCCACTAATAGGCGTTTGACGGTCTCGCTGCCCAAATAAACAGGATGGCAACAGGAAGGCAGCATCTCCTGAGTCTATGGACGAAGGAAATGCGCATCTGTCCAAACAGTCAGAAATTACCGCCTAAATAATCCTTCTAACGGATCGCGCCCCCGCCACAGGCTCGGCAGCCTTCGGAGGATTGCAGTCGCGGCTCGCCCGGCAATTCGGGCATACGACCTTCTCATTTTTGTCAGCCATTTCGTGCAGGAAGGCGGAAAACGTCTGGCCGCATTCCTCGCATAGCATATCGATCTCATCGCTCATAATTGTTCCCACCAAGACGGATATCGCGGCCTCTTCAATCAGTCCCCGCAATAGTCCGCCGGTTAATGGCTAATCTACATCCGCACGTGAGCGGATTCAAGCCGTGCGGCCGGTCTTTTCACATCGAGCAAGCTTCCCGAAATCGCGCTCGCACTTTCCCCATGCCGAGGTCAAGAGTCCTTCCGCAGACATCGTCCCATACAATAAACAACAGCATGTCTCTCGGCCTCTACATCTCGGTCCCCTTCTGCCGGACCAAGTGCAGCTACTGCAATTTCGCGTCCGACGTGTTCTCGAAGTCCGCTTACGAAAACTACGTTGCCCGCGTGCTCGAAGATATCGCCAGCTCGCGCCAGCTTGCGTCAACGCTCGGATGCGCGCTTGATGACAGAGCCGACTCCATCTACCTCGGCGGAGGCACTCCATCGATTCTCGATACCCCGCAACTTCTGCGCATCTTCGCGGCCGTTCGCGATCAATTTGCGGTTACGGCCGATGCCGAGATCACGGTCGAATGCGCTCCGGGCACGCTTACCCCCGCTCTCATCGAAACCCTGCTGCAAGGTGGAGTGAACCGGGTGAGCCTGGGCGTGCAGTCGTTCGTCGATCAGGAAGCGCAGTCCGTGGGACGGCTGCACAAACGCTCGACCGTTCTTGAGGAGATCGGCCGCCTGCGGGAGGCTGGTCTCGGCAACATTAACATTGATCTGATTGCCGGGTTGCCGCACCAGACGCCGGAAAGTTGGGCCTTCTCGGTGTCGGAGGCGATCGCGACGGCCGTGCCGCACGTAAGCGTTTACATGCTCGAAATCGACGAGGACTCTCGCCTGGGCAGAGAACTGATCGCCGGAGGCGCCCGTTACCACGCCCACTTTGTTCCCGACGACGACGCGACCGCGGATTTCTACGAGCAAGCATGCGAGATGCTAGCCGCCGCCGGCATCGCGCAGTACGAAATTTCCAACTTTGCCCGCGTCGCCCCGCGCAACAGCGAATTACAAAATAACGAGTCGCGTCATAACTTGAAATATTGGACCCGTCAGCCCTATCTAGGTTTCGGCGTAGATGCACACTCAATGCTGGAGCCACTAGTGTGGGGACGGACGCCCTCGCCCGTCCACGTAGGGACAGCCGCCCTCGGCTGTCCAGCCGAGCGAAGCTCGGCAGTCGTCCGTGGCCACGGCAACCCCAGATCCGAGGCAGCCATTGACCACATCGAGGCCAACCGTCCCCGAGCCGTCCGCTTCGCAACCCCCGACTCGCTCGACGCCTACATGAATCGCGCGTCGCATACCGTGACGCTGGTTTCCGCCCAGGCAGCAATCGAAGAACGTTTCTTCCTGGGTCTGCGCCTCAATCGCGGCATCGATCTCGAACAGCTTCCCAAAGAACTTGGCGCGGACTTCATAGACTGCGGAGAAACTCACGAATGTGTGGATCACCGTGGAAGAGCGGCCCTTCAGGGCCGCGTAAGCCATGTGAAATCAGGGTGGGCTTTAGCCCCGGAGGCCAGCCGCAGCCCGCAACGAGCCTTCAAACCAGTCACAATCGCCACGTGGGAATCCGCGATCCAGCAAGGCATACAAGAAGGCCTGCTCGAACAGCAAGGCGCCACCCTGCGCCTAACCGCTCGTGGCCGCCTCTTATCCAACGAAGTCTTTGCCAGATTCCTTACCGAAGAACAAAAGTGGGAACCGGTCACGTGAATCCACGTTAGTTGACCGATTAGTGCCGTTCGGCTTTGGCCTATCCGGTCCCCACCATCTCAAAAACTTTGGGGAGGCCGATGCCGATGCCCGCACTCACACTAAAGACGGGAGGCTCCATTGCCAGAGCCTGTATGCCGGCCTCTCCCGAAAGACTCATCCACACAATGCGAAACTGCGCCCGCGCCGGGCCATATTGCACGTCCAGCACTTCTCCGGTCTGGACCTTCGCGCGCACTCCGATCAGAACCGCCCCGTGGTCGCTGACGTTGCGCACCCGAACCAGTTCCGCGAAAGGCTGCGCCATCCTGTCCATTCCCCAGATGCGTACCGGCAACTCCAGGTTCAGTCTGCGCTCTTTTCGCTGATCCATCTCCGCTCCGAGTGCCGCTACAATGTCTGAATCCAGGATTCAAGCGGATCATAACCAGACACGCCCCGAAGCGAAACGTCACGTCAGTTACACGCTGAAGAGTTCCGGAAGTTACGTTGCGTTAGCAAGAAATAAACGAGCAAATACTCGTTTTCTAGCATATCTTGCAGCGGATAGAAAACGCTCTTATGTTTCACACGGAACACTTTCTATCGCAAACAAAGGACTTAGTCGAAGTCTTTCAGCGAGCAGGCCCCTTGCCCGCGAGCGTCGCCACACGAACCGCAAGGTGCTACCCCCGCCGCCGGCTGGGCCCCCGCCCCGCTCTTCGCCGACACGGCGAACACTGAGAGCTGCGGCTCCAGTTTCCTGCTCTGGCACTTCGGGCACTCGGCTTTTTGTTTGCCGAACACCAGAGCCTCGAACTCGTGCTGGCATTCCTTGCAGACGTACTCGAAGATGGGCATGAAGAAAACTCCATGAGGAGAATTGCTGTCTTCAATTTAAACTCAAACCGTGGCCACTTCGCAAATACACGAGGAAACACGCTTCTTCACCCCACGCCGCTGGCTGCGCGGCGGCCACGTGCAGACTGTCGCGAGCTTTTTAATCCCGCGACGTTTTCATGTGCCCGCTCCCGAGGAGCGATTGATCGAAGTGGCGCCCGGCGTCCAGGTACTTTGTCACTGCCACTGGCAAGCGGATCGTGCGCGTGCGCTGACCATCATTATTGTTCACGGGCTCGAGGGGTCAAGTGAGTCGCAGTACATGCTCGGCGTCACCGAAAAGGCGCTGGCAGCCGGTATGAATGTGATCCGCTACAACCAGCGCAACTGTGGCGGCACGGACGCGCTCGCCCCGGTGCTCTACCACTCGGGGCTGTCGAATGATGTCGCGGCAGTGGCGCGGGAAATCATCGTGCGCGACAAAGTTTCGCGGCTGGCGCTGGTCGGCTTCTCGATGGGCGGCAACATCGTGCTGAAGTTGGCGGGAGAGTGGGGAGCGCAAGCTCCATCGCAATTTCGAGCTGTCGCTGTCTGTTGTCCGGCGATTGATCTGGCGACGTCGGCGGATGCGCTACACGAACCCGCGAACCGGATCTACGAACAGTATTTTTTGTGGGCGCTTCACCGGCGCATGCTTCAGAAGGCGCGACACTTCCCCGACCACTTCGACGTGAGCCGTTTGCGTGGCATTCGGAGTCTTCGCGAGTTTGATGACAAGGTGACGGCTTACTATTGCGGGTTCACGGGCGTGGACGATTACTATGATCGCGCTTCCGCCGCGCACGTGGTCGAGCGGATCACGGTGCCGGCGCTGGTGTTGTACGCGGCGAATGATCCATTCATACGTATCACGGCGGAGACGCGGCGCAAGATTTCGTCAAACCCAAACATCACCTTCGTCGAGACCGAGGATGGCGGGCACTGCGCTTTTATCGGATCACCTGTTAGATCGTCTGCTGGAGTGGGGAATGGCAACGATGGCCGTTATGACGATGGTTATTGGGCGGAGCATGAGATTGTAAACTTCCTGCGCGGATTCTAATGGATGAGGTTCTGATGGATGCCGACTTCTCGATCGAGTTGGGGCGGGAAGATCCGGTGCTCGATTTTCCGTGGACTGATCCGGCCAGCAAGCTTGCATACGTTGATGTGAAACGGTGTCCGGAGTTGATGGCGTCGATCGAGGAGGCGGAAAAGTTTCCCGAGCTGGGGGAATTCCTTCGCGTGATGAACTCGGCCGGGAGCATGGTGGAGACGGCGAAGTGCGATGCCTGGGCGACGACGGAGCTGAGCGCGGAGGAAGACGTTTACGATGCGTCGCACAAGTTTGTGAGTTATGTGGATGTGGTGTTTTCCGAGATTGATAAGCGCCAATCTTTCGCTCTTCACGAACAATTTGCCAGGAAGCTGGTTGAGTTGCTGCGGCGGGCGCCGGAGACTCCCTCGGCGGCGGAGGTTTGCGTGCGGCGCTGTTTCTTCGCGGCGCAGGATGGCGTCCGCGAAGGTTATTACTCCACCTTATACGTGAGTGGCTACGGAAGCGACGAGGCCAGCGCACGTCAGAATTGGGAAGTGGGGCTGAACCTGATGGGGAATGCAGTCGTGCAGTTGTCGGCAGATGGGGTGGGGTCGGGGCGGTAGCAAGAGAGTACACTTCTGCCAAAAGCTAAGAACAGAGAGTGCGCTATACTTACCCGCCCAAGATGTCGATCACTCCGAAAACAATCTGAACATCCTATATGGATATCAATGCTGGATTTTGGATCATAGCGTTTGCAATGGCGTTCTTACTCGTTGCCGCTCGGGCACGGCGGCAACGGAAGCCGCTGCCTTGGATCTACATTTTGTTCTTCTTGTCGGGCTTCCCGGCGCTGATCTATCAGATCGTCTGGCAACGGGCGCTCTTTGCCATGTACGGTCTCAGCATCCAGTCAGTAACGATCATCGTCAGCGCCTTCATGCTCGGATTAGGGATGGGCGGTTTGGCCGGCGGAGCGCTCTCAAAGCGTACGAGGTTACGGCCTGTACTACTATTCGCAACCGCTGAGTTCGGAACAGCGACGTTTGGTATTGTGTCGCTTAAGTTATTCCGTTGGGTCGCCGATTTTACTGCAGCCAGTTCCCAGCCTGTAACCGGGCTAGCCGCCTTCTTATTGGTCATCATACCTACGCTGCTCATGGGAGCGACTTTGCCCCTCCTCGTCGAACATTTGGTGCGTTCATCGCAGAATATGGGGAGTTCTGTAGGCGGATTGTATTTTGTCAACACGCTTGGGTCGGGCATGGCATGCTTTGTCGCGGCGGGTGTATTGATGCGACTTCTCGGCCAATCCGGATCAATCCGCTTCGCTGCTTCCATCAATGCGCTCGTAGGGGTCGGCGCGCTTGTCTACTACTTTCACACCAGGGTTGCAACAAGAGAAGTTCCTTGCGACCAACGGTCGCCAGTGCTTAGTCGGGGCCAAAGAGGTCTTCTTTTGCCTTTCCCGATCGCTCTATCCTGCGCAACCTTCTGCGGTTTCGCGGCGCTAGCTTATGAGATCATCTGGTACCGGTTGGTAGCGTTCGCTGCAGAAGACACTGCGCGCGTATTTGCATATTTGCTGGGGAGTTACTTGCTCGGTCTTGCGCTCGGAGCAAGAGCCATTGAGCGGTATTCCGAGCGCTGCCCGAGCCAAGTAAGTGCCTTAAGGATGTTGGGTGTGCTCATTTTCGCCTCTTCCATTGTGGCCTTCGCGGTAAGCCCTGCCTTCGCATTGGCGATGAAGTTCATATCGCCAGATAGCACCGGTACCGCGGCGGCGCCCGCCTACCTGCTAGTTCTGCTATCGATCTCTCTTGGAGCGTTTGTTTTCGGTGCGATCTTCCCGCTCATCGCGCATGTATCGGTTGATCCCGTGAGCCATCCCGGCGCCGCATTAAGTCTAGTTTACGCCGCAAACATAGTCGGGTCGACTTTGGGCAGTTTTGTAGTTGGCTTCATCTTGATGGACCGTCTTTCACTATTTTCGATCTCGTTATTGCTTCTGGTCGGGGGCGTGTTGTTCGCCGCTCTTGTGCTCGCCGCGAGTGGAAGATCAACAGGGAGATTGAAACTCGGGGCCGCATTTGGCGTCGTGGCGGCAGCACTGGTCGTGATCGGCGGCCGGCCGTTGCTGAGCACGATCTATGATCGTTTGCTGTTCAAGAACCAGTATCCGAAGTTGTGCTTTCAACAGGTGGTTCACGACCGTAGCGGTACCATCGGCGTGACCCCGAACGGCGTAGTTTTCGGAGGAGGTGTCTACGATGGACGATTCAATGTCGATCTGATGAACGACACAAACATAATTACGCGACCCTACGCCCTGAGTGCATTTCATCCCATGCCGCGACGCGTGCTTCTGATTGGGCTCGGGTCAGGATCTTGGGCGCAAGTCGTGGCCAACCATCCGCAACTTGAAGAGCTGACGGTTGTGGAAATCAACCCTGGGTATTTGAAACTGATCTCGCAGTATTCCGCCGTAGCGAGCCTTCTTGGTAACCCAAAAGTGCGGATCAAAATTGACGATGGTCGACGGTGGTTGGTGCGAAACCCCATGGAGAGGTTCGATCTCATCGTAATGAACACATCATTTTACTGGCGTAATCATGCTTCTAATTTGCTTTCGTCCGACTTCTTACGAATTGCACGCCAGCACCTTGACCGGGGCGGCGTTTTGTTTTACAACACGACCAGTTCGGAAGCGGTGATCGCAACTGGATTGGCGGTATATCCTCACGCTCTTCGGTTCTTGAATTGCCTGGCCGTGAGCGATTCTCCCATTGAGTTCGATCGCACCAGGTGGAAGGCTGTGCTTCTCAGGTACGTCATCGACGGCAAACATGTTGTCGACTCGAGCGATCCGAGGCAGATGGCAAGGCTTGTCGAGGTTGTGAATATCAATGAGGATCCGACTGGACAGCAGCCCTATTCGATCGAAGACGACGATCAACTTCGCCAGCGGCTGCAAGGGAGGAGGATTGTCACGGACGATAACATGATCACCGAATGGCGCTAGAAAAATCACGGTCAGCTTCAGGATGCGCCGAAAAGTCTTCTCCGTCGTGGATGAGGATGGCGCTGGAGGCGAGGGGCCTTGTGCTCGGCTTGGACGGGCGGGACGCCCGTCCCTCCAAGGTCTACGCGGGCTGGACTCGCCGCGTCATTCTTTTCCAGTTGATCTTCTTCCAGTCGATTCTTGTCCGAACAAGAGAGAGAATCAGCATGAATAGGAAAATTTCCAGCAATCCTCGTGACGCGGTGAGGATGGATTCGGATCGCTTGGGGAGCAGCGAGAAGCGTCCATAGACGAATTCGATGTGGACCCAGTAGACGAGCAGGGACGTCTGGCCTAGTTGAATCAGGGGGCTGAAGCCGCGAGTTGCGAGGCCCCAGCGACACCAGGCATAACTCAGGAAGGTGATCACTAACAAGAGACCTACGCGCATCATTAGGAAGTTAGGGCTGGTGTGCCAATAGTCGTAAGTGGCGTAAAGGTGGAAGGAAGAGTGGTCGAGTTGGCGAGCCAAGAGGATCACGACCGCTCCGACGGCGGCGAACGCCAGCGTTTCGGTGGTGTGGTTGCGGGCTCGATCTTTAACTCGATCTCTAAAGAGACGGCTGACGAGAAGGTCGTTAAAGAGAATGAATCCGGCGGCCAGGCCGGCGAAGGCGAAGGCGCTCCAGGGGAAGATGGGGAAGAGCCAGGGCTGGGGAGCGCCGAGGTTGTGGCATCCGTCAATATAGGACTCCAGCGGCCAGGGCAGCCAGGTCGGGCGCCAGGTGGTGTAGAGGGGTGGAGTTAGTAAGGCGATTGCGGCCGCCGCGGCCATAGCGGCAGCTGCCAATGCGGCACCGCAGCGGCTAGAGCGGGACCCTTTTTCGGCGGTTTGCGGTATGTCTGAAGGCATACCTCGATGCGAATTATCCGCAGGCGCCCCATAAGCGTCACCCGCTCTTCGGCAGACTGTCAGGGTGAGGCCACAGAGTAACGCCATCAAAATCATGGAAAGGCCGATGATGTTCAGGACGTCTACGCGCAGTAAATCAGACCACGGAGCCCATCCCCAGGCGATGAGATATTCCTGCAAACGGAAGAGCAGTCCGAAGGCAAAGATTTCGGCGCCGCGGCGGAGCATGGTGCGGGTGATTTCCGCGGGGCTCAGGTTCTTGCGAATGAGTTTGTCCGTGACCAGCGCAAAGGATACTCCCGCCAGAAAAAGAAAGAGCGGTGCCGGCAGCGTGCCGAGGAGTTGCGACCCTTTGAGGAAACTCGTGTTTCGGGCATCGCCGCCCAGCCACGCGTCGTAGCAGTGTGTCTGGAACATGAGTACGCATGCCAGCCCGCGCATCCAGTCGATCCACGCGAGACGAGAAGAAGGGGCCGAGGTCACGGACCAGAGTGTAACGTGCGATCCGGGTTCGAGCCAAGGTGAAAGGCTACGGGCGTAGACGCCCATCTCTCTCCCGGTTCATTTCTTATTTGGGGCTTTGATTTGCTGCGCTTTAATTTCCTCGACCAGAGTGTCGACTTCTTCAGGCATCAGCTTACTTGCATATTTCGGCATCCGGCCCTTGCCGTTGTTGATGATATTGCGCAGATCGTCGGCGGAACTGGCGGCGGTTTTTCCGGAGATAAGCGATGGCCCGCCAAAATGGCGGCCTTCGGCGGTTTTGCCGTGACATTTCGCACAGTTTTTCTGGAAAACCGGGTTCGCCGTCAGGGTCGCGTCAGATGGCGGAGTTTGGGCGGAGACGGCAATGAGTGCTGAGAACAATGTTAAAGAACACACGGTGATACTAATTCGGAATCCTTTCAAGTCGAACCTCGTCGAGATTAATGGGGTAAAGATTTTTGGATGCGCTGAAAGTTTCTTCGGTTGCGCCACGTCTCCGTATCACGCTTCTTCGCGGTTACGGTGGCGACGTGCTCGCTGGCTGGCGTGCTAGCATTTCCTGGAACCTTTTTCATGTCCATCATGAAACACTGCCAGCCCCTTGAAATTGCGAAATTCGCCGCCGGACTCGCTGCCCTGCTGGCGATGTTGGTCGTACCGATCCTCTCGCTTGCCAAGACTAAGGATGAGCCCAAGTGGATCGAAGTGCATACCGCGCATTTCTCGGTATTCACGGATGCGGGCGACAAGCGCGGGCGGGAAGTTGCGCTGCGCATGGAGCAGATGCGGGCCATCTTCGGGCAACTGCTTCTGAAAGACAAATTGAAAATGTCGGTGCCCATCACCGTCATCGCGCTTAAGAGTGACAAGCGGTACGGCACGGTTGCTCCGGCGAAACAGAGCATGGCGGGCGGGTTCTATGTGCCGGGGCCGGATCGCGTTTACATCGTTCTGAATCTTTTTGAAACCGATCCGTGGCGAGCCGTGGCGCACCCGCTCGCGCATTATCTTTTGAATTACAACTATCCTCCGGCACAGGGGTGGTTTGACGAAGGGCTGGCGGAATATTTTGGGTCGATACAAATCGCTAAGCAAGTGGAGATTGGAGGCGACCCGGAGTTGGCGCCGGAGTGGCACGAGGACATCTTCGATGAAATGCGGCGGGACGCGAATATGCCACAGTCGCTGACGCAGCTCTTGAGTTCGCCGGTGTGGCTGTCGATGGTGGACCTGTTCACGATGAAGCATGACGGGTCGGGAACGCGAGAAGGGACGCACAACACTCTGTACTACGGGCAGTCGTGGATGGTCGTCCATTATCTGCTGAACAAGAACAAGATGCCCGAGGCCGGGACGTACTTTGATCTGGTACTGAATCAGAAAGTGCCGGTGGAGAAGGCGATGGTGCAGGCGTTTGACATGTCGCCGGCGCAGATGGAAGACGCGGTGAAGACCTACTTTAAATCGCTGAGCGGGCTGGGCATTGCGCTCGATCAATCGAAGAAGCCGATTGCGGATCCGGTGGATACTCAGCAGCCGAATCATTTCGTTCTTCCGTTTGACGTGGACGAAATCGGGATGGCGGTCAGTGCGGTTAAGGAGGAGGAAGCGAGAGCGGTGATTGACGACGTGATGGCGCGCGTTCCGGAGCATCGCGATCAGGCTCTGCGCGATTTGCAGCAGTTGACATCCGACCCAGACAACAATGAGGCGGCGCATCGCGGGCTGGCACGCGACGATTTGCGGCAGAAGAAGTTCGATGCGGCCGCCGATGAACTGGAAAAGGCGGCGGAGTTGAATCCGCGCGACCCGTGGATTTGGTATTACCGTGCGGCGCTGAAGTATCAGAAGGCGCAGGCGACGCGGCAGGAGATGCAGGGGCTGGCGAACATGATGCAGGATCTGCGCGCGATCGCGGATTGGTATCCGGAGTTAGCCGATGCTTACAACATGCTGGGAATTGCGCGAGTGGAGGGAGGCGGAATCAACTCGGCGCTGGAGGCGCAACGGCAGGCGATCGCTCTGGCGCCGCGAAATGTGGAGTACCAGTTCAACCTGGGGCAGATTTATGTTGCGGGGAAGAAGTGGGATCTGGCGCGGGAAGTGTTTACGCGGCTGAAGGTGGGATCGGATCGAGCGGCGGCGGCAGCAGCGAAGCAGCAATTGGACGATCTCGAGACGCTGCAGAAGTACGGAGTGCGTCCGCAGCGAGCAGGGGGAAGCGCGGCGGCGGGCGCGGCGAGCGCTCCTGCGGCAGGGGCGGGCGCGCCTGCGGTTGCCACGAGTCCAGCGCAGGATCAAGACGAGGAGGCGGACGCGGCCCCAAAGCCGGTGCCGGTCAATCCGGGGAAAACCGGGCCGGTGCAATTCCTGAAAGGTAAGATCGTAAATAGCGACTGCTCGAAGCCTCCCGAGGCGATGGTTACCATCCTGAGCGGCATGACAACTTACAAGATGCATGCTTCCGACTACAAATCGTTGCTGGTGATTGGAGAGGATCAGTTTTCGTGCGATTGGAAGAACCGGCTCGTGTCGGTGAACTATCGTGCGGTGGGAAAGAATGGAGGAGAATTAGTCTCCATCGAAACGCACTAAGGATTATTCGTTTAAGTCTATTTTGGGCTGGACGCTCAGTTCATCGCTAGCCGAGCACCGGCTCTTTTTTCAAGTCCGCTGCCGCGAGTGCGTCCGCGCTGGCCCGCACCTGCCGCGCACGCTCGTATATCTTGCCATAGTCGCGCGCCGACGCGCCCCAGGAAAAATCGCGGCCCATTCCGTTTCGCATCAGCGTCTGCCACGACGACGGATCGCGATAGGCGAGCAGCGCTTGTTTGATGGTCGCGAGCAGCGCCTCGCCAGTGTAGTCGGAGAACTTGAAGCCCGTGCCCCTGCCGGTGCGCGCATCCCAGGGCTCGATGGTGTCATCAAGGCCGCCCGTCGCCCGAACGATGGGAACGGTCCCATACTTCAGGCTGTAAATCTGATTCAATCCGCAAGGCTCGTAGCGTGAAGGCATCAGGAACATGTCCGTGCCGGCTTCGATCTTGTGTGCGATGGCGTTGTCATACGCGACCTTGACCGCAATCTTGTTCGGGAACTGCTTGTTGAGCCGCTGGAACATCTCTTCGAATAACTTATCGCCCGATCCCAGCACAACCATGATCATCTCTTCGCGCGCCAGCCGGTCCATGATCTGGGCGATCAGGTCGAAGCCCTTCTGCGCGGCAAAGCGCGAAACGATGCCGATTACCGGCACTTTGGAGTTGGCCTCGACGTTCCGGAGGCCGAAAGCGTTCATCAAGTCCTTTTTGCATTGCAGCTTGCCACTCAGATCCTGCGGCGAATACTTTGCGACGATGAATTTGTCGGTCTCCGGGCTCCATTCGTCGTAGTCCAC
>Ga0210407_10003590_pt1 | contig 12516 bp, 12 predicted proteins | sample IncBWC27MmetaG_FD_150860 | JGI IMG/M metagenome (GOLD analysis project Ga0210407, IMG submission 150860) | Forest soil microbial communities from Barre Woods Harvard Forest LTER site, Petersham, Massachusetts, United States - Inc-BW-C-27-M | ecosystem: Environmental > Terrestrial > Soil >... | reverse complement strand
TCTTCCAGCGATCGAGGCTTCGGACATGCAGTCTGCGATCGTGGTGTCCGCGAATCAGGCGAGCCTGCCCGTGGCGCCGCGCGCGGGGGACCTCGCTCTTGAAGCCAGCCCCAAAACTATTTTGCTGGTGGACGACCATGCCGCCGCGCGCAAATCCATGCAGCGGTTACTGCTGGATGCCGGTTACCGGATTCTCACGGCGCACAGCGGGAGGGAAGCGCTGAGAGTTTTCGCGGAACATTCCGCCGAAGTCGATCTGCTGGTCGCCGACATCATGATGCCTGGGATGAATGGGCGGGAACTCGCGAAAACATTGCTCGGGCAGAAGCCGATCCTGAAGATCCTGTTGATTTCCGGCTACGAGCACACGCCGGTCGAACTGGCCAGGGGGTTCGCAGCGGGTGCGGTTGAGCTGGTTCGTAAGCCATTTTCCGGAAAGGCTCTGATCGAGCGTGTGATTGAAGTTCTGGAATCGTGAAGCCATCAGCTCAGTCCCGATAGGGGCGCGTGATTGCGAAGAAGTTACGGCATCGCTAGAGCGATGCCCTGATACGAAACATTAGCTTTTCCGCCAGGGAGATTCGCCATGTTCAATGCATCAGCCGCCACCGTCCTCAGTCATAACCATAGCCATTCTCCGCAAATCGAGGGAGCGAATTTCCTGAATCTTCTGATCGTAGACGATGACCGCACCATCCGCGAGGCTTGCCGCGAGGTGGCGCATGCGCTCGGATTCAACACAGAGGTGGCGGAATCCGCCGAACAAGCCTACCGGTTGCTCGACAGCTCGAGCACCGACGCGGTGCTGCTCGACTTACGCCTGCCGGGCGCGGGCGGTCTCGAAGCACTGCATGCGATCAAGAAACATCGCGCCGACGCGCTGGTGATCGTAGTGACCGGGTATGGCACGGTGAAGTCGGCGGTGCAGGCAATGAAAGATGGTGCATACGACTACGTTACCAAGCCCTTCAGCATGGAGGAGCTGCGTCTGTTGCTGGAGCGCGTGGCCGTGCATCTGCGGCTGAAGACGGAGAACCGCGCGCTGCGGGAAACCATCAAATCGCGGCAGGGGTTCGGCAGCATCATCGGGCGCGCACCGGACATGGAAAAGCTTTACCGGATCATCGCGAAAGCCGGACAGAGCGTGCATCCGGTACTGATTCTCGGGGAAAGCGGCACGGGCAAGGAGTTGGTGGCGAAGTCCATTCACTTCGCCGGCATTTTCCGCAACAAGCCTTTCATTCCGGTCGACTGCGGGTCGCTCGTGCCCACGCTGATCGAAAGCGAACTGTTCGGCCACGTACGCGGCGCCTTCACGGGGGCTACGAACCCGAAGGACGGACTGCTCGCGATCGCCGAAGGAGGCACGGTATTTCTGGACGAAATTGGCGAGCTGCCGGTCGACTTGCAGGCCAAGCTGTTGCGGGCGATTCAGGAGAAGGAGATTCGTCCGGTGGGAAGCGTGAAGCGCGTTCCCATCAACGTGCGGATTCTGGCCGCGACCAATCGCAACCTGGAACGGGCAGTGACCGAGGGCACGTTTCGCCGCGATCTTTTCTTTCGGCTGAACGTGCTGACGCTGCGGATTCCGGCGTTGCGCGAGCGGAGGCAGGACATCCCGCTGCTGGTGGCGCATTTTCTCGAGCGCATCGGGCGCGACGCCGGCATCGAAAAGACGATTTCGGACGAGGCGCTCAAAGCGCTGCTGAATTACGACTGGCCCGGCAACGTGCGCGAACTGGAGAACGCGCTGGAGCGGGCGTGTGCGCTCAGCAGCGCAAACGAAATTCAGATTCGCGACCTCCCCACTCAGATTTACGGAGCACCTGCCGACTTGATGGGGATCAGCCAGCCGAGCAATGGCATTGTGCCCATGGCGGAACTGGAGAAACAGACGATCTTGAACGCCCTCACGCAGGTGAATGGAGACAAGATGCTGGCGGCGCGATTGCTGGGCATTGGAAAGACGACGCTATACCGCAAGCTGAAAGAGTACGAGTCCCAAAACTGGGCGGTCGGGCCAAGCGCTGGTGCCGGAACGGGAGATTAAGAGGCGGGCCGGGCGCGTAACTCATTTATTTCCAGGATAGGACGAATGGCCCGGAAGTTGCGAAAGGAGTCGGCATGATCCTTCTTGTGACCTCGAGCGAGCGGGCCTCCGAGTGTGCCGCGGCACTGCGTGAAGCGACGGGCGCGGGGATCGTGGTCGCGCAAACTCTGGCTCGGGCAGCCACACTCTTGCGGGCGGAGTGCTACCTGGCGGTGGTGCTCGATCAATATCTTCTTGAAACCGAGCCGCATGAAGCCGAGACGACGCTCGAGCATCTGGGCACGGCCATTCTGGTGCCGGTCAACCTGGCCATCAGTGGAATGGAGCGTCTGGTGCGGGAAGTGCGGGCGGCCTTGCAATGCCGCCGGCGCGAGGAGGTGAGGGCCCGGCAAGCGGCGATCGGCAGGCTCCACAGCGAACTGAATGGCACGATTACGGCGTTGCTGCTGTCCAGTGAACTGGCGCTGGAAACTGAGGACTTGCCACCGGCGGCGGCCGAAAGACTCGAGTCCGTTCACGAACTGGTTCAGAAACTTCGGAGGCAATTGGAGAATGCGGACACATCGGAAGCGGTTGAATCGGCTGCAGGCCCCTGAAGGTTTTCTGGTTTAAGTCTTCGTCGGGAAGGCTGGATGGTAAGAAGGTGGACCCCGAGCGGCTAAAAGTGGCTTGTCGGGCAGGTTCCAGCTGTATGTATGAAAGCCATGCTCCTTCAAAGCCATTCGGGGAACTAGCTGGATCAGAGAGTTTCCGTAACGGTTCCAGCGTCGCGGCCGATGGAAAATATCGGAATCTGCGCTCTGCAGCGTTCACCCCCGACCCTAAGTAACCCCCTCATTGCAGGTAACAGTAACGGTCTTGCCGATAACTCCAGTGAGGCAAAGGCAGGATCATGGAATTGTTCATAGAATTCGATGCGCCGGCCGAGGACCCGCGTCGGCGCAGCTGGCGCCCCGCCGCCGGGCGCATCGGGTTCTCCGTTGTCGGGCAAGACCTGCTGCAACCACATCATGCTGAGTTTGGAGGCGATCCGGGAGCGCTGGTGGGGAACAAGCGTGGCATCTACGCCAAGATGACGTGGCGGAACACAGGGAATTGACCTTCATGACAACCGCCCGCAACGCGAACCGATGGTCCTCCACCCTGCTGGTTCTCTCGACCCGGTGGAAGCGCCGCCTTCGGCTCGGACTGGTGGCGCTGGCTCTGAGCTTGGCGCCGCCTGTCGTCCCCAGGTTGCAGGCGCAGAAGTCGAGCCCTACTGAGTACCAGGTAAAGGCGGCCTATCTCTACAATTTTGGCCGCTTCATTGAATGGCCAAATAAAGGTACAGCGTCCAGTGGAGGGCCATTCACCATCTGCGTGCTCGGCCTCGACCCGTTTGGTCAGTCTCTAAACGCCACTCTTGCCGGGCAAACTATCAATGGCACGAACGCGGTCGCAGCTCAAATCTCGAAGCCCCAGGAAGCGGTGAATTGCCGCATTCTCTTCATCAGTTCCTCGGAAGATCGCCAACTCAAGCAAATCCTCGTAGCGCTGGAGGGCGCAAGTGTCCTGACCGTCAGCGACCTGCCGCAGTTCTCGCAGCGCGGCGGCATGGTTCAGTTCGTTTTGGATGGCAAGAAAGTGCGTTTTGAAGTGAATCTGACGCCTGTGGAACACGCTCACCTCACGCTGAGTTCCGAACTGCTCAAGGTGGCCGCCAATTTGAGAAGAAGCGGACTGGGAGACTGACACGCCATGTTCCGGTTCCGTGACTATTCCATTGCCAAGAAACTGACCTGGATGAACATGCTGGTCAGCGGCACCGCCCTGCTGCTGGCGTGCGCGGCGTTTGTAACCTACGGTCTCGTCACTTTCCGGGAAGCTCTGGTGGCGAATCTTTCCATCCAGGCCCAGGTCGTCGGAACCAACAGCATCTCAGCCTTGCTGTTCAACGACCCCAGTTCGGCGGAAAAAACTCTCTCCGCCCTGCAAGCCGCCCCCAATATCGAATATGCCAGCATTTACACGCCCGACGGACAGCCCTTTGCCGCTTATTGGCGCGATCCGGCGCGCCAGGCGGAGCCGCTGCCTTCGATTCCGGCGGTGCAGACGGAAATCCACTGGTTCAAAGACAAGCAGATCACAGTGGTTCGGCCCATCCTCTTCCTAGGCAAGCCGGCTGGCGTGGTTTGCATCCGATCCGACCTCCGGCAATGGACGGCAAGGCTCCAACGGTACGCAATCATCGTCGCTGCCGTGCTGCTGGTGTCCCTTCTGGCGGCATTGTTGACGTCGACCGCAACCCGGCGAGCGATTGCGGATCCCATCGTGAGGTTGGCGGAGACTGCCCGAATTGTCTCCCGCGAGAAAAACTATTCCGTCCGGGCGCCCGTCACGAACAGCCACGACGAACTAGCGGGGTTGATCGTAACCTTCAATGAGATGTTGGCCAAGATTCAGGAACGTGACACAGCCTTGCAGTCCGAGATTACCGAGCGCAATCGAGCCGAGGACGCAGTGAAAGAGAGCCTGGCCACCAGCGAGAGGGCGCTCAAGGAAGTGGCCGATCAAAAATTTGCTTTGGATCAACATGCCATCGTGGCGGTAACCGACGTCCAGGGCACGATCACTTACGTCAACGACAAATTCTGCGCCATCAGCCAATATCCCAAAGAGGAACTGATCGGCCAGAACCACCGCATCCTCAACTCCGGCCATCATCCCAAAGAGTTTTTCCAGCAGATGTACTACACCATCGCCAACGGGAAAGTTTGGCAAGGCGAAATCAAGAACCGAGCTAAGGATGGCTCGATTTACTGGGTAGACACGACCATCGTCCCGTTCATGAACGCGGAGGGCAAGCCGCGGCAGTACATGGCGATACGCGCCGACATAACAGAACGAAAACGGACGGAAGAAGTGCGCGAACGCCTGGCGGCGGTGGTTGACTCATCCGACGATGCCATTATCAGCAAAACCCTGGACGGAACCATCACTGCCTGGAATCGCGGTGCCGAGAAGGTGTTCGGTTACTCGTCAGCACAGGCCGTCGGACAACCGATGCGGTCCTCATACCGCCGGAACGCGCAAATGAAGAATCCGATATTCTGGCGCGAATTTCGCGAGGTGAGAGCGTTGAACATTTTGAAACCGTCCGCGTTCGAAAAAATGGCGCCTACATTGACATTTCCGCGACGATTTCGCCGGTTAGGAACAGCAGCGGGGTGATCGTTGGCGCTTCAAAAATTGCGCGTGACATCACGGAACGCAGGCGGGCCGAAGAAACCGTGAAAGAAAGCCTCGCCGCCAGCGAGGCTGCGCTCAAGGAATTGGCCGATCAAAAATTCGCCCTCGATCAACACGCCATCGTGGCGGTAACCGATATCCAGGGCACGATCACCTATGTTAATGAGAAGTTTTGTAGCATCAGCAAGTATTCCAGGGAGGAGTTAATCGGGCAGAACCACCGCATCCTCAACTCCGGCCACCATCCCAAAGAATTTTTCCAGCAGATGTACCACACCATCGCCAAAGGGAACGTCTGGCATGGTGAGATCAAGAACCGCGCCAAGGATGGCTCGATCTACTGGGTGGACACTACTATCGTTCCCTTTATGGGCGCGGAAGGGAAACCGCGCCAGTATGTGGCTATCCGCGCCGACATCACCGAGCGAAAACGAGCCGAAGAGTCCGTTAAGGAAAGCCTTGCCACCAGCAAGGCTGCGCTCAAAGAACTGGCCGATCAAAAATTCGCTCTCGATCAGCACGCCATCGTAGCGGTGACCGACGTTCAAGGCACGATCACCTATGTCAACGACAAGTTCTGCGTCATCAGTCAGTATTCCGAGGATGAACTGATCGGCCAGAATCACCGCATCCTCAACTCGGGCCACCACCCGAAAGAGTTTTTCCAGCTGATGTATCACGCCATCGCCAACGGGAAGGTTTGGCATGGCGAAATCAAGAACCGGGCCAAGGACGGCTCGATTTACTGGGTGGATACGACCATTGTCCCGTTCGTAGGTGCGGATGGAAAACCGCGGCAGTACGTGGCTATTCGAGCGGACATCACGGAGCGCAAGTTGGCGGCAGACGCTCTGGCTGAGCAAGCGATGGAATTGTCCCGCTCGCAGCAGGCGCTGGAAGCCCAATCACTCATGCTGCAGTCGGTGCTGGACAGTATGGCCGAAGGCCTGGTCGCCGCCGACGAGCAGGGCAAATTCTTGATATGGAATCGGGCGGCAGAGAGGATCGTGGGCTACGGCCCAGCGGACCTTGCCACCCAGGAGTGGTCCGAACATTATGGCAATTATTTGCCCGATGAAGTCACTCTCTTCCCGGCGGATCAACTCCCCTTGGTGCGCGCGATTCGTGGAGAGGCGAGCACGGCCGAGATATTTCTGCGCAGTCCAAGAGTTACTCAAGGCACCTGGATCGAGGCCAGCGGTAGTCCCCTGAGAGGCAAGGACGGCATGGTCCATGGCGGCGTGGTGGCTTTCCGCGACATTACGCAGCGGAAGGCGGATGAGAAAGAAATCCTGAAACTTTATAGTGAACTCGAACAACGGGTCGCAGATCGAACGGCGCAGTTGGAAACCGCAAACAAAGAGCTGGAGGCTTTCAGTTACTCGGTATCCCACGACCTGCGGGCGCCCTTGCGGCACATCATCGGCTTTTCCAAGATGCTGCTGGAAGAGTTTGGTCCCACTCTTGATCCGGGTGCCCAACATTATCTTGATCGCATTCAGGCGGGAACTCAGAAAATGGGACTGCTCGTGGATGAATTACTGAGCCTGGCGAAGGTTGGGCGGCATGCCATCGTCCGCCAGGAGATCACGTTAAACGGAGTTGTAGACGAAGTGGTAACGATTCTGGAGCCGGATATCCAAGGGCGGGAAGTGCAGTGGGTAATCGCCGATCTGCCCCTGGTGGAGTGCGATCCTGTGTTGGTCAAGCAGATTTTTCAGAACCTGCTCGCCAACGCACTCAAGTTTACCCGGACCCGGACCCCCGCCGTCATTCAGGTTAATTGCATAGAGAGCACGCTGGATGGGCAACCGGTCTTTATGGTGCGCGACAACGGTATCGGTTTCAACATGAAATATGTCGACAAGTTGTTTGGAGTCTTCCAGAGATTGCATCGTCCAGAGGACTTCGAAGGCACGGGCATTGGCTTGGCGACGGTGCAACGCATTGTTCAAAAGCACGGCGGGCGGGTGTGGGCGGAGGGAGAAGTAGACAAGGGCGCAGCCTTTTATTTTACCCTCGGCCTTGGAAAACAGGCGGAATCGAAAAGTAATGGAGCTACGGACGGAGGCCAATCATGAATGCAGGTGAGCTGGACATACTGTTGGTGGAGGATAATCAGGACGATAGGGACCTTGCCCTGCATGCGTTGCAGCGGGCCAAGGTGGCAAATCGCATCTTCGTCGTGAGCGATGGAGAGGAAGCGCTGGACTTTCTGTTCTGCCGCGGGGCCTACGCGGAGAGGTCGTTTGATCATCCCCCCAAATTGGTGCTGCTGGATCTGAAACTGCCCAAGGTGGATGGGATGGAAGTTCTCAAACAGGTCAAAAGCGACCCTCGGACCAGGACGATCCCGATCGTCATCATGACTTCGTCGAAAGAAGAGCGGGACTTGGCGTCTGGTTACAACCTGGGGGCTAACAGCTACATTCAGAAACCAGTCGACTTCGACCAGTTCCGCGAGACGGTGAAGAGCGTGGGACTGTACTGGCTGGTCATCAATCAGCCGCCGGTAGGGGAAGACTCCCGGCCTGTGGCAGGACTGGCCCATGACCCCCACTGACGATCTCGGGCCACAGCCCGGACAACTCCGCCTGCTGCACGTCGAAGACAACCAACTGGACGCGGAACTCGTGGTCCAGGCTCTGCGAAAAGGCGGCTTCTCGATTTCCGCGGTGGTAGTGCAAGAGGAAGCCGAGTTTGAGCGCGAACTTCGCTTGCAGCGTCCTGACGTGGTGATTGCCGACTACAACCTGCCGCAGTGGAAAGGCATGGAGGCGCTGGAAGTGCTGCGGCGCGAAGGGTTGGACATTCCACTGATCCTGGTATCGGGCGCTCTGGGGGACATCACCGCGGTGGACTGCATCAAACAGGGCGCAACCGACTATGTTCTGAAAGACAATCTGGCTCGGCTGCCCGAAGCGGTTCGCCGGGCTTTGCAGGAAAAGCGCGTGCTTCGTTTGCGCCGCCAAGCGGAGGAGGATTTGGCGCGCAAAGCCGAAGAACTTGCCCGCTCCAACGCGGACCTCGAGCAGTTTGCCTACGTCGCATCGCACGACCTGCAGGAGCCCCTGCGCATGGTGGCGGCGTACACCCAACTCCTTGCCGAACGCTATCGCGGCAGGCTCGACGAGAACGCCGACAAATTCATCGGCTATGCCAGCGAGGGAGCTCTACGCATGCAGTCGTTGATTCAGGATCTGCTTGCCTTTTCGAGAGTAGGCCGGAATGGTTCCGGGCGCGTCGATTGTAACGCGGTGATGGAAGAGGTGCTGGTGAGTCTCGGTTCGGCGATTCAAGAGAGCGGCGCGGTGATCACGCATGCTTCGCTTCCGGAGGTGTGGGCGAACCGCACGCAGATGGCGCAGGTCCTCCAGAATCTGATCGGGAACGCGATCAAGTTTCGCGGGAAAGAGCCGCCGGTGATTTCTGTGCAAGCCGAGAAGACGGGCCAGCATTGGTTGTTCAGCGTGAGCGATAACGGCATCGGTATCGCGCCGGAGTATGCGGAAAACATTTTTGTTGTCTTCCAGCGCTTACACGCCCGGACCGAATACCCGGGCAACGGAATCGGTCTGGCAATCTGCAAGAAGATCATTGAGCGCAACGGCGGGAAGATCTGGGTCGAGGCGCAGGCCGGCCATGGCTCCGGCCATGGTTCGGTTTTCAAGTTCACGATGCCCTGCGATCCGGCTGAGAAGGAATTGTGCGGCGATCAAAATAATAAGGACATCAAGTCCTTGCAGGAATTGCGAACGTAGAGACAACCGAGCGCGGCCATCCCTACGTTAGTATCCCAATCATTTACAAATCTCTACCCAGTTCATTTGCAAGGGTGGCGCGCGAATTCGTTCTTCAGTAAAGGAACGGAGGTTTGTCATGGAAAATCGAACGACCGTGTTTTACGTGGACGACAATCCCAAGTCCAGCCGACTACTAACAAGCGTTCTTGAGGAATCTGGGTTCCGAGTGATCACGAAGAATGACCCGGCCGAGGCGCTCGCGCTTTGCAAGAGAACTTATTTTGATCTGGCACTCCTTGACTACGAAATGCCTTTAATGTTGGGTTCGCAGTTAGCCCGGGAAATCAAGTTTCTGGTCCCGGATGTTCCCGTGGTCCTGATCTCCGGCCGCGCGGCTCTGCCGGCTACGGAACTGAGGTTTGTGGATGCTCACTTCGGGTTTGGCACCGCATTGGACGATCTCCTCTGGACGATGCGGATACTGGTGCGACCGAAGCTGGCGATAGCGGATCATCACGCGGATCATCATCACGCGGATCGGCGCGAGATGACGCAGTGGGCTGACTCGACCTGAGAGTGGCGGGCCGGAGCGCCCGCCCTGCACGAGAACACCGCCCTTCGCTGAACGCCCCACCTCGGTGCCGATCACGCGAACAGACGATGCTACAAGCGGCGTGGCGATCAGAGAGCGGCGACGCCTCTTTCCTGATTTCTTATGCGGATGGCTTCATCCACCTTGGAAAGGAAGATCTTTCCATCGCCGATTTTCCCGGTGGCCGCGTTCTTGATGATGGCGTCGATCGCGGGATCGACGAGTTTATCTTCTAATACGAGTTCAATTTTCACCTTGGGCAGGAGATCGGTTTCGTATTCCCGGCCGCGATAGGTCTCGGTGTGCCCCTTTTGCCGACCGTGACCCCGCACCTCCGAGATTGTCATACCTTCGACGCCGAGCGCGATGAGCGCTTCTTTGACCTGCTCAAACCGGTTGGGCTGCACAATCGCTTCAAGTTTTGTCATCATTAATGTCCTCGTTTAATGTCCTCGAATACAGTTTGCCATACAGGAGGCAGAACGTGGTCTGCCTCCTGTGGATTCGGGTCCAAGCCAGCAAGCGTTAACTGGCAATATGCGACAGCGGCTTAGTGGTCGCTAAGCTGGTTTTTGTTTGAGCCGAAGGGAGTTCCTGGTTCATACCACGAGGCGCACCCAAGGCTGAGATCACATATTCAGGATAGGCCGAGATCCCGTGCTCATGAAGGTCGAGGCCGTAGAGCTCACCTTCCTCGGAGACTCGCAGCAATCCGGTGGCATTCACCAGGAGCATGACAGCCATCGCGACCCCGAATGTGGCGAGTGTGATGACTGCACTCCCAATCACCTGGGCTACGAGCACCTGCGTTCCTCCACCGTAAAAGAGTCCCTTGAGCGCGGAGGAGTTATCGGGACCGGTTGGACCTGAAGCTCCATATTTTCCACAGGCAAATAGCCCGAGCGAAATTGTTCCCCAGATGCCGCAGATGCCATGGACAGGCACTGCGCCGATGGGATCGTCAATGCGCAACCACTCCAGCAACTCGACGCCCAACACCACAACCACGCCGGCGACGCCGCCCAATAGGACTGCGCCGGTCGGGGTGACCCAGTAGCAAGGACAGGTAATGGCTACCAATCCTGCCAGGAAGCCATTGGTCGTAAACCCGGCATCCCATTTCTTGCTCGACATGTACGCCCAGAACATGGCGGTCAATCCTGCCGCGCAGGCTGCCAGTGTGGTGTTGGTGGCGACGCGTCCGATGCCCTCGAAATCCATCGCGGAGAGGGTGCTGCCGGGGTTGAATCCGTACCAGCCAAACCACAGGATCAGACCGCCGCTCACGGCGATGGTCAAGTCATGCGGCAGCATGGGTGCTCCGCCATCTCGCTTAAAGGTGCGCCCCAGACGCGGACCAAGCACGATTGAACCAGCGAGAGCAATGAATCCGCCGATCGTATGCACGACAGTGGATCCGGCGAAATCGTGGAACCCCATCCCCAAAGAAGGCCAAACGTGGCCGTCGCTACCCATTAGAGCTAACCAGCCATCCGGTCCCCAAGCCCAGTGACCGATGATGGGATAGATGAAACCGGAAACGGCAACGCTGTAAAGGAGGTCGCCAACGAACCCGGTGCGGCCGATCATCGCGCCCGAGGTAATGGTCGAGCAAGTGTCGGCGAAAGCAAACTGGAAAATCCAGACGGCGAGAAATGCGACGCCGGTGGTTTCGTAGGTTGCAGGCGCGCCTTGCAGGAAGAACCAGTGATAACCGATGAAGCCGTTGCCATGGCTGAACATGAACGCGAAGCCAAAGGCGTAGAACAGCAGGCCGCACAGACATGTGTCAACGACGCATTCCATGAGCACGTTGACCGTCTCACGTGAACGGCAGAAGCCGGCCTCCAACATGGTGAAGCCCACTTGCATGCCGAAGACCAGGAAGGCCGCGATCAGGGTCCACGCAGTGTTGATCGGGTTCACAGCATCAGCGGCTTTGATCTCGGGCGCGGCGGTCTGAGCGTAAACGTGGGTAAAGAACAGGCCCGATACCACGGTTATGATCAGCAGCACCAGACCGATTCCGAGCGCCTTGCCACCTAGCAGCAAGCCCGCATAGCGCCGCCACTCAGGATCGCGCAACCGGCCGGCCAGCCGGGACAACTTCTGAGACAGAGACAGCCTTTCCCCCCTTTTGTTAACGCCGAACATAGTGTGGCTCCTTCGATTGAGTTTTTGTTCTCACCTTAGTTACTGGTCTTAATCAGACCGCAAATTACTAACAAACCTATAACTGGAGCGGGGAGCGGCAAGGACGCTGACACCAGGGGTTAGTTGGGTTTGTGCCCAAGCCGCTGATCCCCACATTACGAGCATCCCAGGTTTTGGCTGCCCGAAATTCAGAAAGTTTGATTCTCATTGCGATGCCACCTCGCGGCTATCGAACGTGAATACCAGTCCACCCGTCAACGTGTCTTGATCCTTCACCGGGTTACTACCTTTCAGGAAGGCAGGCTGATTCGACATGTCACGGCGAAATTCGAACCGGCTGATGATGTGGTGTGCCACCACGCGCTCGAACGTGGTGGTGAACTCGTTGAAGTGAATTCCTCCTGCCGGGTTCCCGGTCGTGAAGCCGTCATGGTCGTCGTAATATTCGTAACGGGTGCTGAAGGCCGAGGTGCCATTGACGGCGTACTTTACGTAGCCGGCGACTCCCGTCCAGAAGACGGGCTTCGAGAGCACGCCCTCGCCCTCATCGAGCCGGTCACCCCGCCCATAGTCGCCGTTGACCATGAACGACAGCTTGCTGGTAGGAGAGTAAGTGACTACAGTGTCGCTCAGTTGACGCCAGGTCGAGTTGATGCTGTTCTGCTCGGGACCCGCCATGTAGTTTTGGGTGATACCAAACTTCTTGTTTGGGGTCCAGCCAAAACTCATGCCGTAGGTTTTGCCGGTAT
>Ga0210407_10003589_pt1 | contig 12518 bp, 12 predicted proteins | sample IncBWC27MmetaG_FD_150860 | JGI IMG/M metagenome (GOLD analysis project Ga0210407, IMG submission 150860) | Forest soil microbial communities from Barre Woods Harvard Forest LTER site, Petersham, Massachusetts, United States - Inc-BW-C-27-M | ecosystem: Environmental > Terrestrial > Soil >... | reverse complement strand
CATTTCCGTGACACTCTCCGACGCCACGGCTGGCGCCAAGATCTACTACACCACGAACGGCACCACGCCGAGCACATCCTCGACGCTTTATACGGCTCCCGTTGCAGTCAGTGCTACCACCACGATTAATGCCATCGGAGCGTTGAGCGGCGCGCCGAACAGCAATGTTTCGCATGCGACCTACACCTTTTCGAACGGAACCGGCTCCAACTTCGCGAATGGATTCAGCACCGCTACCAGCGTGATGACTTTCAACGGCTCAACCGGCCTGGACGACACGCGTCTCCAGCTCACCAGTGGCGTGACTTTTCAAGCGGGCAGCGCCTGGTTCAATACGCCGGTCAATGTTCAGTCGTTCACAAACGATTTTACTTTTCAGATATCGAATCCCGGAGCGGACGGGTTCACGTTCACGATTCAAAATTCCGGCCTGAACGCGCTGGGTCTTGCCGGCGGCGGTCTCGGTTATGCCTCGGATACTCCCGGAGGAACGCCGGGCATCCCAAACAGCCTGGCCATTAAGTTTGATATCTACAGCAACCAAGGCGAAGGCTCGGATTCGACTGGTCTCTACACAAACGGCGCGTCGCCGACCATCCCTGCGATCGATCTGACCAGCACCGGCATTAATCTTTTGAGTGGCGATACATTTAGCGTGCACATGGTCTACAACGGCACCACGCTGACCATGACCATTACCGATGGGGTCACCAACGCCAGCTATACCACCAGTTGGACCATCAACATTCCGCAGACGATCGGTTCGAACACCGCCTACGTCGGGTTCACGGGCGGAACAGGCGGCCTAACCGCCAGCCAGAAGATCGAGACCTGGACGTTCGCCCCCACGACGCAATCCTCGCAGCAGGTCGCAACGCCAACATTTAGCCTCGCCGCTGGTACCTACCTCGGCACGCAAACTGTCTCGCTATCTGACACCACGGCTGGCTCGACTATCTTTTACACCATTGACGGCACTACTCCGGCGACAAGCGTAGGCGGTTCGACGGCCCAGTACAGTGGCCCGATCACGGTCACCTCAACCGAGACGATTAAGGCCATCGCCGCAGCCTCGGGCTACTCTGCCAGCGCCGTCGCCAGTGCGCTTTACACCATCGAATCGCAGACGGCGGCACCCACGTTTACTCCTGTAGCCGGCACTTACACTTCCGCGCAAACCGTTACGATCAAGACCACGGCTTCGGGCGCTGCGATTTATTACACCCTGGATGGCACGACGCCGAACACCTCCGCAGGCGGTTCAACGGTCTTGTACTCTGCTCCGATCACTATCAGCTCGACGACGACGGTCAAAGCCATCGCCACATCCAGCGGCTTTTTCGCGAGCAACGTTTCGACGGCCGCTTACACCATTTCTTCATCCGCTGGTTCAATTAACTTTGGCAGCGGCTTCGCTGCCGGAGGCATGATCTTCAATGGCTCGGCGGCGCTCAATGGCACGCATCTGCGCGTGACGAACGGCGGCACCAGCCAGGCGGGCAGCGCATGGTACGGAACGCCGGTCAGCGTATCTTCGTTCACAAATAATTTCAGCTTCCAGATCACGCCGGGCACTTCGCCGGCAGCGGATGGTTTTGCGTTCGTCATACAGAACAACAACACTACGGCCCTTGGAGTGGCCGGCGGCGGACTTGGCTACAGCACGGAAACGGGAACTTTGGCGGCGAACAGCATTTTGAACAGCGTTGCGATCAAATTCGATCTTTATAGCAACGCCGGAGAAGGCGTTGACTCGACCGGGATCTATACCAACGGCGCGTCGCCCACTACTCCTTACGTTGACCTCAGCACCACTGGCATCGACCTGCACAGCGGCCACGTCTTCAATGTCGCCATGACGTATGACGGCACTAATCTGGTCATGACCATTACCGACGCCACTACCGCGGTTGCGTTCACGCAAACCTGGCCGATCAACATCGCTTCCACCATCGGAAGCAGCACTGCATACTTCGGCTTTACCGGTGGCACCGGCGGCTTAACAGCGATTCAAGACATCATTACGTGGACGTATAACGCCGGCGGCTCAAGCGGACAGGCAGCGACTCCGACGTTCAGTCCGTCCGCTGGCAGTTACAGTTCCGCTCAGAGTGTCACACTGTCTGACGCCACTTCCGGAGCCAGCATCTATTACACGACCGACGGTTCTACGCCGACTACCGCTTCGACAAAATATGCTGGCGCAATTTCGGTCGCTTCCAGCATGACCATCAAAGCCATCGCAACGGCATCAGGCGTTTCGAACAGCGCTGTCGGTTCAGCCGCATACACCATCCAAACTGCCGCGGCGATGCCGACATTCAGTCCGGCCGCAGGCACTTATGCTTCCGCACAGAGCGTTACGCTCGGCGATACGACGTCTGGAGCTACGATCTACTACACCATCAACGGTTCTACACCGACTACCGCTTCGACAAAATATACTGGCGCAATTTCGGTCGCTTCCAGCATGACGATTAAGGCCATAGCCGTCGCCACTGGCTTCAACAATAGCGCCGTCGCTTCGGCGACCTACACGATTCAATCCGCCGCCGCTACGCCTACTTTCTCACCCGCGGCTGGTTCCTACAGCTCCGCACAAAGCGTCACCATCAGCGATAGCACATCTGGGGCGACCATCTACTACACCACCAACGGCACCACTCCCACGACCGCTTCCACCAAGTACACTGCGGCTATTTCTGTGTCCTCGACCACCACCATTCAGGCGATCGCCGTGGCAACCGGCTTCAATAACAGTTCGGTAGCGTCCGCCACATACACCATCAACAGCGGATCAACTACCGTAATCAGCTTCGGCGGCGGGTTCAGTTCGTCAGCAGGTCTGCAGTTCAACGGCGGCTCGGCTCTTAGCGGCACCCGGCTGCGCGTCACTGACGGCGGCACTATGGAGGACCGCTCGGCTTACTGGGCGACTCCGGTAAACGTGCAGAACTTCACCACCGACTTCACCTTCCAACAAGCCCCTGGCACCAGTCCGACAGGCGACGGCTTCGCGTTTGTGTTGCAAAGCTCCGGAGTCACCGCACTGGGGATCGCTGGTGGTGGTCTCGGCTATGGTTCCGATACTCCCGGCGCGGGCGGAGGCATAGCAAACAGCATTGCGATCAAGTTCGATCTTTACAGCAATGCCGGCGAAGGCCCGAACTCCACCGGGCTGTATACGAATGGCGCTTCGCCCACAACGCCGGCGATTGATATGACCAGCTCCGGGGTGAATCTGCACTCTGCCGACGTCATGCACGCGCACATCACATACGACGGGACCACACTCGCGCTGACGCTTTCCGATACCGTCACCGGCGCGACATTTTCTACCAGTTGGACTATCAACATCCCCACTACCATCGGTTCGAATACCGCTTACGCGGGCTTTACCGGGGGTACGGGCGGCGCCACCGCAATTCAAGATGTTGTCACTTGGACTTATTCGGCCGCAGCGGCCAAAGCGCCGGTCAGCTATTGGACGCCGAACCTCACCGCGGTGAGCTCCGGACCAACTTTCCGTACATTTGCCTGGACCGGCTTCCCGGAAGGGTCGGGCACCACGTTGGACGCGACCGCGGTCGGTGATTCGGTGACATTTACGATCAATGTGGCGCAAGCGGGCGTCTACAGCATCACCTACAACACCAAGGCCTACAACACGCGCGGAACCAACCAGCTCAGCATTAATGGCTCGAATGTCGGCCCGGTGGTTGATCAATACAATGCGGGTCAGACGCTGACTTCATTCAATCTTGGAACGTTCAATTTCGCGACGGCGGGTAATTACTCGCTTAAATTTACGGTCATTGGCAAGAATGCCGCCAGTTCTGGCTACACCATGGCGTTTGACGACATCATACTGACGCCGCAATAAGTTCAGGCGGGATAACAAATCGGCCGGAATGAAACCGGGGTGAAGCTCAGGCTTCACCCCGGTGTTTTTTTCGCCTGCGATCCATGCGCTTATCCTGGCGGCCAGTCGAACGTTCTCCCGCCCAGCAAATGCATGTGCAGATGGAACACCGTCTGTCCCGCGCCGGTTCCGGTGTTCACTACGGTGCGGTAGCCGTGGCGCAATTTTTTTTCCCGCGCCAGTTTTGCCGCCACCAGCGCAATCTTTCCGAGGAGCGATTCTTCTTCCGGAGTCGCGTCTTCGAGCGAAGCAAAATGTTTTTTCGGGCAAATCAGGATATGCGTCGGGGCTTGCGGATTGATGTCCTCGAAGGCGAACACGTCGGCATCTTCATGCACCAGCTTGGCGGGAATCTGCTTTGAAGCAATTTTGCAGAACAAGCAATCGGCGCTCACTGGTCCCCTCCCGCGGGCGCTTCATCAAGCCGGATGACCAGGGTGTGGAATCCTTCCCTGGCCTTCAATTCGTCGGCGAATTTCTGCGCCGCCTGTTCGCCGGAAACCTTCCCCGCTCGCACGCGATAGAACGTTGCTTCGTCCAGCGCTACCTGCTGAATGGTAGAGGGTGGGTATAACTCATTCAAACGCGCGCGCAGCCGCTCGGCATTTTCCTTTTCCTTGAAGGCCCCCACCTGCACCGTAAAAAATCCGCCGAACGGATCGGCTCCGGAAATTACTTCCAGGCGCACTGGCACGACTCCTGGCCCGATCGACTCGATCGCCTTTGCCGCGGCCATGGATAAGTCGATAATCCGATTTTCGATAAACGGCCCGCGATCGGTGATGCGGACCACCGCGGTTTTTCCGTTGGTCAGATTTGTGACTTTTACCATCGTGCCGAAGGCCATGGTGCGGTGGGCCGCGGTCATTTTGTTCATGTCGTAGACCTCGCCGTTCGAAGCGCGCCTTCCGTGGAATGGCGCTCCGTACCATGAAGCGTTTCCTTCTTCGATGTACGAGCTGCCTTCCGGAGCGTTGGTAGAGCGGATTGCGCGATCCGCGGTCACCGCCGGAGTCGCCGTGGGAGCCATCGGAGGAGGAGCGCTCGCCGCAACCGGTCTGCGGCCAGCGCAGCCTGCTGCGGAAATGGCCAGCGCGAGAAACAGGATTCCGCGTGTCGACAGCGCGCGATTGCTCATGCAGCTGGTTTCTTCTCGTCCGGAGGAGTCGCAGCGGGTCCGCTACGCCGTGCTTCGAGCCAGCTTGCCGCTTCGGTCAGCTTCTCTGAAACTTCGCGCAGGAATTGCGCCGTGCGCTTTTCTGTCTCCGGCGCCAGGTCGTTCTCGACAAACTTCCGCAGTCGAGTCAATTCCGCGTCCAGCTTCTGTCCGATTTCTTCGAACTTATCCATGGTGTTTTCCTCATGCTTCCAACTGCGGTTTATTCACCCCAGAACCTGTAAAACAGCCCAGAAACCCCGCTTGTGCCGCGACTGCGAAGCTCGCGAAGCAATTCCGGTATTATAGGAACGCCCTTCGCGGCTCGCAAGGAGGCCGATTGCCCGTTTCCTATCAATGGCAGCAGCGGTTCGATCGTTGGAGAAATGCCACGCGGGGATTTTTTGGCGGTGGTGGCGGCGACAATCAGCCGCGCCCGAAACTTTGTCCGGCGTGCAATTCACTGGTCGGCATCAACGCTACGCGCTGCCACGAATGCGGCGCAAATTTGCGATTTTCGCTGGCCGCGCTCAGCAAAGGTCTGTCGGGATTTTTCGGCGGGCAAGCTCCCGCTACGACAGCAATTCTTATTGCGAACATCATCATGTTCGCAGCGACGTTGCTGGTCGGTTTTGCACGAGGACAAGGCCAGGGCTTCAGTATTCTTTTCGGCGTGAGCGGCGAGGCCCTGTATCGGCTGGGCATGGGAATCCCTTTTCGCTATGGCGATTTCAGCTGGTACCGCCTGGTCACTGCCGACTACCTTCATGGCGGTCTTCTTCACATCGGCCTCAATATGATGGTTCTCTTGGACATCGGGCCGGTAGTTGAAGAAATCTACGGCAGCGCGCGCTATTTTTTCTTCTACACCGTTTGCGGTTTCTGCGGCGCGCTTCGCAGCGCGCGGTTCGGTACAGCGCCGTCGGTTGGCGCCAGTGGCGCGATCCTTGGATTGATTGGAATTCTGATTGCCATCACCTATCGCCGTGGTGGAGCGCAGATACAACAACTGCGCGGCCGGCTTATCTCCTGGGTAGTCACGATTTTTGCCATCGGATTATTCTTCAGCGGGCTGCGTACCGACAATTGGGGCCACTTCGGAGGCTTGGCAGCAGGCTTTCTGCTGGGACGCTACTTCGCGGACCGCGAACCCATGAACTCGCGGGAACGCAATGTCGCTTACGCGCTGGGCTGGTCCGCGTTCGTCGTTGTCGTCGCCTGCTTTGTCGTCATGGCACTGCACTTTTCTAAACCCGTCACCGACTGATCGCAATTCCTTTTTTCACCGGTGAATCTTGTCCGGCAGTCACTCTTCGCGCAAAGCATTTTTCTTTGTGCATAAACGGCAACCGCGAATTTTGCTAGCCTCTAGGGAGACAGCCTATGGATCCGCACTCTATCGTTATCATCAGCCTGCACACCCCGAAGGAGAAGCTTTGGGGCGAACTGCTCTCCATCAACCCGTCAGGCGTCACCATGCGCGGCATCGATCTGAACTCCTTCGATCACTTTGTCAGCCAGATCAACGGGCCGGACAGCGAACGTACCGGGCTGCCCACGCTTTTCTTTCCCATGAACCGCGTCGAACGCATTGCGCTCGACGAATCCAGCGGGGCCATTCCCTCACTGTCCGAGATGTTTGCCCGTAAAGTCGGTCGGCCGATCTCGGAATATCTCGCGCAGTTTGCCTAGAACGCGATGCGTCGCATTGGTGAGGTTTCTGACGTCGGTGGCGCGGTAACAATCGAAGAGCAATTCCTGGCTTCGCTCGGAATGACGGCTTTTCCGCAGCGACGGGGCATCGCTGCGACAATCCGCGCAATGTGCGCTATTCTCATGTCTAAAATGCAAGGCCGCATCTGGACGGTTCCCAATCAAATCACGCTTCTCCGGCTGGGTTTTCTGCCGCTGTTTCTTATCCTCATTGTTTATGAACAGTATCGGTGGGCACTGCTGATTTTGGTTCTGGCGGGACTTTCCGACGGCATTGACGGCCTACTGGCGCGCAAGCTCGATCAAAAATCCGCTATCGGCGCGTATCTCGATCCCATTGCCGACAAACTTCTGCTCTCTTCTTCGTTTGTGATTCTGGCGATGGAAAAGATTACGCCCTGGTGGCTGACGATCATGGTTTTGAGCCGCGACATTCTGTTGCTGGTTGTGGCCGCGGTGATTATTTTAATTTCCGGGTATCGCCCGTTTCCGCCCAGCCTGCTGGGAAAAGCCACGACGTTTTTCCAGATCGTTCTGGTCTTTGCCGCGGTCCTCGCAGCCGCCTATGCCAATCCAGGACTCGCAGAAATCAATCGGCTGCTCGCATACTTGGTTGCGGCGCTGACTACTATTTCGGGCTTCCACTACTCTTTCACCACCGCGCGGCGGCTTAGTTCATGATCCGGAACGAGCGGCTTGTCAGGTCACGATCGTTTTCTTAACACCGAGGACACAAAGAGCGCGGAGAAATCCCCAATGGCGGCAGGATTGATTCTCTCTCTCAGGTTTGCATCAGCTTCGGCCCGCCCGCCGGCACGATCAACCGGGACTCAGTGAGGGCCTGGACGTGCTCGACCGTCGTGCCCGGGGCGATCTCGCGCAATAGCAACCCTTGGGGCGTGACTTCAATCACTGCGAGCTCGGTCACGATATGATCTACGACCTCAACGCCGGTTAGCGGCAGCGAGCACTTCTTCAAGATTTTTGGTTTGCCGTCCTTCGTAGCATGTTCCATTGCCACGTACACGCGCTTGGCTCCCGCCACCAGATCCATGGCGCCGCCCATGCCCTTCAACATCTTCCCCGGCACGGCCCAATTTGCGAGCGTACCTTTTTCATCCACCTGCAGCGCGCCGAGGACGGTCAAATCAACGTGCCCGCCGCGAATCATTGCAAATGAATCCGCCGAGGAAAAATAGCAGCTTCCTTTTAGCTCGCTGATGGTCTCTTTGCCTGCATTGATCAAATCGGGATCGACTTCGGTATCAAACGGATAAGGTCCCACGCCGAGCATTCCGTTTTCGGATTGCAGAATTACTTCCATCCCCGGGGGCACGTGGTTCGCGACAAGAGTCGGAATGCCGATGCCGAGATTGACGTAATAACCGTCGCGCAATTCCTGCGCGATCCGTCGTACGATCCGTTCGCGTTTTTGCTCGTCGGTCAATGGCATATATAGCTCATCCATTCAGTTGCTCCGGAAATTGAATGCCATTTAAATCATAAATCTCCGAGATCGGGCATCGCCGTCGCGAACAGTTGGCGGTCTTCTTACCTTGTTTCGTGAAAAGCGGCGGATAGACCGACAACGCTTCGTCTCCCGATAGCGCAGAGACTGCGGATTGCCAGCCGGAGCAGAGAAACGATTCGTAGAATTTGCCAAGATGGGAATTGAACGACCAGGTGACTTGCGTGTCGTGAAGAACCTGATCCCTCTGAGTCTGGTCAGGCACGAGGATCTCCACAGGATTGTTCTCGGCGGGGATCCAAGACTGGACGACCGGCCCACGCGCAGCAAAGACCTCGTGAAGCGAGCCAGCACTCATGCCTTCCTCGTAGACCGCCGCTCAATCCGCTTCTCGTACTTCTCGCCCTGAAAAATCGCGTTCACATAAATCCCCGGCGTATGCACATTGTCTGGATCGAGCGTCCCCAATTCCACCAACTCCTCTACCTCAGCGACGACGTACTCGGCGGCCGTCGCCATCATCGGATTAAAATTCCGTGCGGTCTTGCGGTAAAGCAAATTTCCCCAGCGATCGCCCTTCCACGCCTTGATAAACGCGAGGTCGCCGCGAATCCCGCGCTCCATCAGGTAGTGCCGTCCGTCGAACTCGCGCGTTTCTTTCCCTTCCGCGACCATGGTGCCGAATCCGGTCGGCGTGTAAAACGCCGGAATCCCTGCTCCACCTGCGCGAATGCGCTCCGCAAAGGTTCCTTGCGGGTTCAATTCCAATTGCAATTCTCCACTCGTGACCAGCTGTTCGAATAACTTGTTCTCGCCTACGTAGGTCGAAATCATCTTGCGAACTTGGCGCTGCTCCAGCAAAATCCCGATTCCGAATCCGTCCACACCGGCGTTATTCGATACAATCGTCAAATCCTTGGTTCCTCTCCTCCGCACTGCCGCAATCAAGTTCTCAGGTATTCCGCACAATCCGAATCCGCCCATCAGGATGGTCATGCCATCGTGCAACTTCACGATTCCCGCATCCGCCGAAGCAATTTTTTTGTCCATTCGCAACTCCCTACAGCATTAGGCAGACTTATAGCGATCGTAGAAGTTTGTACAGCTCGTTTGCCGCGTCGAAGTCGGCTTCGAGATCGCGCGAACCGAGCCGTTCGCGCAGGTCGTCCAGGCGCCGCGCAAACAAATCGAGCGAAGCGGAGAGGAGTTCTTTATTGGTCAGCACGATGTCGCGCCACATTGAGTACGGGCTTCCCGCCAGACGCAGCGAATCGCGCAATCCCGGTCCGGCCAGCGTGATCGGCAATCCGTTTTCGTCCAGGCGATCATAAAGGAACGCTGCCAGGGCCACTGCCGCCAGTTGTGGCAGGTGCGATGCAAGCCCCACGGCGTAATCGTGTTGCCGAGCGCCGATCCACAACGGCTGCGCGCCAATCTTCTCCAGGATTTTTACAAAGGCGGCGATGCGAGGTTCGCTTGCAGTCGGCGTGGCGACGGCGTCACCTTCGGCAATCAGCGCGTAAGTGTGTCCTTGGAAGAGTTCTGCCTCAGCGACGGCGATTCCGGAAAGCTCCTTGCCCGCCATCGGGTGGCCGCCAAGAAAACTTGCGCTGCTATTTCCGCCGAAAAGTTGGCCGGATTCCTCCATGACGCGCAGCTTGGTGCTGCAGGCATCGGTAACCAACGCGGAAGTGGGAGCATGCCGCGCGATTTCGGAAAAAAGATCCAGGGTCACGGCGATCGGCAGCGCAATGTAAATCAGGTCGGCTTCTGCCAGCGCCGGGCCCAGGTTGCCGGAAAAAGTTTCATCGAACGCAGCGCGTACCTCTTTTTCGCGCACTACTTCCGGCCGATCCCACCCGGAAATGGAAATGTCGGTCAGATGTTTTCGCAGCGCCAGCGCAAACGAACCGCCGATCAGACCGGTTCCGAGAATTGTTATACGGCGAATGAGGTGTTCGGACATGAGAAAGGAAGTTTACAGTCAACAGTTAACAGTTAAAAGCAAAAGAGAGATTCTCCTCGCAAAAGAAACTCGGATGGGAAGCGGTCCTCGCATCGATCGGAATGACGGACTCTAGGATACACAGGGTTTTTACGCGATGCGGCGGCCAATCGCGGGCGCGATGATGCGCAGTTCCGCCATTAGTTGCGAAAAAGTTCCCGGTTCGAGGGACTGCGCGCCGTCAGAAAGCGCGTGCTCGGGATCGTTGTGCACTTCAATCAGCAGGCCGTCGGCACCGGCAGCAACCGCGGCACGCGCCATCGGCACCACTTTGTCGCGGCGTCCGGTGCCATGCGAAGGATCGGCCCACATCGGCAAATGAGAAAGTTTTTGAATCACGGGAATTGCGGCCAGGTCGAAAGTATTGCGCGTGTAAGTTTCAAAAGTTCTGATGCCGCGTTCGCACAAAATCACCTTGTAGTTTCCGCCGGCCAGAATGTATTCGGCGCTGAGCAGCAGCTCTTCCATCGTCGCGGACATGCCGCGCTTCAGCAGCACCGGCTTGCGCACTTCGCCGAGCGCGCGCAGCAAATGATAATTTTGCATGTTGCGCGCGCCGACCTGATAGATATCAACGTAGTGGCCCATCATTTCCACCTGGGACGGGTCCATCACTTCGCTCACCGTGAACAGGCCGAATTTGTCGGCGGCTTCGCGCATGAGTTTCAGGCCGGGTTCGCCCATGCCCTGGAAGGCGTAGGGCGAAGTGCGCGGCTTGAACGCACCCGCGCGGAGAATTTTTGCGCCGGCTTTGGAGACGGCTTCGGCGACGGCGTGGATCTGTTCGCGCGATTCCACCGAGCACGGACCCGCAGCAACCACAACTTCCGGGCCGCCGATTCTTACGCCGCGGCCAAGATCGATGATGGTGCCTTCCGGCTTGAATTGCCTGCTGGCCAGCTTGAACGGCTGCGTGATGCGCATGACTTCGCGCACGCCTTCCAGCAATTCAAAATCGCGATGATCGAAATCGCGATGCACACCCACCGCGCCGAGAACGGTGTGCGAAGCGCCGGTTGAACGATGCACGTCGAATCCGTGCACCACCAGCTTGTCAATTACGTTTTGGATCTGGGCGTCCGAAGCGCCCTCTTGCATGACGATGACCATGGTGTGCTGGTTTGCTTCCTTCCGTTTTTGATGCTGCTGTGGTCGCTTGAGTTCTGAGCCCCAGGTTATAAGTTGTAAGTATTCAGTTCAAAAAACCTTCGTTGCGCGCGCGAAACTCTTTTACGAATCTGATTTCTGTTCACCGTCGGGGTGCATGGCGAGACGCTCGGCGGAGCGGGCTTCGTCAATGATGCGTTCGAAAAGGCGGCGGATTGCGGCGTCGGTGAGTGGTCCCTTGTTGTTTTGCTCCGCATTTTCCAGGACTTCCTTTTCGCGAGCCGGCTGATACAGCGGCAGGTTCGCTTGCTGCTTCAGCTTGCCGAGCTCGAGCGCGCATTTGGAGCGTTCGTTCAACAGTTCGACCAACTTGCGGTCGATTTCATCGATGCGGCGGCGCCAATCCGCGAGGCTCATGCTTGCCTCCGTGGTAGAAGGCGAGGGGAGATTCCTCGCTTCGCTCGGAATGACGGGATTAAGAAATGTCGCCATCGTGAACTCCTCATGTGGCAACCTCACGGTGCGAAAGGCCGATGCGCGCGGCGGCTTTGAGCGAACGCATGCGATCGGCGAGCGCTGCCGCGGCAGCGTCGATTCCGGGTTCGCCGGAATTGTTTGCCGTGGCTTTTTCGATTTCAGCGACTAGCGCGGAGCCGACCACGGCGGCGTCGGCGAGCCCGCCAAGAACAGAGACGTGTCCTGGAAGCGAAATGCCGAAACCGACTGCAATCGGGAGTTGTGTCACTTTGCGCGCGCGGCGCAACAGTGCGGGCAAATCGTCCGGCAGCACATCTTTCGCTCCCGTTACTCCGGTTCTCGAAATGAGGTACAAGAATCCAGACGAACATGCGGCAATTTTCTCGAGGCGTTCGTCTGTGGAAGTCGGTGCGCCTAGAAAAACAGTATCCAGATGATGCGCAGTCATGATGCGGCGATAGTCTTCCGACTCTTCCGGCGTGAGATCGGTAATGAGCACGCCATCGGCTCCGGCGGCGGAGGCCGCAGCCGCAAATTTTTCCAGGCCCATCTGGAAGACCGGATTGTAGTAGCTGAACAAAACAACGGGAACCTGGTTCGCCGGGGATTTGGCTTTGCGAATCTGCCCAACGAGATCCATGACGCGGGTGAGCGTTGCGCCAGTTTTCAA
>Ga0210407_10003586_pt1 | contig 12521 bp, 11 predicted proteins | sample IncBWC27MmetaG_FD_150860 | JGI IMG/M metagenome (GOLD analysis project Ga0210407, IMG submission 150860) | Forest soil microbial communities from Barre Woods Harvard Forest LTER site, Petersham, Massachusetts, United States - Inc-BW-C-27-M | ecosystem: Environmental > Terrestrial > Soil >... | reverse complement strand
TTTGGCGCCTGAACAGCCGTCAAGCGTGGCGATCACCTCGCGGACCGGGCGGTCGCCAGCTGCCCACATCAGCTCGCAGAATGCATCTCCATCATACCAAAACGGAGATGTCTTGCCCGTGTAGCTGGCGCCATTCGACGCGATGTCGATAGCGTGCCGTACCCACCGAAGGGCATTGCGGTCGCTAGGAATGTCGGGCCCGAGTTCGATCTCGACCAAGGTGCCGGTCGGGAAGTCGATGATCTCGGTCTCCACCGTGGTGGAGCCGTCGTCCAGCGGGGTGAGGACCATGCGCTTGTTGCGGGTCGAAACCCGCAGGAATCCGTTGGACGCCGCGACCGCGCCAACCACGACGCGGAGACCGTTACCCAAGGCGCCGCGCTGGGGCATCCGCAACAGCTTAGATGATACCAGCGGGCGGCTGATCGAGAACAACTTGGCGATGTCGGCAGCATCGCCGTCAATGCCGGGGCCGTAGTCGCGGATGCAGTACCGGCCGTTGGGCTCCTCGTAAACCTCGACCTTGGTGCCGTTGTCGAGCGCATTGTCGCCGATCTCCTTGAGCACCAACCGGCGAAGCTGGTGCTAGGGGACGCCCGCTTTCTGCGACAGCGTGTCGACTGAGCGGAATAGCGTCCAGTCCGCCCGCTCGAATTTAAAATTCGGGCCGATCGACTTGTTGGGTGAGCTTGCCAAGGACAAGGGCTCGTCCTCGGCAAATTTCAAAACGAGGGTCGGGCTATCCATGGAGATCGCCCTCGCGCTTGCGCTCGGCCAGTTCCTTGATCTGGCGCTGGCAGACCGCGATGACCAACGTCTTTTTGGCCAACTGCTTCAAGGTGCCGTCATTCATGCGGCGGATGACGCTGCGGTGGAGGCGGTGGATGGCACCGTGCTTGACCAGGACGGCTTCCACATGGGCGCGGCTCTGAAGCCGCGCCACGACGCGGGTGGCGTTGTTGTTGTCGCCGGGCATCACAACACCCCCTCGCAAGTTTGGCGAATGGGCGACGCAGCGGCGCGGCGGGAAAACGCCTTCCAGGGAACGACCCGGAGTCCGTCTTCGCGAACGGTGAGCTTGGCACCCGCTCCGATGGAGCGGACGCGCAACGCGATCTGTTCGCCGCGGTAACAGATCAGTTCTGCATTAGGTTTAGCGCCGGCAGTGAGGAGGCGGCGGCAGAGATCGAGGGCGCCGTTCGCCGTGATGTTGTCGGCGACAGCAATGTCGTTGCCGACCAGTTGCGCAGTGATTTGAGTGGGTGTATGGAAAATCCCGAGCGGGCCGCCAAGCTGCTCGAGATTCGAAGCCGGTTCATCGCACGCGGTGGCCGGCTTCTTCCATTTAAGGTCCTGCATGTATCAGCGCTGCGCGACCTGCGCGATGTCGAAGGCGGCCAGGGCGGCAGCGTTGTAATACTTGCGATCGTTGATCTTCAGCGGCTGCGGGAAGTTCAAGTCCGGGTCTTTCTCCCAGCGGGCAAGCGTGCGATCGGAAATGCTATAGCGTTTGCACACCGCGCGCGTGGGCAAGAACTGCGGGGTCGTTGCTTCCCTTTCAATGATAGACATGGCTTCTCCTGTCGGGTTGTGACGGACAGGAGGTGGCACGGCAACAGAGGTGTCGCTAATTGTCGGTGGTCGATAAATGTCGGTGTTTAATTTCCGACATTTTCCGACAGGACGTTCTTTCGGGCCTTGCGGCAGATGTCACGCGAAGCATTGAAGTTTGCCACCATCGCTTCTTCCTTCATCCCAGCCAGCTCAGCGCGATCCATCTGCCGCATCGCAGCCTCAATAGCCGGCGTCTTAACGGCAGGTTTCCCGCGCTTTCTCGGTTTTGGGATCTTCGTATCCTTGGACTCGACCGCCGGCGCTATAGGTTCGGTCGTCGCTGCCGCGCTTGCGGGTGGCGGCATTGACTCGATGACCTCTCCGCGCAGTTGTTCCATGTTGATCTCGACCCAGCAAATATTGAGCGGAGGGCTATTGCCCATGAACGTCACACCTTCTCCGTCGTTGGTCAGTGTGGCGAACCTGAATTGATCCGCGGGCAAGATATGCTCGTGGCCCTGTGGCCGCGGTTGATCGGCAATTCCGCCCCTTGGCCATGGTCCTCGGGCCGACACGCGACCTTCGAAGATCAGTCCGGTCAGGACGTCGAAAGCACCCATCTCGGGCAGGCAGAGAGCGCGTTGAATGTAAGCCAGTGCAAGGGGCAGCAAGTCCCACCGTCGCTTCGGTTGGATGGAGGGCGTGGTCATCGGGCACCTCGCGAGATCGACACGACGTTGTCGGGCTGCTTGCCGAAAACCACGGCGCCGACGTGCGAAGCCCAGGCGGCGAGGCCGGCGCGTTTTTCCTCAGCGAAGGAATGCCGCTGATAGACTCCCACGACGCCGCGGAAGGTCCCGCTCTTATGATTCAGCACCTTCTCGATGACCGGCAGCTGGATGCCGAGGCGGGCCATGCCGCTCGCAACTGTCCTGCGCAGGTCGTGAAAAACCCAAGCGGGCAGGGGCTCTTCGTTGGCCTTCGCCGTTGCTTCGTCGATCCGTTCCTTTGCGCCTGAGAAGCCTGTTACGTGGGCGCCCCGACGGCTTGCGAAGACAAAGCCCTCAGACGTCCTGATCTGCGGAAGGCCCTTGATGATCTCGATCGCCGCGTCCGAGAGCGGGACCGTATGCATCTCGTCATTCTTCACGCGTGTTGCTGGCAGAGTCCAGAGCTTGGCATCGAGTTCGAGCTCACGCCAGCGCATGCCGGCAACCTCGCCCTCTCGCTGACCCGTCAGGATCATGAGCTTCACGATAGGACCGAACGGCCAGCCTTCGGCGTCGGCCGCATCCCACACCAGCCGCAGCTCGTCGTCAGTCAGCACCCGATCCCGGCTGTTCTCGGACGCCGGCGGTTCCACGCCGGCACAAGGCGAAGCGGCAATGATGTCGCGGGAAACTGCCCAGTTGAACAGCCGGCGCACCGCCGCAAGTGTGCGGTTCGCCATGATTGGCGCGCCCCGGTCGTTAACCTCGTCGAGCAGTGTGACGACGTCGCGCTTGGTAATCTCCTGGATTTTGCGACCGCGCCAGCGCGGGATCACGTCCCCGCCGCGCTCGATCAGCTTGGCATCGTCGTTCGGATCTGAACGTAGACCCAAGATGCGCCCTGTTTCCCGCCAGGCGTCGGGCCTGTTCTTCTGTTTAGCCTTTGGCTTGGCGTAGCGCTCAATAAATTCCCGGGCGACGTTCTCGAACAGGTCGCGCTGACCCCGGATTTCTTCGGCGGCCTGCCGCTTGTCCTCAACCTTCTTCTCCTGCTTCTCTCGAGCCGGATCCCGACCCTCAGCAGCTGCGATCAGAGCATCGCGACCGAGCTTCCGCGCGGCCTTGAGGCTGATCGCGGGGTAGGAGCCTAGGGTCAGCTTTCTCGGCTGACCGGCATGGCGATAGCGAACAGCAAACGACATCGCCCGGCTGGGCTGTCGAACCAGGTACAGTCCGGCGAGGAGGCCGTCGGGAATCTCCTGCCGTGATGCCGGTGCCGGGGCCCTTTCTAGGCGCTCAATCTGGATGTCCGTAAGTGCTTTTGACATTGTCAGTCTGCCCCTGGGGTAACAGTCGGGTAACGGTTACCCGGTGGCTGCAAATGTTACCCCATGTCCGCGACGATGCCGGACAAATGACTTAAATGCAAGATATTCTAGTATGACCGCCAGCAGGATGTCCTGATGTGTCCGGGGTGATCTGGGCGCAAAAATTGACTGTAAATCAGCCGCGTCATCGCTTCGCAGGTTCGAGTCCTGCCTCCCCCACCATTGAGAAATCAAAGGCTAGTGAAAAACGGAGCGTGAACGGGGCTTGGTCGTGCGACAGCGTGCGACACGCGTGCGACATTTGATTTTGTTCGATCTATGTTCTCTGCCTTGCGAGGCAATTATGGATTTGACAATCCATCCCGACTCGCGGCAGTTGCCGCACCCTCGCGCTTGGGTTTAGCCAAGCCTTTCAGCGATTTCATCGTCATCGGCTTTGGCCTTGCGGGCCGCCTCTCTTGAACTTCTCAACCTGGGACTGTTTTTGGACATCACGGAATGGCCGATTACAAGAGAAAGCTCAAATACATCCGATTTCCGGAGATTCGAGGATGCATCTTCTGCGGCGATCCCGAGCTAACCGGCGAGCATATTTTCCCAAAATGGTCGCATCAGTATTTGCCCGACGACGAAGGTAAGAATTACCAATCTCTGCGTGGCATTCAGGGGCCGCGTAGCGCGGATCACCACGTCATCAACAAGTCCGGCGATATCCGACATTGGAAAGTCACTTGCGTTTGCGGTCCGCGCTGCAACAACGGCTGGATGCAGGCCAAGGTCGAGGCCGATGCCAAGCCAATCCTCATCCCGTTAATTCGAGGAGAGGAATGCCGAATCTTTCCCGCCGATCAGACACGCATCGCTACATGGGCAGCAATGAAGGCAATGGTTGCCGAATGGAACGTGAAGGGCCACGCCACCACGCATTACATGCACCGCCGCTATCTCATGCGGCACCGCCTACCACCAAAGAACGGATGGGGCGTTTGGATCGGGCATTTCGTGAGCAATAAGCTAAAGCCAGAAAGAGAAAGGTTCCATCCACTATGGGCGGCACACCCGTTCGCACTATCGCCTAAAGATTTGCCGCCTGGCCGCATGTATCAGGAAGCCACCAGTTACAACAGTCAAGTTTCCACGCAGGTCATCGGCAAGCTCTTTATTCACACTCTCCGTTCGCCGATGCCAAATCTCATCCCGCGTTGGAAGTTTGCGCTTCCGGATCGCGCCACGCTTTTTAGAATTTGGCCGCCCACCCAGACCAGCATCGTCTGGCCGGGCCGGAGAATGAGCGACCTTGACGCGATCTACACAGATAATGCCTTCCTCAATTTCATTATTGGGCTTCAGCGCCGCGATTCACGATATCCAGTCTGAGGCACGCGTATCATTTCGGCGGCGTTTTCGCTTTACGCGCTTTGAACCTTGGATGGAGCCACGGTTTTTCACCTGCAAGCCACGATGTCAACGCAGCTTAAGCTTCTTCATCATGAGAGTGCGTAAAAATTCGGACCAGCATCGAATATAGGCCGATGTAGCGGTGGAAGCGGATGTAAAGCCGCAGCGATGCGATCACCCCGCGCCGCCTTCCCGATAAACGCTACGAGCTTGTCGATCGCGACGTCGGCGCGCGCGGCGTTGCGGGCGCGGTAGTGCTTCATGATCATCTGCGCCGACTGGTAGGAATGCCCCGGTGAGATCGCAGATCGGCAGCAGATCGGTGCCCGCGGCGTCGAGCAGCATGACGCAGGTATCGCGCAAATCCTGATCGTTCTTAAGATCGGCATTGCCGGCGCGCTCGTCGACAAAGGCAAGCGCCGGGCAGGGCGCAAGCGCCAGGCGCTTCCAGCGCGCGCGGCCTGCTCGTCGAGCCCAGCCCGCAAGGGCGCGTGCACGGCCTGGCGCTGCTCGCCGTCCAGCGGGAAGGGCGCGAACAGATCATTGGCAGCTTTCGTCATCGCCGCCGTGAGCTTCCGCGCGCGCGTCAATGCTTCCGACGCGCTGAGATGCGCGAGAAGGTCCGGCTGCAAGGGGCGGCAGGGCGGAGTTGCCCAACACCGGGCAACTTCCTATTTTAAACGGTCGAAACCGCTGCGCTGCATTTCCTTTCCTGCTGCGCGGCGAATAGACCCCGTCGACATCCATAGGAACGCGCCATGCCATTCAAGGTTCATGTCGGTCCGCCGCAAATCTCGATTCATCAAGGTCAGACAGTGCTGGTCAGTGAACCGGACGGCCAGATCAACTGGCCGAGCGACCAGGGCCTTTATTTCCTTGATACGCGGCTCATCAGCAGCTGGTCGTGCTACGCCAACGGCGAAGCCTGGGATCTTCTCAATGGCGGCGCAATCGCCCACTACGCCTCGCGAATCTATCTCAGCAATCGCAGGATTCGCACCACGGACGGCGTGATCCCGCAGCGCACGCTTGGCTTTGTTGTCAGCCGCTGCATCAACGGCGGCATGCACGAAGATCTCGACATTACCAATCACGGCATGACGCGGATACGCTTCCAGCTTGAAATTGCTATACGTTGTGACTTCGCGGACATTTTTGAAGTGAAGTCGGGCGAGATCGTACGTCGCGGTCGGATCACCACGACTTGGTCGCAGACCAAGCAGGAGCTTCGTACAAGCTATCGTAACGGCGATTTTGTCCGCGCGCTAACCGTTGCTCCTGTGCAGCGCCAGCCCGGAGTTGAGTACGCCAATGGCCGCCTGAGCTTCGAGATCAACCTCGATCCGGGCGAGGCCTGGCACTGCTGTTTGCTCTATAATCTGGAGGACGGTGACCGGAATTTCGCTGGCCCCGAAAACTGCGTGGACGGTCACGAAAAAACGCGCCACGCTGAAGCGCTGTCGGATTGGCTGCAGTCCGTGTTGAAGATCCGCTGCAGCAATGAGGAATTCTACCGCCTTTATCGGCAGGCGCTTGAGGACATGGCGGCGCTCCGGCTGCCGATCGCCGGCACCGATCACATGGTCTTCCTCCCGGCGGCCGGCCTGCCATGGTTCGTCGCTCCGTTCGGACGCGACAGCCTGATCGTTTCAACACAGAACATACTGATCTATCCGGATTTCGCCCGTGGCACGCTCGAGATCCTCGGCTCACTTCAGGCAAAGGAACGGGACGACTACCGCGATGCGGAGCCTGGCAAGATCCTGCACGAGATTCGTTACGGCGAACTCGCCTATTTCAAACTCATCCCGCACACGCCGTATTACGGCACGGCCGATGCGACGCCGCTTTATCTGATTACCCTTCATGCCGCCTGGCGGGCAACTGGCGACATCACGCTTTTGGAACGGCATATCGAAACTGCCGAGGGATGTCTGTCCTGGATTGATAACTACGGTGACCGCGACGGCGACGGATTCCAGGAGTATCAGACCCGCTCCCCGGTCGGCTACGAGAACATGGGTTGGAAAGATTCGGGTGATAGTATCGTTTATCCGGATGGCTCGCTGGTAAAGGGACCAAAAGCCCTCTGCGAATTGCAGGGCTATGTCTATGATGCGTGGCTGCGGATGTCCGAAGTGTTCGATGAGCTTGGTCGGGCGCAGCGTGCCAGCGAGTTGCGCCGAAAGGCAGCGTTGCTTTTCGAGCGATTCAATGAGGTCTTCTGGGATGACGACTTAGGCTTCTATGCATTGGCATTGGATGGCGAAAAGAAGAGGGTTTCCACCATTGCGTCCAACGCCGGGCATTGTCTTTGGTCCGGCATCGTGCCTCCGGAACGGGCGGCGAAAGTCGTGAAGCGGCTGATGGCGCCGGACATGTGGAGCGGTTGGGGCATCCGAACGCTTTCCATCCAGAATCCGGCGTACAACCCATACAACTACCAGACCGGCTCTGTCTGGCCACACGACAACGCGATCATTGCGCTCGGGCTCAAACGGTACGGGTTCGGCGCCGAGGTGGCACGGATCGCGCGCGATATCAGCGCCGCGGGAAGTCATTTCCTGTCCAACCAGCTGCCTGAGCTCTATACGGCGTTTGAGCGCGATGCAAACAGCTTTCCAGTCCAGTATCTTGGCGCCAACATACCGCAGGCGTGGGCGGCGGGGTCCGTCTTTGCACTGATGCAGGCGATTCTGGGATTCAGACCTGACGCGCCGCGGGGAAAGCTGTATGTCGATCCATTGCTTCCGGAGTGGCTGCCTGACTTGACCGTGCTCGATCTTCGTGTCGGAAAACATCAATTCGATATCAGATTCTGGCGTGCCGGCGACGAGACACACTTTGAGGTCCTGCGGGGCGATCCAAGAGCTGTTGCATGCAGGCGCTTCGGTGCACAGTCCGAGCAGTCGGCGCCCGCATAGCAAGTGCCGCGAAATGGTCATCACCTCGCTCAACACCCCGCACACCGACTTTCCTCTCGAAAGCCAGCATGCGCTGGATTGGTTGAACTTCTTTCTTGCCGCTTTGCTGACGGGCGTGGGGCCGTTTGTTGCAGTCTATCTCACCGAGCGTGGGTGGGCACCGGCTGATGTTGGCTTTGTGCTGACTGTCGGCGGACTCGCAGGTTTGTTGACACAGGTTCCTGCTGGCGAACTCATCGACGTGGCCGAATCCAAGCGCGCGATCATTGGGACGGCAAGCGGCATTGTTGCCTTGGCTCTGTTGGTTCTGGGGTTGCGACCGGATTTCCCGGCCGTTTTCGTCGCAGCCGTTATGCAAGGCATGGCTGGCAGTGTTCTCGGGCCGGGCATCGCTGCCATCAGTTTGGGTCTGGTTGGGCATGATGGGCTTGCCGAGCGACTCGGTCGCAATCAGCGCTTCGCTTCCATAGGTGGTCTCACGACCGCGGCTATCATGGGACTCACCGGCTATCTCGTCTCGACCCGAGCCATCTTTTTCGCGAGCGCTGCATTGTGGGTCCCGTTGCTCTTCGCACTGATCAGGATTCATGCTGCGGATATTCACTATGGCCGCTCCTGTGGAGCGTCTGATTCACACACCAAGGGCGCTCCGAGGGCCAGCCGCGTTGTTCTATTCAAAGATCATCGCCTGCTTACCTTTGCCGTCTGCATCTTCATGTTCCAACTGGGGAATGCTTCCATTCTCCCGCTGTTGGGAGAACGGCTGGTGCATGTCGAAGGACGTTCGTCCACGGTCGTGGTATCTGCGTTGATTCTCGTTCCGCAGATCGTTGTTGCCGCATTGGCGCCGTCGGTCGGTCGGGCCGCTGACAGCTGGGGACGCCGACCGCTTTTTCTGATCGGACTTGGCATGATGCCAATTCGCGCTGCCCTTTTTGCGCTCACGGCGGACCCGACGTTGGCCATCGTGATCCAGGTGCTGGATGGCGTCAGCGGAGCGACGCTCGGGGTATTAACGGCGTTGATCACCGCTGATCTAACCAAGGGAACAGGGCGCTATAATCTGGGCCAAGCCATCATTGGTACGCTATCCGCCGTCGGCGCCTCGCTCAGCACGTCGATGTCCGGTCTCGTTGTCAACAAGTTTGGCGATGCTGCGGGCTTTTTGAGCGTGACCTCAATTGGTCTGATCGCCGTCGCGATCCTCTTGCTGTTCATGCCGGAGACGAAGGCGTTGGCTCCTCGGCCGAAGCTTGGCACTGGTTGACCGGATGCTTTGCGATCGGCGGCGATGATTTGTGGCCGCTCCGTCTGCGCATCATCGGAAGAATTCTTAGCGCATGGCGAATGGTGGATTAGAACCCGAATGCGCCTTGTGCCTTTGAAGGAAGCGTGACCGGCCTTCCACCTCGGCGATGGCGGCACTTGCGTAAACGCCTTCCGGCGGAAGTCGTGCCCACCCGCAAGCGATGATCTCGCCTTCGTATTTCGAGATGTAGAAATATTCTTCTGCAAAAGAGGAAAGGCCCGTCGTCGCGCTATCACGATCCGCCGCTGTTGCGGTTCTCCGCCTCTGACGGAGATGAGCTCGATCTGCGGCAGCGCCTTCTTTCATCACGAGCATATACCAAGATACCGGTTCACTCGGTGCAGTCACCGGTCGGCACCGCTCAGCGGTTGAAGGCGGACAAACTACCATCAAACCGCCCCATTCCAGCGAAATGTTGGGCCTTGGAGCGGGACGACCCCTAACTCTTGTCTGCTTCGATCGGGGCAGCAATTCACCGAGTGGTCGGCCTTCATGTGCCCTTTGTTGGAGTGGTGCCACAAGCTCAAATTCGATTCAATAATATTCAGACCGATTGGCCCTCCAACAACGCGAGGAACACAATGGTCACATGAGATTTGACCCGAGTAATAGAGTTCAAAAGTACGGCGTCCTCTGTGGCGTCCTCATGGTGTTTGCTCTCGCGGTGTCCTACGCGACAGCCAATAGGGCTGGCTCACCCGAACCGAAAAAGGCCGAGGTGCCCGGGATTGCACGCGTGATGAGTTCAGCCACGGCTGATCAGGCCGACGATCACGACGACTTCAGCGAGCGTTGGACCGCGATCAAGTCCGAAGCCTATCGCGCCGCGGTTGTGGCGAAGTCCCGTCTCAACGAAACTATGGCGGCCCTGCCGGCACCATCCTCATCTCCGGCGCCTGTCCCATCCGCGTCACCGTCGGCATCACCGTCACCCGCGGCATCGCCGTCACCCGTGCCCAGCCTTCCCATGGCGCAAGCGACTGAGGATGATCTCAAGCAGTACCGGGAAGAGCGGAAGGCTCGCGCCGAGGCGCGGCCCCATGACGACATCTGCAAGAAAGGCAGATACTACTTCTACCGCGAGCATCATCAATATTGGCGTTGCAAGAGGTAGCCTGCGCCGCGCTACCTTTTTTGATTGAGCATGACGTTCGCGCAAATGCCTTCCGCATGTGTCAGCCAGCAAAACCGCTGCATGCTCTTCCGGATTTCGCTCCTGGAGCGCGATGAGAACCGCGCAAGCTCGGACCGCGCTGCGCTCGCTTTTTGATTATAGACATCGTTAATTCGTCTAATGGTTGCGGCGATGTCTGAGCGCCTGTCGCTTTTCGGTCGTAAGGTCCAGAAGCCCGTACGCGAGGTGAGGCGGCCAGCACACACTGCGGCTTTCTACGCGTCATCGCTGCGCAGCCGCCGCATTGTTCACAGACTTGCCGCAAATGGGTGATGGAGCATTCGCGGGGACAAATAACTAGAGTATCAATCCATGCGTTCGTTGGTTCTTTCGACCGCCCTCGCTCGGCGCGCGGGCGTGGTTTGTTGTGTCTTGTTCGTGCTGACGAGCGCTCAGGCGCTCGCCCAGACCGCCGCTACGGACAATGCGGGCCCGGCGGCAACGCAATCGTCGACGCCAGCGGAGGAAAAGCCTGCCGCTGTACCCGACAGGCCCGCGGTCGCCGCAGAAGAAAAGCCGGCGCCTGCCGGAGATAAGCCGCCAGTCGCGCAAGACAAACCTGGTGTTCAAGACAAGCCAGTTGCAGACGACAAGCCCGCTGCGGCGAACGAGAAGCCTGCAGTGGTCGAGCAGAAACCTGCTGCCGCGGAAGAGAAACCCGCAGTCGCGGAGGAGAAGAAGCCGACTGTTCCGGCGGAGAAGCCGGCGCTTGTCGAGCAGAAGCCGGCCGTTGCAGAGGAGAAGCCTGCAATTGCACAGGACAAGCCCGCGGCTCCGTCGGCGCAGCCGCCCGTCACGGAAGCCAAGCCTACGGAAGCTAAATCTACGGAAGCCAAGTCTACGGAAGCCAAGTCTTCCAAGCCCCAACCTGCCGAAGTCAAGCCTGCTGTTGCGGAGCAGAAGCCTGCGCCCGCCGCAGGAAAGCCCGCGGTCGCAGAGGAGAAATCCGCGCCGGCGCAACCCAAGCCGGAGGTTGCGCATGAAAAGCCTGCCGTGAAGGAGGACTCCGCCGCCAAGCCGCCGGAAAGTGCCGCCCAAAGCGCCGACCATGGCAAACGGAATGCCAAACCGACGAAGAGGGCCAAGGAAGGCCAAAAGGAAAGCCAGAAGCCAAAGGAGAAAACAAGCGAGAAGACAAACGCATTACGCTCGCGCATTGCGCACCGGTCGCGCGAGCGGACCGTCGTGATGGCTTGCACGCACTTCCGCACTTACAATCCGGAATCGGGAACCTACCGGGGCTACGACCGGCAGATCCATTCCTGCCGATAGGCAGATCTGCGGCGATGTGCCCCAGGGCACGATGTGTCCTGGCTGTTCGGGTCGAGGCTGCGGATGGTGCAAGATCCGCGCGACGATTCGAGCCCGCCCGCTGCTTGCAGCTTGCCGAGCATTTTTCCTGCGAGCCCGACAGGCCCGCAGCGCATTTGATATGCGCTGGAGCGCGATGAGTTCGGGTCGTCATCGCGCGCTAGCTTCTTGTTTGAGCATGATCGCCATGCAAACGCGTCCCGCGTTTGTCGCGAGGGAAAGCCGCTACAGATCCATCGGGTCGTGGCCGAGGGCATGCTTTTCCGGACCAGCCTCCGGTGGATTTGCTGTCTTGATGTTGCTTTGGGGGGGCCAGTTTTTCACGAATGACCGCCGCCAATTTCGACCTGTTCGAGATGCGACGCCTGGAATCGCTGAGCAACACCATCTTCGGTGTGGCGATGACTTTGCTGGCCTATGACCTGCCGAAGGCCGGTCAATTCACAAGCCCGCCGGGCTGGGCCGACCTCTACCATCTCTATTCCGGACGGGTGGTGGCGCTGATGCTGAGCTTCATCATCGCCGGCGTGTTCTGGATCAGCCATCACCGCCGCCTGATACGGCAGCCGCTATGTGGCCGCGGCACGGTGATCCTCAATCTGTTTTTTCTGCTGTCGATCATCCTGCTGCCTGTGACCAACAGCCTCTACGGCACCTATCGGCTGAGCAGCGCGGTTGCGGTGCTCTATGGCCTGCATCTCACCGCGATCGCCGGGCTCAATGCCTGGCTGTGGTGGCTTGCGGTGCACGATGGCCGCTATCACGACATGCTGGGCGCGGTTTTTCCGGTGCTGATATTCGTGCTGGGCACGG
>Ga0210407_10003584_pt1 | contig 12525 bp, 10 predicted proteins | sample IncBWC27MmetaG_FD_150860 | JGI IMG/M metagenome (GOLD analysis project Ga0210407, IMG submission 150860) | Forest soil microbial communities from Barre Woods Harvard Forest LTER site, Petersham, Massachusetts, United States - Inc-BW-C-27-M | ecosystem: Environmental > Terrestrial > Soil >... | reverse complement strand
ACACGCTATTGCTAACCATCCCGAATCAACTAGGTGTTGCCTACAATGCGCATGTCATGGAGGCAATTCTGACTACAGTTGCCCCAGCTCTCGGTTGGCGGTAAATCGTCACCACATTTATTGACAATTGGTTACTTTCGATCCCGTCTCATTCGCGAATGGGATCACAAGGTATGCCGCTATATCCGGACATCGAGGAGACCTACCTTCGACTCGGACGCGAGCTGGCGAAGCGCGACATTTTATACATCCATCTCTTATACATCCACCTCATGGATCAGTCAGGCTTCAAGGGCTTAATCAGAAACAACGAGCGGGCGTAGTTCGGTGGTAGAACAGAAGCTTCCCAAGCTTCCTCCAGTTAACCCTAACACGCTGAGCTGGCGGCACTTAGCTGAAACCAAACTCCTGGTAATTGGAAAATGATGGAAAACGGAACGCCATTTGACGAGGAAGCGAGGCCGGTTGGAATAGGGCCCGTGGTCGAAGGCCCACCGTCCTCACTCAAGCGTACCTGGTAGGGCGCCTGCCTCGTAAGCAGGCGCGCACAAGCGCGGGATATCTACAAAGATATCTAGAGGTGTTAAATACGGAGCCTCGCGGCCATTTTTACCAAATCAGCGAGAGAATCCGCCTTCATCTTCTGCATCACTTGACCACGATGTGCTTTTACAGTGCTCTCACCGATGCCGAGCTCGCCAGCGGCCTGCTTGTTCAATAAACCGGACACGATCAACGCCATGACCTCCCGTTCACGCGCAGTAAGAGAGGCATAGCGCTCGCGAAGTGCCCGCAGCTCCGATTCGCAAGCAAGAGCGAGGCGGCTGCGTTCGAGGGCTTGTCGGATGGCGCTCAATAGAACTTCATGACTGAATGGCTTAGTTAAGAATTCGACCGCTCCGGCCTTCATCGCCTCCACGGATTTCGGCACGTCACCGTAACCCGTGATGAAGATGATCGGCATATCGGTCCGTTCGAGGGCGACTCGCTTCTGCAGCTCAAGACCGTTGAGGCCCGGCAGAGAGACGTCAAGTACGAGGCAGTTTGGAACAAGGGCTCGTGGACAATCCAAGAATTCCTGTGCAGACGAATATGTCTTGGGTTGCCATCCCTGCCTCTGGATCAACAGCTCTAAGGACTCGCGGACGGAGATGTCATCATCAACAACAAACACAATGGGAGATGCTGGCTGCATCTGAGGAGACTTTAGTTGATGCTTGGCAGCGTGCGAAGATTTCATAGTTTTAGCTCCGCTTGTCTTGAGATCGGAGAGTGGATTCATTCACTTCAGCGTTTCCTTCAGTGCCTCAAGAAGAGCCGCGGCGCTAAACGGTTTGTCCAAGACCTGTGCGGCTCCCTGCCTGAACGCTTGCTCTCGGATATTGATGTCCTTCTGAGCCGTGATAAAGATGATGGGAACCTTGTGCCCGCGGCGTGTCAATTCTTGTTGAAGATCAAGTCCGGTCATTCCCGGCATCGCGACGTCGAGGATCAAGCATTTGGTCTCATCAACAGAATCGGATGAGAGAAACTCTTGCGCAGACGAAAAAGCCCGAGCCGCAAAGCCAAGTTTTCTGAGCAAATCTGGCAGCGACTCGCGCACCGACTCGTCATCGTCGACTACGGATAGAAGCGGATGTTCAGTGATGTTCATTCCCTTGTCCCGCCCACCAGAGAATAATCTGCCACGATTCAAGTGGCGTCCATTCGACCTTGGTACTGGTTCACGTCGATCTAGAATCCAAAATCGGATCAGGACGCATTGGTTGAGGTATCGGCCCGATAAGTGCGATTTTCGGTGTCCGCTAGGTGCTCGGGTGTGCCAGGGATAGCAAACGAAAATGTTGCTCCGGGCCCGTCATTGGCGATGGCCCACAAATGTCCGTGATGTGCCTCGATAATTGCGCGGCTGACATGCAGCCCTATTCCCATCCCATCATCTTTCGTTGTATAAAACGCCTCGAAAAGCTTGTTCGCAGCTTGGGGCTCAAAACCAACTCCAACATCTTTTACACTCAAGCGCGCCTGATCGCCCTCTTCCCGCTCGGTTTTGACAAGCAACTCTCTCGGACGGTCATCAACTGTTTTCATCGCCTCCGAAGCATTTCGCAACAGATTCAGAATGACCTGTTGAAGCTGGATTCGATCGCCAGCGACAATAGGTAGGTCATCGGCAAGTTCAGGGCGAACAATCACCCGGTTTCGTTGGAGATCACTCAGCGACAACGAAATGACCTCTCGGGTAGCCTCATTCAAGTCCATTGGTTCGAGCCGAGAATCCTTTTTGCCATAAAGCGCGCGTAGGCGGTTGATCACATCAGATGCGCGATTCCCGTCGCGGATCGTGCGCTGCGTCGTTGCACGGGCGCCTTCGAGGTCGGGGGGATCTTCAGAGAGCATCAGAAGGCATGTATTGGCGTTGGTGATGATGCCAGAGAGCGGCTGGTTGATCTCATGGGCGATCGAGGCGGTTAACGCGTTCAGTGTCATTACTCGCGCTACATGTGCGAGTTCGGACCTGGCCCGGTTCAGGGCTTCCTCGGCGACCTTGCTATCAGTTACGTCCTGAAGAGCGCCGATGAACAACGGTCGGCCGACGATATGTTCGATGACACGAGCCATGCCTCGAATGTGCTTCACGGCGCCTCGGGACGTCACGAACCGGAAAGAAAAATCGACGTCAGTGCCCGTCATGGCGCGCGCGATCATGTGGTCGAACGCAGGCAGGTCCTCTGGGTGGATCATATTCCGAATCATCTGCACCGTGACCTTGGTTCCAGGATCGAACTCGAAGATCCGGAAAGTCTCCTCGGACCAGTTGTGATCATCTGCGACCAAATCCGTGATGAAGCTACCCGTTTTGCTTAGCTGTTGGGCTTCAGCCAGACGAAGGTAAGACTCCTTGACCTCCGCCTCGGCCCGTTTTCGGTCATTGATGTCAGTATTGGTTCCGTACCATTTCACAATCTCGCCCGATTCATCCCGCATTGGGTTGGCGCGGAACAGAAACCATCGATGCTCGCCGTCGAAGCGGCGCAATCGTGCTTCACCTTCAGCCGGTTTACCGGCACTCATAGTCGATCGCCATGTCTCGATCAGTGCGCTAAAATCCTCTGGATGGACTGCCACGGTCCAGCCCCAGCCCAGCAGTTTTTCCGACGGAAGTCCGATGTAATCGAGGTAGTGCTGATTAAAGAAGTCTGCAGACCCGTCAGGGCGCGCCGACCATGCCAATGTTGGCATCGTATTGATGATCAGGCTCAGTTTGCGCTCGTTCGACTGCAGAGCCTCTTCAGCCTTTTTTCGGTCGTCAATATCGGTATTGAGCCAATACCACGCGGTTATCTCACCTTTCTCATTCCGGACTGCGTGGGCACGAGACTGAAACCATCGGTAAATGCCATCAAAGCGTCGATTACGTTGCTCTACTTCATAATCCTGGCCCGTTTCGATCGCCCTTCTCCACGCGTCGATTACGCGAGGAAGATCGTCAGGATGAACGATTCCCAGCCGCGACCAATCCTTCAACTCTTCTTTTGTTTTGCCGAAATACTCGATGGTTTGGCGGCTGAGAAACTCTACCTCGCCCATTGCACTCGTTGTATGTACGAATCCAGGAACGTTATCGACAATCTGCCGCAAGGAAAGCTCATTAGCGCGTAGCGTCTCCTCTAGGCGTTTATGGTCTTCGATGTCGGTTATTGTGCCATACCATTTGACAATGTTGCCCGACTCATCCCGCAATGGGTCAGTGCGGAAAAGGAACCATCGATACGCACCATCGACACGACATATGCGCGCTTCTGCTTCGGCCGCTTTGCCACTCGCGACAGTTGATTCGCAATAATCAGTAATTGCATTGACGTCGTCGGGATGAATTGCGGACATCCAACCCCAGCCCCGCGACTGCTCCGCGGAGAGCCCGGTGTAGTCTAGCCAGCGCTGGTTGAAGAATTCCGCTTCGCCATCCGGACGAGCAGACCACGCCAGCGCGGGCATTGTGTTGATGATCATGCTGAGATTCCGCTCGCTCGTTTCGAGCGAATGTTCAGCAATCCGGCGTTGTGTTATGTCGTGCGCCGCGCCAAAGTATTCGACATGGCCCTCTGCATCGCGAACTGCATGGCCTATCAGATGAATGTACTTGGTTGAACCACCGGGCATAACAATCCGATGTTCATACTCAAAGTGGTTGTCGCCTCGCTTGGCGCGGTCGATCATCTCGCCCAGCATTGGGAGATCTTCGAGATGAACGCGGCTGCCGATCAATTCGAGAGTCACAGTCAGATCTGGGGCAAAGTCGAAGATGCGGTACAACTCCTCCGACCACCTGATCTCGCCCGTTTCCACTCTCCAGGAGAAAGTGCCCGCGCGGCTGAGGCGTTGGCCCTCAACTAGGAATGCTTCGCTGCGGCGCAATTGTTCATGCGTGTGCTTGAGATCGTCGATATCCGTTAGAAGAACATACCAGTGGAGGATTTGCCCTTCAGGGTCGCGCAGCGGGAGCCCTCGGGACTGAAACCAGCGATATACGCCATCGAAGCGCCGGAGGCGAAGCTCGAAATCAAACGGACGGCCAGTAGGGATTGAATTGTTAAAGGTTTCGATTGCGAGAGGAAGATCGTCGGGATAAATCGCGTCGGTGTACCGCCAGTTTCTTAGCTCTTCCAAATCCTTCCCGAAATACTCCAAAAGGGGCCGATTGACGACTTCGGCCTCGCCGGCGGGCGACACCCTTTCGGCAAGGCCCGGAATACTATCCATGATCATGCGGGCATTGAACTCACTGGCACGCAGGGCTTCCTCTGCCCTTTTTCGATCGTCGATGTCGGTGTGAAGGGCGTACCAGTGAAGAACTTCCCCCTCGGCGTCTCGTGCGGCGAGCCCGCGGGCCTCAAACCAACGAAATACGCCATCGAAACGCCGGATTCGAACCTCCATCTCGTATGGATCGCCAGTGGCGAACGAGTGGCTAGCAATTTCGATTGCGCGGGCAAGATCTTCGGGATGAACAACCCCGCTCGTCGTCCACCTCCTTATGTCCTCCAGGCTCTTGCCGGAATACTCCAGAAGTTGCCGATTTACGGCTTCGACTTCGCCAGCGGCCGTCATCCGAACAACAAGAGCGGGGATGCTGTCCACGAGCAAGCGCGCATTGCGCTCGCTCGCGTGCAGTGCTTCCTCCGCCCGCTTGCGGTCCTCGATGTCAGTACTTGTGCCGTACCATCGAACGATCTTGCCAGTTTCATCGTGTAACGGTTCCGCGCGAATGAGAAACCACCGATAGGCCCCGTCATAGCGGCGAAGACGAGCCTCTATCTCGCCCGATTCTCCCGAACTCAGCATTTCTCGCCATCTTTTCATCAAGGGCGGCAAGTCCTCTGCATGGAATGCAACTTGCCAGCCCCAGCCGTGCGATTCTTCGGAGGAAAGACCGGTATATTCGTGCCACCTTCTGTTTAGAAACTCGTTCGAGCCGTCCGGGAGATTGCACCACGCCAGTGCGGGGATCGTGTCGATCACCTGACGTAGTTTGTTCTCCGATTTCTTGATTTGCACCAACGCTTTCTGAAGGGCCGCTTCACTTTCGAGCAGCCGTTTCTCGGTCTCGCTGCGCGCGGATGTATCTCTCTTGTCGGGAAACTCGGTCACGTTTTCCTCCGCACACTTGACGTTGCAGCGCAAAGCTTCGTGCGACGCGGGTCGTAGCAACCATTCCAATCGCGATCAACAAGGATGTACCAGCCTCGGCCGCAAATGTCCAACCTATACCTTAGTACAGGTCGTACCTTCGTCGAATAGACTCGAACTCCCGTGTGTGGCTTACTCGCAGCTGTGCAAATGAGCCTCTGAGCGATCAGTCGCTCGCGAACTAACGGAAATTCAATACGATTCACCAAAGGAGGAACATCATGAGTGGGAATCTGAGCGGGACTGGCGGGCGTCAAAACCGCCGGAGTTTTCTGAAGACTGGACTAACAGCGACTGCTGCAACCGTGGGAACCGGCTTGCTGATGCACGGAACAAAGGCATTGGCGCAATCAAGCAGCAGCCTCACGGCAGGTGATGCCGCCATCCTGCGATTTCTGGCCGCCGGAGAAGCACTCGAAGCTGATTTTTACACCCAATATAACGAACTGGGCGGAATCCAGGACGGCGAGGTTCCGGGAAGTAGCGACGATCGAATCTACAGCGAAAAACTGAAGAGAATCGATCCCAATTTCCCTCAATACATTCATGACATCACCGACGACGAGATGAGCCATCAGAGCTTCTTGAACGCATATCTCGTCTCGAAGGGGGCCGAACCAGTGGACATGGAACCGTTCCGCACGTTGCAGGGCAGCATCGCGAGAGGATCCAGCGGAGAGTTGCGGCTTACAAACCTGATGCAGCTAACGGTGGACACCAGTTGGTGGACGCGTTATCGGAGCAGCACGAATAATCCCGACGTCAATCCAACCACGTTCGAGCAGGCGATCCCGGATCTGCACAACGGGCAGTTCACGGCGATTCCAAGAAACAACTCCGACCTGTTCCCTCACGAACACATTCAGGCAATTGCGAACACCGCGGCCTTCCATATCCCGACTGTGGAACAAGGCGGCGGCAGTTTGCGCATGGCGCTGGCACAAAGGGCAACAAGCGTGGAAGTGCTACGACTCCTCATCAGCATGGGACCGATCGAGAGCATGCATTTTCAAACCATGTCAGCAGCGGCTGGCAACGCGCCACCGCTCACTGACCCGACCAATGGTCTGACATTCCCTGACCTCAACCGCGGCCTAGACCCTAACAACGGATCAACAGGCGCCGCAGTCAGCCAAATGTTCCAGACCAACCTGATCATGCCTGAACCTTGCCCCTTCATCAGCACCAGCCTGCCGGCATGTTCGGTAATCCGTCCGACGAATACAACGGGGGCCGCGACGGGAGCGCTCAAGTTCCTAACCGCCATGGGGCTTTTCATCGGACAGTCGCCTACCTTTTTCTCGTTCCTGACCGAACTCGCCGCGGCCGCGGACGCTGCCCAGCGCGGGATCTAGCAATCGAAACGAAGAAGATTCCAAAATAAGTGCGATCAAATCAAACCAAGGAGATGGCGAAATGAGCGAGATCAAATCGAAGCAAGAAGATTCTAGGATAAGTGCGAGCAACGCTTTCGAAGGAATCAGCGAGAATCGCCGCCGTTTTCTTGGCACGGCGGCCATGATGATTGCCGCCGCCCAGGTTGGCATTTTCGGTTCTGCTGACGCTCAACCCCCTAAAGCAACATCGGCAGGCACGACGTCGAGTAAGCAAGGGGCGAGCACGTCGTTCGGCCCCCTGAAGCAGATCGACGCAGGCTTGCTGAATATTAGTTACGCCGAATCCGGCCGTGCCAATGGTCCCGCGGTAATTCTTCTGCACGGCTGGCCGTACGATATTCACAGCTTCGTCGACGTCGCGCCTATCTTGGCATCGGCAGGTTACTGGGTGATTGTCCCGTATCTACGCGGCTACGGCGCGACGCACTTTCTTTCTAGTGAGACGTTCCGCAATGGCCAGCCATCTGCAGTTGCTCTCGACATCATCGCTTTGATGGATGCCCTCAAGATGCAGAAGCCCATCATCGCCGGTTTTGATTGGGGAGGGCGGACGGCCGACATAATTGCCGCTCTTTGGCCCGAGCGATGCAAGGGCATCGTCTCCGTAAGTGGCTATCTCATCGGCAGCCAGGAATCCGGGGAGATACCGTTGTCGCCAAACGCCGAGCTCCAGTGGTGGTATCAATATTATTTCGCTACGGAACGCGGTCGGGCTGGCTATGACAAATACCGGCACGACTTTGCGAAGCTTATTTGGCAGACAGCTTCGCCGAAGTGGAAGTTCGACGATGCCACGTTCGATCGCAGTGCGGTGTCGTTCGAAAATCCGGACCACGTCGGTGTCGTTGTCCACAACTATCGCTGGCGTCTCGGGCTGGCGGAAGGCGAGTCGAAATATAACGATCTCGAAAAGCGGCTCGCCGAAGGGCCGATCATCACCGTGCCCGCTATCACCCTTGAGGGTGACGCGAATGGGGCGCCACACCCGGAACCTGCTTCCTATGCGAGCAAGTTTGCTGGCAAATACCAGCACCGGACCCTCAAAGGTGGCATCGGGCACAACCTGCCTCAGGAAGCCCCAGAGGCTTTTGCCAAAGCTGTGATCGACGTTAACGGTTATACATCGGCGTAAGCCTGCGTAGGCCTGGTCGACTGACGTCTAAAGTTCGCGATTCGATTATCAACATCTGGTAGTATGCAAGTGGGAATGGCATACAAGGCAGTCGTGGGCCTCTTGGGGTTAGCGTCGAGCGAAAAGCAGATTCCCCAAATTACTGAAAACACAGAGAAGTGAAAGTAGTTGATGGAGCTGTTGGAGTCGGTCGGTACGCGCCCAAGGCAGGCGCACCCGCTACGCTGACTTCACCAGCGCCGGCCGAGATGCTTGCCGAATCACTCGAACGCTGTACGGAAAACCAATTAGCCTCAGGTCGCGTCCTTTCTCATGTGCGACTGGGAGGGTTACACCACCGGTACGACAGGGCTGCCTAATCCGAACCAACGGCGTCGCGAAAACGTCCGAGTTCCTGCATCCTTAATACATACAGGTATACTTCGCGGGCGTTCTTCCGGCAGAGATTCTTGGCGCTCAAGGATGAAGGGATAATCTAGGTGGGACAGCCGTCGCGGCAGGGAAGCGCGCTATTTTCAGTGCGCTTAGAATTGTGGCGAAGCACACGAATTCAAGTTGCTCGCGGACATAGTTCGTGGTAGGATATTCCTACTAGGAGCGATGCATGGTGAGTCGACAGACAACTCTTGAATATCTAACAACCACGAAGATCGGTGAGAAGGGACAACTCACCGTCCCGAAGCAGTTCCGCAAGGACCTTGGTTTAGGTACAGGTGCACCCTTCGCGGTATTACGCTTGGGGGATGGCCTCGTTCTGTTGCCAGAGCAGCAGCGATTTGAACATCTCTGCGCGCAAGTGGGTTCGGCTCTCACGGGCGCTGGCCTTACGCCACAAGCAATTCTGGCGACGTTGCCTGAAGCACGAAAGCGCGTCTTTGCGCGTCGCTACAAGAAGTCTAATTCCTCCAAGAACATCTCACGTCGCCAATCTCGTGGCCAACGCGGGAAGTGACGACCCAACGGCGGATTCGACTTTTTCTCGATTCGAACGTCCTTACCGGGGGCATTGTTTCTCCGTGGGGCCTCGACAAGGCCGCGTTGTCTCTGTGTGCCGCCCGGCTTTGCAGACTGGTCCTCGCGGAGATTGTTCGCGACGAGGTGGAAGAGAATCTATTGCTCCACGCGGAGCGTCTGCCATCTGTAGACGCCGATGAGCTCCTTGAACACTATCGTCGACTCATCGAACTGACCAATCCTGAGATGGTGCCGTATCCCTCTGAGTCGCTTGTTATTTCGAGCCGTCAGCTCATCCGGCACGCGGCTGATGTCCCCGTGCTTCTTTCTGCGATGGCCAGCAAGCCAGACTGGCTGCTAACGCACAACACCAAACATTTTACTCAGGTGGTCGCAAAACGAACTGGACTGCGTATCGCGACGCCGGCCGAATTCTTCCGAACACTGTCGTCATTGCTACGTTAAGGGAGAGAACGTCGTTTCGACCGAACCAGACTGATGATCGGAGATGGCCGTTTGCTAAACCGTTTTAGGGACTAAACACCCTAACGGGGGTTCGAATCCCCCCCTCCGCCATATTCTTACCAGCATTGGAGTTAGGGGAATTCGCATTTCGGTTTAGGCGAGTGATTGCGCGGCTTCTTTATCCCAGTTTCATCCCCCTTAGCTCGTCGAGACGCCGGAATCGTTCGTCATCCTCGATGCCGCGGACGCGTGGGTCTTCCTTAGTCCCGCGGCGCCGATTTTCATCTGGGGAATTTGGACCCATCGATAGCTCCTCCTTCATGCATGTAACATGCGTTACATGCCCTGTAGCCGGCAAAATAACAATTCGCCAGGCACAGGTTGTGAACGCCGATGGATTTCTGATCTCGTCGGAGCGTTTCGAAACGGAACCAGACATACAAAGTCTGTTCAAAGTCGCCGAAAGAATCGCATCGTCATTGATCAGCCGTGTCCGACCGGAAAAATCGTCGACCCGAAAACAGAAAATCAAGAAGGCATCGTACAAAAGTAGTTCCGCGGAGAACAGTAGATCGAATCGCATCAGATTGTCGAGCAGGAGGTGAGAAATGGTCGCCAGCTGCACCAACATTTGCGCCCACTGCGCAGCGGAAATCGAGGCAGGACAGAGATGGGTTCGGGAAAAGGTTTACGAACCAGCACTCGCTGGGCGCGAGCCACGATACCGCCGCTACCATGCTGAACTCTTCGACGGACAAAAACTGAGCTGTTGGGAAACGCGTCTGCTACAACTAGACAGTGCTAGACTCGCCGCTTAGCCGCCCGAACACAGAAGATCAGGATAGCCACTTATCTGGCGGCGTGTTGTTTAGGGTGTCGGTAGTAGGTTCGCGGGAAGGCACAGGCATCTAGTGGCCACCATTTGGATGAAAAACGGGCTTTTCGTAGAAGTATCGTCGAACAAACCGGTCGGAAAGCCTTTCGTTATGGTGATCATTTTCTGGTTGTTCAACGCGAAATAGCGGTTGCACAAGAGAGAGAGTTGCACAAAATGCTGCCGAACAGCGGCTTCCTGCGCCAAAATAGGGCATCTCATCCGAAGGTAACGTATTGATTCCGAACACCAGGCTGTCAAACGGGGAATTCGCTAAACCGTTGCTAGGACGCGCCGCCCACTTTCACTGGACGATTAAGAACACAAATTAGGAGACACTGCCAAGCGCAAGCCGCGGTCGAGTGCGCGATCACCGGATTTGCGTTTTCGAAGATTGATCGGACCAGAAAAGCACGGGGTCCCCTGAATTTTCCCCATACTTGCCAGATGGTGTGCGCTTAACTTGTTGCCGTTCAATGATTTCTGAATAGCAGGCCTGCCTCCCTGTGTTTTTGCAGATTCGCAATGCGGTGAACTCTCGGAAACCAAACGATTTGCGAATCCAGACCTCCTGTCTGCCAGAATTCCACAGATGGGGTTTGAGGTGAACGCCGCTTTCAATAAGTAGAAGAAAACACGCGAGATATTTTTGGTCGGGGCGCCCGGATTTGAACCGGGGACCTCCTGCGCCCAAGGCAGGAGGTCCCATTCAAAGTGATTGAAGCGCGGTGAGCTGATTCTGCTGCTCGGCCGTGACAGTGTGGGATTCTAACTAAAGGGCAGCGTTCTAACCAGCATCGCTAGGCTTTCACTCACAGCGATTTCCCGTAGCAACCAGACAAACCGAATCTTCTCCTTCCGGGATGAAACGGTTATTCCCACGGCGCACCTTTTATGCGGCGGCCTTTCTGAGAACTGCTGCGACACGGCCGGTGACAGTGGGAGCACCCGAATTCGGATCGGCAATTTTTGGCTTGAGGGAATTTCGAGGGCCGACACGTAGCATATTTCTTATGCTAGCGAAACGTTGGTGTTGTGACTGACGATCGCAATTAGAAAATTAGATAGCTGCGGACCTGGTAGGACTTGCATTTGGTCGAGCTAAGACTCCTTTGTCATTTATCATTCTGACCTTTCGAGCCTTCTAGCATTTGAACGGTTTGCCAAGCGACAAGACCCGCGAATCCAAGAACTTGCGAAAGGAATAGGACAAAGATAAACTGACTTCAGTCCCTTTCCCTCGTCTGCTGAGCGGCCCTACTCTTGAGGGTACTTAACGAGGGGAGAGAGGGCGTTGTTCCAGCGAGTCGTGACGATCGCCAGTCGGAATGTGACTGGTCGTACCCGTCGCTCTGAGAAATGCGGATCTTGAGTCGGACGACACAGCGCCGATTTCCGAAGCGAGTGATGGCACTTTGATGGAAGTTTGATGGCAGTTGGCCGAAAATGGGTTAGGCGCGGCAGTAAGTCTTTTATTATCAAGGGCCGAGGTAGCTCAGTGGTAGAGCAGCCGATTCGTAATCGAAATTTCCCCCAACGCAGGAAAACGTTCCCTAACTTTGCCTAACGAAATCAATAGGATGGCCGCTTCCGTCTGCTGCGTCCGTTTGTCTGCATTTGCATGGATTTGGGTCCGTTGATGGCAGTTTGATGGCAGTCCAGAATGTCGGCCCGGCAGGAATCGCTCACTTGATCCGGCTCATTAGCTTCACATTCTTTTGACCCTTTACGCTTGACGTAACGCGTACTTCCTGGTTGTTTGTGCAACGGTCTTGTAAACCGTTGTGGATGCGTCGGGACCAATTGCGGCACCTCGAACGGTCTAGGGAACCGCTGTCCCGAGTGCTGCTCGGGCGGCGGTTTGGAAAACCGCCGCCTCAGTTGGTTGGCCAATGCTTCTTGTAGTAGCGCCTGCCTCATGAGCAGGAGTGCCACGGTCCGAGAATTCTGTTGACGCAGAGACTCAATGCAGTTTGCTGGGAAGACTGAACCAGCGGCCGGCGCGACCATTG
>Ga0210407_10003583_pt1 | contig 12528 bp, 11 predicted proteins | sample IncBWC27MmetaG_FD_150860 | JGI IMG/M metagenome (GOLD analysis project Ga0210407, IMG submission 150860) | Forest soil microbial communities from Barre Woods Harvard Forest LTER site, Petersham, Massachusetts, United States - Inc-BW-C-27-M | ecosystem: Environmental > Terrestrial > Soil >... | reverse complement strand
ATAAAGGATTTTGTGTCATGGCTGGGACGCCAAGGACGTTCTCCCGCGGAAGTCATATTGAAGCAAAAGCTGGAGAAAATATTGGGCAAGGTAAACCACGTGAAGACGTGATCGAAAAGGCTAAACAAACAGATCAGCAGAAACAGATCGCCGAGGTTTCATCGACTCGGAGTCCGAGCAGGCTTTTGGGAGTGCTTAGGTTGTTGCCCCGATTGCGTCGTACCCGTTTTCGCGGCCGCGGGCTGCGTGACGGTCGCACCTGGCGCGAAGGGGTTCTTTCCTTGAAGCACCGAAGATGCAACGAAACCAAAGAATATCATCGCGCTCAGCAATCCCCATACGAGAACGACTGGCTTCCAGGGAACGAGAATGTACATGGCACGACCTCCTGGGACGAAGAGCGGCTCACGATTACTGCTATTATACTGCGAAAACCCACACTTGCTTCATGGGGAATCCCGTCGAAGGCGAACGACATTCCGTTCTGAAAACCAACACCCGCCTGTATGTTTGATTTTGAAACTTACTGGGACAATAGCGAAGCCACTCCCGCTACTGCAACTTCTCCAGCGTTTCCAATGACTATTGCGGCCTGCTACGTTTCAACAAAAGAACAATGGGGTGAGTTCAGTAAGAACTGGGGCAGGGTCTTGACCGACGAAGGTCTTGCTTTCTTTCACATGACCGACTTCATGGCGAGCCGTGAACACGGTATCAAGCCATATTGTGATTGGGATCAAGCAAAGCGAGACCGGGTCTATTATCGGTTAGCCAACATCATCAACACGCGAATCAGGGCAGGATTTGTCTTAGGTTTACCCACTGAATCATTTGATCTGCATACTCCTCAACACTTCAAAGACGATCTGGGTAAACGGCATTTTACCTTCGCTGTTCGGAGTGCTCTTGATTTGGTTAGCCGCTGGTACGCGACGTATGGATCGGACAAAGCGGTGCAGTATGTGTTTGACAGAATGGGGAAAGGCCGCGGAGAGATAATGGCGATCTTTGACATAGCCAAGGAACGCCCAGAGCTGGCAGCGCAACTCGGAGTCCGCCCGAATGAACCAGACGGAATTATTTTTGAAAATAAGGAATTCTTCAAACCCCTTCAGGCAGCGGACATTCTCGCGTGGAACATGCGGACTTTCATGCAGAATGAAATTAGCAGAGGTTTACCAGAGGCTCCCGCACGTATCCGCCCCTATTTCCAGGTTTTGAGGGAAGCCAAAGCTCCAGTGAGGATTGGTTTCTTTAGAGATCGCGACCTCGAAAAGGCGGCCAACGATATATCGGATTATGAGGAGCGCCAAGGCAAGCCCGCATACAAGATGACGCACAAACAATTCAATGAATGGAGGAAGCACGAAACCGACAAGTGAACCAACCGCACCACTTTGGGACAGAACCTGTACTGATCTGAATTCGCTCTGCTACAATTCATTCACGGGGCAGGGACAGCTGCTCTGGGTTGGTGTTTGCCTGCATAACAGTTTGGACGGCGGTTTAGCTTGGTGTCCATGGTGTCCATTAACCTCGGAATTTGGTTCTATGGGGTTGAAACAGGCGACGCAGGCGAATCGATTGAACCTGAGGAAAGCCAGTAAATACGCGGGTTTCCGATAAAGGTAAGAAAACAAAGTGGGGACGTAGTTCTGTTGGTTAGAACGCTCCTCTCTAACCGTCACATTGATGTAAGCAATTAGAAATCAGCAACTTAACGCGAACAACATCTGGTCGCCCTGTCACGGTACCTTCTACCTTCCCAGCATTTCCAGAAGCTGGTGTCCACGCGAACCTTCGAATCAAGAACTCAAGTGAGAACGGACGGCTTCCGTACTGGCGTTTCGCTCAATCCGCGCGGTCTGGCCGATCGCGTGACGGGAGTAAGCTGAAACCTTTCCCCGCCTGTTGCGTCTTACTGTCGGTGGTGGATAGACTGATGATGTTGAAGCTGTTGATCAAAGTCGGTGTTTCCGCTCTGGCGCTGATGTTGGCTGCGCTGCCCGTCGCGGCTTGTGTGTTGCCGGGTGCAGCAATGACATCGGCCGAGCGCGAGTGTTGCAAGAAGATGGCCGAGCAGTGCGGAGACATGGGGATGGCGAAATCCCATCCTTGCTGTAAGGTAACCGCCACGCCAGCGGACTTTCATGCTCTGAAGACCACCTCTTCGCAATTGGATCATGTCAGTACGGTTCTGCTTCACACGCTTCCCCTTACCGTCCAAACCTACGCGTACTTCTCGCTCGCACAATGGTCGTCGCGTGTTTCGTGCACGCATAGTCCGCCAGGACTAGAGTCTCTAGCCACCACAGTCCTAAGAATCTGATCGTCTTTCCTCTGAGCTGCTAACGCACTCGTGCGTCCGCACGTTCGTGCGCTTACAAACTTGTGTTTGATGCGGAGGAAAGATGCAATCCATCTATTTGTCCCGGAGTCTCTTCGGGTGTACTCACATTTCTGTAATTGGTGTGGCTCTGTTCATGGGGACGATGCTGCTCCCGGCCACGGGGACGGCTCAACAGGCAGGGAATTCACAACAGCCGGGCGCGAATCCTGAATCTCCCGCTATGGCGGAGCACAATGCCGCGCCAACGTCTCTGCATGAGTTGATACAGGAAGCAGAGCAGAAGAACCCCCAGATTGCGGCGTCATTTCATGCTTGGCAGGCCTCACGAAATGTTCCCAAGCAGGTCTCCGCATTGCCTGAGACACAAGTCTCGGTCCAGCAGTTCAGTGTGGGCAGCCCACGCCCTTTCGCGGGCTACAGCAACAGCGATTTCGCCTACATCGGGTTCGGCGCGTCGCAGGACATCCCGTACCCAGGTAAACGGCAATTTCGATCCAGTATCGCCGAACACGAAGCGGACTCCATGGAAGCGCAGACCGATTCGGTTCGCCGAACGGTCGTGGGGAACCTCAAAATGGTCTACTTCCGCTTGGCGTACATTCAGCAAACCCTCGGGGTTCTGCTAAGAAGTGACCAGTTGCTGAATCAGGTGCAGGAGGCCTCCGAGGCACGCTACCGAGTTGGTCAGGGCAATCAGCAGGATGTGCTGAAAGCTCAGTTGCAGCACACGAAGATTCTTCAAGAGATCGCACACCACCATCAGGAAGAAGGGCTGCTTGAAGCCCAGATCAAGCAGGTCTTGGGGCGTCCGCAGGAGTCCCCGGACATTGTTGCGGAGACTCTCATGTTGCGAGCTCTTCCGTACACCGCAGCCGAGCTTCTGCAACGGGCTCGCGAGCAGAATCCCGATGTGCACTCAAAGCAGGCCTCCATCCGCCAGCAAGAAACCCAAGTAGAGCTGGCGCACAAGAATTTCCGTCCTGACTTCAACGTTCAGTACGCCTACCAGCACACCGGGAGCCAGGCCCGCGATTACTACATGGCAACATTCGGCATTCGGTTGCCCAATCGCGGACGCCAGAAGGCGGAACTAGCAGAGGCGCAGGAAAACCAGGAGCGAGCACGGCAAGAGTTGGACGCTGAATCGCAGCGCGTGCTTTCGGAAGTGCAGCAGCAGTATGTGCGCGCACAAACTTCGGAGGAGCGGTTGAAGATTTACAGTGACGGTCTCGTCCCGCAATCGGAAGCTACGTTTCAATCCGCCCTGTCTGCCTATCAATCGAACCGGCAAGACTTCGAGAGCCTGCTTTCCGGGTTTCTCGATGTTCTGAACCTCGATTTGGAATATCGAAACGAGCTGGTGGAGCACGAATCAGCGCTGGCTGACCTAGAGCGCCTTACCGGGGTGGAATTGCCATGAACGAGCGCAACTTCAGAACGAATGCAAATGAGGAATCAGACATGCTCCGTACAGAAAACAATAACTATCGCCGTGCGTTTTGGATTGCACTCACTACAAGCGTTGTGTTCGCGATTGTGGCGTCGGTTTTGTGGTGGCGTTTAAGCCATGCTGGAACGGCTTCGCAGGCTGGCGCCACTTCCGCAAGCGAGTCCATAGAGGCGAAGGCACAAACTCCATCGGCCAACGTTTCGGGCTCCGAGTCCGGAGCGCCTGGCGACCCTCAGGCCGGCAATATGCAAGAGACGCCGCTTGCCCCCTTCCAGCTCACGCCGCAGCGGATGCAGAGCATCGGCATAGTGCTGGGGAAGGTTGAATCCAAGCCGGTCAACACCGAGCTTCGTTTCTACGGCAATGTGCAGGTTGATGAGCGGCGGCAGGCCTATGTGCAGACGCGATTTGCTGGATGGATTCGCAGAGTCTATGCCGACGCAACCGGCAATTTTATTGGTAAAGGTCAGCCCTTGTTCACGATCTACAGTCCTGACCTGGTCTCAACCGAGCACGAATATCTACTGGCCAAGAAGAACTCCGAGTCTTTGCAACAGAGCAAAGTGAGCGGGGTGGCTTCGGGTGCATCGTCTCTCTTCAATGCTGCCAAAGAGCGACTACTGCAATGGGAAGTGTCTCCTGCCGAAATCGAGAAGTTGGATCAAGGCGGAAAGGCGATTACGGATCTGACCGTCAATTCTCCCGTCTCGGGTTACATCACGCAGAAAAACGCGCTGCCCAACATGTACGTGCAGCCCGAAACCATGCTGTACACCGTGGCTGACCTTTCCGACGTTTGGGTACTCGCCCAGGTGTTCCAAAGCGATGCAGGCAAGATCAAGCCAGGTGATCCGGCAGAGGTCACGGTCGATGCGTATCCCGGCCGAGTCTTCAACGGGCGCGTTGATTACATTCTTCCGCAGCTGGACATGAACACGCGCACGCTGCCGGTGCGGTTGGTGTTTGCGAATCCCGGTCTGAAGTTGAGGCCCGGAATGTATGTGAATGTTCGCGCCAAGCTGCCGATGGGCCGGCAGTTGGTCGTCCCGGCCAGTGCAGCTTTTCATTCGGGGACCAAGAACTTGCTGTTCGTCTACAACGGCGAGGGGAGCATTGAGCCGCGCGAAGTGGAATTGGGGCCTCAAGTCGGCGATGAACTGGTGGTCACCAAGGGCGTAAAAGCACAAGAACAGATCGTCACTTCGGCAAACTTCCTGATTGATTCCGAAGCCCAATTGCAGGCGGCCGCGGGCGCGTTTGTTCCTCCGCCTCCCGGCGCTGGTCAGGCAGCTTCGATGAATGCTCCAGCGGAACAGCAAGTGAATGTGGAACTGACGACTGATCCCGATCCTCCGCACAAGAGCGGCAACATCGTTCGGGTGAAGCTGACAGGCCAAGATGGGAAACCGATCACGGGAGGAAACGTAACCGTGACCTTCTTCATGGCCGCAATGCCAGCAATGGGGATGGCCTCGATGAAGACTGTCATCAATGCCAGCGACAAAGGCAGCGGGATGTATGAAGGCAAAGGTGACCTTGGTTCCGGCGGCACCTGGCAGGTCACCGTCAGGGCGCAACAAAACGGACAGACGATTGCCAACAAGCAGCTCACGCTCAATGCCACAGGAGGTATGTAACCGTGATCTCCCGAATCATCGAGTGGTGCGCACACAATCGCTTCCTGGTCTTTACCGGGGTGCTTCTGCTTACGCTGGCTGGAATTTGGTCCATGGGGCACGTTCCGCTGGACGCCCTGCCAGACATTTCCGACGTGCAGGTGATCATTCACACCAACTGGGAAGGCGAACCGCCCAGCATCATCGAGGACCAAGTTACCTACCCGATCGTCACTGCACTCTTGGCTGCGCCGAAGGTGAAGGCGGTACGCGCGCAGACGATGTTCAATGACTCATACGTGTTCGTTGTCTTTGAAGACGGGACTGACATTTATTGGGCTCGTTCTCGGGTTGTGGAGTATCTGCAAACGATTGCCGGCCGCCTTCCGGCCAATGTGCATCCCGCGATCGGCCCGGACGCGACTGGTGCCGGTTGGGTTTATGAGTATGTGCTGGTCGATCACAGCCACAAGCAGAGCCTCGCCGACCTTCGAAGCATTCAGGATTGGCACCTACGCTACCAGTTGGCGACCGTTCCCGGCGTGGCGGAAGTGGCAAGTATCGGTGGGTTCGTGCGGCAGTACCAAGTCAATGTCGATCCCAACAAGTTGCTGGCTTATGGCATCCCGCTGTCGACCGTTATCGACCGCGTGAAGTCGAGTACGAACGAAGTCGGCGGCCGGGTACTGGAACTGAGTGGTACGCGATACATGATTCGAGGACTGGGGTACCTCAAATCGCTGGACGATCTGAGGAACGTGCCCGTGATGGCGAAGAATGGGACACCCGTACTCATCAAGGATCTGGGCACGGTTTCGTTCGGCCCGGACATGCGGGAAGGCGTCGCGGAGTGGAATGGCGAAGGCGAGACCGTGGGCGGCATCGTGGTCATGCGGTACGGGCTGAATGCTCTCAACGTGATCAATGGCGTCAAGAAGAAGCTGGCTGAAATCAAAGGATCGCTACCCCCGGGAGTCGAGGTTGTGTCTGGCTATGACCGCGGAGCATTGATCAGCGAATCGATTAACACTTTGAAACATAGCCTGATTGAGGAAGCGATCATCGTTTCCCTGGTCATCATTGTGTTCTTGTTCCACTTCCGCTCGGCGCTGATCCCGATTCTCACCTTACCGATCGCGCTCGCGATCTCGTTCATTCCCATGTACTACCTGAACGTCAGCTCCAACATCATGTCGCTGGGCGGATTGGCATTGGCAATTGGTGTCTTAGTGGACGCCGCCATTGTCATGGTGGAGAACGGATATCGCCATCTTTCCGAACGTCCGACATCCAGTCGAGAACCATTGGGAGAGATCGATTCCTCGAATGGGCCAGTCGTCGTCAAAGAGACGGGTGCGAGCGCAGGTAAATCCGCGAAGAAGGCGGTTGAACGAGAGCGGGTGCGCATTCTCATCGACTCGGCCAAGCAGGTGGGCCCTGCGCTGTTCTTTTCTCTCCTTATTATTGTGGTGTCCTTCCTCCCGGTGTTCCTGCTGGAAGCACAGGAAGGACGGATGTTCCGTCCACTGGCATGGACGAAGACTCTGGCCGTGGGCTTCTCGTCCTTGCTAGCGATCACGCTGGTTCCCATCCTGATGGTGATCTTCATTCGAGGCAAGCTGCGGCCCGAATCCGAAAATCCGATTTCAAGAATTACGCAGGCACTCTATTTGCCGGTGTTACGACTCTGCTTGAAATACCGCAAGACGACGTTGCTACTGAATCTGGCCTTCCTGGTGGTGACGTTCCCCCTGATGTTCAAGATGGGCAGTCAATTTATGCCGCCCCTGTTTGAAGGCTCATCGCTCTACATGCCCACGGCACTTCCTGGCATTTCGATCACACAGGCTTCGCAGCTCTTGCAGGAACAGGACCGGATTCTCCGGTCTTTCCCGGAAGTTGAGTCCGTCTTCGGTGCGGTCGGACGATCCGACAGCGCTACCGACAATGCTCCGCTCGATATGTACGACACGACCGTGATGCTCAAGCCGCGAGAGAAATGGCCTCCCGGGATGACCTACGAAAAGCTCATTCGCGCGATGGACGAGAAGCTCCAATTTCCTGGACTGACGAACACCTGGACCATGCCAGTGCAAAACCGTCTCGACATGGCGCTGACGGGAATCAAGACACCGGTGGGAATGAAACTCCAAGGCACGAATCTGGAACAGATCCAGCAGCTCGGGGCACAGGTCCAGCAGATTTTGTCGGGGCTGCCTCAGGTGCGTTCCGTTTTTGCCGAGCGGGTTTCGCAGGGCTTTTACATCAATGTGGAGGTCAACCGGCCAGAGGCTGCGAAATACGGTTTGACCATTGCCGACGTGCAACAAGCTGTGGAGTCTGGGATCGGAGGCATGAACGTTGCCGAAAACGTCGAAGGCCGCAGTCGCTATCCGATCAATGTTCGCTACCAGCGTGATTTTCGCGACAACGTCGGAGAGCTGAGTCGCGTGTTGATTGCGACACCTTCTGGAGCGCAGATACCGATTTCCGAAGTGGCCAAGATTTCGTTCTCGCGTGGCCCCGCAATGATCCGCGATGAAGATGGCCAGCTCACGGGATATGTCTACATCGATCTGAACAGCACCGACTACGGTGGCTTCGTAGACCAGGCCAGCAAGGTGCTTCGGCAGAAGTTGCAATTGCCCGCGGGATACACCTATCAGTGGTCGGGCGAATACGAATTCCAGCTTCGAGCGAAGGAACGGATGAAGATCATCTTGCCGATCGTGTTCTTCGTGATCTTCCTGATCCTATACATGGTTTTCCACAACCTGACGGAGGCTATGGTCCTGATCTTCCCCACGTTCTATGCCATGACCGGCGGGCTGATCTTGCAGTGGCTGCTCGGCTACAACTTCAGCGTTGCCGTCTGGGTTGGGTATATCGCTCTGTTTGGCATCGCGGTGGAGACGGGCGTCGTCATGGTTGTGTATCTGCACGAATCGCTCGACAAGCGTATCGCGTCAGGTCACCCGCTTACAGAGGCCGCCATTGAGGAGGCCGCCATTGAGGGTGCTGTGCATCGGCTCCGGCCCAAGCTGATGACGGTCTGCGCCGTTCTCGCCAGCCTGATTCCCATTCTCTGGGCAAGCGGTATTGGCTCTGACGTTATGAAGCCGATTGCCGCTCCCATGGTCGGCGGAATGATTACGTCCACGATTCACGTACTGATTCTCGTTCCGGTTTTCTTCGTATTGATGAAGGAACGGGCACTGCGGCGTGGCACGTTGCGGCCGGAACCGGAGGAGTAACGGATGTAAAGGGATTTGCAACAAGAGTAATACAACTTCAACAAATCACAAAAGGGGAATACCAATGAAGGCAAGACGAACAGTCGTAAACACCGTTGCGTTTCTCACATTTTCCACGATGTTCATAGCGGCTCAAATGCAAATGCCGGCGAGCACACCTGGGAAGAGCAAGCCAGCTGAGGCATCTTCAGCGTCCAAAACGCTAACCGGAACTGTCAGCGACTCCATGTGTGGCGCTCACCACATGGCCAAGGACATGAGCGCTGCTGCGTGCACCCGAGACTGCGTAAAGAAAGGCACGAAATACGCGCTGGTCGTAGGGAAAAAGGTTTACACGCTGGATGGGCATGAGGCTGAACTGGACAAGCTCGCTGGTGAGAGAGCGACGGTTAAGGGCAGCGTGATGGGGGAGATGTTGATGGTTGAGTCTGTTGCCTCTGCGAAGAAGCTGACCAAGTAATCGTTGCCGGGGAAACAAAGCGGACGATTGGCTTGGATCGTCTTTTGTTTCTCCGGACTTCTCCTTTCGATTAAGGAAAAGAGATGCGAAATGAGCAACGGAAGCAATCGAGAGGCGAGCTATGGCATTTCCATCGGAATCACTGCATGATGTCCGATAATTGCGAGTGCTAAGGAGAGTTGAGGAAATGCAGGAACTCGAAGTCTACTCCACGATTGGCGCGGAAGGTTTCATGCGCTTGGTCGCCGCTTTCTATCGACAAGTTCCGCAAGATGACCTTCTGGGGCCGATGTACCCGGCGAAGGATCTTCCAGGTGCCGAGCAGCGCCTCCGAGATTTCCTGATCGGCCGGTTCGGAGGGCCACAGACTTACATCGAACAAAGAGGCCATCCTCGCCTCCGCGCGCGGCATTCTCCATTCCATATAAATCAGGCTGCCCGCGACCGATGGATGCGCTTGATGAATAGTGCTTTTGGTGAAGCTGCGCTGCCGGCAGAGGCCGAGCAAGTCCTTCGGACATTCTTCGATGGAATGTCGAGCTTTATGATCAATCGGGTAGAGCCTTGAGTCCGCTAGCGCGAGGGCGACGCGCCCGGCTGCCTAGGCGCACAGGAATCTCTTAAAACATCCTTGTAGGTTGATTCGAGGATTTCTTTCATTCGACCCGACAGAAACAGTAAAGAAACTGCTGGATTGTATCGAACGGAGTGCGATGCAGTTCCTCAGAGTGTCCCAACAGGCGGAAACGCACGCCAAACTCGCGGTGCAAAGACTTGGCGTCATAGCGAACCACGTCCAGACCGCTGCACTTCGTAGGCCCCTCAGGCCCGAAGGTGCTGACAATTACATGACCTCCGGGCTTGACCGCGTTGGCCACTTGGCGAACATATGCAATGCGCTCTTCCGACGATGTCAGAAAGTGGAACACTGCACGGTCGTGCCACACATCGTAAGCAGAGGATTCCAGCTTCGCTTTCGTGATGTCTGCGACGAGCCAACAGATATGTTCCGAGGCTGACTCCAGCCGCCTCTTGTTCACATCGACGGCGGTTTGCGAAATATCAAGGACGCTGATGTTTTGGTATCCACGAGCAAGCAGATCGTCGACGAGAGTGGACTCCCCGCCCCCAATGTCGATGATCGACGCCGAGTGCACAGGCGCCGCCCGCTCTATGAGCTCAAGGGAGGTTTCAAGATGCGGACGGTACCAACTGACCGCGTTCGCGGCCTTCTTGCCGTAGATATTCTCCCAATGGCGCTGCGCATCCATCGTCTCTCCGTTGACAACTCTCGGTAATCATAAGCCGATCGGAAACGAAGCGGCGGCGAAAAATATTCGGCCGGACGGCGGCATGTGCGAGGGGCTGCGGCTTCACTCGCGTATCACTGCGGCGAGCGTGTCATAATGCGGTTTAATGACCTCCGTTCTCCAAGTCCCGACGCAAGATACCACCCGCCTTATACAGCGGATTCAAACGGTCACAATCGTTTGGATGACAGTGGAAGCAGCCGTATCACTGTCTGCTGCATGGAAGGCGCGCAGCCCTGCACTACTTGCCTTTGGTGGAGACAGCGCAATCGAGCTTCTCTCGGCGGTAGCAGTGTTGTGGCGGTTTCGCACTTACGCGCAGGAGGGATCAGAAAAACAGGTGGCACGAATCGCTGCGGCATTATTGTTCATACTTGCGGCCTATGTGGCTGTCGTTTCCGCGATGACAATCCTGGGACACCATGAAGCGGAAACTACATACTGGGGGATAGCCATCTTGATCGGCGCTGCTGCAATCATGCCCTGGCTGGCCAAGGAAAAGCGGAGGCTGTCTGGCATTTCAGGCAGTGCGGCACTCCGAGCGGATGCTGCTCAATCCGGTTTATGCGCTTATCTTTCCGTAATTGCTCTTGTTGGCCTTGGAATTAACGCGATTTGGCACATTCGGTGGGCCGACCCGCTGGCCGCTCTTGTAATTGTTCCGCTCATCTTATGGGAAGGACGGGAATCCATGCGCGGCAAAGCTTGCGGTTGTTGCTGATGTGGCGAACAAACGTTGCAGTCCGCACTCAATTTCACAACGCAGCCCTATTTCTGTCAGAAGCTCCAAGCATGTCGCCAAGTCTGTACTGATCTGAATTTCCTCTGCTACAATTCATTCACGGGGCAGGGACAGCTGCTCTGGGTTCGTGTTGCCTGTACACAGTTTTTGGACAACGGTTTAGCTTGGTGTCCATGGTGTCCATTAACCTCGGAATTTGGTTCTACGAGGTTGAAACAGGCGACACAGGCGAATCGATTGAACCTGAGGAAAGCCAGTAAATACGCGGGTTTCCGATAAAGGTAAGAAAACAAAGTGGGGACGTAGTTCAGTTGGTTAGAACGCTGCCCTGTCACGGCAGAGGTCGCGAGTTCGAGTCTCGTCGTCCCCGCCATTCATTCCACAGCACTTGCGCTAATTTTGGCGAAACCATCGAGGACCCAGAAGGGCACGTTTTTGTGCCCTTTTTTGTGTCCCTTTTCGCCCGGCCAATTCCCGTCCTCGGTGGTCCTCACGCTGCAATCCCACCCGATACAGACGGTGGTGACGTTGCGTTCGCTTCGCACGAAAACACCAACGACAAGACTGCTGCCTGAGCTGCATGTTTGGCGGGGGTGACTGCCTGGGTATACACATCTAATGTCGATCGCAGAGTCGAATGCCGCAACAGCTCCTGCATGGCTTTGAATTCCGTGCCGTGTTGCATTCTTAGCCTCCGTGACCGCAGTTGCGGCGCACGAGGATTCTCACGTATTACGGGGAACCAGGTGAGGGTAGTCAGCGGGCACCCGGGTGAATTGCTTTGCGGCGGCAATGCTCCCTTTTAAGACGTTATGTCCCATAAGCCCGTTTGTGGATACTACCGCTATCAATGTGACGGTCTAAATGGGAAGTTCAGAACTCAATTCCTCTCATTGCGCGACTCCTACGGTCACGGGCTTCGAAGTTGTCGCGAGCCAATTCCTGTCACCGAGATACTCCACGGTGATCACATTCGTTCCGGCCGGTAAGACGGTAGGCAAAGTGAATATCGGAGTGCCTCCGTTGCCAATCGTCAGTGCTTCCGGTGGCCCCAGCGGTTGCGCTGCAGCCCCATCCACGGAATCGAAGAACTGAACCGCGCCAGTAGGCGTTCCGGCTGGGCCAAGAATCGGGTTGGCAGGTGCTCCCAGGACCGACACCGTCAAACTGGTCTGCGTGTTTGCCGGCACCCTGCCAGACGCTGCTTTCAGGGTTACGGTAGGAGTCCCCTGGTTCACTTGCGTGGATATGATTGAGCTGCTGAACGGACTGTAGTTGTTGTCTCCCGAGTAACGCACGGTTATTGGGAGCGTCCCGGTACCAGCGAAGGTAAGAATCAGGCTGGC
>Ga0210407_10003582_pt1 | contig 12528 bp, 9 predicted proteins | sample IncBWC27MmetaG_FD_150860 | JGI IMG/M metagenome (GOLD analysis project Ga0210407, IMG submission 150860) | Forest soil microbial communities from Barre Woods Harvard Forest LTER site, Petersham, Massachusetts, United States - Inc-BW-C-27-M | ecosystem: Environmental > Terrestrial > Soil >... | reverse complement strand
TTTTAGCTGGCGTTCTCGGCGGCGCGCTTAACGCCGTCGCGGGCGGCGGCAGCTTCACCGCGTTCCCGGCTCTGCTGTTCAGCGGAGTCGCTCCGATCGCAGCCAACGCCACCAATACCGTGGCGCTCTGGGTGGGAGTGACAGCCAGCTCCGGCGCTTATCGCCGGCACCTCGACCTTTCCCGCCGCGTCATGATTCCGCTCACGGTCACCAGCGTGATCGGAGCAATCGCTGGCGCCTACCTCTTGTTGCACACGCCAGCGCAGACTTTCCTGCGGGTTCTGCCCTGGCTCATGCTGGGAGCGACGCTGCTGTTTATGTTCGGCAACCGCGTGGCACGGAGCTCCGGAGGCTCGATTGCCGCAGATGCGTCCACTTCGGCTCTAGCGGTCGCGTCACTCTTTGAGCTGGTTGTCGCGGTCTACGGAGGCTACTTCGGCGGCGGGGTTGGGATTCTGAACCTCGCGATGCTGGCGGCACTCGGCATGACCGACATTCACGCCATGAATGCTTTGAAGGTCGTGCTCGGTGGGATCATCAACGGCATCGCGGTCATCACCTTCGTCTTGGCCGGTGCTGTGGCTTGGAGAGAGGGCAGCGTCATGATCGTGGGCGCGCTCTTGGGTGGATACTTCGGCGCCCACTACGCCCAGAAGCTTCCGGGTGCATGGGTCCGCGGCTTCGTCATCGCGGTGGGAACGGCAATGTCGGCGTACTTTTTCTGGAAGGGCTATCGCTGACCTCCGGAGCTAGATCCGCGGGCGTCGCGGAGGCCGAGTTGCGCTCGGCTTGGACGGCCGAGGGCGGCCGTCCCTACGCGAACCTTTCGGCTGCCTACGCGGCACGGCCGCGCCAAGCTGAAAGGGAAATGCAGGTATAGGTGCGGCCGAGGCCGAAGAGCCGAACTTTCGTAATCTGCCCCGCTGATGCCGACTGATGCAAAATTGATCGAGAATGCCCTCCACTGCCATCAAGCCGAAAGGACCACGGGGATCGCGCGTCAAGCTCGGCGGTTCGATCCTTGCCCTGGTGCTGCTCGAAAACGGGCGTCAGATCCGCGGCCGCATGAATCAGCTTTCGGTCAACGGCGGGCTGATATCGCTTGAACACCCGCTCGACGAAGGCATTCGGGTGACAGTTGTGTTCCACCTCGGCTTCAGCGTCCGGTGCCGCGCGCAAATGTTGTTTCCCATGTGGGCCACCCAGGGATGCCTCCAACCTTTTCGTTTTTTGGATTTGTCCGAGGCCAGCCGCACCGGTCTGAATCGGGAATTGGAAAACCTGGTCCGCGCCGGGGCGTCTCAGGAAGAGGAAGAAGCCGAGTAGGCGCTCACTAGCCCGCGGCTGCCAACATCTGTTCCAGCGAGTATTTCTGCAACTCCCCTATGCGCTCCAGCGTGATATCCGGCTTGGGATACTTCGCCACCAACCCTGTATCCATCGCGTAGTGGCCCTGGCGCGGAAACACGGTCGTCACCCGGGCGCCCCAATACTTCTTGATCGCCGCCAGAATACGCACCTTGTCATCCACCATCACGTAGCGCGCCGCGGGATACTTTGCCTCCACATCGTCCAGTTCCAGTTCCTTGTGGATATAGATCAAGACCTGTCCTTCGAAGATCTCATACAGGCCCGATCGGTCCACCTTGCGCGGCTGAAAAACCACATCTCCGTCGCTCAGGATCACAGCCTTCCCCAAGCGCCGCTCGTATTCGACCGCATCCAGCGACTCCGGAAACAGGCGGTTGGCGAAGGGATAATTAATCATGAAGTGTGACACCGCCAGCAGCTTCGGATCGCGGGGCCGCTCGACGCGATAACGCTGCAGCGCACCCAGATAGTCCGCGTATCCGAGCTCGGTGCGCAACTGCTCGAAGATTTCCCAATAGCGCTGTGCGCTGCCTTCGCCCACTTTATTCGTGAGATACCGTTTCAGATCTTCGGCGACGCGATCGTTGTCGAGCAGCGTATTGTCCACGTCGAAAAAGAATACGGTGCTCGGTTTGGCATCAGTGCGCTTCACACGATCTCCAGAATAAAACGTGGCCCTATCATGCCAGAAATCAGAACTTAACGTCGGAGCAGGTTACACCCAGGATTTCGGTGCTTCCTGTACACTTGAGCCATCCCGGAAGTACGAAAAAGCAGGAAAATTGCGGCCGCCACGAAGGGCTTGTACAGGTCCCTTCTCTTGTAGTACAAAGGCGTCGTCCAAGCAGTCAATGAATCAGCCGAGGGCAGAATATTCTGTCTCTGTCCCACAAACCGGGCGAATCCGTTCTCGCCTCTCTCAGGAGCCGCCTTTCGTGGAACATAGAGATCCAGCCGTCATCAGCCGCTTCGACACACGCTCCAGCCGGCCTTGTGAATTCTGCCGGGAATTCGACCCGCAGTTTCCCGAACGCAGCCCGCTCGACCAGATGGTGGCCACTACCCGCAAAGCCATTGCTTCTGCCCATTTGACAGAGGATGGATACGTTCGGCACCGCATGCTCGAGTTGCGCCGGATTACTTCCCGCGCGCCTCTCACCGCGGCGTAACTGGGTGGATTTCGTGGAAGCGGGGCTATGCCCCGCTTGGACGGGGCAGAGCCCCATCACCTCACAACTGCTTTCAGTGCAAATATTTCGCGCAACTTTCGCGCTGTCGTCGCCTTCTAATCAGTTAGGCCCAGAGCAGGTGTACCCACCCTGGGGGAGGCTTCTCATGCTGGCCGGTATGCGATCCTGTTTCCTGCTTTTGTTCTTGTTGGTATTCTCCGTCGTGGCCTGTTTGCCCGCTCAGGGCCAGATTCACGGTGTCCCCGCCTCGGTCACTTCGCTCGGTTTTGGCGGGAGTGACAATCCCAATCCCGGTGTCCGAGCCAGCGTGACGTCCCTGGGGCCGAACGGTTATGGCAACAGCCGCCCGGTTTTTGGAAACTGCTGTGGCAACTTCTTCTTTCCGGTAAACCATGATCAGGCGCTGTTCTTCGGTGGTGGTGGTCAGTTCTCGGGCCATCACTTCTCGGGTCATCAGTCCTCGGGGCGGCACCACCGCCACGGGGATCGCTCCGATTTCGCCGTCGGCGGCTACATCCCATACGCGGTTCCTTATGCCGTCCCCTATGGCGCCGACTACGACGAGGAAGGCGATGATGACTCCGTCGATGCCGACTACGCCCGCGCTCCTGGCGGGCGGAACGCGGAGCCGTCAATCAAACGTGGTGGGGCCCGCGATCTCGCGCCGAAAGCCGCCGCGTCGGCCAAACCAACTCCCAGCGAACCGGAAGAGCCCGTGACCGCTCAGCCTTCGACTGTGCTCATTTTCAAAGACGGGCATCAGTCCGACGTGATCAACTACGCCATCGTGGGCGATACACTGTTCGACTTCGGCGCGGGCCGCACCCACAAGATTCTCCTCGCCGACCTCGATCTCGCAGCCACACGCAAAGCCAATGACGACCATGGCGTGGACTTCCAGATTCCGGCGAGTGCTACGCGGCAGTAACGTCTTTACCACGGGGGAGACAGGGAAACACGGGGAAAACCTCGAAGCCCCGTTGTTCTCTGTGGTTAGTCCCCCAGGCATTTCCCGCTTGACACGTTCATCCCGACCAATGGATACTTATGCATTGAGTTGCATTTTTATTCATGTCGAAAACAGCACGCCACAAAGCGATTCTCGACCTGCTTGAAGACGGTCCTGTCGAAAGCCAGGACTCCCTCCAGCAGCGGCTGGAGCGTAAGGGTTACGAGGTCGGGCAGGCTACCCTCTCCCGCGATATCCACGAACTGAAACTCGTCAAAGGGCCCGAAGGGTATCGGCGGGCGGGCGAAAGCCTGAGCGCGGAAGGCGTTTTGCCATCGGTGATGCATCTCGCGCACCAGTTTGTAGTCGAACTACGCCAGGCCCAGAACCTGCTCGTGGTGAAGACCACGGTCGGCAGCGCGCAGCCCGTCGCCGCTGCACTCGATGCTTCGCATTGGCCTGAGGTGATTGGCACAATCGCCGGCGACGACACCGTGCTGGTCATCGCCACCGACAAAAAGAAAGCGCAAGCGCTCGCCCGGCGTATTCGCGAGCTGTCGTAAGAATTTTCCAGAAATGGAGTGTTTCGAAACGCAAATGAGAACCGATCCCATGGCATTGATGAACCCGCCAACGACAAAGACAACGACAAAGACGAACCCGCCGAACCTGCTCCTGGAGCCGGTCGCGCCGCGCGATCTGGTCTCCATCCACGATCTCGCCCCCGCCGAAATACTCTCGCTCTTCAACCTCACCTCCATGCTCAAGCAGCGACCAGCGGACTTCCGCGGCACTCTCGCCGGCAAGCAGATGGTGATGTTCTTCGAGAAGCCCTCGCTGCGCACCCGCCTCACGTTCGAAGCCGGCATGGACAGCCTGGGTGGCAGCACATTTTTCGTCGACCAGACGGCCAGCCGTCTCAATGCCCGCGAGTCTCTCTACGACATTGCCCACAACCTCGAACGCTGGATCGACATCATTGTGCTGCGCACTTTCAGTCATGCTGTGGTCGAAGAAATGGCCACCTATGCCGGTGTTCCAGTCATCAACGCACTGAGCGAACTCGAACATCCCTGCCAGGCGCTTGCGGACTTTTTCACCCTGCATGAGCACTTCGGCGATCTCTCGAAAACTCATTTCGCCTACGTGGGCGACGGCAACAACATGGCGCACTCGCTGCTTCTGGCGGGCGCCTCGGTGGGTGCCAAAGTTTCTATCGCCACTCCGGAGGCCTACACGCTCAATCCGGTAATCGTCACCATGGCGAAAGCCATTGCAGATCAGACCAAGGCGTCGCTCCGCATCCTGACCGACCCGCGCAAAGCCGTTGCCGGAGCCGATGCGGTTTATACTGATGCCTGGGCGAGCATGGGACACGAACAGGAAAAGGCGGAACGCGCCGCGATTTTCGCTCCCTACCAGGTGAATGCCGCGCTCATGCAACTCGCCAAGCCTCATGCGCGATTCATGCACTGTCTGCCCGCGCATCGCGGCCAGGAGGTGACCGATCAGGTCATCGACTCGCTGAACTCGGTCGTGTTCGATCAGGCAGAAAACCGTCTGCACATTCAGAAAGCTATACTCGTATGGCTGTTGGGCGGCGGCGTGGGCCGCTTCTCAACCAGGAGCGCGCATGCTCATGCCTAAGACGCCTGAGAAAATTGTTCTCGCTTACTCCGGTGGGCTCGATACTTCCATCATCATTCCGTGGCTCAAGGAAAACTATGCCTACGAAGTGATTGCCATGGTCGCCGACGTAGGTCAGGGAGATGACGTCGAAGCCGTCGTGGACAAGGCCTACAAAACCGGAGCCGGCAAGGTGGTGGTCGAAGATCTGCGCGAAGAGTTCCTGACGGGCTACGTTTGGCCGGCGCTGAAAGCGGGCGCGGTGTATGAGAACAAGTATCTTTTGGGTACGTCGCTCGCGCGGCCCGTGATCGCGAAGCATCAGGTTGAAGTCGCGCTGCGCGAAGGAGCTTCGGCCGTCAGCCACGGATGCACCGGCAAGGGCAACGACCAGGTCCGCTTCGAAATGGCTTACCAGGCGCTTGCTCCCGAGCTGAAAGTCGTGGCGCCGTGGCGCGAGTGGGATCTCAAATCGCGGGAAGACTGTCTCGACTATGCTGAGAAGCGCGGCATTCCCGTGACTGCAAGCCGCGAGAAGATCCACAGCCGCGATCGCAATCTCTGGCACATCAGCCACGAGGGCGGAGAGCTTGAAGACGCTGCCAACGCGCCGTTCGCGAGCACCTGGCAACTGACGAAGTCGCCGCAAGAGGCTCCTGACAAAGAAGAACACGTCGAAATCGGATTCGAAAAGGGCGTACCAGTTTCGGTTGGCGGCCAGGCACTTGATCCCGTTTCGCTCGTTGAATTGCTGAACGAAATCGGCGGACGCAACGCCGTGGGACGCATCGACCTGGTCGAGAACCGTTTCGTTGGCATCAAGTCGCGCGGCTGCTACGAGACTCCCGGAGGGACGCTGCTGCTCGCCGCTCATGGCGAACTCGAAGCCCTGTGCCTCGATCGCGACCTGTTGCACTTCAAGCAGCACGTCGCGCTTAAGTATGCGGAGCTAGTTTATTTCGGGTTGTGGTTCACGCCGCTGCGCGAAGCGCTTGAAGCCTTCGTCGAGACCACCCAACAGAATCTGACCGGATCGGTCACGCTTTCGCTCTACAAAGGCAACGTCAACATTGTCAGCCGCAAATCGGATTACTCGCTCTATCGCACCGACCTCTCCTCATTCACCATGGGCGCAAGCTATGATCAGAAAGACGCGGAGGGCTTCATCCGCATCCTGGGATTGCCTTCGCGTTGCCGCGCCCAGACGCAGGCCATTCCTGCGCAAGCCAAGGTTGAGGTTCCGCAATGAAGATGTGGTCGGGCCGCTTCCGGCAGCCGCTCGACGCCGAATTTGAGAAATGGCAACGATCGTTCCCCTACGATCAACGACTTCTGCCCTTCGAACTCGCCGCCAGCCGGGCCCACGCTAACGCGCTCGAACATGCCGGAGTGCTTTCCTCCGAAGAGCTTTCGGAAATCGTGAAGGCGCTCGAAGAAATTGGGCGGCGCGCTGAAGCCTCGCCGGAATTTCTCAATGATCCGGAAGCCGAAGACGTTCACCACTTCGTTGAAAAGCAACTCGTCGCGCTGATCGGCGCAACCGGCTACAAGCTGCACACTGGACGCAGCCGCAACGAACAGATCGCGACCGACCTCCGCCTCTTTGTGCGCCACAGTATCGATACCCTGCAAAACCTGATCGCCGATTGGATCGACGCGATTCTCGCTCGTGCCGACGCCGCGGGCAGTGCGTCTTCGATATTGGCTATGCCCGCGTACACGCACCTGCAACCGGCAGAGCCTGTCCTGGTCGCGCATTGGTTGCTGGCGTATGTCGAAATGTTTTTGCGCGACGCCTCGCGCCTTGCCGACTGCCGCAAGCGCACGAATCTCGGTCCGCTGGGATCGGGCGCTGTGGCTGGAGCGACGCTCACGCTCAATCGTCAAGCCATGGCTGCCGAACTGGGCTTTGATGCCCCGACGGCGAACAGCGTCGACGCTACCAGCGACCGCGACTTCGCCATCGAATTTGTTGGCGCGCTCTCGTTGCTTGCGCTCCACCTCAGCCGCTGGGCCGAAGAGATGATTTTGTTCTCCACGCCCGCTTACGGATTTGTCGAGTTGCCTGAACCCTACTCCACCGGCAGCAGTGCGATGCCGCAGAAAAAAAATCCTGATTTGCTGGAACTGGTTCGCGGCAAAGCGGCGCGCGTCATGGGCTGCGCCACTACGCTGCAAACTTTGGTGAAGGGCCTGCCTCTCGCCTACAACAAAGATTTGCAGGAAACGCAGGAGCCGTTGTTCGACGCCTCCGACACGGTCATCGGCGTGCTGCCGCTGGTGACCGGATTTATGAACACCGTCGAATTCAACGACGCCAGGATGAATCAGGCGGCATCTTTGGGTTTTATGAACGCCTGGGCTGCGGCCGCATATCTCGTCGAACGTGGAGTGCCCTCGCGCCTCGCCCATGAAGCGGTCGGTAAGGCGGTTGCTTTGGCGGTGGAGCGCGGATGCGATTTACAAAAACTTCCGCTCGCCGATCTGCAGGCGATCCACTCGAGCTTTGACGCGGGCTTCCACTCTTGCCTCGGACTTACCGAGGTGCTGGCGCTGCACGACGTCCCTGGAGGAACCGCGCCTCGGCACGTCAAGCGCGCTCTGCAGAGTGCCCGAGAGCGGGCTGCCGCTTTGCGGGCTTTGGAGCGGGAACAAATCGCTAGCCGCTAGCTAAAACGGATACCCGAAAATCAAAGGCTGAAAACCACGGAGGCCACAGAGGGACAGGGGGACACAGGGAGAGCATAAGGAGGCCCAGAGGTTGACGGCAGCCCGTCAGCACCTACACCGGGCAGCATTAGAGGAGGATTTTGGCGACCCTCCAGATTGGCGCGCTACGCGAGTCCCGTCCCTCCCGAAGCGCATCTAACTTTGCAGTTGGATTTGGAGTATTGACCTGATTCTTACTCGAGTTCTTTTCTTTGCACTGTTTCTTTTAGTTATCTACGCCGTCCAGCGATTCTGGTTCATGCGGGCGTGGACGTGGATTGCCGCGTTCTCGAATGCCAACTGGCGCTTCGGCCTTCATGCTGGACTGATCGCGCTTGCCGCCGCGCTGCTTGCTACGCTCCTCGATCCGCTGCTCGGACACGCCATTTCGCGTCTCAGCTTTGGTAGCTTCAATTTCGGCAAAACGCTCTCGACTGTTGCCCGGTTGTGGATGGTCGCTTCATTCTTTGGATTCCTGGCGATTGAATCGGTGGGAGCGATTGAGTGGGTAACGAATGTTGCGGCGCGGCTGCTGCCTCATTCTGGAGCGGTAGCGGGAGGGTTCAGTCCCTCGCGGCGGACATTTTTTCAATACGCGGCTGTGCTTGCTGGCGGCTTTCCGTTTCTTGCGGCTACTTATGGATTTGCCGCGGGCCGATTGCGCTATACGATCGAGCGCGTCGATGTGCCGGTCGCGAATCTTCCTCCGGAATTGGAGGGCTTGCGCATTGCTCAGCTTAGCGACATCCACATTGGCGACTACATGCCGCCTCGTGAAATTGCGCGCGCGGTGGACATGGCTAACGACTTGCAGCCCGATATTTCTTTTGTTACGGGAGACTTTGTTTCGAGCGAGGGCGATCCGCTGGACGCCTGTATTACTGAGTTGAGCCGGCTGCACGCTCCGCTCGGCGTCTGGGGATGCAATGGCAATCACGAAATTTATGCAGGAGTGGAAGACGACGCGGAACGGCTCTTTCATGAAAAGGGAATGCGGTTGCTGCGGGCGGCCAACGCGGTTGTCGAGCACAATGGAGGGCGCTTCAATCTGCTGGGCGTCGATTATCAGCGCGACCACATGACGAGCGGGGAGCGTGCCGGGCCTATGCTCACGGAGATCGAGCACTTGATTCGGCCCGACATGCCTAATATTTTGCTCTCGCACAATCCGAATTCGTTTCGTCGGGCGGCGGAGTTGGGCATTGAGCTTAGTCTGGCCGGGCATACTCATGGCGGGCAGATTAAGTTTGAGATTGTGGATCACAGCGTCAGTCCGGCTCGCCTGATCTCGCCGTTCGTGGCGGGACTTTACCGTTTGCCGATGAATGGGCACGCTGGTGCGACGTCCGCTGGCACCGGTTTGCAGAAGGCGGCGCTCTATGTGAACCGCGGGCTTGGGACATTTGGCTTTCCGGTGCGGATTGGCGTACCGCCGGAGATTACGCTGCTGACGTTGCGTAGAGCGTAGTCAGCCGGAACCTCGGCGGCTAAAGCCGTCAGAATTGGTCGCGCCGGAACGCAGCCACCCATAAGTAACCGTTGTCATCCAAGAGAAGACCCTCTGCAGAGCCTCGAAAGCCAACGGTCGCGTGTCCCAGAGCGCCCCAAACGTGGTATAATGCCTGAGTAAATCCGGCCATATAAGCACCTGTAGATGCAATAGCTTAGCGGCATTTGTGACGGAAAAAGCGGGCGGGGTTTTGCCCCGCTTGGACGGGCGAGGCGCCCGTCCCCAAACAGGCTCATCGGAGCCTTTACTGAGAACTGACAACTGAGAACCGAGAACTGACTTTCATGGCTGACGATCAGAATCCTGAACTCCCCTTAACTCCTCCTCCTGGAGGCGACGGACAATCTCCGGGCGCCCTCAATATGCAGCCCGTCAACATTGAAGACGAGATGAAGCGATCGTATCTCGACTATTCGTTGTCGGTGATTATCGGCCGCGCGCTGCCGGACGTCCGCGACGGACTTAAGCCGGTGCATCGGCGGATTCTTTACACGATGCAGCAGATGGGGCTGGCTCCGGGACGCGCGACGCGTAAGTGCGCTCGCATCGTCGGCGAAGTGATGGGCAAGTACCATCCGCACGGGAATCTTGCGGTGTATGACGCGTTAGTGCGTCTGGCGCAACCGTTTGCCATGCGCGCTCCGCTGGTCGATGGGCAGGGCAACTTTGGATCGGTTGATGGCGATCCTCCGGCGGCGGATCGATATACCGAGGCGCGTTTGACGCGTGTTTCTACCGCGCTGCTTGAAGATCTCGACAAAGAAGCAGTCGATTTTTATCCAAATTACGACGGGACGGAAACGCAGCCCGCAGTGCTGCCGGCGCGTTATCCCAACCTGCTGGTTAATGGATCGGATGGTATCGCCGTCGGCATGGCTACCAAGATTCCGCCGCACAATCTCACTGAAATTGTCGATGCGACTATCACGCTGGTGAATAATCCCGCTGCACAGTTGCCGGAAATTTTAAAATTCGTGCAGGGGCCGGATTTTCCGACGGCGGGCATTATTCACGGGCGCGCGGGGATCTTTGAGGCTTACCGAACTGGCCGCGGGCGTTTCATGATGCGGGCGCGCGCCGCGATTGAGAACATCAACAAGGACAAGCAGGCGATCATCGTCACCGAGATTCCTTATCAGGTAAACAAGGCGCGGCTGATCGAGCGCATTGCCGACCTGGTCAACAACAAGACCATCGACGACATCTCCGACATGCGCGATGAGAGCGATCGAGACGGCATGCGCATTGTGATCGAACTCAAGCGCGGAGCCGAACCGCAGATCGTGTTGAACCAGCTCTTCAAGCACACGTCGATGCAGGAAGGCTTCAGCATGATTCTGCTGGCGGTGGTCAACGGGCAGCCGAAGGAACTGGGGCTGATCCAGGCCATCAAGCACTTCATCGATCATCGTGTCGATGTGGTGCGGCGGCGCACTTTGTATTTGCTGAACAAGGCGCGCGATCGCGAGCACATTCTGGAAGGCTACCTGACGGCGCTCGATCACATTGACAACGTCATCGTGATCATCCGCGGCAGTGCGAACCGCTCCGATGCTCGGGAAAATTTGGTTGCGTACTTTGGCGGCAAGAAGATTGACATCAATACCACTGGACGCGCTCCGAAGCTTGCTGCCGAGAAGCCGTTCACCACTAAGCAGGCCGACGCTATCCTCGAACTGCAACTGCACCGGTTGACCAAGCTTTCGATCGACGAAATCTCTAACGAATTGAAGTCGGTGCGCGAGGCGATTGGCGAGTTCGAATCGATTCTTGCTTCCGAGAAGAAGCTGCGCGGCGTGATCATCAAGGAACTGGAAGAAGTTAAGAAGCTATACGGCGACGCGCGCCGCACGGTAATCGAAGACGAAGCGGCGGAAATCATGCTGGAAGACCTGATCGCCGACGAGCAGGTCGCGGTCACGGTCAGCCATTCGGGCTACATGAAGCGCACTCCGATCTCGACCTACCGCATGCAGCGGCGCGGCGGCACTGGGCGCACAGGCATGAAGACGCGCGACGAGGATTTCGTCGAGCATCTGTTCATCGCCTCGACGCACGCTTACATTCTGATCTTCACTAACACGGGGCGTGTCTACTGGCTGAAGGTGTATGAGATCCCGGACATCGCTGCCGCCGGCAAGGGGAAGCATGTGGGCAACCTGGTCGGCTTGCAGCCGGGCGAAACGGTGCGCACCATGCTCGCCGTGCGCGATCTGGAAGAAGAAAACAGGTACGTCTTCTTTGCCACACACAATGGGACAGTGAAGAAGAGTGCGGTGAAGGACTTCTCGCACGTGATGTCGCGCGGCATCATCGCCATCAATATTGAGCAGGGTGACGAACTGGTCGCGGCCTCGCTGACGGACGGCAATCAGATCGTATTTCTCGCGTCGCATGACGGGCAGGCGATTCGCTTCGACGAGAACGACGTGCGCCCCATGGGACGCAACGCTACCGGCGTGCGCGGCATGAATCTCGCCGAGAAAGACTACATCGTCGGCATGGCCACCACGATCAAGCCGGAGGCGAAAGCGGCGGTAATAGAAGGCGATGTCGCTCCCGAAGTCGCCGACCTCGTCCCGGAAAAAGGCTCGCTGATTCTTTCCGTCACTGAGAACGGATACGGCAAGCGCACTCCCGCCGACGAGTATCGTCTCACCAATCGCGGCGGCAAGGGCGTGATCAATGTCAAGACGACGGCACGCAACGGCAAAGTAGTCGGCATCTCGCAGGTGAGTGAGAAATCCGAGGTGATGCTGATCTCGCAGTACGGAAAGATCATCCGCATCGAATCAAAGTTCATCCGCGAATCGGGACGGTCGGCTCAGGGCGTGCGGTTGCTGAATGTCGAGCCGGGAGACCGCGTCGCGGCGGCGGTGGTGATTCCGCCGGAAGAGCCGAATGGGAATGGGACGCTGATTCAGTAAGGCGGTCGTTGGTCGCTTGTCGTTAGTCGCTGGCGTTCGTGTTGGCGATTCCTTGTGTGGCGCGGGCCTCTCACTTGCTTGTGCGGGTGTCACAAGGACGACCGTCCGGCGAATTTTCGTCCGCCGTCCCCCGCATTACCGCAGTTACTTCTAAATAGATTCGCTTTCGATTATTGTTAACCTTAGTGATACTGCCCCTCCCCGTGTGTGCCCGCGCGGTTGCAGACTATTCGTGAGCGAGCGTTT
>Ga0210407_10003581_pt1 | contig 12529 bp, 6 predicted proteins | sample IncBWC27MmetaG_FD_150860 | JGI IMG/M metagenome (GOLD analysis project Ga0210407, IMG submission 150860) | Forest soil microbial communities from Barre Woods Harvard Forest LTER site, Petersham, Massachusetts, United States - Inc-BW-C-27-M | ecosystem: Environmental > Terrestrial > Soil >... | reverse complement strand
GCGTCTGGCAGAGGCGCATCTCTCGGTGGTGGTATTGGAGGCTGGCCCACACTGGGATCCAGCCAAGGATTTCGTGAATGACGTAGAAGTGATGGCGAAAAAACTGAATTGGGATATGCCTGTGACGTATGCGGGAGATCCAACGGATTCGGTAATCGGCGTCCGCGGCCACACGGCTTTTGGAGTCGGAGGCGGTACCAACCACTGGACCTGCGCGGTGGGTCGGTTTCATCCCAGCGACTTCCAGACGAAGAGCGTTGACGGAGAGGGCACCGATTGGCCTATCCGCTACGCAGATCTGGAACCCCACTATCTCCTGGCGGAAAAGCAGTTGGGTGTTTCTACTCCTTTTCCCGAAGTGCAGTTGCCGCAAATTCCGCGCGCGGTGAATCCGCCACACAAACTGTCCTATGCCAGCCAAATAATCCAAAAAGGTTGCCAAAAGCTAGGAATTCATAGCTTTGTCGGGCCGACTGCCATCAATTCTCGCCCTTATGACGGGCGCCCGGCCTGTAACTACTGCGGCTTTTGTACAGCCGGCTGCATGATTCGAGCCAATGGCAATACCTTGGTAACCCACATTCCACGTGCGCAAGCTGCTGGAGCGGAGATTCGCGCGAACTGCTACGCGCGCGAAATACGCGTCGACAAATCGGGCATCGCCAAGAGCGTCATCTATTTCGACTCTCAGGGAAAAGAACAAGAACAGGAAGCAGCCCTGATTGTGGTGGCCTGCTTTGCTGTCGAAACTCCCCGGCTGCTCCAAAACTCCACATCCGGTCGCTTCCCGAATGGACTTGCCAACAGCAGCGGTTTGGTCGGTAAGAATCTGATGACGCATCTAACCCAAACAGCCGTCGGGGTATTTGACCAGCCGCTGGACAGTTTTCGCGGCTATCCTATCGAGAACCTCGTTACGTACGATTTTTATAATACGGACGCTAAGCGCGGGTTCGCGCGCGGCTATAAAATATCCACCGACTCCCAAACGCCAATCGAGTTTGTCGGCTTGCAGCCGACTCTTTGGGGGGCGGAACTCAAGAGGCATGCAGAAAGCTATCGGTATCAACAGGGCCTTGTGGCCATCGCCGAAATGCACCCAAATGATGCCAACACCGTAACAATCGATCCCAACGTGAAGGACCGATTTGGTGTGCCTGTGGCCCGTATGACCCACCAGAGGACCGAGCGAGACGACCGAGTGATCGAGCACGAGCGACAGACATGCCGCGAGATTCTGGAGGCCGCGGGAGCAAGAAAGGTGTATTTCGGTCACGCTCACAGCGGTCACATCATGGGAACCTGCCGTATGGGAGTTCATCCTGAGAAGTCCGTGGTGAGCCCCTATGGCCAAAGTCACGACGTAAAGAATCTGTTTATTGTGGACTCAAGCATTTTCGTGACGACTGCTTCGGTGAACCCAACCCTTACTATCGTGGCGCTTTCCAACCGCGTGTCCGACTACATCATCCGCAACCGGCGGGAACTGGCTTGAAACCGGAGACATCCATGGCATCAATGGACAACTCACTTTCCAGAAGGACACTCTTGAGAGGCACTGCGCTGCTGGCTGGATTGGTGCCAGCTTGGCGCCTCATTGCCGCCGCTCAGGACGTGGAGAGGTTGGATGCGGGCGAGAAGGCGGCGATCGCTGTCATCGTATCCCACATCATACCCACCGATGCGACGCCTGGGGCCCAAGAAGCCGGGATCGCGAACAGTGTCGAGGCCGAGGCAGAAAAGTCCGACAAACTGCGGAAAATATACGGGTCGGGACTACAGGACCTTGACACGCAGAGCCGCACCCAATTCGGGAAGAGTTTTGTCGAGATCACCTACGAGCAGCAGGAGCAGCTTTTGCGGGGCATTGCTAAATCCGAATTTTTCAGGTCCGTGCGAAACCTGACTGTGCGGCGTTTCTACAATTCACGGTTGGGATTGGAGGGTGTGGGATACCCGGGCATGGGCCAGCCGCATGGCTATCGGGACTTCGACCAACCGCCTAGTGGAAACGGGGACCAGCACCAGGGGATGGAGGCGGACACGACGCTTCCGGAGGGCGAAGGGAAAAAGGAAGTGGCCGCGTCTTGCGGGCAGTGCCATGGATTAAATGTCGTCACCGCTCAGCGGAAGAGCAGAGAACAATGGCAGCAGACCGTAAACAAAATGATCACCCAATATCATGCCAATCTGGAGCCCAACTTGTCAGACCGAATCGTTTCCTATCTCAGCCGAAATTTGGGGCCCCATTGAGTTCCCGCGAGGACTCGCTACTCGTTGGTTTGTGCCGCTTGGAAGCATAACCTCGAATGAGGCGCTAACGGCAAGAATGCAATCGTAACGCAGGGCAGATGCACGCGGAGGCGGGAGGGCGGTTGAAAATGTACATACGAGCGATAGTACTGGCCATGCTGTGGTCGTCACTCTTGCCACGTGCTGTCATCGCCCAGCAGCGAAAACCGCGAGCCCAGAGTCTGGTGATCCAAGGGGCAACGTTGATTGACGGCACCGGTGCGGCGCCCATTCGTAATGCGACGATCGTGATTCAAGGAAGTAAAATCCAAAGCATCGTGTCGAGTCGCTCGACGACAACCTCCGAAGACGCGACAGTGATCAACGCGCAAGGCAAATTCATCGTGCCCGGGCTGTTCGATGCACACGTACACTGGCGGGGGTGGACCGGCGAACTATTTTTGGCGCACGGAATCACGAGCGTAATTGATTTGGGGGATAAGGCTGATTGGATTCTGGGGGCTCGAGCAGCAGAGGAAAACGGTCAGATGCGTGGGCCTCGAATCTTCACGACGGGCAATATCATAGATGCCCGAAGCAATGCGGCCGGATTCTCCTTTACGGACGCAGGCAGCGGTTATTCTCCCATATCCTATGTAGGAAGCACGGCGGAAGCGGCGGCCTTGACCAGAGAGTTGCTGGAGAAAGGAGTCGACGCGATTAAGGTGTATCAACCCCTCACCGGGGACGAGCTACAGGCGATAACAACCGAGGCCCACAAGGCCGGCCTCACTGTAATCGGCCATAGCGACAATCTCTACGATTCGGTAAATCACGGAGTCGACGGAATTACTCACTTATGGGGTGTAGCGGAGACGCTCATGTCTCCTGAGGACCTGGCAGCATTCCGTGATAGTCGCATCGCTTGTCCTTACGCCCATATGCAAATGGACAAAATGGATGCCCTGGTCTCATTTCTGGTTCAACACGGGACTTACATCAATCCCTGCTTGATTAACGAACATACGGCCCTCTTGCACGAAACCGAGCAATTCGAGATCGAGGACTATCACTTACTGATGGACCCCAATCTTCGCTATGTGCCTTTGACGGCAACCCTGTCGTCGCTGAGTTTTTTTCATGAATTGCGCAGCTATTCCGCTGCCCTGGGCTCGTTTCCTTCTGCGGAATTAGTAGATCCCGCCGTGCTCGAAGAATTTCATCGTGGCTATGAGGAGTCGCTCGAGTTTGTGCGGCGATTTTCCCACGCAGGCGGGAAGATATTCGCGGGAACGGATACAGCCGGATCGGCTAGCCTGCCTGGAGCGAGCCTGTGCCAAGAATTGCAGCTATTGGTGGACGCTGGCCTGACGCCCATGCAAGCGATTCAGTCAGCCACTCAGCTTCCGGCACAGATGATCCACGTGGACTACAAACTAGGCACGTTGCAGCCGGGCAGGCTGGCCGACCTATTGATTCTGGATGCGGACCCTCTTGCAGATATTCGCAACATCGAGAAGATCGACAAGGTCGTGAAGAACGGGAATGTGGTTGATACCAGCTATCATCGTGACTATGAGCCGGCATTTTCTGAATTGGAGGGTGTCGGAATCAGCAGCTCGACTGCCGGCGTTCCAAAGATTTCCGACGTCACCACCGTGACGCTAAATCAAAATTCGCAGGCCCTCCACGGTGGGAGCCCGTTCGAATTGGTTGTCAAAGGTCAGACATTTCGCAGCTCGTCACTCGTCTTATTGAATGGCAGGCCGCTAAAAACGACGTTCATCAGCGCCCGCGAATTGCATGCCGATGTGCCCACCGATCGAACTCTGGAGCCTGGGACGATTCCCATAACTGTGTTCACGCCATGGCCGGGCGGCGGGACTTCCAATGTTTCTGCACTTACACTCAGGTAGCGATTACTTTGTTGAGTAGAAGCCGTCTCATAAATCCCGCACTCGGAAGGGCGGGGATTCAGCCCCGCCGTCAAGCTCCTGAAAAAGGGGTCTTTGGCCCCTGAAGCCGCGCCCTTCAATCGCGCCATCTTGTTTGTGCGAAAGCTTCTGCTTTGTTGCATGCTGTCGGCCGTTATGCACGTCAGACACTTGCGGCCGTCTGCAAACGTTGAGCTTGTGAGTTGGATTCGGCGGCTCAAGTGATAGGGGGATAGAGCGATGAAATTAGGAGATCTGTGTCCCGCGATGGCCCTTGTGGCCGCGTTCCTATTTGCCAGCAGCGGGAACACGTTGGAGCTCGCGGCCCAACGGACAGCTGGAACGGGTTCTCGCACTAAAGTCATTGTTGGAGGCACACTGATTGACGGGACGGGACGGGCCGCCCTCCCGGACGCGGTGATCGTGATAAGGGATGCGCGAATCGTCTCGATTGCGTCGGGGTCGAACGCCGCACTGCCCGCCGACGCCGAGGTGATCGCAGTTCGCGGGAAATTCATCGTTCCGGGTTTAATCGACGGCCACAGCCACTATCGAAGTTGGGTGGGCGAACTGGATTTGAACCACGGCGTCACAAGCGTTATTGATGTCGGCAACCCAGCCGAATGGATGCTGGCCCTGCGGGAGGGCATTGCGAAAGGCAAGATCACCAGGCTTCCGAGAATTTATTCGGCCGGAAATGCGCTGAGCGTGCGTACCGATGGAGCGAACTCTGCGATTCTCCTCAGCAGGCCGTCGACGGACAATTTAGAGGTTGGCAACGCCCAGGAGGCTCGCAGAGTCGTCATCCGGCAGCTCGACGTGGACAAGTTCGACTTCGTCTCAATCTTCTCGAAGGGGTTTACGCCGGATATGCTGCAGGCAGTAATGGAAGAAGCGCACCAACGCGGGAAACACGTTTTCGGACATGTAGACGAAGGCGTTCTCGACTTCATCCGCGCCGGAGGCGACGCAGTGACCCACCTCTCTGGGTCGGCCCCCGCACTCTGTCGCCGGCTAACCGCGAGTTGCAGAAGAAACACGACCTCCCAACAGCGTTCGCGCGAATGGAGCCGGCCAAGGTGGATGAGTTTGTTTCGTTGATGGTGAGTCACCACGTTTACTTGACGCCCGAGTTGGTGTATGAGCAGGCGGCCGTCACCGATCGCGTTGCTGAGTTCAGAGACCAGGCGGGGCAATTGCTTGCGAACTCCGATTTACAGCAGTCCCTCCCGCCCGACGTGCCGTTAGGCATGCTATCGATGTTCGAGCGCGTTCGCAGCTATGGTTGGCGCTTCGGTTTCTTTAGCTATAAGGACTCGATTCAACCGGCTGACTTAGAGGAATTTCGAGCGGGCTATCGAAACGCCCAGACGTTGGTGCGCAAGTTCGTCCAGGCGGGCGGTAAGTTGGAGGTGGGGACCGACGCTTCCGGGGGTTTGGAAATTCCAGGCCTGAATGTGCTTCAGGAGATGGAGCTTTTAGTTGACGCGGGGCTGACGCCGATGCAGGCGCTGCAGTCTGCGACGAGCATTCCGGCCGAGGCAATCGGCGTCTCCGATCAGGTGGGTACGGTTCAGCCGGGCCGGTTCGCAGACATCGTGGTGCTGGATGCCAATCCGCTCGAGAAGATCGACAACATCCAAAAGATCTCCATGGTCTTCCAGAGCGGTGAGCGTATTGAGCCGGGGTACCATTGGAATTACGCTCTTCCGATTCCGGATCCCAATCTCACCATGGACACAAAAATGGTCGGCTTCAATGACTCACCCAAAATCTTCGAGCTGATGCCAAAAATGGTCACGGAGGGTGACGAGTCGGCAACCGTGAAGGTCAGCGGGATCGGGTTCATGGCCCGCTCGCAGGTTCTCTTCAACGGCGTTCAGGTGCCAACGAGATTCGAGAGCGACCGATCGCTTTCCGTGGAAATTCCCGCTTCCTTGCTTGTGAAGGCGGGAACCGGGTGGGTGCAGGTCGTCAATCCACCGCCCGGTGGCGGTCGGTCTGGTCCCGAGGGATTTATCGTGAAATTTCGGTGAGGACTCGTATCCAAAGCAACAGACGCGCTCTAGAATAGGCGACTTCACTAACGGCGCTTCGTTTTTTAGGCGGTAATCTCGAGGACCAGTGCTGTCCGCCACGAATCGAGAATATCCAAAAGTCGTTCGTGACGAGCCTAGCTCGCCGGTGCAACTGGTCAGCGCGAGTTGGCGGAACGACCCGCCAAAGCCGGATTTACCAGGAGTGTTTCAGCACCTCGGTTCTCCACCCCTCTGAGATCGAAGCGGTGCTAAAAGTCGCTGCAGCGAAGCAGTGTCTCTGAAACTGTCTTCGCTCTTGGCGGCGCGCTCCCCGGTCGCCGATCCAGCAAGCCGTCATAACCAAACTCCTCGTACCACCCGTGCCACCTCCGCGTCAGTCGGTCGGTGATTCCCATGATCTCGGCTACTTTCCAACAGGTAATCCTCTTCGCTAGAGCTCACTAGATTCCTTGTTGTACCTTCATCGTTCGCTCCAGGTTACCCAACGGGAAGCAGTTCATGCCTATCTGCAGGCATGCAGCTTGATCGCTGGCCGCTTTTCTTGAAGCGGACATGTCTTTTACTAACGCTCTCTTGAATCATTTCTTGACACGCACTCGAGTTCGTAGTATCAGAGCGCGGTATAAGGTTGGTCCTCAGTGGTAGCGTTACTTCGAAATGAAAACGATAGCCTTTGGAGGTGATTTTATGGTCCGCATACGACACTTAGCGCGTGTGTGCGTGTTTTCCACGGTTGAGAGAATTATGCGTATAGGAGTGGCTATGATGGTGGTTCTTCTGGCTTGTCTACCAGCGTCTCCACAGAGCCAACAAGGCAGCATTCAGGGAGCCGTTCGTGACCAAAGCGGCGGCGCTATCGTAGGCGCCACGGTGACGGTCACGGACGTCGATCGAGGCGTTGCGCGGTCATTGGTAACGGATAGCGCTGGAGCATATTCCGCCTCCAGCCTTCTCCCGGGAAGATACATGGTACGCACTGAGGCGCAAGGCTTTCGAGCTGCGGAACACCGCGACGTCGTGGTGCAGGTCGGTCAAGACATTCGAATCGACCTTACGATGCTGCCGGGCGAGCAGTCTCAGACCATCGTTGTCACCGGAGAGGTTCCGATGGTAGACACCGCGAACGCCACCCTCGGCGGAACGTTCAGTAACCAGACGATCAACGACCTCCCCTTGAATGGCCGCAATTACGTGAACCTACTACCGCTGCGCCCCGGGGTGCTCATTTATCCGGGTGGCGGAGGAACCGACCAGAGTACTGACGGCCTCCGTGTTGAGGATAACGTCTTCCTGGTGGACGGCCTTCTCAATGTGAACCCAGACAACGGTCAAAGCGTCATCAACTCCGCATACAAAGCGGGGGACTCAACGAGCATTTTGCCCGTCGACGCCATCCAGGAGTTCACTACCCAGGTGAATCCCGAGGCGGAATACGGTTGGAAGGCAGGCGCGCACATTAACATTGGACTGAAGTCGGGTACGAACAGCCTTCACGGCACGGCTTACGCTTATGGTCGCGACGGCGCCTGGGACGCGCGGAACTACTTCAATCGGACGACGAATACCGTTGGAGCTCCGAATCCGCAGACGCCAGTGGAATTGGAACAGTTCGGCACGACGGCGGGTGGACGCATTATCAAGGATAAACTCTTCTGGTTTGGTGGCTACGAGGGTCAACGCTACACCGTAGGGAACGTTCTGGTAGGCGCTGCACCGGCCACGGTGTCGGTGGGAGATCCAACCGCGAGTCTCGTTGATGCATGCAGAGCTCTGAATACAGCCGGAACGCCCATTAATGCGCTCAGCGCACAACTCGCGGGAATCAACACCTCGACCTGCGTGGTATCGCCACCTTCCTCGAGCTTTGAATCTCTCTTCCCGATGAATAATGGGACGAACCCAGGAGGGCCGACTGTCTATGCCGCCCCTTTGATAAGCAGCAACTCGGCAGATAGCGCAGTCGCAAAGGTCGATTATGTTCTCAACTCGCACAATTCACTAAATGGATCGTATTTTTTCGGCAACCTGAACGGAACTTGGGTACTCTCCGCAGACGAACTGGCGCCACAATGGCGGACGCTCCTTAATGATCGGGTTCAGGCGGTCATGGGGAACTGGACCTGGACCCCAAATTCGACGTGGGTGAATGAACTGAGGTCTGGCTACGACTACGTCACCACTGATTCTATTCCAGTAGATAACAAAGTAAATCCTGCATCTCCGTGGCCGACAGGCTACGGCATCAATACGGGCGTCACAAATCCACTGTATTTTGGGATGCCGTATATTCAGATCACAAGCCTTAACAATTTCGCTTTGGGGAGCCCAAACCAAGCAAGAGCTTTCCACGGGCCTGACGGCGAGTTTGAGATTGTCGATAATGTGTCATATTTGCATGGCCGCCACACTTCTAAGTTCGGCGCAGATTTCCTTTACCAGGTGCACGATGAGGATTCGTTTAGGCTCGGCGCCGGCCGAATCAGATTCAGGTCGATCGAAGATTACCTCACTGGAACGGTCAAAGACGGGGAACTCCTGGTCGCGGATCCTACGCGAGATTCACGAGATCACGCCTTCGCAGGCTTCTTTCAGGACGACTGGCGCGTAACTCCAAACTTAACTTTGAACCTTGGAGTACGCTACGAATACAGCGCGCCACCCACAACTCGCAAACACCTCGCAGGGAACTTTGATTCAATCCTCGGATTGGTACAGGCTGGCGTACAAATCCCATCCCAGGTTAACGGTGATTTCGCAGATTGGGCGCCGCGTTTTGGCTTGGCATGGAATGTCGGGGGCAACGGAAAAACTGTGGTCAGAGTGGGAGCCAGCATTATTTACGATACGACGCCGTTCGGCAAGTTCATTGATGATGTCCCTTTCGGCGCTGATATCGTGACGACGAATCCTGTTACCGGTGCAGTTACGACGGTACTAGGGAGCCAACTCGGCGCACTCCAGAATAGCTACAGTGGCAATCAACTCAATTGGAGCACGGCAGGGCCCATCTTTCCAATCGGTACGGTCGGCAACAGGTTCGCGTGCGGCGACGGCGTGGGCAACGATCCCTCACCGTGCGGCACCTTTGCAGTAGACCGCAATATCCGCACGCCCTATGTCGGCAACTGGAACGTGAGTGTCCAGCATGCCTTCACAAGTAATCTCACTTTGCAAGCTGCTTACGTCGGGAACCACGGTTCGAGACTTGTAGGATACACCGACCTCAACCAGCCTCCAATTGGCGCAGGCTGGTTCGGTCCATCGCATGCAGCTGCCACCTGTCTAGCGAGCGCCAGCGATCCCGTGCCCTATGACAATTGCTCGCCCTCTGGCGCAGATGAAGCGGCGGCCCAAACGTTCGCTGCGAAGTTTCCCTACTTGCAGTACATAAACTGGGTGAGTAACCATGACCGCTCCAATTACAATGCTCTACAGCTGACTCTTACACAAAGGACTTCCCACGGGCTGTCCTTCCTTGCCGGTTACACCTATTCCCATGCGCTCGACGATTTATCTTATTTCTCCAACCCGACAACCCAAATAGCTGGGCAGCCGATCTATGGGAATAGCGATTACGATGTCACGCATCGCTTCACTTTCTCGATGACCTATGCCATCCCTGGAAAAAAGGCGCCAGGGCAAATGCTGGAAGGTTGGCAGATCAATAACATCGTGACATTGCAGAGCGGGCTACCTTGGGGCGTACAGGATGCTTCAAACGACTTCAACGGAACTGGTGAAGTTCACAATCCTCCGCAGGAAGGCTGGAGCACCTGGGACTATTACGGGAGCCCCAGTGCCTTTACCTCCGGTCCACACGCAATTCCTTTCTTCGCTCCTGGCCCTCTGTCTTCCTTCCCGGCCGTCTGCCAGCAGCACGCGCAGGCGAATGGCCAACTCGCAGTCGCATCACTCGTGAACAATGGCTGCTACGTGCAAGGCGACGGAGTCCTGGTTCCTCCCCCCTTTGGAAGCATAGGTAACACCGGCCGCAATCTGTTCCGCGACTCCGGCTTCAGAAACTGGGACATGTCGGTGATCAAGGCCTGGAAGTTCAAAGAACGATTCACCACCCAGTTCCGCGCCGAGTTCTTCAATGTTTTTAACCATCCTAAGTTCGCGAATCCTTATGGGGCGCGAAGTACATATCTTAACAACGATCCTTCGGGTGGCTTCGGATTCGGCTGCGGCTGCGTCACGCCCGACGCAGCCGCTGGCAACCCCGTACTCGGGACAGGTGGTGCCCGCGATATCCAGCTGGGATTGAAACTGATCTTCTAGATTCGAATGGCCGACCGAAAGCTACGGTAAGGCATTGATCTGACATCCTTGCTCTGGGCAGAACAGGATCAGCGTCGGCGCAGTCGAAGACAGCGGAGCCGAGTCGGCCAACAGACAGTAAGCCCTTGTTGAGTGTTGGCTTGCACGCGTTCCATCGGTCGCGCGAATTGCGGCAGCAAGTAAATGACGTCTCTTTCCAGGAGGAGGACAGGACTTATAAATGCACCGTTTTTCGAATGGCTACAGAACACAGCTGTTGGCCCGCATATGTCGGGTCACTTTGGTTGTTCCCGTTCATTGAGTGCTTGCACATATCCGGTATCGTTGAGTTGGTCGATGCGACAGGCATTCGCGATCTGCGCCTGCCGCCCTTGACTTTGCTCCCGGCTCAGCACGTCAGTGGTGTTTCTTGACGCCGGTCTTATTAAAGATGGAAATCCCGCTTTCAATCTCGTTTGTTTCGCTAGGAGGAACTGATGCGAATTAGAAGCTACTTCCTCATCGCGATTGCGGCCTTAGCTGTTCTCGTCTCGGAAACCGGACTCAGCTCGCTCCGGGCGCAAATAATGGCGTCCCCGGTAGCGCTGACTGGGCAGGTGAGTTCCATCGAGGAGGGTCGGATGGAAGGAGTGCTGGTTAGCGCCAAGAAGGCCGGGTCCACTATCACGATAACGGTGGTCAGCGATCAGCAAGGCCGCTATGCCTTCGCCGCCAACAAAATGGAACCGGGCCAGTATTCCCTGCGAATCCGGGCTGCTGGATACGACCTCGATGGACCTGGAACCGTGGAAATTGCCCCGCAGAAGAAGACTACTGCCGATCTAAAACTCCGCAAGACAGAGGATCTCGCCTCCCAGCTTACAAATGCGGAATGGATCTTGAGCGTTCCCGGCACAGAGGAGCAGAAAGCTAATCTGCTTGACTGTGTGGGATGCCACACTCTGCAGCGAATCGTAAAGTCTCAGTACAATGCCGATGAATTTGCACAAGTCATGACGCGGATGGCTGGCTATGCGAACGGAAGCATGGACCCGCCCTTACACGTGCAGAAATATCCCGTGGCTCGTACAATCAATCCGGAACGGTTCCGAAAACAGGCCGAGTTTTTGAGCACGATTAATTTGAGTTCGGGTCCGCAATGGAAATATTCGCTCAAAACATTCCCGCGCCCCAAGGGCAGAGCAACACATGTTGTCATTACTGAGTATGATCTTCCGCGGCCAGAAACGGAGCCGCATGACGTGGTTACTGATCCGGAGGGAATGGTTTGGTACTCCGATTTCGGGGAACAGTACCTGGGAAATCTCGATCCCAGGACGGCCAAGGTCACAGAATACCCAGTTCCCGAGCCGAAACCTGACCACCCCCGCGGCGCGAATGATTTGGAGTTCGACAAAGAAGGATACTTGTGGATGGGAATGTTGCTGCAGGGAAGCGTCGCGAAATTCGACAGAAAGTCCCATCACTTCCAGGTCTTTACAGTCCCCCCGGGGCCGAAAAGCATTGTGGCACAGCAAGCGATGGTGATGCCGGTACGATCCGACGTCGACGGTAAGGTTTGGATGAACGACGTCGGGATTGAAGGCCTGCACCGGTTAGACGTCGCTTCCGGAAAATTTGAGACCTTCGAACCATTCAAGGGCGACACTCGGCCCCACGCGGTCTATGGTGTCTCGGCTGACTCTCATAACAACGGTTATTTCCTGGATCGTCGTGGCGACAGCATCGGGCGGATAGATGCAGAGACTGGCAAAATCACACTCTATCAGACCCCGACTCACAACTCGTACCCTCGCCGGGGCCATATGGACTTGCAAGACCGTCTCTGGTTTGGTGAATTTCGCGCCAATAAGTTTGGAATGTTCGACACGCGGACCGAACGTTTTCAGGAGTGGGTTGTCCCCACTCCCTGGAGTTCCCCCTACGATGTTACCGCGGACAAAAACGGTGAACTATGGACGGGAGGGATGACTACCGATCGTGTCGTGCGGTTGGATCCTAATGGTGGCCAGGTCACCGAATACTTCCTCCCCAGGAACACGA
>Ga0210407_10003579_pt1 | contig 12536 bp, 9 predicted proteins | sample IncBWC27MmetaG_FD_150860 | JGI IMG/M metagenome (GOLD analysis project Ga0210407, IMG submission 150860) | Forest soil microbial communities from Barre Woods Harvard Forest LTER site, Petersham, Massachusetts, United States - Inc-BW-C-27-M | ecosystem: Environmental > Terrestrial > Soil >... | reverse complement strand
ACCGGGAATGGCCGACAAGGCATCAAGAATTTCATTCTGTGTTCGCGTGACGCGCTCCGTTTCGCGGACTAGCAGATCCGGAATGGAGATTCGTAGGATCTGAAGATGCCGCGCGTCGGTGAATCCCGGATCGACGGTTCGCAACGCCTCGAACGTACGAATCATCAAGCCCGCGCTCACGAGCAACACCAGCGCCATAGCCACCTGGCCCACAACCAGCAAATTGCGCGCGCGGTGTCGTTCCCGGCTCACGCTGATGGTGCGCCCCGCACTCCGAAGCGCCAACGAAGTCCGCGGTCCCGCGTATTTCAGCGCTGGCATTATGCCGAACAGCAAACCCGCGAACACGGAAAGCACCAAGGTGAATCCCAGTGTTCGCGCATCCATGGAAATTTCGCTCAGGCGCGGCAGACTCGCCGGCCCGGTGGCCACTAGAAAGCGCACCCCGGCATAAGCCAAGCCCACGCCAAGCGCTCCGCCCATCAGCCCCAGCAGCACGCTTTCCACCAGGAGTCCCCGCACGATTTGTCCCCAGCCCGCGCCGAGCGCCGCACGAACAGCCAACTCCTGCTGTCGCGATTCCACCCTTACCAGCAACAGATTCGTTACGTTGGCGCAGGCCATCAGCATCACCAGTCCGATGGTTCCCATCACCACCCAGAGAAGTTCAGCGACGTTGCCGATCACTTCTTGTTTGAGAGGACGGATCAGCGGCGTAATTTTCCACGTCTCATAAATATGTGGATTCGATCCGGGTCCGTTCGACCACGAGTCCATCCAGATCGGCAACATTCGCGTCACGTCCCGATTGGCTTCCGCAATCTTCACGCCCGGCTTGAGCCGCGCGATTCCGTGATACCCGAATCCCGCCAGGATCAGCTTGCCGCGTTCGAACGCCAGCGGCACGATCACCTCGAAATCTCGATCGACGGATCGAAACCCCTGCGGCATCACGCCGATGATTTCCCGAGGCCGCGAATCCACCAGAAGATTGCGCCCCATCACCGTGCGGTCCCCGCCGAACCGCCGCTGCCAATACCCGTAGCTCAGCAGCACGGTTTCGCGCCCGCGCGGAATCTGGTCCGCCGGCGTTAACCAACGGCCGAGGACGGGCGGAACGCCAAGCGCCTCAAGGACGCCATCGCTCATCTCCACGGTCCGCACCTGTTCCGGTTCGGCCAGGCCCGTGACACTCGCCGTGCCGGTGTCCCACACCCCCAGCGATTGAAACGTCCGGTTTTGCTCCGCATACGTGAAATACATCGAGGGCGAGAGCAGCAAACCATTCTCGAAATCCGCCAGCCCCGCCGCGCCTGGAGCGGTCTGGTGCAGCGACACCAGCTCCTCGGCCTTCGGATAGTTCAGCGGCTTTAGCAGCACGCTATTCACAACGCTAAAAACCGCGGCGTTAGCCCCGATTCCAATGGCCATCGTCAACAAGCCCATCGCGGTGAACATCGGATTGCGCCGTAGCATGCGCAGACCATAGCGGACATCCGCGAAAAGATTTTCGATCGAAAGCCATCGCCATACGTCCCGGCCGTCCTCTTCCACTAGGGTCACACTTCCAAACCTCCGCCGCGCCGCCCCCTCAGCTTCCTTCCGCGACATCCCGCCCTCCATCAACTCCTCGATCTTTTCTTCCAGGTGTGCCCGAATCTCGTCGGACAATTCCCCGAACATTCGCCGCCGCGAAAATAGCCGTTTCCTCCAGTTCATAGAACGACCCTTCTTCCATCATTTGCAGCTGTACCAGCGCATACCCATGCTGCGGCTGCCGCTAGAATGCCCGGGAGAATCATCATCTCCGGTGCGCCCGGAAAAAGATCGCGCGGTGTTTCTTTCTGCTCATGCCTCGACCCCTGTTGACATAGACTATATTGCTCTAGGTATAGGGCAACCTAGTCTTCTCCCCGCCGTTTGTCAACAGTTTGTCAACCGTTTTGCTTGACACCGGCCTCGTGCTAACGGGATCTCTCTTTCGACGGCGACAACGAGACCCTTTCGGCGACGTTCCGGCTTTCGCCTGCGGTCCTGGCATTCCTCGGCTTTGGCAGTAATGATGGTAAGATGCGCTTGAAGCTTGGAGCTTCTGCGTCCCTATTTCGGGCCGCGACCAATGAACAGCAGGCCATGATTGGCTTCCTCAAGAATCGTATGGCTCGCGGCGCCAACCGAAGCCAGTCCCTGGCTCTCGGCAGTCTCGAATCCGAGTTAATGGAAATTCTCTGGTCCCACGGAGAAACGAGCGTCCGCGACGTTGTCCCCAAGCTCAGTCGTCCGCTCGCCTACACCACGGTAATGACCACGCTCGACCGGCTGTTCAAAAAAGGCCTTTTGGACCGTCACAAGTCGGATCGCGCCTTTGTCTATTCGCCGAGCTTTTCCCGCCAGCAATGGGAACGCACACGCGCGGGTAATCTAGTAGCTGGTTTCTTGTCTGGCCCTCACCGCTCCCGCGAACTTTTGCTTTCTTGCTTGCTCGATGCCGTTGGCGAACACGACGCCAAGCTCCTCGACACGCTTGAAAAGCGCATCCGCAGCCGCCGCAAAGAACTCTCCCGCCGGGGGCAGCCATGATTCTTCCCTATCTATTGCGGCTGCTGTGTCTCTGCTTCGCCTCCTTTTTTGTCCTGAACGTCGCCGCAGGCTTGCTCGTTTGCATCTCGTCGAAATCCGCCATCCGCTTGGCCGCATCAAGAACGCCCCGGCGAGCCGCCCGACTTCTGCTGGGCTTGCGCCTGCTTCCTGTTGTGCTCGCCCTACTCTTCGTCCTGGAACTATGCGTCCCTAGTTATCTCTGGCTCGAACCCACGGCCGCTTCCGAAAGAGTCGGCCTGATGTGTGGCGTCCTGGGACTTCTCGGCGCCGCGACTTGGCTTAACTCCCTCGCGCGAACCGCTCAGTCCCTGTTGGCGTCCTTCTGCCACCATCGGCTTTGCCGGTTCGCCGGCCAGGAAGCGCGTCTGCCCGGCGAATCTTCGCCGGTAGTGCTCGTCGAAAACGAAGTTCCTCTTCTAGCCATGTCCGGCCTGTTTCGTCCACGTCTGCTCATCTCGCGCAGCGTCCTTCAGAGTCTTTCCGCCGAAGAGCTCGACGCTGCCTTGGCTCATGAACACGCTCATCGCACTTCCCGCGACAACCTCAAACGCCTCCTCATGCAACTGGCCCCGGACATTTTCCCTTTCCTCCACCCGCTTCAAACGCTGGAACGCGCCTGGTCGCAATTCGCAGAATGGGCCGCCGACGATCAAGCGACAGCCGGGGATTCCGGCCGCGCCGTTTCTCTCGCCGCCGCGCTCGTTCAAGTCGCGCGCATGGGTCAAGGTCCGCGCTTGCCTTTTCTCTCCACCTCTCTTCTAGCCTCGGACCGCGATCTCTCCGCCCGCGTCAATCGCTTGCTAGAAACGCTGCCAGTCATTCCCGCTCCCACGGCCGAAGCCCGGCCCGCGCTTCTCCCCGCAGGTGTCTTGCTAGTTGGCTCGATGGCGGCTTTGCTCGCCACGCCTGCCACCCTCGCGGTCGTTCACGAACTCCTCGAACTTCTCCTCCATTGATTTATCTTTGGAGTTGCCGCAGCCCGCCGCTGAATTTCGCTTCTCCTCCACGAGTACGTGTAGAGCCGGCCTTCTGGAGGATGGCCGTTCTCCGACTCGCTCGCACGCTGGCTACGACCCGTGGTAGTAGTCCCTCCCCTCCAGTAGCCTAGTGCTCGCCATGAAGACTCTTTTCCGAGCAAAGCAACGGCGTCTTCTTTCGAAGCTCGCATTCTTATCGCTCCTGCTGCTCCCGTCCGAATCGCGTGCGCAAAATCCTCGCGGCACGCTGCGCGGCACCGTCCGAGACACAAGCGGTGGCCGCATTCCCAGCGTGAAAGTTGTTGTCCAGGCAGCCGAGTCTAGACTCCAGCGCGAAGCCGCCAGCGATGATCGAGGTGAGTTCCGCATCGACGATCTCGTGCCCGGAACCTATCGCGTCGTCGCCAGTGCCAAGGGCTTTGCCGAAGCCAGTTCGGAGGTCAAGGTCATCATCGGTTCCGTCCAGGAAATCGCCGTCACCTTGCGGCCGCAAAGTGTCGAGCAAACGGTCGAGGTTATCGGCCAGGCCTCTTCGATCACCACGCAACCAATCGACGCGGCCAGCGCGGTGCATCAAACTGCCATTACCAGGCAGGATTTGGACACCATCCCTCTCGCCGCGCGCAGCTTCGCGAACATCGCCTATTTGGCTCCCGGGACCGAGCCCGTCGAGCCTTCCGACCCCACCAAAGCGCGCATCACGGCCGTTTCCACCGGCGGCAGCTCGGGTTTGAACAACGATCTTTCCGTCGACGGCGCCGACAATTCTGATGACTGGATCGGCGGTTTTCTCCAGAATTTTTCGCCGGAATCCATCCAGGAATTTGCCGTTCGAACAGCTCAAGAAGACGCCGACACCGGCCGAACTACCGCCGCCTCTTTCGTGATAACCACCAAGCACGGCACGAACCAATGGCACGGCGATGAAGCTTTCTACGAGCGCGCTGCTGCTCTCAACGCTCGTTTCCCAATTGAAAATCCTGCGCCCAATCCGAAGCAGCCGTTCTCGCGCCAGAATTATGTCGGCACACTCGGCGGACCCATCCGCAAGGACAGGCTCTGGTTTTTCTCGTCATTCGAATTCGTTCACGAAAACGCCAGCATCGCCTACAGTCCGGCCAGTCAGGCGCAATTCCATGCATTGTCCCAGCTCGCCGCCGAAGGATGGCTCACCGTTGGTCTAACCACGGTCACTGCCATTCCCGTCCCCTCGAGCATTCCTGTTCCGTTTCGCGACTACCTGGGCCTGGTTCGTCTCGACTGGGAGCAAAGCGCGCGTTCGCAGTGGTTTTTTCGCGCCGCCGCCGATAGTTACATCACTCGCAACGCTCTCGTTCAGCAGGCAACGCTTCCTTCCACCGGCGCAACGACTCACAGCAATTACGAGAATCTCGTCCTCAGTAACCAGTTGGCGTTCAATTCTGACTGGGCCGCTTCGTTTCTTGTGGGTTACGGCGGTTTGCATCTCACGCAATCGCGCAATTCCGATCTTGGTTTTGCGCTGGCCTTTCCCTTCAGCTCCACTTCGGCCACAACTTCAGGATTCGAAACGTTCGGCGACAATCAATTCGTCACCGCGATCACCGCCTTTCCCGTCCTGCGCAACCAGGAAAAGTACCAGCTCCGCTACGACGTCAGCCACGTTTCCGGCCGGCACGCTCCGCGCTTCGGAATTAATTTCATCCACGAACCGGTGATGAGCGGCGCGCTCACCGCCAACGCGGAGAACCTCGTGAGCCTCGTTCTGAACCCCACCGACTACACCGCTAACGCTGCCGGCGGACAACAATTCGCCGACGATCTGACGGTGTGCTCCGCAACACCTTCACCAAATATCACTCTCGGCACGAGGTGTACGCCCACTCCTGCGGGCGACGGCAGCTTTTCGCAAAATGTCGAGCGCTTCGGCCTCTACGCCGAAGATTCCTGGCGCCTCGCGCGGAATCTGACCGTTAACTACGGACTGCGCTACGACACTACATTCGGTCTTTTCATTGCTTCTGGCCATGACCAGAGCTTCAATGCTGCGCTCGCCGGCAACGGCATCATCACCGGAATTCCTCACGATTACCGCAAAGCGTTTGCGCCGCGGTTGGGAATTGCCTACGGCCTCAGCTCTTCCGGAAACACGGTTGTTCGCGGCGGCGTCGGACTCTACTACAACGACCTCGCGCAGAACGGATGGGTGGAAGCCTTCCGTGCGGTGAACCATTCCAACATTCAGAACGCTTCGGGTCCGCCATCATTGATTGATCCGAATTACCATACTCCGTACGCGTTCCACGCGACGGCGGGCATGGAACACGCTTGGAGCGCCAACTGGATTTTGAGCGCGGACTGGACTCTTGAAACCGGCATGCACGGCTATCGCCGCTACGATTATGCGAGCGGAATTTCGGTATTTCGAAGCGACAATCGCTCGAGCTATGAAGCACTCGCGCTGCATTTGCAAGGGAATGTCGCGAAGCGCCTGAGTCTGGTCGCCAACTACACGCTTGCTTCCGCAAAAACGTGGGGCTGCGTTTTAGGCGAGCTGTTCGATTACGTCAACGGCGTTTGCGATACCGCCAACCCGTTTGGTGCCGGCGATTACGGACCGTCCGGAGAGGACGTTCGCCATCGCGCGGTGCTTGCTGGAACTTTTCACCTGCCCGGCGGCTTCGAGCTCACGACTTTGATCCAAGCGGAGAGTGCCCGGCCTTTCGTCATCACTACGGCGGATAACAGCGCGCGAATTTCCGTGAACGGAGTGTCGACTTCGCTCGATGAATTTCGCGGGACGCCTTACCTCCAGGCCGACCTGCGCGTCAGCCGTCCGTTCAAATTTCACGAAGACTGGAACGTCTCGCCGTTCATCGAATTTTTCAACCTCTCGAATCGCAACAATCCAGGCGCGAACTTCGTGACCAACGTCCGGGCCCTGCCAGTTCCAGCCTCGGAAGCGGCGTCGGGTGACGTGGGAGATATTTGCGCGAACCCGGGGTGTACGGCCACGACGCCGGTGACCAGGCTCGGCCAGTTGGCCATTCCCGCCGGCGGGCTTGGCGATTTCTTCGGTCCCGGTACCACCGTCGGCATTCCGTTTGCCGCCCAACTGGGGGTCCGGCTCAGTTTCTAGCAGCCGGAAAAAAACTGGCAACTACGGGCCAAGCATCGCGCGGCCCCGAGCGCTTACAAGGATTCGCGAGTGCGTAGGCCGTGTATGCGCAGTTCGATCAAGTCATCAATGGTGGGGTCCTTGTATCCGTGTTCGCGGACTTCCTTGACGAAGCCTGCGTCCACGCCGTGAATGCGCATGGCTACCAATTGATCGGGAGAAATTTTCGGATAGCCCGCGTCTTTCATGCTCTTTACAAATTCAGGACTTACGCCGTGGATGCGGAACGCTACCAGTTCGTCCGAGGAAACGTCTTTGGCGACCAACTGCTGAATCTGTTCGGTAAATTCGGGACTGACTCCGTGAATGCGGAAGGCGACCAGTTGTTCGACGGGAAGACTGCGGCCTAGCAGCGAACTCATGGACTTGACGAATTCCGGGCTGGCGCCGTGGATGCGCAGGGCTAGGAGATCATCCGCCGTAATGTCTTTGGAGACCGTCTCGCGGACCTCGCGGACGAAATCGGGGGACACGCCGTGGATGCGAAAGGCGACCAGCTGATCGACGGAAAACCTTTTTCCCAGCAGCGCGTTGATTTCTTTCGTGAACTCGGGGCTCGCTCCATGAATGCGCATGGCCACGAGGTTATCGGGTGAGGGTTTTTCAGGAAGAAGATCGATCATGGAACGCGCGAATTCGGGGCTCACTCCGTGAATGCGGAAAGCCATGAGTTCATCCGTGCTGAGGTGGCCATAGCCGGTGTCGCTCATGTCCTGGACGAATTGGCGCGAGAGGTCATGAATCGCGAACGCAAAGAGCTGCTCCAGAGAGAGATCTGAATAGCCAAGCGATTTCATTCCCAGCACATATTCGGAGCTGGCGGCGAAGCTGAACTTGCCTTGGCCCTGGCCGTCGTGGAAGCGGCCGTCAAAATTCATGATTCCGGCATCGCGGCGCAGCTCGAAGTGCACGGGAGCGTCTTTAGCGGTGGCGAGGTTCGCGTCGAGGCCGTAGAAGTCGCTGATTTTGTGCGTGTTACCCCACGTTTGACGATGGCCCCAGCGGGAGCGCTCGACCTCCAGATCGATGCAGGCGGCCTGGCCTCCAGGCACGAATTTTGCCGACCATTCGCCCTGTATCGGGCCGTCGGCGCTGCGCGAGACGCGCGTAGTCAGAATTCCGGTCATCAAAACCGCGGCCAGGAGCCACATCGTGAATTTACGCATGGAGTTCACCTCTGCACCTGTGAAGACGTGCCAGCGGGACATTTGTTCCATGCGATTGCTGAAGACGGGGGTCGACACCCGCATGGGATGGAAAGTGTGCCTAAGCTCGCCCGACTCACATTTTCGATGCCGGCGATGAAAACGTTGCGTTTGCAGTGCGCCATCGCGCAGCAGAGCATCAGGTCACGGATAACGTCGGTGTAGGAGATCGTTCTCCGCGACGTGGCCGGCGGAGGTGCGTTTTTGGACTACGTTCAGCCCCCGGAGCTTTCCAAGGATGCGGTCAAGGCGGCATCCAGGAAGGCTTCGCTTTCCGTTCGCGATTTGCTGATTCGAAGTTTTCTTGCGGGAGGGCTGCTGGCTAATGCCACTTCGCCCGTATTCATTGTGCTCTCGCAGAAGGTAGCGCCGATTGTAGGAGCGATCCTTTTTCCAGTGGGGTTTGTAATTCTGGTTTTGCTGGGCCTAGAACTGCCGACGGGGAATTTTGCGCTGCTGCCGATGGGATGGGCGGCCGGGGAAGTCTCTTAGGGCAAACATGTTCTTGATTCCGACGGGGAACTTGTTTGGCGCGCCGGTTTCGCTCTACCAATGGTGGGTGTGGAACCAGATTCCCGTGACGTTGGGCAACTTTGTATCCGGCGCTTTGCTCACCGGGCTCGCGTTATACGCTACCAACATGCCGAAGAAAGCGGCGACGATGGAGATTTCTCTGGGGACGGCGGAGACCACGGGAGTGGCGGCGGGACAAGCGGCCGAGGCCGACTGATGCGACTGGTGGCGGTGGAATCCAAAACTGAGCAGACTGCGTTTCGGCCGCGAACTGTCGACCTCGGTGGCGTTGGCAAGCGGTTTTGGCAAAGTGGTCACGATGCAAGATTCTGAGAACGATTCCGTCACCACGGCACGCGCAGATTCCAGCCAGGGCACGCGCGCCGCCAACGCCGTCGAAGGTTATAAGGCTTCGATGGATGGCGACGGGCTGCGTATTCTACGGCACTTGCCGCAGATCATCCAGCGAGGCGCGGAATCGCTGACACCGGCGGAAAAGGAATTGTTGAAGTGGGTGGGTGTTTTTTACCGCAGGCCTACGCCGGGTAAGTTCATGATGCGCATCCGGATGCCCAACGGTTTTGTGAGCAGCGAGCAACTGCGCACCATAGCTGAGCTTTCGCGGCGAATCGGCAACAGCGTGCTGGACATTACCACGCGGCAGCAAATCGAGTTGCGCGGATTCACGCTAGACAGCATTCCGTTAATTTGGGAGAAGCTGGCGGGCGTGGACTTGGGCTCGCTCGAGACGGGCATGGATAACGTTCGGAACATCAATGGCTGCGCGCTGGCCGGTTTGACGCCGCACGAATTGTTTGACGCGTCTCCCGTGGTCGAGGAGTTGGATCAGATCATCGTTGGAAGTAGGGGCAATCCGGAGTTCACGAACTTGCCGCGCAAGTTCAACATTACCGTGACTGGCTGCATGGACAACTGCACGCATAACGAGTCGCAGGATATCGCTCTGATTCCGGCAAAGAAGGGTGGGCGAGCCGGGTTTAATGTGCTCGTCGGTGGAAAGATGGGCTCGGGAGGATTCACCATCGCTTCGCCGCTGAATGTGTTTGTGGAAATCTTCCAGGCGACGCGGATGGTACTGGAGTTGATCAAGATTCACCGCGATCACAGCCCGCGCGAGGCGCGCTCGAAATGCCGGTTCGCGTTCCTGATTGAAAAATGGGGAATGCGGAGATTGCGGGAGGAGCTTACCGCGCGGTTGGGGCATGAGCTGGCATTGCGGGGCAGAGATATGCGGGGTTCGACTCATGCTGACCACATCGGACGGAGCTCGCAAAAACAGGGTGGCCTGGTGGCCGTGGGGCTTTCGGTGCCAACCGGGAGACTTAAGCCTGAGCAACTGGACGAGTTGGCGCGTCTTGCTGACGTGTATGGCCGCGGCGAGATTCGCCTTACCACCGGGCAGAATGCGATTATTTCCCATGTGCCTGCCGAGCGCGTGAGGAAGCTTTACGGTGAAGCTTTGCTGAGGGAATTTTCGCCTCGGCCGTCTCCCTTTGTGCGAGGACTGGTCGCTTGCGTGGGAACTGATTATTGCAATTTAGCTTTGATCGAGACAAAGAGCCGCGCTGTTCGGCTCTCCCAGGCTCTCCATGAAAAGATGGGTGCGGGAGGGAATCCGCTGACGATTCATTGGTCTGGATGTCCGGCTGGTTGTGGGAACCATGAAGCGGCGGACATCGGTTTGCGTGGGTTTAAGACAAGAATTGATGGAAAGATTGTGGATGCGGTGGCGGTATATGTGGGCGGCCGGACGGGGCCTTATGCCGTTGCGGGGAAGGAGATTTTGGCAAACGTGCCATGTGATGAAGCGTTTCCGGAGGTGATGGCCAATCTCGTCGAGTCCTACCGACTGAAAAACGAACCTGGGCAGCAAAAGAGTTTAGCTGATCCGTTTTTCACGGCCGCAGCCACGGTGGGATTGGCTTCCTGGCGGAGTTCTGTCCCCTGCGAGGCTTCCGTCGGCGCAGATTGAAAACCACTTGCCCTTGATGTCTCGCCGAAGTCCAACGCTCCGAATTCCGCTCCATTCGAGATATAGTAGCCAGCGGAGCACTGGAAATGCCCGTCACGAATTTTCACGGATTGACGGTCCTGACTCTGGAGAGCCGGCGAGGCCAGGAAATGAGCCGGCTGATCGAAACGTACGGCGGCAAGCCGGTGCATGCGCCGGCCATGCGCGAGGTACCCCTCTCTTCAAATCCCGAGGCGTTGAAATTTGCTGACGCGCTATTCGAGGGAAAATTCGATGCGGTAGTGTTCCTAACAGGAGTCGGAGCGCGCGCGCTTTCAAATGTAGTGCAAAGCGTGCATCCGGCCGAGAAGTTTTTCGAAGCATTGAGACGGGTTTCGGTAATCGCGCGGGGACCGAAGCCGGTCGCTGTCTTGCGCGAATGGAAAGTGCCGGTGGCACTCACCGTGCCGGAACCAAATACCTGGCGGGAAGTGCTCGAAGCGATTGACGACCACAAACTCGATTTGCGCGGCAAACAAGTTGCGGTACAAGAATACGGTGTTTCCAACCTCGAGTTGCTCGAAGGATTGCGCCAGAGAGGGGCTCACGTTACCGCCGTGCCGGTCTATCAATGGGAATTGCCGGAGGATACGGCGCCCCTGCGGGCGGCGGTGGAGGAAGTGATCGCGAGGCGGATCGACGTGGCGCTGTTTACGACCAGCGTGCAGATTCATCATCTTTTCCAGATTGCCGAACAAAACGGGAACACCAGCGCACTGAAAGCAGGCATGGAGCGCATGGTGAAGGCTTCGATTGGGCCCACGACTTCAGAAACTCTGCGCTCCCACGGGTTGGTAGTCGATCTGGAGGCTTCTCACCCTAAGATGGGGTTTCTCGTGAAGGAAGCAGCGGAACAGTCGGCGGCATTGTTTCAGAAGATGCAGTCGCGTTTCGATTGAATTAGCTCCAGGGGGACTCACCAGGGCGCTTAGGAGTGCTTGGCGAGTTGGCTTTGGTATTGCGTGGGGCTGTAGCCGACTGTGGATTTGAAGTCGTTGATGAGATGGGCTTGGTCGAAGTAGCCGAGGTCGAGGGCCAGTTGCGCCCAATTGGGTTGGGCGCGGGAGTCGAACTTTTCTATCAGCTCGTGGAGGCGATAACGGCGGATGACCCATTTGGGGCTGGCGCCGACGTAGTCGCTGAAGAGGCGTTGGAGGGAACGCTTGCTGCTACCTGTCGAGGTGGCTAGATCGTTTACGGTTTTGATGTTGGGTTCGGCGAGGATGCGGGCCACGAGCTGACCGGCTAACGCGATGGTGTCGTCGGGTTCGGGGAGGCGGGCGCGGAAGAAAGCGTTGGCGGCAGACACCTTTTCGGATTCTTTTCTGGACGACGCCAGGATCGTCGTTAGAGCGTCGACGGCTTTGCCGAAGATGCGGTTTGCGGGGACGGTGCTGCCGGTTAGCGAGGAGACCGAGGATCCTAGGAACGGGCGAAAGCCTCCCGGTTTGAATTTGATTCCGAAGACGTGGGAGCGGCCTTCGAGTAGGCGCGAGAATTTGCGGGTTTGGATGCCGGAGACTACCGCGCTGTCCTTTTCAAACACGACGTGAATATTGGGATGTGGCAGGGTCTCGGCTGTGTGGGGGGCGTAGCCGCGAAGATCCCAGGTGATCGTCCAGTAGTGAGCGATCCAGTAGGCTAGATCGGGGGGCGGACTGCGGCGGGCGTGACTAAGCTTGCCGCCTGGGAGTGCTCGGCGGAGGATGCCTCGGGCTCGGCCCACTTCGGGGTCGAAGACTTCCTCGATCTCTGCTGGGCTCGGCTGTCGCGTTTTTCCAATCATGGCCACCAGTGTAACGGTTATTTGTGGTGAGTACGACACGCGGACTGGCTGGCAGGCGGTAAGTCCGGAGGGGGAGCGGTCATGACGATCGAGGCGAACGGGACATTTGAGGTGAAGGTGCAGGTGCAGAAGGCGGACAACAAGGAGGCGGAGAGCGCGGAGCTTGGGAGGATGTCGCTCGGGAAACGGTTTCATGGAGAGTTGGAGGCGACGAGTGCGGGGGAGATGCTGAGCGTGGGCACGGAGGTTGCGGGGTCGGCCGGGT
>Ga0210407_10003578_pt1 | contig 12539 bp, 5 predicted proteins | sample IncBWC27MmetaG_FD_150860 | JGI IMG/M metagenome (GOLD analysis project Ga0210407, IMG submission 150860) | Forest soil microbial communities from Barre Woods Harvard Forest LTER site, Petersham, Massachusetts, United States - Inc-BW-C-27-M | ecosystem: Environmental > Terrestrial > Soil >... | reverse complement strand
AAGGCTGCGGTCGCGGCGATAGCACAGGCCGAGTTCGCGCCAGAGATCCACGCCTTCCACGCTAAGAAGTTTCACTTCGCCGGCTTTCACCTGATCGCGCGCAAAACTTTCGCTGATGAAAGAGACACCTGCGTCGGCTCCCACAAAACGCTTGATCATGCCGATACTGGGCAGCTCCATGGTGACGCGGATGCGCGAGCGGTACGGGCGAAAGAGCTTGTCGAGGACCTGGCGCGTGAAACCGGTGCGTGGGAAAATTAGCGGCTGCCCGGCAATTTCCTCAAGCGTGATTTTGGTGCGATGCGCCAGCGGGTTGCGCGTGCTGACCATGAAGCGAAGCCGGTCGCGATGAATCTGGTGAACCTTCAGGTTGGGCGATTTGACGGGCATGGTGACGATGCCGACGTCCACCGAGCCATCTTCCACGCGCTGCAGAATCTTGTGGCTGAAATTGCGGTAGATGCTGATTTGCACCTGGGGATAGCGGCGCTGAAACTCGGCAAAAATGTCCGGCAAAAGATACAGGCAGGTGGCTTCGTTGGCGCCGAAAACGACCGGGCCTTGCACCAGGTTGCCGCGGTCGGCGACGTGCTGCACCGATTCGTCGCGCAGCCGCAGAAGCCTCTCCGCATACTCGAACAAGACTTCGCCGGCCGGCGTCAGCTCGACGGACTTGGCGGAACGGTCCAGCAGCTTGGCGCGATATGCCTGCTCCAGTTGACGGATCTGCGCGCTGACCGCCGATTGCGACCGGAAAACTTTCTGCCCGGCACGAGAAAAGCTCTTCAGTTTGGCGACGTAGACAAAAGTAGTAAGTTGGTCGAAGTCCATAGGCGAGAAACTCAGCGGCGATTATACAAGACCCGGACAGCTGAGTGGCTTACGAAGCGTTCCTCCATTCACACATGAAGTGGCACCTGAGACGCAACGGCCCCGGCACCGGCGGCCAAAACCGATGGCCGCTCGCCAAGCTGTTCCAGTAAAGGGCTCCAGACGGATTCCAGCGAACCCTGAAACGTGAGCGGCTGCACCCGCAAAAGCGGCAGCACATTGCGCCGGCCCAGGAGGCGCGAAGCGCGCGGACTCCCCGTGCACCGCACGTGCTCTTCGAGCACGCGGCGCAGCCACATTTCTTCCTCGAGAGTGACGTCCAAGAGCGACACAAAATCGCGACGCAGCACTTCGTCGGTTTCCGCGCGCAGGACGTACGCGAGACCTCCGGTCATCCCGGAACCGAAGTTGAGCCCTAGCGGGCCGAGAATGAGCGCGACTCCCCCGGTCATGTATTCGCAGCCATGCTGGCCGACGCCTTCGACGACGGCGAGAGCGCCGCTGTTGCGTACGGCAAAGCGCTCGCCGGCGCGTCCAGCGATATAGAGCTGGCCGGAAGTGGCGCCGTAGAGCACGGTGTTGCCGGCAAGAACGTCGCCGCGCCGCGAAGCAGCCGCGCCCGCGGTGATGGCGATAGCGCCGCCGGAAAGCCCTTTGCCGACGTAGTCGTTGGCTTCGCCATTAAGCTTGAGCGTCACGCCAGGAACAAGAAACGCGCCGAAACTTTGCCCCGCCGAGCCGTGGAATTCCCGCATAAGAGGTTCGGCTTGGGGGTGGCCGCGGCTCCGACGGCGCATGAGTTCGCCACTCAGCGCGGTACCCTCGCTGCGATTGAAGTTGCGGATTAGTTGGGGCCCAGAATCCGCCGCGAGCACGTGTGCGAGCTCGAAGGATCTTGCCGGGACAAGCGTATCTTGCGCGGGCGCTTCCTCGGCCGGAATACGCACGAGTTGCGAAGCAGGCGCGCTGGTCCAGGCGCTCATCCCCGTTTCCGCGGAGAGCAGATCGGCGCGGCCCCGCAATTCATCAAGCGAACGGAAACCCAATTGCCCAAGATGGACGCGAACTTCGCCAGCCAGAGAGCGAAAATACGCGACCACCATCTCCGGCTTCCCGGTGAAGCGCGCGCGCAGGGTTTCGTCCTGCGTGGCGATGCCGACCGGACAGGTGTTGAGGTGACACTGCCGCGCCATCACGCAGCCGAGAGAAAGCAGCGCAGCAGTGCCGAACCCGAATTCGTCGGCGCCGAGAATCGCCGCAAGAAGAATGTCCCGCGCAAACTTTAAGCCGCCGTCAACCCGCAGCGAGACGCGCGGACGCAAGCCAGCCGTCAGCAAAGTATTGTGCGTGTCGCGCAAGCCGACTTCCCACGGCAGCCCAGTATTCTTGATCGACGTCAGCGGAGAAGAGCCTGTGCCGCCATTGTGCCCGCTGATAGTGATCACATTCGCGCCGGCCTTGGCCACGCCCGCCGCGATGATGCCGACGCCGGCGCCGGAGACGAGTTTGACGCCAATGCGCGCGCGCGGATTCACCGCGTGAAGGTCATGAATCAACTGCGCGAGATCCTCGATGCTGTAGATATCGTGATGCGGCGGCGGCGAAATCAGCGGCGTGCCCGGCGTGGCGTGGCGAATTCGCGCGATGTAGCCGGTCACTTTGCGCGCCGGCAACTGGCCGCCTTCCCCCGGCTTTGAGCCTTGCGCGATTTTAATTTCGAGCTCTTCGGCGTGGACCAAATAGTTGGCGGTCACGCCGAAGCGCCCGGAAGCCACTTGCTTGATTTTGTTGGCGGCCAACGGATCGTTCTCGTACAACGTGGGATCTTCTCCGCCTTCGCCGGTGTTGCTGCGCGCGCCAAGCGAATTCATCGCTAGCGCCAGCGTGCGATGCGCTTCCGGGCCAAGCGAACCGAGCGACATCGCCTGCGTGCTGAAATGCCGCAGAATCTCGTCGGCGCTCGCGACTTCTTCCAGCGGCACGGACTCTTGCGCACTGGCACCGAGCAAATCGCGCAGGAAGATTGCGCCTTGCGAGCCGGCTAGCTCTTCAAAGGCCGCGTATTTGCCCTTCTCCGGCGCGCGAATGTGTGCGTGCATGCGGCGCACGATTTCCGCCGAGTTGGCGTGCAATTCCGCGCCCTTGCGGAAGCGATAAAAGCCGGCATCCTGCAGTTCGGCAAAATCTTCCGAGAAACCCAGTTCGTGCATACGCAGATAGTCCGCTAGCAGGTCGTCCAGCGATTTCTGGCCGGCAAAGTCGGCGGCATCTTCAAAGAACTCTGAGCAAAACTCTTCGGACAATCCAAGAATTTCGAAAAGCTGGCTGTTGCGGTAACTTGCGAGCGTCGAGATGCCCATGCGCGCGAGAACCTTGCGCAAGCCGGCGTCGATGGCAACGCGCATCGCATTCGCTCCGCCAAGTTCGACGGATTCCGCAAACTGCTCGGCAAGATACGGGACCACTGCGCTCGCTCCGGCCGCCACCAATAACGCCACGTGATGCGTGTCGAAGACTTGCGCGGACTCCACCACCAGCGGCACATCCCACAATCCTTCGCGAACCATCTGCTTCCAGATCGCGGCAGTAGCGAGCAGCGCCGGAAGCGGCGCCTGTCCCGCGGAAATCGCGCGATCCGAAAGGAGGAGGAGCCCCGGACGGCCGCTGCTGCTCAGAGGGGTAGAAGCAAGCTGAGCAATTCTGCAACGCCCGCCCGGAACTCCCATGGCGGCAGGAAAAGTCAAATCGATTTGGCACACCGGGCCGAGAATCGTGGAAAGATCGGACAGCCGCGCCGCGGGCAATACCGGACCCGGCAACGTCAAGCCTTCTCTCAGGTACACTTCGAGGGACATGACGTGCGATTCGCGCAGCGGATCAATCGGCGGATTGGTGACCTGCGCGAAGCGCTGCTTGCAATAATCCCACAGCGTCCGCGGCAGCAAAGACAAGAATGCCGGCGGCGCGTCGTCTCCCATGCTCCAGTCCGCTTCTTTTCCGTGAGCGAGTGAAGAAAACAAGATTTTGAATTGATCATCGGTCCATCCGGAGGCGGCGGCGATGCGTTTGGGTTGCAAGATCTGTGGCGCAGCGGTGGCCGTGGCTGCGGCCGTTGAGATAAACGACCGCCCCGAACTGTCCAGGCGAGATTGATGCATAGCGATGCGCTTCAAAAGATCGCGCCAGCGGAAAAAGCTGCCTTGCGCCGGATGAGCGAGAATCATTTCGCCCGGACCAAGACGCTGCCGCTCCGCAATGCGCGATTCGTCGAGATCGAGCAACCCCGTTTCGGAGCCGGCGATGAGCAAGCGGTCGTGCGTCAGCGTGTAGCGAAGGGGGCGGAGCCCATTGCGGTCGAGCTTGCAACCAACAAAATCGCCGTCGGAAAAGACCAGGGCCGCCGGTCCGTCCCAAGGCTCGCTGTGCAGCGAAAGAGACGCCAGAGCCAAGCGCACGTCCCGCGAATACAGCGGATCGTTCTCGAACGCCGGAGGAACCAGCGCGAGCAGCGCCTCCTCGACCGAAAAACCCTCCAGTAACTTCAACTCGAACGCGTTGTCCAGGCTGGCCGAATCGCTAACGTTGTCTTCGAGAATGCCAAACCACGCGCCCACATCGAGCGAAGCGCGAACCTTAGCATTTCTCGCGCGCAGCCAGCGCCGATTCGAGACGATCGTATTGATCTCGCCGTTGTGCGCCACATGACGAAACGGTTGTGCGAGTTGCCACGATGGCTGTGTGTTGGTCGAATAGCGTTGATGAAAAATGGCGAACGAAGCCGAGAACGACGAATCGCGCAGATCGCCGTAGAAGCGTGGGAATTGCCAGGGCGTGAGCAGCCCTTTGTAGACCACCGTGCGCGAAGAAAGCGAACAGACGTAGCACCTCGGCGGGAGCAAAGACTCGGCTCGTTTGCGAAGCAACGCCAGCCGGCGCTCGAAACCCGCGCCACCGCGGTCCGGATGAAACGATTCCACAAAGAATTGCCAGAACTCCGGCATGGTGTCCAGCGCAAGACGCCCCAGACAGGCCGCTTCCGTAGGCACGCGGCGCCACCCGACGATGCGAAGACGCTCAAGGGTAGCAGCGTACTCGATGGCGGCGCGCGCCTGCTCCAACGAGCTGCCGGGCAAGAAGCAAAAGCCCAACCCGAATGTCTCCGCAAGCTCGATTCCCTGCTCGTGAGCACGCGCGCGGAAAAACGGCTGCGGCAACGAGAGCAGCAAACCCGCCCCATCTCCGCTCGCCCCGTCGGCATCAACCCCACCTCGGTGCGTCAGCCGCTCTAACGCCGTAAGGCCGTATTCGACGATTTCATGGCTGGCCGGACGACCCAGGTGCGCGACGAAGCCAGTTCCACACGCATCGTGGTCAGGATGTCCCCAATTGGGGTGACGAGCCATACCCGTTTATAGAAGGTAGGCCGTCGGGATGTACAACGCAGAATTTCAATGCGCTGAATTGATTTTCTGATAAGCAGGATTCGCGCAGGAAATCGCGCTAAAACTTGGTCACTTCCGAGAAGTGGAAGTCGCGCACTCTCATCGCCGGCACCACCATTTCGAAGGCTTCTTCCCCGGTCGCGCGAACCGCGGGCCCAAGCAGCTCGACGTTGCGAAGCATTTCCAAAAGCGACTGATTGAACCGGAAATTGCGCACACCCGAAGTCACTTTGCCCTTCTCCACTAGAAACAAGCCGTCGCGCGTCATCCCGGTCATGATCTTTTCGTAGGGGTCCACTTCGCGGATGTACCAGAGCCGCGTGACCAGCAGCCCGCGATCCGTCGAAGCGATCATTTCATCGAGTGACGAGGTGCCGCCGGCAAACACCAAATTCATCGGCGCTTCCCCGTATTCGTTGGGTAGTGCGAAGCCATGTCCGGTAGGTTTCTTGCGCGTGGCTTTCGCGCTCCTGCGCGAGTACACCAGATTGCGCGGCACGCCGCGATCCACCAGCAACACCCGCCCGCGCGGCATTCCCTCGCCATCGAAATTCGCGCCCAGTTGCAGCGGATGATAAACGTCGTCGCTGATCGAGATGTTATTGCCAAAGAGCGGTTTGCCCATGCGATTGTTCAGGCAGGAGCGTTTATCGGCGAGAGCCGTCGCGGCGAAATCGTAAAACAGAAAGCCCACTAGATCGAGCACCGCCGCCGGCTCCAGAATCACGGTGTAGCGGGCCGGCGCAAGTTCGACCACATCGACCGCCCGGTGCGCCTTCTCGCTCGCGCGTGCCGCCAGCTTTTGCGGATCGAAGGCGCGCACGTCCGCGGAATTGGCCTTCGCCCAGCTGGTTGCCGCGCTTTCCTGCATGGTGATGGAAAACTCAGCATGCGTTTCGCGGTACGCCGCAAAAAGACCGCGCGAATTGCCCATGGCCGTCTGCGATTGACCGGTGGCGAAGATACCGGCCGCCACTTGGCCATTCCGGATCGCCAAATCGCAAGCACGACGCACGGCGCGCGCGCGATGCTCGGGTGTAACCGCCGCGCTCGCCTTGACAAACCGGCTGACCGCCCGATACCGCTGCTGGCCCGGCACCGGAAGAAGATGCGCGTCCTCCGGCTGGCTCTGCGCCAGTGTCAGCGAGGCGTCGATGGCGCCGCGCAGCGAATCCTCGTCGAGTCTATTCGTAGTGGCGCGTGCCGTTCGCCCGTCGAGAATAGTCCGCACCGACACGGTCACACCGCGCTCCGCAACATTCTGATGGATAGCGTTGTTGGCGAAGCGCGTCAGCGAATCGTCGACTTCTTCGACATGCACTTCCGCTTCTTCCGCATGAGTTTTCTTGGCGAGGCGAAGCACCGCTTCGATCACGCTGCGCAAGTCCCGTTCGGAGGAGAGCGATTGCGCCGTGCGGATCGAAGCTGCCGCGTGGCTCCCTTTTTTGTTCTTTGCGCTCATTGATTCGAGAACGCCGAGCCGATGCGGATATTCCGGAACCGCGCCGGCGCCGCGCCGTGCCCGGTGCCCATCGTTTGCATGGGCTGGCCCTTGCCGCAGTTGGGCGTACCCCAAAGCGTCCAGTGCTCTCGCGAGCAAATCGCGTCGCACGAATTCCAGAATTCCGTGGTGATTCCACTGTAGCTGGGATTTTTCAGCATGCGCGTTTTCTTGCCGCCCTTAATTTCCCAACCGATTTCCGTCGAGAACTGAAATTGGTAACGCCGGTCGTCGATGGACCATGAACGATTCGTGTCCATCAAAATGCCGTCGTCGGTGTCCGCGATGAGATGGTCCACCGACCAGGAGCCTGGTAGAAGACTGATATTCGTCATACGAATAATCGGCAGCCGATTCCAGCTTTCCGTGCGCATCGTGCCGGACGAGTGCTGGAGCCCAATAAGATGAGCCGTTTCGCGATTCGAGAGATAGCCACGAAATTGCCCGTCCTTAATAATGTCCGTGCATTGCGCCGGCACGCCTTCATCGTCGTAGGCGAACGAGCCGAGCCCGGGACCGTGCTCCAGGCGCGCATCCGCCACCACATTCACGATGTCGGACCCGTAGCGCAGCTGGTTGAGCTGATCGAGCGTAAGAAAACTGGTGCCCGCGAAATTGGCTTCCTCGCCCAGCACTCGGTCCAACTCAATAGGATGGCCAACCGATTCATGAATCTGCAAACCCAACTGGCTCCCGCCAAGAATCAGCGTGCCCGTTTTCTCCGGGCATTGCGCGGCGGAGTGCAGCGCCGCCGCCTCTTCCGCGATCATCGGCGCGTTCTTCAGCAAATCCAGCGACTCGATCAACTCATAGCCCTGCAGGGAATGCTGCCCGCCAAAACTATTCGGATACGAACGCTTCTGGATTTCCTGGCCTTGAAACGAAGTCGCCGCCATGCCGCAACCGGAAATGAACTTGCGTTGGTGAATTCGCGAACCGATTGACGACGCAAACCACGAATCGATCTTGCGGAACTGCATGTCCGTCTCGGTCAGCGTGACGCCTTTGACGCGATGCATCTCGGCGTCCGCCGCAAGAAGCAACGCCAGTTGCGTCTCCAGCGGAATCTCGAACGGATCTTTCCGGCAGGGCGACACCCAGCTATCAACAAAAGATTGCTCCGGCGCAAGAGTCACCTCGCCGCGTTTCGCCAGCGCGGAAGCTTTTGCAATCGCAACGGCGCGCGCGGCACAAGCCGCCACGCCGTCGCTCGTGAGCTGATCGGTCGACGCGAATCCCCACGCGCCATTCGCCAGCACGCGAATTCCCAAGCCAATGGACTCCGACTGCGCCAGCGTGCCCACTTCGCCGTTCTTCGTCGTCAAATCGCGCTGCCGCAAATGCATCACGCGAACGTCAGCGTAGCTGGCGCCGCGCAGCCTGGCGATATCGAGCGAATGTGTTGCTAGTTCCCACATGATGCTGAATCACACTCTCTAAGATGCCGCACACAAAAAGAAAGGGCACGACGCTAATCCATCGTGCCTCTACGAAAGTAACATGAAACCGCCGCAGCGGCTCGCCTTCGACTACGTGCCTTCTTGCCACGAAGTCAGGTAATGCTCCTGTTCGGCCGTAAGCACGTCCAGCTGGTGGCCCATAGACTCGAGTTTCAGCCGGGCAATCTCGCGGTCGAGATGCTCCGGCACAACATAAACCTGCGGCTTCATATCTTTGTGATGCTTGGCCAGATATTCCGCCGAAAGCGCCTGATTCGCGAAGCTCATGTCCATCACCGAAGCCGGATGCCCTTCCGCAGTAGCCAGATTTACCAAGCGTCCTTCCGCGATCAAATAAACCTTGCGCCCATCCTGCAAAACGAATTCATCCACCAGCGGACGCACTTCGCGCTTGCTCTTGGCCATCTCTTCCAGCGCCGGAATCTCGATTTCCACGTTGAAGTGCCCCGAATTGCAAACGATCGCGCCGCCCTTAATCACTGCAAAATGCTCCCGCCGAATCACGTTTTTATTGCCGGTCACGGTGATGAACACATCGCCCAGCTTCGCCGCTTCGATCATCGGCATCACTCGAAAACCGTCCATCGCCGCTTCAATTCCCTTCACCGGATCAATTTCCGTGACAATCACGTCTGCGCCCAGGCCTTTGGCGCGCATCGCCGCGCCGCGCCCGCACCAGCCATACCCGGCGATGACGACTTTTGATCCCGCAATCAGCACATTCGTCGCGCGAATCACGCCGTCCAGCGTGGACTGCCCAGTCCCGTAGCGATTATCGAAGAAGTGCTTGGTCATGGCGTCGTTCACCGCAATCACCGGGTACTTCAGCGTCCCATCCTTGGCCATCGCGCGAAGGCGAATCACGCCTGTGGTCGTTTCTTCCGTGCCCGCAATCACGTCAGGAACCAGGTCGGTGCGCTTGGTCAAGAGCATAGTCACCAGGTCGCAGCCATCGTCCATCGTGAATTGCGGCTTGTGATCGAGCGCCGCGCGCAGGTGCGCGTAATACGTCTCGTTGTCCTCGCCCTTGATCGCATACGTCGGAATTTCGTAGTCGCGGTTCAGCGAAGCCGCCACTTCATCCTGCGTCGAAAGCGGATTGGAAGCGCACAATACGATATCCGCGCCCGCATCCCGCAACGCGATCATCAGATTCGCGGTTTCGCTGGTCACGTGCAGGCACGCGGAAACGCGCAACCCCTTCAACGGCTGCTCTTTGGCAAACCGCTTGCGAATCGACTCCAGTACGGGCATCTGTTCATGCGCCCATTCGATCTTGCGCTTGCCCGCGTCGGCGAGCCCGATATCCTTCACGTCACCTTTTTTCTTCAATTCGGCGATTGCCACAGACTTGCTCCTCACTTCGAGATTTTTATGCACGAGTCAGTCTCGTGCGAAATTGGGGACAATTTGGCCCTGATTTGTTTCCAGCGATTCGTAACAGAAAAGACTCAACGCCGCGCGGCAACTTCCGCCGTCGCCGCGGCACCCAACCCCGCCGCCTTGCGCAACGCATCCGCGCGATCTGTAAGCTCCCAGGTAAACCCGGGGCCTCGGCGCCCGAAATGGCCGTAAGCCGCCGTCTGTTTGTAGATCGGCCGCCGCAAATCCAGCGCCTCGATAATCCCCTTCGGCGTCAATAAGAAATACTCGCGGATAAGCTCGGTCAGCTTCGCTTCGGAAATCGCCGCCGTCCCAAATGTGTCCACCGACACTGAAACCGGCTCAGCCACGCCGATCGCATACGCCAACTGCACTTCCGCTTTGCTCGCCAGCCCCGCAGCCACAAGATTCTTGGCTATGTACCGCGCCATGTAGCACGCCGAACGATCCACCTTCGAAGGATCCTTGCCGGAAAACGCCCCGCCGCCATGACGTCCATAACCGCCATACGTGTCCACGATAATCTTTCGCCCTGTCAGCCCGGCATCGCCCATCGGTCCGCCAATCACGAAGCGCCCCGTCGGATTGATGTGATACTTCGTCTTGGCGTCCAGCATCGCCGCCGGAATAATCGGATTAATCACATACTCGACAATGGCCTCGCGCAAATCCGCGTTGGAAACCTTGTCGCTGTGCTGCGTCGAAATCACCACCGCATCCACGCGCACCGGGCGTCCGTTGCGATACTCGATTGTCACTTGGGATTTGCCGTCAGGCCGGAGGAAATCCACTTGGCCCGACTTGCGAACTTCAGAAAGGCGCTGCGTGAGCCGGTGCGCCAGTTGAATCGGCATCGGCATCAACTCTTCCGTCTCGTCGCAAGCGAAGCCAAACATCAGTCCCTGGTCGCCCGCTCCGCCCGTATCCACGCCCATCGCAATATCCGGCGACTGCCGTTTGACCGTGCACATCACCGCGCAGGTCGTGCCATCATAGCCAAACCTGGCGTCGTCGTATCCGACGTCGCAGATCGTGCTGCGGACCAATTCATCGTAATCCACATGCGCGCTCGTGGTGATCTCGCCCGCCACCACCGCCAGCCCGGTCGTCACCAGCGTCTCGCACGCCACTCGCCCTTTCGGGTCCTGCTTCATCACTTCATCGAGCACCGCATCGGAAATCTGGTCGGCAATTTTGTCCGGGTGCCCTTCGGTAACCGACTCCGACGTAAACAAAAAGCTGCGTAATCCTTCGCTCAAACCAATTCTCCTTCGTAGCCTAGAGGCAGACCTTCGGCTCTAAATCCTGTTCCGTCCACTGTCAGAATATCCCATCCAACGTAGCATCTCGACACCCAAGAATCAACGCATTGAATCGGAAGGGGTTACGCGCCCATCGAATGGCGAGAAACCGCCCTCGAACAGCAAAATCCTGCTACTAAGCGGCTTCGGTCTTCCCCAACTTCTCTGCGCCAGGCACCCTCGCAACCGAATCCTAAGCGTCACAGATGCCCAATCCGACCAAACTTTTCCCCTTCAACCTTCGTCTACGCCTGTAACGATCCAACCTCGCAAACGCCATCGCAAGGGGGCTCTCGCATCATGAACATCCCAGGCTGGCTCGACACGGCAATCCGCGACCTCAAGTACGCCCTCCGCTCCCTGCGCCGCAGCCCCGGCTTCACCACCATCGCCGTCCTCACCCTCGCCCTCGGCATCGGCGCCAACACCGCCATCTTCACCCTTCTCGACCAAATCCTCCTTCGCCTCCTCCCCGTCAAAAATCCCCACGAACTCGTCCTGCTCACCACCCACGGCCGCCACTACGGCAACAACTGGGGCGGCAACGCCATCTCCTATCCCATGTACCGCGACTTCCAGGATCACAATCAAGTCTTCTCCGGAATGTTCTGCCGCTTCCCGTATTTCGTCAGCGTCTCGCAAAGTGGCGGCCAGCCCGACCGCATCGAGGCCGAGCTCGTCTCCGGAACCTACTTCGACGTTCTCGGCGTCTCCCCTGCCCTCGGCCGCACCTTCTCGCCCGACGATGACCGCATTCCCGGCGGCCACCCTGTCGTCGTTCTAGGTCACGACTACTGGAAAACGGGCTTCAGCAGCGACCCCGCCATCGTCGGCAAAACGCTCATCATCAACAACCACAATATGACCGTCGTCGGCGTCGCCCAAACCGGCTTCGATGGCGTCGAGCTCGGCACCTCTCCGAAGCTCTACATCCCCGTCATGATGGAGCGGCAGATCCTGGCCGGCGACGAAGACAAGTTGAAAGAACGCCGTAGCCGCTGGGTCAATGCCTTCGGCCGCCTCAAGCCCGGAGTCTCCCGCGAGCAAGCCAAAGCCTCCCTACAGCCCTTCATGCATTCCATGCTCGAAATGGAAGTCCGCGAAGCCGCCTTCAGCCGCGCCTCCACGTTCGACCGCGAAGAATTCCTGAAATCCTGGATCGAGGTTCTCCCCGGTTCGCAAGGCCGTTCCTACGCGCGCACCCAACTCTCCACTCCGCTCTGGGTGCTCATGGCCACCACCGGAATGGTCCTGCTCATCGCCTGCGCCAACATCGCCAATCTCCTGCTCGCCCGCGCCACCGGCCGCCAGAAAGAAATCGCCGTCCGCCTGGCGATCGGAGCTAGCCGCACTCGCATCGTTTCGCAACTCCTCATCGAAACACTTGCTCTCTCGGCTATCGGCGCGATTATCGGCCTCGCCTTCGCCTTCTGGGCCGACCGCGCCCTCATGGCCGCTTATCTCCCATCAGATTCCGGCGGCCTCCGCATTTCCACCGCCCCCGATCTTCGCATCCTAGTCTTCACGCTAGGCGTAACCGTCGTCACCGGCCTCGCTTTCGGCTTCGTTCCCGCCCTGCAAACCACCAGGCCCGACGTCGGCCGCACCCTGAAAGATCAAG
>Ga0210407_10003577_pt1 | contig 12540 bp, 9 predicted proteins | sample IncBWC27MmetaG_FD_150860 | JGI IMG/M metagenome (GOLD analysis project Ga0210407, IMG submission 150860) | Forest soil microbial communities from Barre Woods Harvard Forest LTER site, Petersham, Massachusetts, United States - Inc-BW-C-27-M | ecosystem: Environmental > Terrestrial > Soil >... | reverse complement strand
ACCAGAGGTGTGCGCCGCAAGCCTGCCAACACTAGGCCAGCCGGCAGCGCGTCAAAATCATGCGCATGCACGACGTCAAACTCTCGAAATAATCCTTTACAAACAAAAACAGCCAAAACTACCAGCAGATAGAACGCCTGCGTCGGGCCGCGCCCATGGGTGGACCGCAAGTAAATTCGTTCGACATCGATACCGTCGATCGTTTCTTTCGCCGGACGCTTGCGATCGCGATCCCAGGCAAGAATCAAGACGCGATAGCCGTGTTCCACCAAAGCCTTCGCCTCCGCGTAAACCCGCGGATCGGGGTCAAAACAGTTGCTGCTGAGCAGCATCAGCACCCGGGGCTTTCTTGTGGTTTGTCTCTTTTCCATTAGAGCGATTTCCCGCCAGTTAACAAACAGCGTGGGGTTATGAGGATGTCGAAGCTCTCTTGTCGTTCTTTTGATCCTCGGTAAACATGCCGGGAGGCTGAACCGCCGGAGCATGGCCGGCTGAAATTTGTTCGACTGAGTGGTACCGCTTTGGTGTTGGAGATGACCGCCACAGGCCAATCTTCTCTTCCGCTCGCCGTAAGTCTTCCCCGTTTGCCCTCACAATTCATTGCGTGCTGATTTTCTCGAATTCGGGGCCTCGACTTGTCAGCCTCTTGTACTTGCCTCCTCGAGAACCGTCGCCCTGAACCCCAGTGCTTACTTCCTCCCTCTGGAAGAGCCATCTTTCGTCAACTTGAAAGTATTTTGCCAGCATCCGTCGTACGCCCGGAGAGGGCTTGCGATAACAGTTGATGATCCGGCTAAGAACGGTTTCGTCGATTCCCAGTTCTTGGGCAAGTCGACTCTGCCGAACGCCCGTTCTCCAAATCTGGAGTTTCAAATTGACATACATCTCGTTGCCCCCGACCGATATCACGGTTTCACGTACATCAAGCTTTTCGTGAGATCGTGGTGATGAGACTTATTTCTTGTTCTTCGATCCGTAGTACCCGTAGAGATAGCTTCCATCGTTTAGCTTGTCGGCATTGTTAACGACCACGCCAAGAAACTTTTGTCGATCCATCCATTGAGCAAGCCGTTCCATGCTAGTGCGAGGAGTCTTGCCGATCTGCACCGTAACGAGATAGGCGTCACAGGGCGATAGCAACAACTCTAAATCAATGACGGGAGCACTGATGGGCAGCGCATCCACGATGATCAGGTCGAATTGTTCCTTGACCCGTTGGAGGAACTCCGGCCAGCTCGAGCCTTCCAAAGCCTCGGGGAGCGCTCCTTCCGGTGTCTGACCCGCGGGAACGACAGAAAGGAAAGAAAAATTCGTCGCATGAATGACTGCCTCGATTGACTTTTCTCCGCGCAGGCAATTACTCAGGCCCGGTCTTGTTTCGAGGCCCAGGAATTCCGTTACTCCGCCGGCCCGCATGTCGCCATCCACAAGCAAGATTCGCTTTTGTTCGAGCTGAGCCAAGCTCAATGCCGCGTTGATGGCTACCACCGTCTTACCTTCGCCCTGCTCCGAACTCGTGACCAAGATTGTCTGAATCCCTGTCTCATTTGCTTTCAGTAAACGCGACCGCAAGATCCCGAACGCCTCTTGTGCGATGAGGTCGTGCCGATTAATGACCAGAGGTACATTCGGATTGGGTCGGATTTGAACCGTGCCGTTTTTGCTCAGTTGTGCGCTTGTTCCATCCGTGTTTGTATTTTGTTCCAACTGGTTTATCGGAGTTGGGTGTATTTTGCTCGCCAAATTCACCGGACTTGGCAGATCGACGCGGTCAGCTATTTTTTCTTCCGCGAGCGCAATGACTTTTGAATCCCACGAAGTTTCCGCAGGGGAAGGAAGATCTGCGGGTGTGGTACTCGCTCCACTCACCACCGCTGTAGTTTCCATTTCGGACGCTCTTGCACGCGGCTCGGCGGCCTTGGCCTTGGTCTTTGATTCTTCAACTGCAGGTACCGGGACGGCCCCCTTCTCCGAAACAGGCCCCCGCTGGCCATTACCCGATGGCGGGAGAATCGTTTCTCGTGAGTCCGTCGATGGGGCCGCTGTATCTGGAAACGCGTCGCGCTCGCCAGGAAGGGCCATCGGCACTATTTCTTTACCAGAACGCATCCAGAAATCCTCACTTCCTCAAATCGAACTCTTATTCCTGGGCTTCATTCCGCGATATTCTCAACGCAGGCTCAAAGCAAGCAGGAAAACGTAAGCTCCTGCTAGAATCGCGCTGCTCGTCGCCAGAATTAAATTGCGAATGATTTGGCGCTGGCGCTGCACGCGGGTCTGCACCCAGGGAATCTTCGCGATGATTGGACCCTCAATCCATTCCATCACTTCGCGCTCTGTCTTTACTGTTGGATCTATAAGTTCAGTCACAAGTGCAGCGCCAAATCCCAGTGCCAGGCCCACGAGGAGCGCCACGACATCGACCAGAGAACGATTGGGACGATCCGGTTTTGAGGGTACCTGAGCAGGATCCAGAATGACGAACCGCTCGCCTTTTTGACGACTCTCGAGGTCGGAAGCCATGTCCGCGCCAAATTTCTTTTCGAGCAGCATTCGATAGTGGTCTCGCGCGACTTCATAATCGCGTGTTACCGAAACCATCTGCTGTTCAACGACCGGTATCCCTGCAAGCTTCGATTGGTGGAAGGCGATCTCTTTTCTAATCTCTTCCTGCCGTTGCTGGTTTCTCAGAACCTGTTGTTCCAGCGCGGCGATTTGACTTTCTACAACCGGGTTCTGAACCTTGGGTGGCTTGGCGGGACGCGTAGCATCGGCAGATGCTTCCTTCAGCTTCTTGATTTGCCGCTCGAGGTCGTGCACTTCAGCGGTCTTCTTGGCAACATCAGGATACTCGTCGCCATATCTTTTGCGCATATCGTCTAGCTCGGATTGTGTGTCGGATAACTGTGATTGCAAGGCGACTAATTCCGGCGACACCGACCGGTCCAGATCCACAACGGGTGCCCCCTGCGAGAGCAACGACTGAAGATAGAGCTTTTGTTGCTGCGTCCGATTCAATTCGTCCAGCTCGCCGCGCAATTCAAGCTGAAGTGAGCTCAACGCCTGGACATGGACGGTCCCTGACTCCGGCAGCTCCCCAGCATAACGGCCCTTAAGTTGAGTAATCGCCTGTTCCTTGACGGCCAACTCCTTTTTGGCATCGGAGAGCTCTTTGTCGATGAAATCGGCTGTCCCCATAACCTGCTGTTCGCGAGATTTAATATTCTCCTCAATGAAGAGCGATGCGAGCCTGTTCGTCACCCGGGCCGCTTGCGCTGGATCGTGCGAGCTATAAGCCACGCTGAAGGCCGCCAGGTCCCGATCGTTTTTGGCGTTGGCAACGACGCTGATTTCAATATCCTTGCGCATCCGGTCCACGATTTCCTCGTGGGTGTTGGCCTTTTTCATCTCGCGATACAAATCGAGTTCATCAATCACTGCTTCAAGGCGCGTAGAGGAGAGAATCTGCTCGCGAAGTGTCGCCAGGCGGTCTACAACGTTTGTCGTGGTCGTTGCGGCCACGTAGTTGTCGGGAACTTTGCGCGGATCAACCAGGATGACCGTTGTCGCCCGGAACACGTTCGGCACAAAATTCACCGCAACTGCAGTGACTGAGGCGACCGTCAGCGCGGTAAGGATGATGACCCATTTCCGACGCGCAAAAAGACGTTTGTAGTCGGCCAGACCTAAATTCTCCAGTCCCGAGACGTTCAATCCAGGACCAGGGCCTCTTTTTACTGGTGCATTCATCGTTTACATTCCATCCAACAAATTGTTGCCACTTTATCCCTGTTAAAATATTTAACCGCGCTCTTCGTGCAATCAACCTTCGGCTTGCTTCGAAAGAGCAATTCTGCCCTGGCGCGATTTCAGTTGTTCATGGTGCCTAATATCTGTTTTGCTTCGGCGGCATTCGGGAAATTCGGTTCCAGCCGCAAAGCCTCTTCGAGCGCGCCTTTGGCCTCCGGCTTCCTGCCGGCTTGGTAGTAGGCCATTCCAAGATGGTACCGGTAGACGGCCTTTTTTGGATCCTTCGTCACGCTGCTTTGTAATAGTTTGATTGCGTTCTCATAACTTTGCTTCTTCACATAAATCCATGCCAGGGTATCGGAAATCGACGGGTCGTCGGGTCTGGCTTCTTCCGCCTCTTGTGCCAGGCGAAGTGCGACGTCGATATTTCCGCCGTTCTCGGCGTAAATCCAAGCCAAATTGTTCTTTGCGAGGATGTTCGCCGGGTCCAGCTCAAGTGCTTTTTTGTAGTGGGTAATGGCTTGGTTCGAATCCGCGCGCCGTTCGTACATTTGCGCGAGTAGGATTTGGACGGGAACCAGCCGCGGCTGCTCCTCCGCAAGCTTGCTGTAAACAACGGTGGCATCTTCCGATTTATTTTCAATGGCCAGAGTCTGGCCCAATGCCAATTCCGCATTGGTATTTTTGGGGTCGATCTGCAGCGCTTTACGAAGAGCCGCCTCGGATTGTGGATATCGGCCTGCCATCGCAAGGAATTGCCCCAGTACTTCATATCCGGTGGCCCATTCAGGATGAGCATCTGCCTTGGCTTGTACCAATGCGAGCCCGCCTTCGATGTTCTTTTGCGCGAACGCTGATGCTCCGAGCAAATAGAGCGCATCGCGCGAACCCGGCTCAAGAGCGTAAGCCTTCGCCGCGTATTGGCTCGCTTCCGCGGGACGGTGCTGCGAAAGTTTGATCCAGGCGAGTGATCGATATGTCAGCGACTGAGCGGCGGGTTGCGGAAATTCCCCAACCACGGGCAAGAGGTTTTTCTCCGCTTCGTCGAGCTGGCCTTCCCTGGCTAGCGCCATGGAGTGCAAAACATACGGCGTCACAAATGCCGGTTTGGCAGCCAGCACTTGATCGAGTTCCTTCACGGCTTCCGCCGCTTGTCCTCCCTGTAGTTCCAACGTGCTGAGCAGTATCCGTGGAGGAATCATATTCGGGGCAATTTGAGTGGCCGTACGCAGATTACTCTCCGCCAAGCTCGTATTCCCCTGGCGTGTATAGGCCACTGCAATCAAATAATGCGCCTGTGCTGAATTTGGCTGTGCACTGATGACTTTCTGGAAAGCCTGGATAGCTTCATCGAGCCGCCCCTGATCCATACGGAGCTGGCCTCGAGTAAGCAGAATATCCGAATCGCCGGGCTTGTCTTTGAGGATGCCGTCAATCATCTGCTCCGCTTCGTTCATGCGGCCCTGGGAAACATACAACGCCGCGATGGCGCGTCGGTTAAGAACATCATCCGGATGACTGGCGATAATCTTCTGGTATTCGACAACGCCCTTGTCCGGCTCTCTGTTGGAGACATAGAATCGCGCCAACATTCCTCGGTGCAAAGGATCGCTGTCTGGCTTCGTTGAAATCTCGCGGCAGAGTTTCTCTACTTCGGATTTTCGCCCTTGACTCAGTAGGAATGAAACCAACAAGTCTTCCGCCACTACACTGCTGGGATTGGCATTCACCGCTTGCCGGATCACTTCTTCGGCTTTCTCAGGAGACTTCTGCTTAACCAATAGCGAGGATAGGGCCGCCACCGGGACCATCCAAGTCGGATCGGCTGCTATGGCGCTGCGGAGACTCTCTTCACTTTCCTTCGCCTTACCGGCCTGATATTGAAGAACTGACATTCCATACCAGGCGTACCGGTTCTTGGGATCCAGCTTGATAACGCGCTCAAGGAACGAACGAGCTTGGTCCTTGTCCTTCATTCCAAATGCTATCCCCGCCTCAGTCATGAGCGCTCTGACGTCATTGGGATCCTGCGTGATGAGGCCATCCGCAATCTTCTTCGATTCATCGAACTTGAGGTCGGCCAACAGAAGTTCCGACACCACATGCCTGGCCTCCACGTTGTTCGGGTCGGTCTTTAAGATCGCAACGTACTCGCGGAAGCCGTTCGCGAACTCTTTATGATCTATGTATGTCTTGGCAAGCTCCTCATGAGCTGACACGAGTGACGGATTGCTCTGGATGGCCCGCCGGTATTCGATAATGGCTTCGGGCAACTTTCCCTGTTTTACCAATTCGCGCGCTCTGTCTTGGTGCTTTTGAGCTTGATTGAATACATTGCGAGAACAGCTCACGCTCACGGTGGCGATCGCAATGGTTAGGGAAATCAAACCGATCTGTCGGAGCAGAAAGCCCCATTGGCCCGAATCTGGCATTCCGGTCGAAAACTGACGCTCTGACGGCTTCTTTTTACGCTGAATCACATTCAGAGATGATTGCACGCTACGTTCCACACCTTCCTCCCCTTGTCCAGAGGATATTCCCGGCAACTAGCTGATAATGCGATGCTTACTCCTAATAAGGACGCTAGACCATCCATCTTCTCCATCGGGGTGAGCAATTCTTTTCTCTTTTGCGTAACCTCGCTTTCCTCCACCCCCATCAACCTGCGCGTACCCCACGACAACGTAACTTAATGCAAATAAATGTACTTACAGAACACTCAGGAATGGCTCCTGGCTCAATAACCAAGTGTGTGGCAAAAACTTGTTGCCAATCAATGGTACTTCCACAGAATACTCAACTGCGACCTCAGTTCTGTCTTCAATTGCACACTTGTCTCGGCGCGCAAAATCCTATTTTCCTCAGAATACTCCCGTTCTGCCGGCTTCCACTGCTCGCTGTCTAGGTTGCCAGGACCACTTAATACCCACGGTTCCTATATTTCGCACCACAGGTGCAAAGGTAAAGAGGCCAGTGTCCGTGAATCGCAGATAGTTTGCATATAGCGACCATTCGCGAGCCATCTGAAAGGACAGATTAGCCCACCCCGTGCGGCCGTTATATGGCCGCTGAGTGGTCCCGTTAAGGGTGAATTCTTGCCGCATGTATCCAATGCCGACTCCAGTACTCCACCGCCTCCCAAGTCCAAGCGAATACGATACGCCGTAACGATCCGTCAACGTTCCCGCCAGATATTGCGTCGCGGTATGATCGCGGTCGAAGGAAAGTGCAATACCCGACCGCCTGAACGACTTGGTGAGTGTAAACGAAGCTTCGTACGTGGTGTTGTGCGTGTGGTTGTTCCCCGCAGAGGCCGGAACATCTTGCGTCTGATAACTAGGTCCGCCGCTCGCGCTCACAAAGAGTCCGGGAAGCAGGCGCTTGCGAAAACCTATAGTTACTAGATAATAATTTATAACGCCTTGAATGCCGGAATACCTGCGGTCATAGTCTCCGTTGAGGCTAAAAGTGTCCGTCGGGTTCCAATTGTGCACCCATCCCATTCCCACTCCTCCCAAGTTGTCATCTCCAGTAGCGGTCAAGCTTGCGCTTACCGGCAGAGCATTCAACGGCGGAACGAAAGATGAGACGTGAAGATACTCATACCGGCCAGTAAATGTCAGGCGATTCCTCGCGTTGAGATCCACATTGGCCGTGGCCTGAACAAGATTCGTCAGATAACGCTGGTTCGCGGCGAGAAATGGATTTTGTTGAATTCCTCCGGTGGGAAACACGGGAACGATGCTTGCCTGCGGCACAAATCCGGAATTCGGTTGATAAGTGAACGAATCGCTCAGATCGAGCGACCAATGCCGGCTGAGCCGCAGAAACGTGTGCAATAGCGTCGATTGATTTCCGAGATTTGATGCGGTCCCTTCGTTCGAGAACACTACCTGGGGCAAGTACTGGAAATCAAGCCCGCTCGATCCGTGTTTCACTGAATAGATTATCGTCCCGCTGACGATCCCAGTTCTAAGAATTTGCGTGGTGTTCGTCGTTGTTAAATCGTCGTAGAGAAACGAAGCACTTGCAGAAAATAGCGAGAGCCCGCCCAAATGAATGCTAGACACCGCATGTTCAACGACTTGCCCTGTATCCATCCTGACAAATGGCGGCGCATCATGGGGCGGCTGAGTTTCTACTTGATCTTCTGTCCTGGCCAAATCCTGCTCGTTGGCCGGATTTTGCGGGTTCGCGACCTTGTCCTTCTCTTCCTGCGGATTGCTGGACTGTCCCATTGTCGGCTGTTCGGTGAGCTGCGGTTGTTGAGCAACTCCGATCATCGGGGTCAGCAGAAATAAACTCGATGTCCACAGAAGGGTCCGTGCTGTCATCTGACTTTTTACTCCTCTATGCGCCTCGCGGCGTAAGCTCCACATTTAGCCCGTCTCCTTTCCGTGATGCTAGGGAACGACAATTATGTCGCCCGGCTGGAGGATCAAGTTCTGTTCGTTATGCTCTCCCCGGATGACCGCGTCGTAGTTGAACGGATAGCGAACTTGCTTCCCTTTTACGGTCCTCATCACATATATCTTTTTCCGGCCTGCGTAGTCTTTCAGGCCGCCCGCTTCCGCGAGTATTTCAAGCACGGTTGTGTTGCTGTTAATTCGAAACGGGCCTTCATGCCCAACTTGTCCCATCACATAAACTTTCCGGCTATTGATCTCCCGCGCGGACACAGAAACTTGCGGCAAAGTGAGGAACGGCTTGAACTTCTCGACCAATACGTTCTGAAGCTCCAAAGGAGTCAGCCCCACAGCGACAACCTCGTCCACCAATGGCAGTGAAATCTTCCCATCAGGCCGCACGGTGACGGTTCCGGACAATTGCGGTTCTTTCCAGACCGTAATATTCAGGACATCTTGCTCGCCAATTCTGTAATCCTGCATCTCGGAGGCTGAGGTCTTCTTCGTATCGGCTGCGGGTAATTGCCCGGGAGGTGGCGCCGGTTTTGTTTCGGGGGCGCTTTCTTTGGCAGGACTCTCTTTGGGTGCCTGCGGTTCTTGGGCAACTGATCCTGGCACCCAGCAAAAAGTTGTTGCCAACCAACCCACTGCTAGAATCGTCCCTCGGTTCAATTTTCTAGATATCATGACGTTTTCCTCTTGCAATGAACTACTGCGGCAGGAAATCAGGCAGTACGGCTGACAACTGGCCTGCAAAGTCCTTTGCGGCTTGCAGCGCGTGGTCATCCTTGCCACTATGCATAACGCTGATTCGGATCATCGCACCGTCTGTCCGGTGTTTGGTAAGGGCGTCATACACCAGATAAAACTTCCCGATATACTCGCTCGAGAAGACCCGCTCGTTCGCTTGATACCAATAGAGAATGTCCTGTTCCTGGCCGTTCTTGGCAACGCGGTAATGATTTACCGCAAAGCTGTTGTCAGATTGTCCGGGCCGTTGAATCCTCAAGGTTTCCGAATAAACCGGCTCCCATCCTGCCCCGGGCAAACAGTTTTTCGGTGAATGGATCGCATCTCCGCTTCGCTGAGACTCGTAGTACACCACGAAAAGTCCTGCCTGCACTCCCTCTCCGCTATAAGCGCGCCAAAGATAGTCGTCGGCTTTAAGCACCTCCTGCTCCCGCGCGGTAAGCGGCGGCAACTCCAAGCCTATCCAATCTCCCACCTTCGTGGGGAAATGGCCAAGGTCCTTCCGAAGCGGCATGGCGTTGCTTCGGAAGAAGCCGCTCTGTGCAAAATTGGCTCCCACCAGCATCACCAAAATAATCCCCAGCCTGAATTGAGATTTCAAATTGAGGCCTCTCGCACCGCAGAATGCTTGCCCCATGCCAAAACAGACGAAATCCCGGCAAGAGCGAGCAGCGCTAGCAAGAACAGCACCATGCCGGATAGCGTGTGAAACATCCCTTCGGCCCATTTCTCTCCGAGATAATTCCCCAGCGCTCCGGCGCTCGCCACGCGAATGGCGTTCACTACGAGAGCGACCGGAACGGAGCTGAGCGCCAAAACGATGCGCGCCCAGATGGGCATGGACCGCAGATATCCCAATAACACGGCAAAGGCCATCAGCGTGATGAGTGACCTGATGCCGCTGCATGCCTCCGCTACGCCAATCGTATAGTTCGAGAAATACATCACGTTCCCTTCCCGCAAATTCGGAATCTGAAGCAGATCCAAAAGACCCGAAGCCATCCGCGAAGCTAAGAGCTGCAGGGGAAAAGTGATCGAATAAAAGACTATTGCCGGCAAAGGAATCATGAACACGAGCCAGCCGATGGGAAAGAGCAACTGCCGAAGCAATTGAGTCCCAAAAAGCGCCGCAATTACGCCCGCCAGCAGAACTAGTAAAGAGGTGTACGCTACAAAATTCTCCGCGCCCAATGTTCCCGCAACAAACTGCATTAGGGCCAAGCCAATCACCGCCAGACCCCAATTCCGAGGCTCCGCGCTTGCGACACCTAAGGCCTTGCGCTTCAGCCAAATGATCCAAATGCTTGCAACGGGAACGAGAAAGCCGTGCGAGTAATTTGGATCCTCCATCCAATCACCAAAAAGCTTGACAAATGCGTGCCGGTAGAGAAATCCGATCAGCACGACCAGCAACACAATCTGCCACGCATGGCTCTTCACCCAGGTGCGCACGGTTATCTCGTGCTCAACTACTGGGGCTGCCGCTTCCATGCTCATGTCTTGTGTGAGTGACACTCTCGGCCGCTTGTTGTAATGATTCTTTCTAGTACAGAGTTCCTATTTAATGAAAGCAATTGCTCCACCAAAGAGGGAAGCATTGAGATTGAACCAAAGACCCTTGTTTTGCCCCAATCGCATGAATAACAAGGACTTATATGCTTTCTTGGGTTGACATTCTGAGCCAGCCCCTGAGAAAGTCACTTCGCAAAGTCTAGCATGGAACTAACTTTCTCACCCCAGGAAATTCGTTTCTAGGCTAGAGGTCACACTTCATCGCTCGGGTCGACCTCCCGCCGGGATAAATACAATCGAGTCCGGCATCGGCACAATGACGCAAGTATAGTACAATCAGTTGATTAGAGACATGATCGTCCAACTCCAGTGTGCGCCCCCGCAGCGTTTCCGCTGCTACCCCGGAATGCGAATTGCTTCTGCCCAGTCCCGACTTCAGGTCTGCGCGCGAAAAGCGTTACACCATGCCCTCCTCGATGGATAGCCCAGTGCCTCGGACTCAGCTAGTCGACGCCCTCAGCGTCGATGTAGAAGACTATTTCCATGTCGAAGCTTTTGCCCACTGTGTCTCACCGCAAGATTGGCCGCGGTTCCCGTCGCGCTTTTCCGCGAACACCCGTCGCGTGCTCGAGTTATTTGCGCAGTTTGGTTGTCGCGCGACGTTCTTCGTGCTCGGATGGGTAGCGGAACGCGACCCTTCCCTGGTCCGCGACATCGTTAAGGCGGGTCATGAAGTAGGTTGCCACAGTTACGCCCACAGACGCGTTACATCCCTGACCCCTAACGAATTTCGCGAAGATTTGCGCCGCGCCCGTTGTGCGATTGAGGACGCCGGCGGCACGGAAGTGCTCGGCTATCGCGCACCCACGTTTTCTATCGGGCGCAAGTCTCTTTGGGCTTTGGACATTTTGGCTGAGGAAGGTTTCTTGTATGATTCAAGTATTTTCCCCATCCGCCACGATCTTTATGGCTATCCGGAAGCTCCCCGTTTTCCACACCGCAGGGTGCTGTCTTCCGGAAGAACTTTGATCGAAGTGCCGATGTCAACATTTCAACTCTTGGGCCGGAATTGGCCTGCTGGTGGGGGCGGTTATCTCCGCATCTTGCCGTTGAGTCACACCCGTTGGGCCATTCGGCGCATTCACCGCGTAGACCATCAGCCGGTCATTTTCTACTTCCACCCGTGGGAAGTGGATCCCGAGCAGCCGAGGATCCAGGGAGGCTGGAAGTCCAATTTTCGCCAGTACACCAAGCTATCTTCCATGGAAGGCAACCTGCGGAGTCTGCTCGCTGAAGGAAAGTTTGAACCGATGATCGACCTTATACGCAGGCAGACTTCTCTTCCCGAAGTGGCAGCCACATCGGCGTAGCTCTTGTAGGGACCACAGACGCAGTCATGCTCGTCGGTGTCGTTAGGGAAGGCTACGCAGCAGCAACAGGAAAATGCCATCCGCGGGCGGGTGGGGCACCATTATCGCGGTGAGACGATCTTGGGTGGCGCACCCTTTGGTACCTGGTTTTTCAAAGGGTGCGGGTTTAGAGTCAACTTCATGCAAGGTCAGGACGATGCCTACGACGGCGACGGCAAGCGCGTCAGCAAATCCAACGGCAAGCTCTATTGGTACGGCATGGGCAGCGATCCCCTCGACGAAACCGACGCCAGCGGCAATCTCACCGACGAATTTGTTTTCTTCAACGGCAAACGCATCGCCCGCCGCGATTCTTCCAACAACGTCGACTACTATTTCGCCGACCACCTCGGCACCGCCCGTGTCGTCGCCAGCGCCGCCGGCGCCATCCTCGACGACTCCGACTTCTATCCCTTCGGCGGCGAACGTGCCATCACCTTCTCCTCCGGCGGGTGGCGCAGCCTTAAAGCAGTAGAAACCTCTTGGGTGGCCTATGCTTTGCGTTGTTTGCAAAGCGTGGGCCGCTCTTCTCTTGGAAACGGCGGGTGACGCAGCCTTAAAGCAGTAGAAACCTCTTGGGTGGCCTACGCTTTGCGGTGTATGCAAAGCGTGGGCCGCTCTTCTCTTGGAAACGCAGCGAATCTTCGCCTGATGAAGACTAAATCCATGGATCGATTTTCAGAAGCCCTGCTCCTGGATAGTAGTAGCACCAA
>Ga0210407_10003576_pt1 | contig 12543 bp, 11 predicted proteins | sample IncBWC27MmetaG_FD_150860 | JGI IMG/M metagenome (GOLD analysis project Ga0210407, IMG submission 150860) | Forest soil microbial communities from Barre Woods Harvard Forest LTER site, Petersham, Massachusetts, United States - Inc-BW-C-27-M | ecosystem: Environmental > Terrestrial > Soil >... | reverse complement strand
AGTTCCGTGTCGCTGGTCGTATAGCCCAGCTCTTCCAATCGCGCGCGCAAAGCGTTGCGTCCGGAATGTTTGCCCAGCACCAGCCGTCGCGCTGGAACGCCCACTTTTTCCGGCAAAATAATTTCGTACGTCAGCGGGTTTTTCAGGATGCCATCCTGATGAATCCCCGCCTCGTGCGCGAAGGCGTTCGCGCCAACCACCGCCTTATTCGGCGGCACGTTGACGCTGGTGATCGCCGAGAGCATCCGGCTGGTGGCGTAAATCTTCTCCAGCGAAATATTGGTGTGCACCGCGAAGTGGCTCTTGCGCACCTGCAGCGCCACCGCAATTTCTTCGAGCGAAGCGTTTCCGGCGCGTTCGCCGATGCCATTTATGGTGCATTCCACTTGGCGCGCGCCCGCTCCAATGGCCGCGAGAGAGTTCGCGACGGCGAGGCCCAGATCGTCGTGGCAATGCGCGCTGAAAATAATTTTAGGATAGGCGGCCAGATGCTTGCGCGCGGCGCGGAACATGTCTCCATATTCATCCGGGGTGGTGTAGCCGACGGTGTCCGGAAGATTGATGACGTTGGCGCCCGCCGCGGCCGCCGCTTCGATTGCCTCGAACAGGAAATACAAATCGGTGCGGCTCGCGTCCTCCGCGGAAAACTCCACATCGTCGCAATGCTTGCAGCCATACGCCACAGCCTTCGAGATTTGCGCCAGCGCTTCGCTGCGTGAAATGCGCAGTTTGTGCTTCAGGTGCAGATCCGATGTGGCCAGAAAAATGTGCAAGCGCGGTTTTGCGGCGGGTTCGATGCCGCGCAGCGCCGCGTCCACATCTTCCTGCCGCGCGCGCGCTAGCGCCGCCACACTGCAATCTTTAATCTCCGCCGCCACGGCGCGCACCGCTGCCAGGTCGCCGGGTGACGAGATAGGGAAGCCCGCTTCGATCACGTCCACGCCCAGCTGCTCCAGCTGGCGCGCCAGTTGCAGCTTCTCCTCCGTGTTCATGGAGAAGCCGGGCGACTGCTCTCCGTCGCGCAGCGTGGTGTCAAAAATATGAACCTGTTCCATGCAGACTCCTTTGGACCCTACCAGTGTTTCGTGTGCGGCGGAAGGAGTCCAATTTATAATTCTTGCATGTGAGATAAATCTCTCTTATACAAGAGGATGGCCTTGGAGACCGGTGTCATGGACCTGGCGGCATTGCAGATGTTTCAGATGGTCGCAACCGAGCGCAGCTACTCGCGCGCGGCGGTAAAACTATTTCGCACTCAGCCGGCGATCAGCATCGCCATGCGCAAGCTGGAGGACTGGGTGGGCCAGCCGCTCTTCGTGCGCGGCTCGGGCGCCCGCACCCTCACGGACGCGGGCGCGCTGCTGCTGGAATACGCCGAGCGGATGTTGAACATGCGCGAGGAGATTCGCAAGGGTTTGCAGGAACTGCGCGGGCTGGAACGCGGCCAGCTGTCCCTGGGCGTGAACGAAAGTTCGATCCATGCCCTGCTGCCGGCCCTTGAACACTACAGGCGCTTGCATCCCGGAATTCACATTCGCGTGCACCGCGTGTTCTCGCGAGAAGTCCCGCGCGAATTGCTGAATCATCAGCTCGACATCGGCGTGATTTCGTATCTGCCGGAGGAACGCGAGCTTACCACCGCGGAATTCTATCGCGACGCGCTGGTGCTGGTGGTCTGGCCCGGCCATCGCTTGGCAAAACGCAAGGACGTGGACATCACCGAGCTGGGCGAGGAGACTTTTGTCGCGCACATTGTGGAATCGCCCTATCGCCACCGCGTGGTCCAAATGTTCGCCAAACACAAAGTGCCGCTGCGGATGGAAGTGGAGCTGCCGACTATCGAAAGTATCAAGCGGTTCGTAGAGATGAAAAAAGGCGTGGCCATTGTGCCGCGCATGTGCGTGGAAGGCGAACTCGCGCGCGGCGATTTGCGCGACTTGCGAATCAAGCAGATGCGCGTGGAGCGGAAGCTCTATTTAGTGTACCGGCAAGACCGCCCGCTGACCGCCGCAGCGCGCGCGCTGGTGGACATTATTCTTCCGCGGAAAAAGGCGCATGCGAAAGTGAAGGCCGGCCCGATCCAACATTAGCCCTTTGCGGCCAGCTCATCCAGCGCCGCGCCAATGCGCGCTAAGCCTTCGCGCACGTCCTCCGTGTTCCCGCCTACCCCAATCCGAAAGTGTTCCGGCATTTCGAAGAACCGGCCGGGCACCACGCTGGTCTCATACTTGTCGCGCAGCAGTTGGCAGAAAGCGTCAGCATGGCCGCTGGTGAGCTGCGGAAAAGCAATCGTTCCCGCTTCGGGCCAGATCGCCAGTAGGTCCCTCCGGCTCTTGAAAAATTCCTTCAGCAATGCCCGGTTCGTCGTGAGCAACTGCTTTCCACGCGCGGCAATCTCCGGCAGATGGTCGAAAGCGAGCACGCTGAGCAGTTCGATGGGATGCGGCGCCATCACGCCGAACAGGTCGTTCAGCCGCCACATGCGTTCTGCCAGTGGCTTCGCGGCAAAAATCCAGCCGCAACGCAATCCGCTTAAGCCGTAGGCTTTCGTCAAACTGCTGGTGGTTACGAAATTCGGACCGAGCAGGAAAGCCGTCTGCCACGGCGAATCAAAACACGCTTCCAGGTACACCTCGTCAACCAGCACGTGCGCGCCCATGCTACGCGCAATTTCGCCCACCATGCGCAACTTGGCGTCAGTCGTGCGCACGCCGCTGGGATTGTGCAGGTTGGTGATAACGATCAGGCGCGTGCGCGCCGAAATATTGCGTTCCACTTCGCGCGGGTCCAGCTGAAAGCCCGATTCGAATTTGCGCGCGAAACGCCGGATCTTCACGCCCAGATATTCCGCGGTGGAAACAATTGCCCCGTAAGAAGGCTCTTCGATTAAAACTTCATCGCCCGGCTCTACCAGCGCGGCCATGGCCAGATGATTGGCCATCGAGGTGCCCTGCGCCTGAACAATGCATTCCACCGGCACGCCGGATTTCGCCGAGAGCTTTTGCAGCAGCGGCGGGTATCCGTAGCCGTCGGAACCGGTGATCTCCAGGTCTGCGATGCTTGGGTGTAAATCCGCCAGAGGAAAATGCACCACGTCGCTGCTCGCCAGACTGTAACGGGCTTTGGAACGCAGCTTCGCCCATTCAATATAGCTAGATCGAATTTCTCGTCGTTGTGGACTCATTGGACGAACTCATTGGATTCTTATTTAGAACCGAGCGAGCGCCGTGCGCGGCCGCGGAACAGGAAATAGACGGGGACCCCAGCGAAGAGGATACACAGAGCGACGCCCGCATTGCGAGGATATTTGTAGGTGGTGTTGAGGACGACTAACCACGCGACGGCGACAAAAACGCCAGTGGTCCAAGGATGTCCGGGCACGCGGTATCCAGGATCCTGCGCCGCTGCTGCTCCTCCCAGCCTTGCGTCGCGCGCGCGAAAGACGAAGAGGCAGCTCGCGGACAAGCCGAAAAATAGCCAATCCATCACCACCACGTAGCTCAGGATCTGCTCGTACGTTCCCAGCAGCACGGTGGCGCTGATCAACGCGCCTAACAGCGCGATCGCGGCAACCGGCGCGCGACTGCGCGAGCCCAGCCGCGCGAAGATGCCCGGCAGTACGCCGTCCTCCGCCATTGCGAAGGCCACGCGCGGATAGCTCAGCATCGCCTGGCTCAAAAAGCCCAGCGTGGAAATCGCTATCGCTACCGCGATCAATGACCCTCCCAGCGAGCCGAGCGCTCGGCTCATCACCGCCGACGCCGGAGTTGCAGTAGCCGCGAGACCCGCGGGAGAAAGCGCCTGCACGTAAATGAAATTCGCGGAAACATAAAGAACGATCACGCCCATCACGCCGAGCAGCAGCGCTTTCGGCAAGCTTTTGCGCGGCTCACGAATTTCCCCTGCGACGTAATTGGAAGTCTGAAAGCCTCCGTAGGCGAAAAGCACCGGAATCATCGTAGCGCCGAAAACAGTCAGCAGATCGAACGACAGCGGACGATCGAGCAGCGGAAACCATGCAGTGTGCGCGGCGTTTGCCGGCGGCCACCCGATCGGCCAGAAGACCAGCCGCGCGCCGCAGACGACGATCATGGCAATCGCCACGATGCGCAACAGCATGAAAACGCTTTGCACGCCGCCTCCGGCGCGCACGCCCAGGCAATTCACCACCGTGAAGACCAGCACCACCACGACAGCGATCAATTTTTCGGGAATCGCACCGCGCGAAAATACCTGGAAATATTTCGCGAAAGTCACGGCCACTGCGGCGCTGCCCCCAGCGTGAATCACCAGCAGGCAGATCCAACCGTACAGGAAACCGAGCAGCGGATGATACGCCTCGCGGATGTAGGCATACTGGCCGCCAACTTTTGGCATGCGGTCCGCCAGCTCCGCGTAAATAAATGCTCCGGCCAGCGCAATCGCTCCGCCAGCAAGCCACGCGCCCAGAATCAACGCAGGTGTGTGCACCAAGCCGGCGACGACGTACGGATTAATGAAAATGCCGGAGCCTACGATGCCGCCCATCACCAGCATCGTGGCGTCAAATAACCCCAGGCGTGCGGCGAGGGTCGGGCGCGGCTCCGCCAGCGAAGTGAGCTTTTGTGCCTCGCGACATGGAGTGTTGTGTGGCAACGATTGACGCCCCCGCGACGTTCGCCAAGCTTTCGCGAACCAGGCGGCGCGAATCTATCATCCTTAGCTACGTGAACCAAGCGGGGTGCTACCCGTGGTGTACGAATCTGACCTGCGAATTTTCTTCGCTTATGGATGTGACCTGTGGGTAACGGTGCAATGCTGAAATTCCTTGCGGGCCAGTTTGGTTCGGCGCATATCTTTCTTGGGGTGCGTGTGGGTTTGGCGAGATTTTTCTCCTGGATAGGGAGGAGGCATGGCCGCCGATTTGTTCGAAAGGCGGGAAAGAAAATGACCGAGTTACTGCTCGATCAGCGCCGCGCACAGCGTTTGCCGATTTACCTGCCGGTGCAGGTGTACGGCAAGCTGGACGGTGTGCCGTTTTCCGAAAATACCGAAACCATCAATGTAAGCGCCTGCGGCGGGTTGGTACCGCTTTCCGCCGCCGTCGCGCGCGCGCAAAAATTGATTCTGACGAACCTGCAAACGGATCAGGACCTGACTTGCCGCGTGGCGCGCCTCATTCGCAGCGAAAGGGGCCAGGTGCTGGCAGGCTTGGAATTTCTGCAATCCGCCCCGGGGTTTTGGCGCTCGTCGCCGGCAGCAAACCCCTGAGCCCTGCCGGTCCCCGCGGAATACCTCCGAACCTCCCGCTAATTATCCATCGATTTATTCCGGCGATTTGTTCACTAACCGTGGAAGCTTTCGGATGTAGACTGGCGAGCGGGCGAATAATCCATATTTCGAAGACAGCTTCGATGGGAACGAGGTGTTTTGATGATGTACCGCTCCAGACGTGCGTTTGCGGCGACGAACGCTGACAGCCGCGAGTTGCTCGCCTCTGATATTGCTCACAATGTGCGTAATCGCCCCGTCGCGCCCATTGCTCGCCTGCTAATTTTTGCCGCGTTATTTTTGGCAATTCTTGCGCCACCGGCGACCGCACAAACTTCGCCAAAAACTCAAACACCCGCGCCGTCGTCTTCCGGCCCTGCACAGGACTACCTGGTCTATGTGGTCTGCGAGGCGGCGGACAAACTCGTGCTCCTGCGCTTCGGGCCGCACGGCTTGCGCGAAGAACATGAAACGCACATCGGCCTGTTGCCCGTCGAGATCAATGGTCCACACGGCATCGCCGTATCCCCGGACAAACAATTTGTGTACGTGTCTGTTGGCCACGGCCGCCCCGACGGCTCCGCGTGGAAACTAAAGGCCGGTACGGAAGAAGTAGTGAAGTACACGCCGCTGGGTTTATTCCCAGCAACTGCGGACATTTCCAAGGATGGCGAATTTCTCTACGTCGCCAATGCGAATTTTCACGGCGACATGGTGCCGTCTTCGATTTCCGTCGTGGCCACCGGCGCGATGTTGGAGGTGAAGCGCATCACCACCTGCACCATGCCGCATGGCTCGCGCCTCAGCCCCGACGGCACCAAACATTATTCCGCCTGCATGATGGACGATATGCTCGCGGAAATTGACACGCAGAAATTCGCTATCTCGCGTTACTTCATGCTCTCCGTGGGAAAAGAAATGGGCATGGCAGGCGCCCCGCAGTCGCAGATGAAGATGGCCGACCTCACCTGCGTGCCCACCTGGGCGCAGCCTTCCAGCGACGGTTCGGAAATTTACGTGGCATGCAACAAATCGAACGACATCGTCGTCGTGGACGCCGCCTCCTGGAAAATGGTCAAGCGCTTCCCCGCCGCCAATGGCGTTTACAACCTGGCGATGACCAAAGATGGCCGCCTCGTCGCCACCAACAAGCGCGACCAGTCCGTTTCCATCTTCGATCCCAAGTCCGGCAAAGAGCTGGCGCACCTGCCGACCAAGCGCAAGGTAGTCCACGGCGCGGTCGTCACGCCAGATAATCGCTACGCGTTCATTTCGGTGGAAGGGATAGGCTCCGATCCCGGCACGGTGGAGGTGATTGACCTCGACACCCTCAAGACCGTCGCAACTCTCGATGTCCCCACCCAAGCCGCCGGGATAGACTTCTGGAAGCTGGAGCCAAGCAAGCAGTAGAGACTACGCTTTAATTCCGCTCGCTTGCGCCGTTCTCGAATTCCGAATAGTGGGTATAGGGAGTCTGAATGGCTATCGTGAATAGGACCGTTGCGATTGTGCTTGCGGGCTGTTGCTGCGTGGCCGTGGCCGCACAATCGCTGTCACCCACAGACCGCGCCGCGCAATTCCTGGAATCGGCGCGCAACACTCCGGCGGCGCTGATGGATTTTCTGGCGCGCATGCCCAAGGGCGGCGATTTGCACCATCACCTCACCGGCGCGGTCTATGCCGAGAGCTACATTGACTACGCCGTGGAAGACGGGCTGTGCCTCGATAGCATCGCCGCAACTCTCTCGCCGCCGCCCTGCGATCCCGCGCAAGGCAAAGTGCCCGCCGCGCATGCGCTCACGGATTTTCCCCTGCGCAACCACGTGATTGACACCTGGTCGATCCGCAATTTTGTGCCGGCCCCGGACGACCGCGACGTGCGCCATCATTTTTTCGCCACATTCGGAAAATTCGACCCGGTCACCAACAAGCACTGGGGCGAAATGCTAGCTGAGGTCGTGCACCGCGCGGGCGCGCAACATGAAATTTACCTGGAAACGATGCTGACGCCGGATCAGGGAGAAGCGACGAAACTAGGCCGCATGCTCGGTTGGGACGATGATTTCGCCGCGATGCGCTCGCGCTTGCTCGCCGGCGGCATGGCGCAGGTGGTCGCCGGCGCCCGCAAGAATCTCGACGCAGGCGAGAACACCATGAGGGAAATTTTGGGATGCGCGACGGCGAAACCCGACATCGGCTGCAGCGTGACGATGCGTTTTCAGAATCAGGTGCTCCGCGCATTCCCCAAGGAAGAAGTTTTCGCCCAGATGCTCGCCGGATTTGAGCTAGCCAGCACGGATCCGCGCGTAGTGGCCGTCAACCTTGTGCAATCCCAGGACGAGTACCGCGCTCTCCATGATTTCCATCTGCACATGCGCATGCTCGATTATCTGCACGGGATTTATCCCGGCGTGCATATATCGCTGCACGCGGGCGAGCTGACTCCCGGCGAGGTAAAGCCAGAAGAGCTGCTCGCTTCGCACATTCGCGAATCCATTGAAGTGGGCCACGCAGAGCGTATCGGCCACGGGCTGGACGTCTTGTACGAAGCCGACGTGCCGGGGCTGCTGGCGGAAATGGCGCAGCGCCACATCCTGGTGGAAGACTGCGTGTACAGCCACGAAGTGGTACGTGGTCTGACCGGTTCGGAAAATGTGCTGCCGGTTTACCTGCGCGCGGGCGTGCCAGTGGCGCTCGCGACGGACGACGAAGGCATCGTGCGCTCCGAGCTGACCTGGTATTTCAAGCGCGCGGTCGAGGGATATCACGCCGATTACCCCACGTTGAAACGCATGGTGCGCGATAGCCTGGACCATGCGTTCGCCCCAGGTGCAAGTCTTTGGGTCGCGCCTGAGAATTTCACGATCGTCCCGGGTTGTTCCAACGAGCGTCTCGAAACAGAGCCGCAAACCGCGGCCTGCCGCGATTTTTTGGCGGGCAACGAACGAGCGCGACTCGAATGGAAAGAGGAAACCGAATTCAGCCGGTTCGAAGCACAGTTCTAGTTCGCGAAGCGTTTGCCGCGGCAAAGTATTTTGGTTAGGTCGTTGGCCTCCAGGCCTGTGGAATTTCTATCGGATTGTGAGCTGAAAACCGGCGATCGCAGCTTTTGAGTGAGCCGCTAACCGTCTTATATATAAAGAGTTACGGTCATGTTGTCACAAATCTTCCCACACTTCGTATAATCCACAGGTCCTGCGTAGAATTCACAGGATCGAACTACTTTCGCGCACCCCGGCACTGTATAATGTCGCTTCCTACCCGGTCCAAGAATAACTTTTAATTGAGGTGTCCAGTGAGCCAGGCAATCGTAACGCAGCAATACTCTGGAGTTTATTGTCGCGCCTGTGGTGAACCAATTTCACTGCCCAGCCGAGCGGAAAAAGCGTTAGCAGCGCATCAGGCCGATGCCTCTGAACCGGCACCGGAGATCCAGCCGGTCGTGTTCAATTTGCGGTGCAAGGCCTGCGAGAAGGAAAATTTCTACGGCGCGAAAGACGTCGCCAATATCCACGGCGCTCCCCGAGCAGCCAGGCCACGGCCGCGGGCGGCAGGTTCGCTCCTGCGTCCGGATATCAAGCTCGCGCGCACCGCAAGCGCCTAGTATTCTTGGCGCGAGCGCGTTAGAAGCGGTAGTTGAATTCCGTAAAGCCCAGAGCCCCGTTGGAGTTCGCGGGATAAATCGCCTTGATCACCTGCCCGCCTTGCGCCCAGCCGAAATACAGTCCCACGGTAATTCCATGCCGCCAGCTGTAGTCTCCGCTGATGTCGTACAAGTTGGCGAGCTTTGAAGCTCCATTGGCCGGCCGGCCGCTGTATCCGAAAGTCCATGGCTGAAACGCGCCGCCTCCCGTGTACCAAAGGTCCGAAGAACTCGCGAGCCACAGCCCGTGCAGATCGCTGCGCACCGTGAAATTCTTCGTCGGGCGCAACATCACTTCGCCGAAAAGGTCGCGGTTGTTCATGGAATTGAAAAACGGAAACCGCGCATAAACGCGCGGCGTGGGCAGCACAGCGAAGAAAGTTCCGTGCGTTCCATCGGCCGCGTTCCCATCGCCGCTCGAGTAGTAGTAGCCCGCGCGAAACCAGGGACGCAAGCGCTCGACGGCTGTGGGTTGAAAGCCGGCTTCAATCGCGCCCGCTCCCGAACGCTGTGTGAGCGCCCCCCATCGTCCACTTTGCAAAACCCCCCAGCCCAGCAGATCAAAAGTACCCGCGTCTGTCGGGGTCGCCATGATGAAATGCCCGCCGTATGTCCCGATGGCGATGCTGCCGTGATCCGCCGCGCGCGCCGCTGCGGGCCGATTGTCGGTCTTCAGCACGTTGCGATCGTCATAGTAAAACAATCCGAAGGCCCGCCACTCCGCATGGCTCGATCCGAACTCCGCCTGCTTGGTCAGCGCCACGTAAGTGATCGGCGCATCCACCCAGCCCCAGCCGTCCACCTGAAAAACGCCGCGCGTGGGAATCGCGCTGACCGCCGTGAAATTCCACGAACCGTTGGAGTAAGCGTAGTGCAAGCCGTCAAAGCTGCGCATCACATCGGAATAACCAAACGTGCCCAGCAGGCGCTGTCCGATGCGGTCGTTCTTGAGTGCGGCAAGCGTCGGGTCCTTGGGTTTAACCTCGCTACCGTCCGTGAATTCGAATCGGCCCGCCTGCAAACTGGAATGATCCCATTTGAAGCGCACATAGGCTTGCTTGGGAAATATGAACGCCGTGTACTGGTCGCCGTGATTCGCGGCGAAGTAGTTCCCTCCCAGCCCGAGTTGCCCCTGCGGCGCCGCCACCACCGCTCCGTTCGGAATGCCCAACAGCACCGGCACGGCCATCTCGATGTTCCAGTCGTAATTCTGTTTTTTCTGCGAAAGAGAGAAGCGCATCAGCGTGCCGGAATACCCGTAGAGGTTCTGGCCCGCGGCCGGCGTAAACCAATCCCAAGCCTCATAGCGCTCGCGAACGCTTCCCGAGAACGTCACCCCGTCGATTTCCAGCGGCGCGGGTTGGTCGGACTGCGCCAGCACGGGTGACGCCAGAAAAAACAACACGATGCAAGCCCAGAACGTCTTCAACGGAGCCTCCGAAAAATTGAATTAGGTGGCGAAAGAACGAAACTGCCAGCGGGTGCTAAACCTGAGCTGCCGCCCAACCGCTGGATACACAACTACGCCGCCGTCGCGAAATCTCCACGGCACAACGAACGAAAAACTTGTGAATAAGCGCGCGACGATTCAAAAGTGGCGAGATTGTAGTACGCAGGAAAAAACGGGCAATACTCTAAACATACTAGCGTGTGGGGGCACGCCACTGCGTGGCCAGAAACCTAACAAGAGGAGCTTGCTGGCCGTAGTGGGGTGCGACTGCTGCTCAACATCCTTCGCGGTCCATGAGATCCGAAGAGATTGGGGCCCGGTAACGGACTTCTCACCGGGTCCCAATCCAGCGGGGATGCGAATTCGACCGTGAATCTCCCGCGACTACTTATTGCCCGCGGATTCCTTTGATTCGTTATGCGGTGAATTTTTCTGCAATACGGCAACCAGGTGGCGGCCGGACGGAGGAACTCCGACGTGTCCTTCAAGCACGATTTCTCGGGCGGTGAGCCTGCGGCCATAGACCTCCGCGGTGGCGTCATCATCCGGACGAAGCGTGGAACCTTCCAACGAAACGCCTATGAAAACACCACGCGTGCGCGAGTAGCTGAGAATCTCGGAACGCATGAAGGCATCGGTGTCCGCGGAAGCATCGCGGCCTACCGGGCCCGCGGCGATCGAGGCATCTCCGCCCAGCTTCACCTTGCTGCTCAGAATCGACTGTGCGCCACGATCATTCATGATTAGCAGAACGAGATCGGTCGCTTGGCCGCCGATCTGGAAGCCAACGCTGCCGCCTTCGAGCGCATACATCGCTGGCGCGCCCCACGGTCCATGAAAGTTCTTCCCGGTGCGGCATACCATTGCTCCGCGGCCGTAGCTCGCGCCCACCACAAACGCCGCCTTGAGCACGGACGGAAATACGATAATGCATTCTGCTCTTTCCATCACTTCTCGAGGGAGATCGTCCGGCACGTTCATGATTTCCTGCATCACCACGCCGGAATTTTCCAGGCGCTTTTGTTCCCGGTTCCCGGCAAAAAGCGCCGTGCTTGCAAGCAGTCCCAAACATACGACTAGAATTGATTTGCGTATCATTGCTGACCTCCATGATCAGAGTTGCGGCCCCGGAAGTTGTGCTCTCCGGGACCTTTGTGAAGGCGCTTGACACCACGCCGTGAGTCGGGGGAGCCCGTCGAATGAAATCCATCCTTCAGCTATCCCCAACCGGGAAATTCCGTTACGAGTTTTTCTTGGCGCCGGTGAAAAGCAGAAATGCTCCGCCCAGAATCGCGAGGCCTCCGACGATCGGAGGCAATGGTATGTGCTTCTGGGTGTCTGCGGTGGCATGGATCGGGCCCACATCGAGAACCGTTTCGCGATGTGTGTAATTGATGCCTTGATAGGCAAGCGCCAGCGCTCCCAGAACCACCAGCAGAATGCCAGCTAGAGAGATTGGTTTCATAATGTCGGCTCCGCGATCAGGAAACTACGCTTCTGCCCTGCAGGACCCGAATCAGCAGGACCACGATGGCCAGGACCAACAAGATATGGATAAACCCGCCCAACGTGTAAGAGGTGACGATTCCCAACAGCCACAAAATCACCAAGATCACGAATATTGTCCAAAGCATGTTGGCCCCTTAACCCTCTTACTTTGTGCAGGTTCAAGGCAAAATCGGCTGGAGTGCAGTGCGCGAACCGGCCTGCGGAACAACCGTGAGTCTCAGGCGATGCTAAATTCTAGTCTGAATCGTCACGAGTATCTGTTCACTTGTGCACACAATGAGATGTTGATCGCGCGATCACTTTGCGGCGCTCACCGCGAGAACGGGAGCGGGATTGACCACTTTCAACTGATCGAGATCGGCCAAGACGCTTTGCCAGCGACCAACGTCCTTTTTAGTCTCGATCGGAGCGGAAAGATCGCCATAGAAGTTCAGAATATTGTCGCGCAGGTCGGCCGAGGTTCCATCGAACTTCTTGGCCGTCAGTTGCGCCAACAACTTTGCATAGGTTTCGTCCGTGAGCGTGTACTCGGCTGCCTGGGTCTCCTTGCCGCTATCGAGGTCCATATTCGTCAACTGCAGCGTGCCTGCGCGCACTTCTTTCAGGTGGGCGCGGTATTGGTCAACGGTCGTATTGATGCTCGTGAAATACTTGTTCTCGGTGTCCGGGGTCGGATTGTTGAACGCCATCA
>Ga0210407_10003575_pt1 | contig 12545 bp, 10 predicted proteins | sample IncBWC27MmetaG_FD_150860 | JGI IMG/M metagenome (GOLD analysis project Ga0210407, IMG submission 150860) | Forest soil microbial communities from Barre Woods Harvard Forest LTER site, Petersham, Massachusetts, United States - Inc-BW-C-27-M | ecosystem: Environmental > Terrestrial > Soil >... | reverse complement strand
AAAGCCGTGCTCACCGCGGCTTGTTCCCAAAATCAAACCGAGTTCGTTCGCTTTCTCACGGCACGCAATCGAGAGGCGTTTTCCCGGATGACGCCGCCCGCCCGCGTGGCGCTGATGAAGCGCTTCGTGCTGCTGAACGAACCGGGCAAATCCTCGGCGTCGGCGAACCCTGCTGGCCGCCCCATTGTTCGCTGCCAAACTCCCGACGTCACCACGGAAATGCAGATCGGCGGCGCCGAACTTCGTGACAATATCGCGTTTCTTCCCATGGAGCTGCGTGACGCCACCGATGCTGCCGGCGGGAACGTCCACCAGATCACCATGGGTCTGGTGCGCGAAGACGGCCAATGGAAATTACTCTCGCTGGGCTTGCTGCTCCTGGATCTTCCCGCGCTGGAAGTGGAATGGGATACCGCCGAGATGGAATCGACGGAAAAAAGCGCTATCGAATCTCTGAAAAAAGTTTCCGCTGCTATTGAAGCCTACCGCAACAAATATCCGCACTTGCCCGAATCTCTGGCGAATCTCGGGCCGCCCCTTCACGGCGCGCCAAACGCGGAAGCCGCCGGCCTCGTCGATTCCGACCTCGCCAACGGAATGAAAAACGGCTACGCCATTCGCTACGTCATTGTCGGCGCGAGCACGCTCGGCGCACCGGCAAAATACGAGTTGGCAGCGACCCCCCTGCAATACGGACGCACCGGGCGCCGTTCGTTTTTCCGCGATTCGAACGGCGCACTGCACGCCGCCGATCGGCGCGGCGCGGTCGGCAGCGAAGCAGACCCCAAATTGGAGTAGAACCTCCCGCGAAGCATCCAGTTTAGCGAATGAGAGAACGGTCCCCGGAATTGGTGCGTTTGGCTCCTGGCAAAGCCTGTAAATCTTCGCTGAACGCTTCCCGTCGCTTGGCCTTCGTTTGTGCTTCGCCAGACTTGGCGCTACTATCGTGCGATTCACTATGCCTTGCAGAGCGCCAGCGCGATTCCTTCTTCCCCTGTTCGCACTTTCTTTGCTCACCCCCGTTCGGGCGGCGGCTCAGTCACAAAACAATTTCGGCTACGGGCCGCTGCCGGTCTTCGAGCTGCACAGCGGCTTCTGGATCAATCTCCATCACACGCTCTATCACGAAGCCCGGTCCCGAACTAACGCCGCTCCGCCGGACAAGAGCACCAAGAGCTCCGGACCAACCCTGAATACCGCCCCGGATGCGAAATCCGCTCTTACGCCTGCGGAGCAACACATCTGGGACGACGCGGTCGACTACTATGCGGCGAACTACGCCGCGAAGGACTTGCTCTTTTCCAGTGAACTCGCCCAATTAAAAGATCAACTCGGCGATTTCGAGGATTGCGATGAACTCTCCGGCAGGAAGCGCAAATTCTGCGACGCCGGCTTGCCCGCAAAGCTGACGCAAGTCCTGGAAGCGGCGGCGCCCGTCTACCGCGCGCATCTTTGGCCGCAGCACGACCGCGCCAACCGCCGCTGGATCATGCGCGTCGCCCCGCTCGTGCGCGAACAAGGTGTGGGCCTCTCGGAACGGCTTGCGGATATTTACCAGACGCGCTGGCCACGCGAGAAAATCCGCGTCGACCTCACGGGCTACGCCAACTGGGCCGGCGCGTATACCACCGTCGATCCCTTGCGAATCACGATCTCCAGTCTGGACCCACGCAATCAAGGGGCAACGGCCCTCGAAGTTCTTTTCCATGAAGGTTCGCACGGTATCGCTGAGCCGGTGCAAGCCGCCATCATCCGCGAGTGCCACCAACGCGACAAAGCCATTCCTCGCGACCTCTGGCACGCCCTGGTTTTCTATACCACCGGCGAAGTCATCCGTCCGGTACTCGGCTCTTCTGGCGCAGCTGCCGGGGACGAAGACGACGGCGCGCCGGGCGGCGGCTACACTCCCTACGCTTTGCGCGAGGGCCTCTATCAGCGCGGCTGGAACGAGTACTTCAAGTTGCTACAGCGGTTTTGGCAGCCTTATCTTGATGGCCACGCTTCCTTCGACGACGCCATCGCCCGCATGGTTTCCTCGCTTTAGCGTTGGCGATCCTTATTTCGCTTCTGCCGCCTATGGCCCCACACGCTCAGCTCCCGTTTCCTGCAATTGTTCGGCACTCGCCAATATGCTAGTCTCTCCCTGGCAAGGAACCGCCCGGCCTGGCGCCACGCAAGCCCCTGCGACGCGCATGTTTTTCTTCCGTTCGTCTCCGATAGGCCCCCTCCGTCGCGGGAACGTCTCTCGGTGAGGAACCAAAGCCAGGGCGAGGAGACCGCTTCGCGGTTGCGCATGAAATGACCCGGCTTCGCCGGACTCGCGTTGAAAAAGGAAACGGACAAGCCCATGCCTGGCCAACAAACAGCCTCGAAGACCGAGAAAGAACCGGTTGAGATCAAGCTGGCGCATTCCCCGGATTCCGATGATGCCTTCATGTTTTATGCTCTTGCCACTCACAAGCTCGCCACTCCCGGTTACAAGTACACCCACATCCTCTCGGATATCCAGTCGTTGAACGAAGCCGCGCTCACGGAAACCTACGACGTCACCGCCATCAGTTTTGCCGCCTATCCCGCCCTCCGCGACAAATACATCCTGCTCGATTGCGGCGCCAGTTTTGGCGAGGGCTATGGCCCGATCGTCGTCTCCACCAAATCTCTTAAGCCAACTGAGATTGCCGGCAAACGCATCGCCGTGCCTGGGCTGAAGACCTCAGCCTATCTCACGCTTAAACTCTACGAGCCGAATTTTGAACCCGTGGTGATGCCCTTCGACAAAATTATCGACGCCGTTCAAAAGGAGCTTGTCGAGGCTGGCCTGCTCATTCACGAGGGACAGCTCTTTTTCCCTCAGATGGGATTGCACCGCGTACTCGACCTGGGCCTTTGGTGGCAGGAACAGACCGGCTTACCCCTCCCCCTCGGTGGGAATGCCGTGCGCCGCGCGCTCGGGCCGGAACTTGGGCGCCAAATCTCCAAGACTATCCGCGACAGCGTTTCCTATGGCCTCGAGCACCGCGAAGAAGCCCTGAACTACGCCATGCAATTCGCCCGTGAAATGGACACCGAGCTCGCCGATAAGTTTGTCGGCATGTACGTGAACAAGTGGACGCTCGGCTATGGCGAAAAGGGCAGGCAGGCCGTGAAAGTACTGATCGAACGCGGCACCGAGGTTGGCTTGCTGCCAGCCCCGCCAACCGTCGAATTCCTCAGCGAAGGATAGTCGCGACTGCTCTGTTTTCGCGCGTCCTGTTTTCCCTTGGAATTCTTCTCAGGGTTCTAATGGCTGAGGGCCAGTGCTCAATTCGTTTGGAACCGTTTCTTTTTGCGCCTTGCCTCGTCGTACCGAACCCTCAAGTAGTCCAGATTCCCCCAAAAGTCGGGTAGTCCTTGCCCTTTACTGGTCCAGTTTTTCGTCCGGAGTTCCGTGCGAAACTGCTCTGTCGCATTCCAAAAATCATCCGGAAACGGAATGGTTTCAAAGACGAGGTCGAAGTCCAGGTATTCAAGTTTGACCAGCGTTGCGAGGACTTCGTAATGATGCCCAACGTCCCTCAGATCGGCAAGCTCATCCGAATCATGCCGGTGTACCTGCGACTGATTCCTTCAAATGCCATGCTAGACTTTCTCGCTCGTCCACCTCAGAGGAATTTGCGATAATGGACGGTGGGCGTCGCGTTTGCGTCTTGGATGATTGTAGGCGCTTGAGCCGATTGAGGGGGCGGCTGGAAAATCCGGCACGATCATGCAAAGACTCCTTTCGACTTACCTGTTCGTATCGCGAAAGTTGACGCCCGAGCACCTGGAACAAATTGCTGGGGCAGGCTTCCAGGGCGTCGAGATTTTCTGCACGCGCAGCCACTTCGAATACTCGATTAAGCAAGAAGTCCGCGCGATGGCGGACGCGCTCGAAGCGCACCATCTGCAGCTCGTCTCGATGCATGCTCCCACCAGCCGCGACCTTAGCGCCATGCGCGAAAGCGGCACCCCACTTTCCATTTGCGAAGTCGAGCGCGTGCGCCGGGTCGAGGCCATGGACGAGCTGAGGCGCGTCATCGACGTCGCTGATGACTTGCCCTACTCGCGGCTCATCCTGCACATGGGCGGCACGCGCGAAACCGCCGATCCGCGCAAGCGGGATGCGGCGTTCAGCACGCTTGAGCACCTGATTCTGCACGCGCATCATGCCGGCGTCGCTATCTGCGTCGAGAACACCACCAGTGAAATGGGCGATCCCGCTTATCTTCGCGCCTTCGTGGATGAAACGCGCTTGACTGGCCTGCGCTTCAATTTCGATATCGGCCACGCCCACCTTTCCGATTTTCCGGAAGAAGAGCGCCTCGAAAAAAGCTTCTCGCCCCTGCGGGAACTCGTTTCCTCTGTCCACCTACACGACAATCACGGCGAGAAGGATGAGCATCTCCCTCCCTACGACGGCACCATCGATTGGCCTTCCGCCATCAGAGTGCTTCAGTCAGCGCCGCAAACCAGTTTGCCGCTGGTGCTCGAATTGAAGGAAAAGACTGGAGCGGAAGCACCCACGGTCGCCGAGCAACTTACCGCAGGCCGTACCGCCATGGATCGTTTTGAAGAGACATGGGAGAAGACTTAGAAACCGCTCTGGTTGGCACGGTATTGCCGAGTAGGGGCGCAGCATGCTGCGCCCTACAACCAAGCAGGCGGCTGGCTTAGACCCTGTAAGATGGCGGCTTGATGCCCTTGTCGCGGAGATAAATCTCGGCCTGGCCGCGATGGTGTGCGACATGGACATACATCGCGAGCAGAACTTCGCGCCCGGGGAGCTGTCCATCGGGAGAGCTATGCGTTTTGGTCATCTGCTCTTCCGTCGCGCCGGAGATCACCCCGTTGCAATACTCGAACGAATCGCCCAGGAACTTCACGATAGCGCCCTTGTCGGTGTCGGTGAGTGACGGGAAGGAGGGCGGGTTGGAATCCTTGAGGCCGGCACAGAATTGATAGTTGGTGCTCGCAATGTGGAGCATCAATTGGCCAAAGCTCATGGAATCGGGATGCGGGCGGAAAGAATACTGCTCGGCAGGCATGGCTTCCGCCACGGCGACCGACAATTTACTGAGAGCCGCAAAATGCTTCGAATATTCGCCGGCCGCACCCGGCGAGGCCGCGGCAGCATCCGCGGCAAAGAGCAAAACAGGAATTAGCGCAACCAGAATAAGTCGAATTTTCATACCGCCTCCCAATCATATTTTTTGCTGCAAGACACGCGACCGCAGAGTTTTTCTAATTTTTGTGTGCCGCCTTCTCGCTGGAAGGCGGGACAATGCCTTGCAAGCGCATGTAAACGACGGCGTTCCCGTAATGCTCCCAGGCGTGGCCCGCATGGAGGGTGAAAACCGTGAGTTTGGGAACGGCCCGGCCGTGAAACATGACCTTGTCCCTAGCAGACGCGTCCATGAGCCCTTCGTAAGCACTGTCGCAATAGGCAAAGGCCGCTTTCAGAGCCACCACCATTTCCGCTTTCGGCGGCGGAGCTTGCTCAAAACTCGTGGATTTGTTCTCGCCCCTTATGGCCGAACAATACCGGTATTGATCGTCCGCAATGTGGCCGATGAGCTGGCCAAAGCTGCGCACTTCCGGCGTGGGTTTGAAGGCGTAACCCGCTTCGGGAACTTTTTCGGCGGCGCGGATGACGAAACCTTTGACGATGGCGTAATCGGATTTAGCCTCAGTGCTTAGCGGATTGTCTTGACCGCGCAGAGGCATGCCGGAGACACATGCAGCCGCGAGAACCAGGAAAAGATAACGAACCATCGATTTGTGCCCTCGTCTTGGAACAGGCATCCTTACTGTGGCCCGGATCGGCGGTTCACGTCGATAGGCAGAATTGCCAATATGCGCTAGAATCCTGCCATGCCCACCCGGGACCCACGGCGCGTAGCGGTGCTCGCTTACGACGGCCTCTGTACCTTCGAGTTTGGAATCGTGGTCGAGCTTTTTGGCTTGCGCCGGAAGAATCTCGGCGTCCGATGGTACGACTTCGAAGTTTGCTCCCTGGAACGCGGCCCGATCCGCGCCAGCGGCGGCATTCGCGTCGAGGCACGGCGAGGTTTGCGCTCCTTGCAGCACGCCGGGACCATCGTCATCCCGGGGTGGCGGGACGCCGATGAACCCCCACCGCAAGCCCTGGTGCGCGCGCTCCGCTTGGCGCATGCCGAGGGTGCGCGGCTGGTCTCCATTTGCTCCGGTGTCTTCGTGCTCGCCGCCACCGGTCTACTCGACGGCAAGCGAGCTACGACGCACTGGCGTTACGCGGACCGCCTAATTTCGCGTTTTCCCAAGATCCGCGTCGAGCCGGACGTGCTGTATGTCGACGAAGGCAGAATTCTGACTTCGGCGGGAAGCGCCGCAGGAATCGATCTTTGTTTGCACATTGTACGCCGGGACTACGGCGCGGAAATTGCCAATGAAATTGCTCGCCGGTTGGTGATGCCTCCGCATCGCGAAGGCGGCCAGGCACAGTACTTGCGTGATCCCATCCGAAGCACCACGGCTGGAGGACTTGCGCCACTTCTGCAGTGGGCGGAATCGCATTTGGATGAAGCCTTGCGAGTGGAGGACTTAGCAAAGAGAGCGGCGATGTCTCCGCGCACATTCGCCCGCCGGTTCCGAGAACAGACCGGAACGACACCGCACCAGTGGCTGATGCACCAGCGTTTGCTTTCGGCGCAGAGGCGACTGGAGAGGACCGGTGACAGCGTGGACCAAGTCGCCGAGGCGGTTGGTCTCCAGACCGCGGCATCCCTCCGGGAGTATTTCAGCCGAGTGCTGAGAACTACGCCCACGGCGTACCGCCGACAGTTCTCGACGAGGCCTGGGAAAAGCGCAAGGCGAAACAGGAGTCGATCTTTCGGCTAGAAGGCAGCGGTCCTCGCCTGCTGGACCTGCGTCAGAATAAGTCATCTCTGGTAAACTGTTCGTTTGGCGCATTGGCATAGAACCGCACCATGACGACCATCACCATCGAGCAAGCAGGTAAGTACGACGGCCAAGAAGTCACGCTCAAGGGCTGGCTCTACAACCTTCGCGAATCAGGGAAACTGCTGTTCCCAATTTTTCGCGACGGCACCGGCATCATCCAGGGCGTCTGCGCGCTGAAGGAAAATCCCGAAGCGTTCGAATCGCTGAAGGGACTGACGCAGGAATCCAGCGTCATCGTCACGGGCAAGATCCGCGCGGAAAAGCGCGCCCCCGGCGGCTACGAGATCGGCGTAACGAAAATCCAGATCGTTCAGAAAGTTTCCGAAAGCACGCCGTTCCCCATCCAGCTCAAGGAGCATGGCGTCGATTTCTTGCTCGATCAGCGCCACCTGTGGATCCGCACGCCGCGACAAGCCGCGATCCTACGCATTCGCGCCGAGGCCGTGCGCGCCGCGCGCGAGTACATGGATGGACAGGGCTACACCCTCACCGACGCGCCGATGTTTACGCCGGCGGCGTGCGAGGGCACCTCCACGCTCTTCGAAGTGAACTACATTGACGACCAGAAGGCTTACCTGACGCAGAGCGGGCAACTTTACATCGAAGCGACGGCGATGGCGCTGGGCAAAGTGTATACCTTTGGGCCGACGTTCCGCGCGGAGAAATCCAAAACGCGGCGGCACCTGACAGAATTCTGGATGCTCGAGCCGGAAGCGGCGTACGCCGAGCTGGGCGACATGATGAACCTGGGCGAAGGCCTGGTCAGCGCCATTGTGCAATCCGTGCTAAAAAATAAGTCGCGCGAACTGGAAACGTTGAAGCGCGACGCAACAAAACTGGAGAGCGTAAAGCCGCCGTTCCCGCGCATCAGTTACGAAGAAGCCATCGGTGTGCTGCAGAAGCATGGGAACCCGGCGAAGTTCGGCGATGACTTTGGCGGCGACGAAGAAACCATCATTTCAAAAGAGTTCGACCGCCCCGTGCTGATTCACCACTATCCCACTTCGATCAAGGCCTTTTATATGCAGCCCGACGCCGAGCGGCCGGAGCTGGCGCTGGCCTTTGACATGATTGCGCCCGAAGGCTACGGCGAAATCATCGGCGGCAGCCAGCGCATTCACGATTACGATTTGCTGCTGAAGCGCTTGCGCGAGCACAACCTGCCGGAAGAATCTTTCCAGTGGTATCTCGACCTGCGGCGCTACGGCAGCGTGCCGCATTCCGGCTTTGGAATGGGCCTCGAACGCACGGTCGCCTGGATTTGCGGGACGGAACACATTCGCGAGGTCATCCCCTTCCCTCGCATGATTTACCGGGTATACCCTTAGAGTTCTGCTAGGGAAGAGACGATGGCGCAAAAAGTTCGGATTATCGGTGTGCCCATGGACCTCGGGCAGAGCCGGCGCGGCGTGGACATGGGGCCGTCCGCTCTGCGCGGCGCGGGCCTCCAGACCAGCATCAAGAAGCTCGGCGTGCAGGTCGAAGACATCGGCAATCTGTCCGTCAAGCAGCCGGAAGAAATGCCCGTGGGCGAAAAGCGCGCCAAGTATTTGCAGGAAATTGCCGAGACTTGCGGCGACATTGCGGCGGCCGCTGAAAAATCCCTGGGCGAAGGTTTTCTCCCGCTGGTTCTCGGCGGTGACCACTCCATCGCCGCGGGAGTGGCTGCCGGCGTCGCCAATTATTTCCGCAAGGACAAAAAGCAGATTGGCTACCTGTGGCTGGACGCGCATGGTGACATGAACACGCCGGAATCTTCTCCTTCTGGAAACGTCCACGGCATGCCGCTTGCTGCCATCATGGGGTACGGCGCGCCGGAGCTCGTCGACCTTCTCGGCTTTAAGCCGAAAGCGGAGCCCGGCAACATCGTCATCGTCGGCGCGCGCGACCTCGACGCGCAGGAACGCAAAATCGTGAAAAAATCCGGCATACACGTCTTCACCATGCGCGACATTGACGAGCGCGGCATGCGCGAAGTCATGTCCGACGCCCTCAAGTACGCCATGGACGACACCGCCGGCGTCGCCGTCAGCCTCGATATGGATTTCGTCGATCCCGCCGACGCTCCCGGCGTGGGCACGCCCGTGCGTGGCGGCGTCACATACCGCGAGGCCCATCTCGCCATGGAAATGATCGCCGACACGGAGTCCATGGTTTCCCTCGAAGTCGTGGAGATTAATCCCATCCTCGACGAGCACAACCGCACCGCGCTTCTTGGCGTCGAACTCGTCCTCTCCGGCCTTGGCCAGAAGATCCTGTGACCGAGTGATGCAATCCCACTGAGAACCATGGGTCGTTCCAGGATGATGGTACCCCCCGTTTTTCTGTAAGTGCGCATTTTAAAGGAGTTAGCGTTTTCTGTAACCCTTTTAGAATGAACAGTTATGAGCGGGCTTGGAAGTGCGCATTCTAAAGGACTTAAGGGTGGACGATTGCGGCTAGAAACCGGCAAAACACGGTGTTTGTCCGGGAGTGCGCTTTCTAACAGGGTTACGCGGATAGCAGAAGAGAGGGACAGAGTGGAACAGGAGACATCGGATTTAGGGGACAAAAGATAGGAAACAGGGGTTAGCGTCAGGAAGGAATTCGGAGATCGGCGAGGATGGGATTCGACTCTTCGAGGCTCAGAGTAAACAAACACGGAAGAGGATAGCACATCTTAATGAAGATGTTAAGTGTTTTGCATTGTATGGTCGAAAATGAGGGTTGAGCGGTTATTAGGGCGGGTGAATGGTTTCTGGGGATTCGAGTGGGGAGGGAAGGCAAACCAAAGCCCCAGGTTCAAACGACGAACCTGGGTGCCCTCCGTGTGGGTTTGATTCGCAAGCGCGCAAGAACTACCTCGTTCGATTAAGGCTAACTTGAACTCCGGGATTCGTCATCCGGGCCACCCGCCTCCCCGATCCGGTTGTTCCTAAGGCCTTTCCCTGCCAAAATTCAGGTCTTTCCTGTATTTCCTTCTGCGCCCAACTCCATATTCTGTCGGCGACCGTTGATCGCAAATCTTCGAGTGGAAACCTCTGAGCCTCAGTAGGTCAATGTGGAAATAGGGCGACAGATGTATAAGGTATTGATAATGTGCGAGGAACCTTCCGCGCGCGACACCATGCGCGTCTTGTTGGGTAGCATGGGGTGTCAGTGCGTCGTCGCGTCGAGCGTCCAGCAGGCCATTGCCGTTTTGGAGCAGGAAGAACCCGATGCCGCCATTGTGGACCCGCGAAGCCCCGGTTTTTCGGCCGATCCGGTCACCTCGGGACTTGACAAAATTTACGCCCGACTGGGCGGCCGCGTAGTTGTCCTCGCCGAGCAAGAGAAGGAGCAGGAATTCAAAGAGTTGCTCGAGCGTTACTGTATTCCGAGAGTGCTTAAGAACCGCGTCCTCCAGGAGCTTTGGGGCAGCTTGGAATCTCTATTCCGGCCAAAAGAAGTCCTTCGCCGGATTGCAAATGCCGCGCAACTTGTCTTCGACAGCTTCGTTCAACCCATGCCCGCGGGCGTCCGTGGCGTCGCTCAGGTTCCTGCCCGGCAGTTGGTCTATCAATCCGGAAGTCTCATGGCGGATCTCCGGATCGAGCCGCAAAATGATTTCCGCAACTTTGCTGTCGTAGGCCAAATCGTGGATTCCGACAGGCCCGGCCGCCGGTTCGATTCGATTCCCGTGGTACTGCATGGCCGCAAGGGCCCCCTGGCTCTTGCGACTACCAACAAGTTCGGCGAATTTCAGTTTAACTTTGATTTCGAGCCCAGCGTCACCCTGGAAATCGAAGTGCCCGGCGAGCCCTGGGTTTCGGTCGCTTTGCCGTCCCTGGAATGGGCTAAGCGAGCAGTTTTTGCCGGCTCGTAATTCCCCTCATAAGGAGAACATTCGATAACCGCGCACGTCCCCTTTGGAAGCAAAAGGAGTACAGCCCATGAGATACAAGATGTTGGTTATCTTTTCTCTCTTCTTCGCTGCCTGGGCGGCCCCGGCCACCGCCGATACCAGATTCATCGTCCGTCATCCCGCTGGCCTCACTTCTCTTCAAGGAATCTGTGCCACGCTGGGTTGCAACGTGTCGGGAAGCCTGGATGGCGGCGCGGGCAAGCTTTTCCTGGTCACCGCGCCTCCTCTCGTCGATCCGAATGCCTTTCTGCAAATTCTTCTTGCCCAGCCGGGGATTACCAACGCAGAAGTCGACGCCCTGCTGAAAGTCCTACAGGCGACAGCCACAGCGCCTCCCAGCGGCCTCTCCGACACAATCCCAGTGAACTACTTCGGCGCTTCCGTCATGCACGGCTACGTCGCCCAGCCCGCTAGTGCGATTATCCGTTTGCCGGACATGCACTCCGCTTTCAGCGTTTCAGGCGCAGGCATCGTTGCCGTTATAGACACCGGCGTAGATCCCACCCATCCTGTCCTCCAAGGCGTTCTTGTCACCGGCAACGATTTCACACGCAACATTTCGGGCCCGGGTTCCGAGCTTGCCGACGTCAACCAATCCTCCATCGGCCCCAACGCCTCGCCCCTGATGGTGAACCAATCCTCTGTCGCCGTCCTCGACCAATTGTCTGGCACCAACCTCTCGCAGCCGCAATACGCTGCGTTCGGCCATGGCACCATGGTTGCCGGCATCATCCATCTCGTCGCGCCTACGGCCCAAATCATGCCTCTGAAAGCGTTTCGCGCCGACGGTAGCGGCTATTTGTCCGATGTCCTCCGCGCCATATACTTCGCCACGCAAAACGGCGCCAACGTCATCAACATGAGCTTCAGTGTCGCAACTTACTCCCAGGAAATGGCCAGCGCCATCAAGTTCGCTTCCCGCCACCAAGTGATTTGCGTCGCTTCGGCCGGAAATGACGGCAAGGATGAGTCTGTCTATCCTGCCGCAATCGATAACGTGATGGGCGTGGCCTCCACGACGAACAATGACACGCTCTCGTCGTTTTCCAACTACGGCCAGGACCTTGTTTGGTTGGCTGCTCCCGGCGAAGGTATCATCACGACCTATCCTTTCGGCACCTACGCCGCCGGTTGGGGGACTTCCTTCAGCGCACCCATGGTTTCTGGTGCAGCCGCGCTACTCCTGGGCGTCAACTCCCGTTGCAACGAATCTTGCGCCGAACAATCCGTCGCCCACGCCGCCCCCATCTCCGCCGATGTTGGCAACGGCCGCTTGGACCTCTACCAGGCCGTCTCCGCCGAGCGCCAAGCCCTCGGTTTACCCTGAGCCCGCCGAAAGACGTCCAGTGACGAAATGATGTTCACACTGCCGCTGGGCAGGTGGCGCGGGCGCTGCTCCTTCTTTTCTCTTGACGGCAACCCCCTTGAGGAGCGTTTGGTACGGCATCTGCGCGAATGGCCGTGGAGCAGTTGGTCGTTTTATGCGACAGGATGGATCCGGGAGGAGCGAGGGGCAGGAATCTCAAGGTGAGTCAGGATGGAGCAGAGTGTCGCGGGTTGAGACAGATTCGGGGAGGCGCGGGAGAGGAAGAGAGTTGGAATGTAGTGACTAGATGGATACAGAAAGGAGAGGGTTGAGGAAAAGAGGCGGGGCGGCGGGATTGAAAGGAAAGAAGATGTTGGCGCAAGGCGGCGTGCACTCGCC
>Ga0210407_10003574_pt1 | contig 12547 bp, 11 predicted proteins | sample IncBWC27MmetaG_FD_150860 | JGI IMG/M metagenome (GOLD analysis project Ga0210407, IMG submission 150860) | Forest soil microbial communities from Barre Woods Harvard Forest LTER site, Petersham, Massachusetts, United States - Inc-BW-C-27-M | ecosystem: Environmental > Terrestrial > Soil >... | reverse complement strand
TGTGGCTGGAGAACAATTCGCCAGCCACACACAAATGCCATCGCCTCAAGATGAGCGGTCGGCCAAACTGGATATGTCCAGTTCGCTGACTCCAGATTGGGACTTGGGGCCGTCGGTAGAGTTGTAAATCCCACTGATACTTGTACTAATACTTCTACTGGTGAAAAAAATCGGTTATCGTTGAGCAGGCTCAGGTGGCCCTAAAGAGTTCCGACGATGAAGCTGCTTACGAAGTTCAATCTGCTCTTGCTGGTGTTGTTTGGGACTGGCGGGCTGGTTATTTCGCAAATCATTTTTAGCTTTCTCATGAGCAACGCACGGCGCGAAGTCCTCCAAGAAGCCAAGCTGATGATGGCGAGTGCGAGATCGGTAAGGGACTATACGTCTTCCGAACTAGGTCCGTTGCTTGAACAGAACCCGGAACACCAGAAAAGGTTCCTGGCGGAGACGATCCCGTCCTTCGGAGCTATCACCACTTTCAACAAGCTGCGGCAGAACTATCCTGACTACACGTACCGGGAAGCGACCATGAATCCAACCAATCCGGAGCATCGTGCCACCGATTGGGAAGCCGATGTCATTGCGTACCTGCGCGACCACCCCGAACAGAAACAATTTAGCGGAGAGCGTCCGACTCCGATGGGCCCCGCGATGTTCTTGGCAACGGCGATCGTGACGGCTGCGCCGTGCCTGGAATGCCACAGCAACCCCGCGGCGGCTCCGCCGGCAATGATCGCCACCTACGGATCGAATAACGGCTTCGGATGGAAACTGAACTCTGTCGTGGGAGCGCAAATCGTTTCTGTTCCGATGTCGGTACCGGTGCAGAAGGCCGAGCAGGCATTTCATCTTTTACTGACGTATTTGATTGCCACCCTTGTTGCTACCATTGTCGTTCTGGATGCTGCCGTCTACCTAATCGTGATTCGACCGCTTAAGCTGGTTTCGGATGCCGCTGACCGCGTCAGTAAGGGAGAGATGAACTCGTCTCCGTTGCCGGTGAAGGGCCGCGATGAGATTGCTGCTGTGACCGAATCCTTTAATCGCATGCAGATCAGTCTGGCCAAGGCATTCAAGATGTTGGGATGAACGCTCGCATTTTCCGAATCTTCGGACCGCTTTATCTTAAAAGGCTGAACTTCACAGTAATGTGGGTATTCACTGCGACTGGCGCGCCATTTAGCATGTATGGCTTGTATCGCCATTCCTTAACGGCGTTGACAGCCGCACTGATTAGAAGCGGATGTCCGCTAATGACTCTGAGAGCGTCGACGCTGCCTTGCTTTGAAATATCGGCGTCGAGGACTACCTCGCCCTGAATGCGTGCTTGCAGCGCGAGCGGAGTATAAACGGGCCTCGCCTCCGGCCGGATGAGGAGGCTCATGGACACTTCCGCGGGCAGGACAACCCTTTTGCTAAGCGTTCCGCTACCTTCTTCGGTTTCATGTTTAGCAGGCGCCTCAGCCTTTTTGTCTTTTTTTACCAACGTTTCCGCCGGCAGATGCGGAGCATCTGTTATTTCAGGTGCCGATTCCGGAGCGTGGGTGTCTCGGGGCAGACTCCTCTCGGCAGGAGACGCGCCTTCTCCTCTCGATGACACGAAGTGTGCAACGAAAGCGAGCATCAGAATCAGAAAGACAGCTCCCGCGCCTACGAGAAGCAAGTACTTCCGGCGATTCGACGATGGTAATCCGGTAGCAAGTAGAAGTGTTTTGGACGGTGCGTCCTCGCCTGTAGAAGGCAGAGGCGACCCCAGACTTCCTGGCCTGCTTTCAGGTATTTTGGCCTCTGAGCGTTGAAGCAGTGGATTGGAAGTAATGGCGGCTTGTTCGAGTAAAAACTTCTCGCGGTCTTCCTTGGAGTCTATCTCCTCGGCGACTTTGAAACGTAGCTCTTCGAGTGAGTTACATTGGGACGCCGCGCGTCTGACGACGATGTCGGCAACCGGTCCGATTAGCACCGCAAGTTCCCGCTTGACACGTTGCAGGGTCGCAGGGTCGATCCGCGAGGATCTTTTGTCCTCCAGCTTCGATGGCAGTGCCATTTCCTCTTGGTGAGGACCCGGGCGAATGGAAGCTGACGCCTTGCTGGACCGGACATTCGTTCCGGATGATAGTGTCACGGGCAGCGAACGACGCAGCGCCTCAACCAGAAGATGAATGTCCGATTTCCACCGCGCGTGCGTCAACTCGATACAATTGCGATAAGCCAGCTCCTTTAGTTCCTCGGGTAGCTGCTCAGAGGACGGCATTTTGGCTCCGCGCACCAGCACAGGAACCACGGGAATATCACGTTTCAGGGCGGAAGCAGTTTCAATACGTACGAAATCCGAGGGATCCTGGAGCCGGCGCCCTCCGCGTTCGTCTTTTGCGTCGAGCCATTGCGGGCCGATCATCACCAGTAGCACGCCACATTTCGTGACGCCATCCTCAATCGCTCTGCGAAAATCGCGCCCCGCCTCAATGGCCGCTACGTCCATAAATACAGTGTCTTCGCCGAAATGCTTCACCAGATCGTCAAACAAGCGGCCGGCTTCGCCCTGTGAGTCGCTCCGTCGATAGCTGACAAAAATTCCGCCCAACTTGCAATTCCTCAAGAGAACTGGAGATCCCATAACTGCGGTGAGTCGCAGCTCCGCACTGGGATTTTCTTCATCGATTCTCAGGCGCTGGTATCTTGATGGGATGACCGATCATGCGGTCGGCGTCCCCGCGATGCCCGTTTTAGCACTATCCCCCAGCTAGCATCCTTCTACGATACGAGCGGTTGGGTGCGCTCCGCCTACAGAGCCCGAGATTCCTCCGCATTTGCACAGGGTTCCGCACTCGCCCGATAATTGCATTTCTCCCTGACGGGACGCCGTGCTAAGGTCGGAATCGCTTTGCTCATGTGCGGCTATTCTATGACTTAATTATGCTAAAACCAAAGTGCGAATACTCAAGACGTTCATCTAGACTCGATCCCTTTTCGGGCACACCAGCGCGCGGGTGACTCAATTCGCTACAGGCAAGTTGCGGCAGATTTGGCGATAGCGCTGTTTGGGAAACCAGCGATTCCATTCATCATGAGACGAGTTACTTGTGAGGCGGGCGCAGGCCTGGTCTCGCAAATCGCCTGAACGCCACAACCGAAGCGCCGCGGCGTGTTCGTTGGACCCAATTAGCAGACAGCGGCCGTCGGAACTGAAAACGGCCGAGCGGACATACCCTACATCCGGAAGCTGCGCCAGGCGAGCGCCGGTCACGGCATCCCTGCGCGGCTCTGCGGTTTGCTCACGTCGTCTTGGGTTTAGGCTCCTGCTGCTGCACCGATGCCCATTTCGCGTGCTCCTGCGAGACGAGGGACTCAATCCTTTCCGCAAGCAGTGCATGCGGATCTGTGGTACCTGCATAAGGCGAGGCTTTACCGAGGTAAACGTATTTCTCATGCTTGAGCGATTCGCAGGTAGAGCGGTAAGCAATCCAATTCTGCTGGTACTGGTTGAGGTGCAACATTCCTTCCAGTATGGTAATGAGAACACCGAGCGCACCCGCCACCCACATTATTCGTGGAAAAGTGAACGCCGACAAGAACGGGATTATTGCGGCGGCCGCAATCTCAACCATCTTTATCCGCTTATAATATCGCTGGTTGGTCAGGCTCTTTCGGTCATACCAACCTATTTGATCTTCGAGTCGCTCCATAATGGGATCGACTTCGGTTCCGTGCACGGCTTCAGTGCTCATGGGTTCATGATTCTAACGCTTACTGCCCAAGCAAGCGTAAACAATTTCGCCGAATCTCACCCTCTGGTGATGCCCACGAGAGGATGTCGCTACAACCAGTCTGCGGCAAAAACGCCAAGTCTGTAGGTTTGCTTAGAACGTCTGCGGTGGTAAAGGCGCGCCGGATCTCGGGATTCCGAAGGACGGACCCGGCCCGTTTAGTCTCTACGGCACGGTCAGCGTTGCGGAAGTTGTCTGCGAGAGCGTGCCCGATGTCGCGTTAACCGTCGGTTGAGACGTGCCCGCAGGAGTACCCTGCATCCGCTGGCGCAAACGATCAGGACCGCTCCGCTTATAAGCAACCGGAGTAGACGGCGAAGTCGGGCCGGTGACGTGGGGTCGTCTGGATGCGCAAGAAGGTAGCGGTCTGAGGGCGTTTACAAGCGCGCTCAAAGACCACCTCGCTTCCAACGGCGCGGCGTACATCGTCATCAGAGAGCAGCTCAGCCGGATCTCTACCGCGGGGAACGAGGTCGCTTGCGTGGGGGACATTCCATCAGACCATCACTCGTATAGCTTACCGGTGAATCGGAATGGAAGCGCCATCGCCCAATCCCAGCTCGTTTCGATGGCAACCTCATTGTCGGCCCCTCTGTCAGACACCGATCCCTGATTGCTCAAAGATTTGTGTTCGCTGCGGTATCCGGTTGAGCTCTGGAAAAACCTCAAATGAGATCATCCGGTGTTCGCGTTCTCAGGTGTAGCGTGTTTCGCGACTCCATCGTTTCAGTACCGCTGCATCAATTCGCCAGGTACCAAAAAACGTTCGTAAAGTGAATAGAAATGAACAGCGCCCAGCCTCAACATCCTCTACCGTACTGAGCCAGAGGTTGAGCTTGAGCAATACCCTTGCGCAGCGATGAATTATTCCACCAGCCCCGAGGCGATAAAGGCCGATTGCGGAGGGATCGCCGCTGGTGGCGATTTCTCCATCATGCAGGACCGCGCCATGCACCTGATCTTCAGGAAATTCAGCACCTTAGGCGGCTACATCGCAGAGAACATAAAGAAAATCGAGGAGTAGTTTTTCGTCGCCAGCACCAGCAGCAATACGTCCGTGGGTTCTCAATTTGAAAGGAAAGTGCTATGCCACACGACCAACACCAAAGAGATGTCGAGTCTTCGAGATGGGAACCAGATCCTCCTGATTGTTGGCCGAATACCTCGAACCCGGATCCCGAGAAGCGCGACCCCATTCCCGGCGATCCGTATCCTACGATGCCTCCGCCCGAACGTCGGCGAAATCCTTCACCCTGATCACGAGGGCCGATCCGTGGTCGACTTAATCACGACACCATCTTCCCCCTACTATTCACGACGAGATCGAACGGCGTTAGCCTGCGGAGTTGAATGCTGTAGGCTGGTGAGCCCAACAGAGGCTGATCAAATTGTCCCGGCAACAGACGCTCGCATTGATGTGCGCAGGAGCGGTCGCTTGGCGTTGGCCCCGCTCGCTTATCGCGGACGTACCTATTGTGCGTGGAATCCGCATTGAGCCGTTATGAACGGGAAGACTTCCCGGGTGCACTCTTCACTGCTCTCGAGCGCGTGCGGTGCAAATGCATCACTCACCCTCTCGGCAAGCCCAGCTTTGTGCTCGCACGACCACGAGTTGCCTATCACCCGACATGACAACTTGTACCTGATTACAAAATATGATGAGCTACGGCGCTGAGGAACGCAATAAACACATCCATGAACGACACTCCGTCTCGCCGAATTGACCTTCAGGCCGCCGCTAAACAAGTAATGATTGAGCATGGCTTCGAGCCTCAGTTCTCTCCGCAGGTTCAGCAAGAGCTGGAGGAACTGAAAGCGCATCCGCCGAAAGTTGAGCCCAGCCCGAACATTCGCGATCTGCGCAATCTGGTGTGGTCTTCGATCGACAATGACACCTCGCGGGATCTTGACCAGGCCGAAGTAGCTGAGCGGTTACCAAATGGCGAAACGAAGGTATCGGTGGCAATTGCAGACGTGGATGCCTTCGTCCCGAAGGGCTCAGCCATTGATGAGCATGCTGCGAAGGAAACGACAACTGTGTATACGGGCGTCCGTAATTTTCCCATGCTGCCGGAGCAGCTGTCGACAGACACCAGTTCGTTGCTGGAAAGAGAAGACAAGTTGAGCATGGTGATCGAGTTTGTAGTTGGCAGTGATGGGTCCGTCCATTCAAGCAGCGTCTACCGAGCCATCATCCGCAATAAGGCGCAGCTTACTTACAACTCTGTGGGAGACTGGCTTGAGAATAAGAATGGATCCCCAGGTAAAGTGGCTGCCTCCACTGAACTACAATCACAGTTAAAGCTACAAGACGAAGTTGCGCAAGCACTCAAGAACGAACGGTTTCGTCATGGCGCGCTGAACATCGAGACTATTGAGGTTCGGCCCGTGGTGCTCAATGACAAGGTTGTGGACGTTGTGAAACAGGAGAAGAACCGCGCGACCGCACTCATCGAAGACTTCATGATTGCTGCCAACGAAGTGGTGGCGCGCATGTTGGAAACCAACAAAGTGTCGTCTATCAGACGTGTGGTGAAGACGCCGGAGCGCTGGGGACGGATTGTGGAACTCGCGGCAAAAGAAGGCGAGCAACTTCCCGCCGAGTCCGATTCCAAAGCACTCAACGAGTTCCTGATCAAGCGCAAAGCGGCCGATCCCGATCATTTTGCCGATCTTTCGTTGGCGGTCATCAAGCTGATGGGACCTGGGGAGTATGTCCTCGAACGCCCTGGGGACCCGGAACAAGGGCACTTCGGTCTCGCCGTACAGGATTACACTCATTCCACAGCCCCCAATCGGCGCTTTGCCGATCTCGTCACGCAAAGACTGATCAAAGCCGTGCTCGCAAACCAACCTGCTCCCTATTCAGACGACGAGCTCGCCGCAATTGCGCTCAACTGTACTGCGAAAGAAGATGCGGCGCGAAAGGTTGAGCGAAATATGTCGAAGCGGATCGCTGCCGTCGCGATGAGCAGTAGAATCGGTGAGACATTCGATGCCATCGTTACCGGAGTGACTTCACGCGGAACGTTTGTTCGTGTATTGAAGCCGGCTGTGGAGGGATTATTAGCTCAAGGACAGCAAGGAGCAGATGTCGGCGACAAGCTACGCGTAAAGCTAATCAGGACTGACAGCCAGCGCGGATATATCGATTTTGCGCGCGACTGAGCGCACATCTATCTTAGGACCGCATCACAAATGCCCGGCTCAACCGCACCAAATGAAACGCCAAGACTGATATGACCAGAGCCGTGAGGTTGCCGCCACTCCCTCTCGGAGTTTGCGGAGACCTCATTCATCGTGGTTTACAAACTGACGGACCGGTCGGACTTTTCCTCAAGCGCCGGTGTAGTCATGCTCCTAGCGTTCGCGGCGACGCCGTTTGGATGCTCCTGAACAGATACACCCCGAACCGCGTAAGACATCATGGGCCATGATAATACGGATCGCTATTCTGTGAACTGTTCAGTATTGCACAGTCCAGGCAGATACCAATGTAGTACCTATGTTCTCTAATGCACAACAACAGGTCGCGGGAAGAGAGATTCTTTCTGAGTTTGGCGGGACAGCACAAATCAGCATGGAAGGAAGGGGACATGGGAACTCTCCAATCATTTCAAGTAGTCGCTCGGCAACGCGGTTTCACCGAGATAAATGAATCCGGAGGAGGTACTGTCCTGTGGCTCAGGAGAAAGGCGCCGGAGACTACCAGGGAGACGCATCAGCGCATGTGCATCGATAGTATTACAAGAAGTGCGACTGTCTATTGGATGACCGTTCCCGGGGATTTAAAGTCTAAGACTTTTCGTGATGCTCCCGCGCTGCAAGATTGGTTCGAGTTAAGACTCGAAGTGATTTTGCAGCGCTGAAGAAAGCGCAAGGTCGTCGGCGGACAGCGACGGTCCTTGGCCTGCAAAGAGCGACGCCGCGGGAACCATCACAACGCGTCTTCTCCTGCGTCATCGCTTTGGAGCGACAAACTTCTCAATGCGGGAGAGATTCAGGAGGTCAGCTTGGTCTCCTTCGAGAAACTCTAATAGATGGCGGGATGCTTCTTTTGCGACAGCTTGTAGACCAGTTGTTTGGGAAGCTGGTCAAGGACTGACGACTCCACGGAGGGTGCAGTGACCAAATCTATAGGGTTGGCTGGGGCAGCCAAGGCGACGGGCGGTGCTGCCAGTATTGAGAGTGTAGCGGACATTATCGAGCGAGAACTCCAGGCTGTGATTGTGGATTGGCTTGCGCGAGTCGAGCGGGAGCCAGACCTGAAGGCTATCCCGCTGAGCTTTGAAGATCGCACCGGCCATCTTCCTTACCTTCTGCATGATGTCATTGCGCGGCTGCGTTTGGATGCAGGGACGAAAGCTCCGATTTCGAAGGCTGCGGCTAAACACGGGGATTTACGGCGTAAACAAGGCTACACGGTAGCGATGGCGGTAGAGGAGTCGCGTCTACTGCAGGTCACCATTTTTACCACGCTGCAGAGAAACACGAATGATTTGGAATTCAGCAAGCTGCTTCCTGACGTTGTGACGATCGCGGATGAGGTAGATGCGCAATTGAAGGAGCAGATGTTGCGGTTCATGGCCGCGGATGCCGCCGAGAAGGTCAAAGGCAAGTAACCCGTTTTGGGAGGAATATGCCAGATGGCGATTCACTTGGACGGATACGCCGAACGTCAAGTGAAGTATTTCTGTTCCCCGACGGAACGGATTACGTTTGCTTACTGGCATATGGTGAAGGGGGAGACCTGCTAGCCACTCATCGGGATAGTTTCGCTTTTGTCAAGCACTGCGAAAGAGCGAAGGAATCCGCTAGATCTGAGGAGGTATTGATGGCCGTTGTGAACCCGCTACCCAAGGAAAAAGCCGCGCCCGAACTCCACGAAATCTACGAAGCGATGAACAAAAAGTTCGGCAAGATGCCGAACTTCTTCGCCACCATGGCCCGCCGGCCGAATGTCCTGCAGACATTCCTGCCGCTCTATGCGGCGATTACAGGCGAGGGGACGGTCGAGCAGCGCTACAAAGAGCTTGCCTACGTGAAGACGTCGCTGGTGAACGGATGCGAGTATTGAAGCCGCGCACACATCGCTTCGGCGAAGCGAATCGGCATCACGGACGAACAGATCAAAGCCCTGCAGTTCTACCAGCACAGCCCGCTATTTGACGAAAAAGAGAAAGCCACCATCCTGTACGCCGAGCGCATCACGCGCGGTGCTGCAGCCATGCGCGACGGCTCGCTCGAAGAGCTGCGGAAGTATTACGACGAAGGCCAGATCGTCGAGCTCACATTGGTGATCTGTGTGGCCAACTTCACTAACCGGTTCAACGACGTCCTAGGCAACCAGCCAGACCTCGGTGTCTGAGTAGAGGAGCGCTTCTGCCATGGACACAATGAATCCCGGTTAACAGGCTGCATGTGCCTAATTATCTGCGTCCGTGAGGGCCCGGGAATTGAAATGTGATGAGTTGGGTAGTCTTTGCATGCTTAGTTTTCGATGACCCGACATAACACTAAGGTATCGAACTGAAATTGCGCGCAGTCTCCTTTCTACCTTTCTAAAGCATGCGCGTTAAGTTTGACCCGCTCGTCGGATACGCAAACAGCATGTGCCTTAAGTCGGTGGCGCGTATCCCAGAGCGGATAGCAAGGGCGAAGAGATTGATGACCTCACCGGCCTCGCTCCCTAGAATATGAGCTCCCAGAATGCGGTCCGTATCTGCTTCCACAAGCACTTTGTATCCGGAATGAGTTTCCGCAACACGCCGAGATGAATACCAGGTCGAGGTCGTCTCCTTCTTGACGGTGAACTTGAGGTTTTGCTCCCGTGCTTCGCGTTCACTGAGACCGACAGCAGACAGCTGGGGGATCGTGAAGACAACTGATGGAATGCCGAGGTAATTTGGGCTCTGATGGTTTCCCTTCAAGAGGTTTGCGGCCACGATCAGCCCTTCATAGCTTGCCACCGGAGCCAGCGGAGGGCCTCCGCTCGCGGCGGCATCTCCCGCCGCATAAACAGCTGGAATCGACACACTTTGTAAGAATTCGTTGACTCGCACTCCCCGCTCCTCCCATTCGATCCCCGCGGCATCCAGATTCAGGTGGTTGATCTCAGGCACGCGACCCGCCGCATGCACAACCATCTCCGTCTGAAAGTTGCTCGTCTTCCCAGAGGCCAATGCCCGGGTAATCAACTGAGCGGAGCTCTTTTCGATTTCAACCGCTTCGGTTCCGAGCTGAACGTCAATGCCAAGTCCGCGAGTTTGCTCAACGAGCTGATCAACGAGATCCGGGTCAAAAAGGCCAAGAGGACGCGGGCCACGGTGTAGGACTGTGACCTGCGATCCCGCCCGCGCAGCTACATGCGCAAACTCAAATGCGATATACCCGCCTCCGATGAATAGAATCCTTCGCGGGAGTTCGTTCAACTCCAAGAACTGATCGCTTGTCGTAGCGTGCTCAGCGCCGGGGATCTTCAGATCTGCCGGTACCTCCCCGGACGCAATAACGACGTACCGTCCCTCCAATGTTTCTTCCCCTACTTGTACTGCAGTTTGACCAGCGAAGCGCGCCTGTCCATGGAACGCTGCAACGCCGACTTTCGCGAACCCGTCCTCGCGTCGTTTTGGAACGGGCTCGGTGAATGAACGCTTGAAACGCATCAACTCGGGCCAATCGATCTGAAGCTTTTCGGCCTGAATTCCTTTCCCTTCCATGCGACGAGTCCAGTCAATGGCTTCTGCAGCTCCGACGAGCACCTTCTTTGGGTCACATCCCCGTAGAGCACAGGTGCCTCCGAACGGCCTCGAATCCACGATCGCCACCTGCCATCCTGCTTCCCGACAGCGCGACGCCACCGCCGAAGCGGCTGACCCTGTTCCGATTGCGATCACATCAAATTTTCTAGTCATAATTCTCTGAAGACATTTTACATTTGATTCCCAAGTGACGTCTTTTAAAGTTCTGCTTTGATGCAGGCGCACGACGAGCCAGTGCCCGATACGTTGCGTACTCGTTACATCTCTAACAACGGCCGCGACGATTTGCTTCGATTACTCCCTCGAACGGTGTTTCGGGATAGCTTCCGTGTGGACCACTCGTCCGGAACTGTCGGATGAGTTGGAATGACCCATCCTTTGCGGTACGCTTGGTCGACTCTGTATCCTGGCTGAGAGGCAGCATGGGGACGCTGATCCAGGACTTGCGCTATGCCGTGCGGATACTGGCAAAGGTGCCGGGTTTCGAGGAGGCCATTGTGGCCAGCGCCGAAAGCTGGGTGCGGCTTGGGCTATTGAAGGACGGCGCGAAAAAAGGCCGCCTGATGCTGTTCGTGGCATTCCGACACTTCGTCTGAGTTCTCCGTGGTCATTATTATCTGAGTTGCCGGGGGTAGACACAGATGCCAAAGAATGTTCGTTTTCAAGAGGTCGGCGGACCCGAGGTTTTGCGGATCGAAGAGGAGACGCCAAAGCAGCCGGGTAAAGGCGAGGTGCGGTTAAAGGTGTGGGCGGTAGGCTTGAACAGGGCGGAATCGATGTTCATGCGCGGGCAGTATGTCGAACCGCCGAAGCTGCCCGCTGGCCTCGGCTATGAAGCGGCGGGCGTCGTGGAAGCGGTTGGCCCAGATGTGGACAAGAACTGGGTAGGCAAACGCGCGGCGATTATTCCATCGTTCTCCATGAACGACTATGCCATGCTGGGCGAAGAGGTGATTGCTCCGGCTGCGGCTCTGGGTGAGTATCCTGCGAAGCTGTCCCCGGTAGAAGCCGCAGCGGTCTGGATGCAGTATGTGACTGCGTATGGGGCGTTGATTGCGATTGCACATCTGGCAATACGCGATTTTGTGGTGATCCGAGCTGCGTCGAGCAGCGTAGGGATCGCTGCGATAGAGATTGCGAAGGCTGAGGGTGCTATTTCCATTGCGACGACGCGCAAGAGCGACAAGAAAGCAAAGTTGCGATCTCTGGGCGCGGACCACGTAATCGCCACTGAGGAAGAGGATATCGTAGCGCGTGTGAAGGAAATCACTGGTGGCAACGGCGCACGAGTGATCTTCGATCCAGTTGCCGGGCCGTTTCTAGAAAAGCTGGGCGAGGCTGCCGCGACAGGCGGGATTGTCATTGAGTATGGTGCCCTTTCGATGCAACCCACACCCTTTCCGCTGTTCGCCGCGATTGTTAAGGGACTAACCATTCGCGGCTATACGTTGATGGAGGTCACGCGGAATCCGGAGAAGCTCGCGGTAGCGAAGAAGTATATCTACGAGCGCTTGGCGGATGGACGGTTTCAACCGAAGATCGCGAAGATATTTCCTTTCTCTCAGACCGTGGAGGCCTACAAATACCTCGAGTCGAATGCGCAGGTTGGAAAAGTTGTGATCTCTGTTCCCTAATTCGCGTGCATTCATAATTTGAGCGGTCCCGCAACGAAACAAGCAAAACACATTCGGCTTCCGAGGGGTATGGAGCGCGCCGATGCAGCCGATCCTAACATCCTTGTTCCCGAGTCACGGCAAACCGTCCATTCGCTTAGCCGTCGGCCACTCCTCGAACAAAGGTCATCAGGTTCTCTCCTTGACAATCTACCTATCAGCGACGTATATGTGTAGATCGTCTAGGAGGCGCGATGCCTATCGAGAAATCTGATCTGCTCCAAGGCACTCTCGACATGCTTATTCTGAAAATCGTCGCCCTCGGCCCCGTTCACGGCTACGGCATCTCGCTAAGAATCCGCCAAATCTCGAAGGAAGTTCTACAGGTGCAACAAGGCTCGCTCTACCC
>Ga0210407_10003572_pt1 | contig 12557 bp, 6 predicted proteins | sample IncBWC27MmetaG_FD_150860 | JGI IMG/M metagenome (GOLD analysis project Ga0210407, IMG submission 150860) | Forest soil microbial communities from Barre Woods Harvard Forest LTER site, Petersham, Massachusetts, United States - Inc-BW-C-27-M | ecosystem: Environmental > Terrestrial > Soil >... | reverse complement strand
AAAGCGGCCGGATTGGCTCTCGGAAGTCGAGGAGTCTCTCCGTTAGTCTTCCCCCAGTTAAGAAGTCTCCGCCCTGCGCCATGCCCGGAGGTTCAGCGCATACAGCACGATACAAAACAAATTTGCTGGAATGAAACCCCATTGCGATGTTCTTAAGCCGATGAAACAGATGATGACGCTGTTGACCCCGGCCAGGACCCAGCCTTCCCAATGTCTCCGGCCTACCAGAATGGTTGAAAGAATCGTAAGCACACAAGACAAATAATCGAGCCTTAACTCCACCGAAACGCACCTCCCCGATAACTATTATGTAGCAAGCGGTCCCTCTTTCTGTGTGATCCAGATTCTCTCGTAACGTAACGTTGGTACGTGCACCACCGGTCTGCGCGTTGGCTGGAATCTTGCTCGGAGAGTTGTCCGAAGGCTTGTTCGCTGAAGGTTTTTTCAGCGATATCTGTGCGACGGTGGAGGAATGTGAGAATGAAGTGAGGGCGATCTCGAACAAGATCGCCCTCTTTTCTTGAAGGTGGTTAGAACGTCAGTTTCCCGACGATCTGCACTAGCCGTCCAGTTACACCCGCGGTCTGGAAAGCTCCGTAGATGCTGGTAGGTTGCGGCGCGGTGGCGAAGAATTGTCCAAAGTTCCCCGCCGCCAGGTTATTTTGTGGGAGAGCGAAGTGAGCATGGTTCAGAATGTTATAGAAATTCGCTCCCATACTGAATCGCACTCGTTCACCGATGTTGAAATTCTTCATGAGCGAGGTATCCGTATCAAAGTAGCTCGGCCCACGGAAGGAGTTCCGGCTGGGTGATCCGAGTCCGGTTTCCGCCCCTGAGGGCACGAACATGGAAGAACTGAGGCATGCATGAGGATCGGCGACGTTGGTCCCCGGAGTGCCGCAACTCGGGAAGCTTTGCCCCGGCAGGAGCGTGGCAAAGATACCGAAGCCACCCGGAATGTTGCCTGCCGCGACATTGGTGTCATAGACAGAGTAGGGAAGGCCGGAACGGACAAAAAAAGTACCCGAAATAGACCATCCGCCTGCCGTCTCTTGCAGTAATCGGCTCTGGAACTTGTAGGGCAGCTCCCAAACATAATTAGCCGTCAGGTTGTGCCGGATGTCGGCGTCCGAATTGCCATAGTTCTGCCGTAGGTTGTTCGGGTTCAATTGAAAGGTTGGTTGGAGGAAGCTAAAGGGGGTGTTGGGCAATCCCGTAAGCTCATCCAGTGCGTGGCTCCAAGTGTAGTTGAGTTGGCCGCTGAAGCCATACCCCGCTCTCCTTGTGAGCGAAGTAGTCAAGCCCGCATAGTTGGAAACTCCGCGCGGAGCCAGAAGAAAGACCTGGCTGAAGCGGGGATCGGGCGCCGCATTCGGCAAAGGCAAGTGCGCTCCGTTGTTGTACGCGTTTGCCGATCCATTGAAGATGAGCTCGTCGTATCCATGCGTGCCCACATAATTCACGTCCAAGGATGTTTTCGGGCCCAAAGCCTGTTGCACCTCGAGGTTCCACTTCACGTAGGTTGGATTCTTGATTTTGTCCGTCGAGAAGAAGGTAGGCGGAGCAAACCCAGGAACGGTTGAGAGACTGGCGAGAGTAGCCCCGGAACCGAATCCCGCGTTGAACGCCGCATTGGAATTTGCAGCCGAGGTTTGCACATCGGGAGTCGTGCCGAACGTTACTCCGGGAGCTACCGGAGTATTGTTGAGGGCGCTCCCGGATAACGTGAATGCATTCAAGGTTGGCGAGTTGAGTTCGATGTCGGAAACCAACACCCCTTGATACAGGTCCGAGAACAACCCGGCTCCTGCACGTATCACCGTGTTGCGGCCGAATGGACTCCAGGATACTCCGATCCTGGGCTGCAACGCGATCGACTGAAGGTCAGTAAAAGCGCGATGCTGATCGGTCTGAATGATCTGGTTATACGGAACGTTCACATCGTGGTTCAGTTGGTCGAATGGGACAGCCAGACGGGAGAAGCAGTTGGTCTGGCATACCGCGTTGGAGTTGCGATCCGCGCGCAGGCCGACGGTCAGCTTGAGGTTGCGGCGGATGCTCCATTCGTCCTGGGCATAAACACCCAGGCTATAAATGGCGATCGGATTCACCGGGAAGTTCGTAAACTGCTGGAGATACTGTTCGCCATTGGCCCCGTCCAGCACTCCATTCGCGAAGTCAGTCACGCTGTGAAACGTAACCTGGCCGCCCGCGAAATTCTGGTTCCCGTAATCGCTGATGTCGTTACGCCGGAAATTCATGCCGAACTTAATAGTGTGGTTGCCACGATTGATGGAAAAGTCATCGAGGATTTGGTATTGCGTGACGTTGCGTCCCTGGGGAAAATTAGCGGTCACAGAACTATTCCCCTGCGTCCCTCCCAGATTGGAAAACAACGCATTCCCGGTAAAAGCGATGGTGTCGTAAGGCATTGCCGCCAGGCGGACCGAGGCCGGGCTGTTTGGCTCAAAGATCGTGCTGTACCACATTCCCGAAGCAACCAGGCTGTTGACGACGTTGGGACTGAATACGTGCGTCCAATTCAGCTGGCCGTCATCGGTTGGCTGATTGCTGCTCACGCCAAACAGTTGCTGGTTGACGATGTCGGTCGTGGTGGGCTGATGCCCTCGATCAATGTGGATACGTCCGAAAAGCTTGTCATTGTTGCTGATGGTGTGATCAATGCGGGCCGCCAGCAGCCACTCTTTGTTAAGGTTGGTGCCACTCGCATGGTAAAACAACGCGCAGGGGGCAGCGCCTTGACCAAACAGCGTTCCATTCAGCGACTTTCCATTCAAGTCGCCGCACCCTTGACCTCCCGTAGGATCGGCATTCAATCCCGCAGGAGTGAACTGTGCGTACGTCGGCGTATTGTTGTACAAACCGAAGAGCTTGTTGTAGAGCGGGATTTCCGCACTTTGATTAGCATTTAGCACATTCGAATTCAGATTGCCAATCACAGCCGTCTCGAACTGCGGGCTGGGCAGGAAAATATTCTGGGTCGAAGGCAACACGTAACGCAAGCCTTCATAATCGACAAAGAAGAACGTCTTGTTCTTGATGATCGGTCCACCCACAGACGTTGACCACTGGTTGTTGACGGCGAAAGGCCGCGGAGTGACTGGGCTGCCAGGGCTTACGAACTTGTTGAAGTAGTCGTTCGCGTTCAGCACGTCGCCGTTGTAATAGTAATTGGCATTCCCGTGGAATTGATTGCTCCCCGACTTGGTCGTGGAGTCCATCTGCACGCCCGCTTGACGTCCATATTGCGCGGTGTAGCCATTGGTGACCACCGCGACTTCCTGAAGGTCGTTTGACCCGAGAGTCAAATTGCTTGACCCGCTGTTGTTGAGCTGCAAGTAAGGATCGTTGTTGTCGTTACCGTCGATGGTGAACAGATTCGAGGTTGCGGGCAAGCCATATGCGGTGAAGTTCCCGTAACCGCCAAACGCGCTGCCAACGTTCATGGCCACGCCCGGAGTGGTCTGGGCGTAGAAAGTTGTGTCATTCCCGGGATTCGGTTGCAGCGCGATTTGCTTCTCGCTGATCGTGGTGGTGAGATTGGGATTCTCCGTCTGCAGCAGTGGCGCTTCGGCGGTGACCTCAATCGTCTGATTTTGCCCTTGGGCGCCGAGACTCAACGTGACAGTGGTGATCTGTCCGATTTGGACGTCCACTGTGTGCGTCGTCGTCGCCATGTTCGGAGCTGAGGCAGACACTACATAGTTTCCTGGCTTCAACAGCGAGAAGTGATAGTTCCCGCTTTGATTCGTCGCCGTCTTCTGAATGGATCCTTCGGAAGTACTTTTCAGGGTGACTGTAGCTTGCGGGATCACAGCTCCGCTGGTATCCGTGACCGTCCCGGTCAAGTCCCCTGAGGTAACAGATTGTGCGAAGCCGTACAGTGCCGAAAGCGATAGCAGCAACAGCACTAACACCATCGATGTTCTCATCTTTGCAAAACTCATGACTGTCTCCTTGCACGAGCTGACTGTTTCTTGAAGCGCGCAAACGCCCGGTAGTCCGTGCGCATTGGCTCATGCATGCACGGAACCGAAGATCGAGTGCAGACAGCAGTCGCATGCGAGTCGTACGTTTTCATGGACGAGAGGGAGTTCATCCAGGATGAAATGCCGATGAATTCAACATGTGAATTAGGCGCTAAGTTGAATTCGCGCAGCGCAAGTTACGGGAATTTGTAAGAATCGCAGTCGCCTATCCACAAATTGGAAGATCAGTCGCTATAACACGCGTTAGACGCGCTTGTTCGCCGCCAATGTCAGGATTTGTCTACGTCTATTTGTAGAAGAAATCGAAAATCGTTATGTGTTCGTTCTTCGCGTTTCGTCCGATGTAAAAGCAGACGCGAACCGTGCATCAAAAGATACGAATGCACAGAACTTCGTGACCAACCTTTTCGTACTCTAGAACGTCAATATCTGTATGGGGTGGTTTCCGCAAATCGAAAGCCGTCTGCGTGAAATTCGCATGATAATTCCAGAAATCCGTGCCGTCATCGCTGACGATGAACCTGCGGCGCGGAACCGGTTGCGAGTCTTGCTGACTGACGAAACCGGAGTTGAGATTGTTGCGGAGTGCGCCGACGCGCTTCAAGCCATGGCTGCTGTCAGAACATGCAAGCCTGACCTGTTGCTGCTCGACATAGAAATGCGCGATGGTTTTCGCGCGCTTCAGGACATTTCTCGCGTCGACATGCCTATCGTGATCTTCACCAGCAGCAGCGATCGGCACGCCACTCAAGCATTTGAGGCGCGCGCTTTCGATTTTCTGTTAAAGCCCTTTGATCAGGACCGGCTTCACACTGCCATCGAGAGAACTCGCGCCGAACTTCTCAAGGCGCACGACCGTCATTTGACGCATCGCATCCTCGATTTGCTGGCCGAGGCAAGGACCGGTCCCGGCCCGAAGCGGCGATTGGCGGTCAAGACAGCCGGGCGGTTGGTGCTCGTTGATATGGATGAGATCGATTGGGTGGAGGCCGCTGGGAACTATGTCGAGTTGAAGACCAGCGGCGGATCTTATCTGCTCCGCGAAGGGATTGGCCGTGTCTCCGAAAGGCTCGATCCGGTTCAGTTCATTCGCATCCATCGCTCCATCATCGTGAACGTGCGAAAGATCAAGGAACTGCAACCCTGCAATCGGGGCGAGTACATGGTTGTCCTCAGAGACGGCAAGCAGCTTTCGTGCAGCCGAAGCTACCGAGCAAAACTGCAAGAACGCATCGCGGCGCAGTAAGGTGTGTTCAGTAGCGCGTGCGTTCAAGCTATTGCTGGAAGATGTCAACCCTCGCCGTCGCGTCCGTCGTGAGCGAGACAAACTGAGCGCCGGAGACTAGGTACAGAATCTCTGTCGGATTCGGGTTTCCGCTCTGCGTTACCTCAACCCTCCCGTGACTGTCCGGAGGAGTGGTGCTTTCCGCAACCTGATTCTGGCTCAACCCGTTCTTACTGCTGACATCTGAAGTGACGTTGAGGTTGTTGGACCCGGCGATCGCGATGCTCACAACGTTGCTGACGGCAGGATCGGCAGGCGCGAGCGAACCGCCCGCGTATGTCCCCGACAAGGTCGATGGCACAGACTGCGCGGCCATGAATCCAAAACTGACAGCAGAGTCCGTACCGATGATGAATGCTTCGTTAGAATTCACCATATAGAGGACCGGCAACGAATTCTGAAAGCCTGATCCACTCAGTGACACGCGTCCGTTTGCAATGCTGTACCCGCCCGTCCCGGCGAGGGATGTCAGCATGCCGCCGGCATTCTCGTCCGAGGTTAGGTTGAACGTTCCGGTAGTGGCATTAAACTGTCCAACCTGGCTCTCAGGCCCGGACCCACCCAGAGCAGTCAGCTCGAAAACGCTGGGAGCGTTGAACCCGCTGTTGCTCGTCTGCCCGAGGATCGTACCGCTAACTAGAGGATTGGGCCCGCCCGGCACGAATGGATCGATTTCCACAACGAGCAGTTCAGTGGCGTTGACAACGTAGAAGCTGTAACTGCTAGTTGCGATCGTCGCCAAACCTCGACCGGTTGATGCGACTGAGTATGCGCCGGTAAAGGGGACGTTTGAGGAGGGGCCCTTGCTTCCGTCGTCGGAATCCAGCACGCCACCGGTAAAGTGTCCGGCGCCGTCGGCTTGAAAATCTCCTGCTACACCAAAGCGATTCTTCGCTGAGTCGATTCCAAGGAACCCGAAGGCGTAGCTGCCTTTAATCGATGCCGTCGAAAATGCCGAAGTGGTCTGTTTCAGGAGCACGCCAGAATTGCGCGTACCTCCGCCATTGATGTCGTCGAACTCAATGAGATTGGCGTTCCCGTTCGCCATTATCGATAGCGCGAACGATCGGCTGCCTCCTCCGGTGATGTTGAAGGTCATATAACCCAGACCATTTTGGCCAATGGAATATGTGCCGCTAAAAGTTTGATTGACGGGCATCACGGTATTATTTGTGTCCATAATCCCGTTGGAAATGTTCCCATTGCCATCCGCCACAAAGCTGCCCGCAGCCACAAACAGTGGAAGTTGTGAGCCATTCGGGTCGAAGCCTTGTACCGAGAAGGCATAGTTCCCGCTCAGTTTCGAGTTGTTGGTAATTCCAGGGTTGATGGTGATGCTCAGGTTCGCCTGCGCGATCTGTTGCGGCGTCGACGAATCCTCCACCTGAACCGTAAAGTTGGAGGTTCCGGTTGCGATCGGCGTCCCGGAAATCACACCGTTTGGGGCAAGAGAAAGCCCGGCGGGCAGAGTAGTGCTGTTAATCAGGCTCCAGGTGTAGGGCTGGACTCCGCTGCTTGCCTGCAAGGTCTGGTTGTACGCCGTATTCACCGTGCCGATGGGCAGTGATCCGGTCGCAACCGACAGCGGCGGCGGTTTGTTGATAGTGATGCTCAACGCCTGGGTTACGCTCCCGCCTGAAGTATCCGTAACCTGAACGGTGAAGCTGGAAGTTTGCAAGACCGTTGGCGTGCCTGTGATTTGGGCGGAGGTGCTGGTGCTGGTTGACAAGAAAGTTAATCCAGCGGGGAGGCTGCCTTGAGTCACTGTCCAGGTCAAGGGAGGAGTTGCCCCCGCGGCGTTAACGAATGCGTTATAAGGAACCAGCAGAACTCCCGCGGGAAGTGAGGTCGTGGTAATGGTCAGCACCGCGGTCACGGTGATCGATTCGGTTGCGGTGATGGTGCTGTTCGCGACTGAAGTTGCCGTGATCGTTGCAGTGGTCGTGGTCGAGACGCTGCTCGGAGCGGTGTACACGACCGAGGTTGTCGTGTTGCCGCTCAACAAACCCGGACCAGAAAGACTCCAGGTTACGCCCTGATTGTTCTTGTCATTGGCGACCGAGGCAGTGATAGTTGTCGTTTGCCCTGGATTCAACGCTGGCACCGAAGCCGGCGACAACGTGATGCTGAGGGAGTTGCTGCCCGAGCAACCCACGAAAAGAACCGCCCAGACAAGGATACCCAGCGCCACCAACGACACAGCTCTCAATTTTCTCAAGGTTTCTCCAACTGAAAGTTTTAACAATATCTTCTCGAAACAGCAAGCCGCTAGAACGAGAAGAGAGCCTGCAGATCGATCCTCCGGGTAGCGGAACCGAATGCGTAAGGCCCGCCTGCGAGGGCATTTGATTCCCCGAAAAGCGGTGAACTGAGAGTGCCAATCGGCGGCGCCAGATTCACGCGATTAAGAACATTTCGGGCGGATACGCTGAAAGTTAGATTGTAACGTCGATTCGTGGCGGCGCCCGCGCCGAACCCACCGCCAGATCCGCCGCCGCTTAATCCGCGACCACCCAAACCGCCTCCCGGAGGGCCACCTCGTCCGCCACCCCCTCTTGCTCCACCGTCAGAGCCCGCTGCCGCTCCTCCAGTTACTTCCTTCCCAAAGCCGAAGGCTTTGCTGAGGCGCAAATTCACCGTGGCCAGCCAGGTGCCAGTACCGGTATTGATTGGAATGGTAGCCTCGCCCGGATTCGGCGCAACGTTTACGGCGCCCCATGGGGTCACTCTTATGTTCCCGGGTGGCGTCGAACTTGTAACCAACCCTGCCCTGTCATTGAAGATAGAATCGCCGTTTACGTCCTGCCCCGCGACAATGTTAAACGGCTGGCCCGAACTTGCGATGATAAACGGGTTCAGGCGAAATGCATAGGGCATCGAAATCGTCCCGCCCACAACCACTCGACTGCGCACGTCGAATTGCGACCGGCCGTAATCCGCCATGGGATCGTATTGATGGGAAATAAAGCTGACTGTACTGCCGCCGCCTCCCGATCCCAGATCGCTGTTCGCATAGTTGAGCGTGTAAAAGCCAAAGAGCGAGAGCTTCGATCCAATGCTGGTGCGAAAATTCGCGATCACCTGGTTTTGCCGGAATATTCCTTCGGAGTTGTATTGATAGATGTTGTCGGTGCCTCCGAACGGCCGCACCGGATCCGAAGGATAGGTTCCCGGCAGCGGAGCATTGGCGTTGCGGAGGAATAGTTGGTGCTCACCATACGAATTTATGTAGGTGACCGCCAGAGTAGTGCTCTTCGCAAGCTGCCTCTCGATGCTCACTGCGGTTTGCATGGTCGAGGGAGCCCTTAGGCCGGAAGCGAGCTGATAGCTGGTGGGAGAAGTCTGACCCATGGAGATCTGACCCGTAGAGTTGACCGCCTGGACGATTGTCTGCTGTTGGGTAAACCCATTTAGACGCTCCACCTGGAGCACAAGGTTGTACGGGATGCGGTCGTAAAATATGCCGTAGCCAGCGCGCAACACGGTCTTAGCCGCCGTTTTCTTTCCGCCACCCAGGCCCCACGCAAAACTGATTCTCGGGGCGAAATCTCCATGATCATGAATGTCGTTCTGAGTTTCGAAACGCAAGCCGTAGCTGAGCGTCATGTTGGGGCGAATCCGCCAATCGTCTTGCGCATACAGGCCCGCGTCCACCAAAGTAACCTCGGAGAGCGGCTGTCCCGTGGTGATCGAGAACTGGCTGGCGCCGCAGTTGGTCAATTCACTGGAAGTAGGCAGCGCCGGCAACGGTTGTATGGTCTGCTCCAAGCAAACGATTCCACCCCGCGGGTCTTTCTGATACCCAGTCTGATATCCGGAGTTATTGGCGGTAACGGCCAGGGAAGTGAAAGTGAACACGCCGTTGAAATTGGCATTTGACACGTTGGAATCTGTCATTGCGCGCAGCCGCCCACCGAACTTTATTAAGTGCGTGCCGTGAACGATGGAAGTGTAATTCTGAAGTTCGTAGTGGTTCTGCACGTCAGAACCGTTCCCGATCTGATTGTTCCCACAGGTAAACGCTCCCAACACCGATACGGTCGGCAGAAAATGCAACTGCGCGCATGGATCCGACGAAGTCGACGCATAGATAGGCAGCACCGTCTGATTGCTGCTGTCATGCAGATATTGAAACCGGGTTTCGTTCACAACGTTCGCGCTCAGGACCTGAGTATCGCTGATCTGCAGGGTGTGCTCCGTAGAGGTCGTGTTGTAGGCCTGCGAGGGAAGAGAAAACTGTCCGACACCCTCGTTGTCTTCCGAATTGTGGAAAAACTGGTAACGGACAGTTAACGTGTTGTTTGGTGTGAGCTGAAAATCCAGCCGAGGGCCAACATTGATCCGATTCTGCGAATTGGGAACCGCTTGGGCGAAGCTGACAGTGGGGTCAGCATGCACGATCGCGTTCACAATGTTGGAGTCGTTGATGTCCCTGACTTGAGCGCTAAAAAAGAACGAAGCCTTCTTGCTCAAGGGGCCGCCGAGGCTCCCGTTAAACAGTTCCGAATGGAAAGGTGGCTGGTCCTGTGCGAACGGACTAAGCGCATCGAAGGCAGATGAGTTGCCATCCGCCATGAACTGCCCGTGAAACTTGTCTGTGCCTGGCTTGGTAAAAATCTCAATCCGGCCATAGCCTAATTTGTCGTACTCCGCGGAAAACGGATTCTGATTGATGCGAATCTCGCGAATCGAGGACTTCGGAGGAAGCTGTCCGGCGGTAAATCCATCAATATAGATCTGGCCGCCGTTCGGTCCCGCCGAAGGCCCCGCCAGCGCCTCGAGTTCCTGCTGTAATTCGTCGGGGTCATCCGAAAGAGCTTCGAGGTCTTTCCCTTTGATTACGATCGAACTGGCATTCTCTGTCGGGCTCACGCCGACAGTTGCACTTTCTTCCTGCACCTCAACTTTTTCTTGTTTGACCTGGATCTCAAGCCCTATATCGAACTGCTGAACTTGATCCGCGGAGATGGTGACGTTCTGCTCTGTAGATATTGCGAACCCCTTCGCCGACGTTGTGACCGTGTAGCTCCCCGGAGGCAATCCCTTGAGTTCGTATGTTCCCTGGCTGTTTGTGACCGCCGTCGTCTTTTGCCCTGTGGGTCCGGCTGCAGTAACGGTTGCTTGCGGGATGACTGCGCCGGTAGGATCTGTGACTCGGCCGCGAAGCGTGCCCGGCGGAGTTTGCGCGGGCAAGGAACCTGCCAGCATCAGCAATACAAGAACCGCAACGAATAGGAAGGCAAAACTTCGGGAACGGCCGGACGTCATCAATTCTCCTGAGCCAAACTTTATCCTGCCAGTTGAGGAGCTACTGGGTTGCTCCTGCCGCAGCATCTCCGCCACCGCCCCCGAGATTCCACGGAGAAAGAAGCATCGCCGCCCGATTGCTGTTGGGTGAAGCCGACAGAATTGGTTCCACGCCGCTTAACAATGTGATCGCGGTTGGCTGAGTCGTGGCTGTGCCTTGCGTGGTTACGATCATCACGGCGTCGCCCTTCTGCAAATCCGCGAGGGTTACGGCGGGCATTCGCTTTAACATTTGCTGGAAGTCGGGCAAGCCACCAGGACGTGAGCCTCCGCCACCGCCAGGTTGCGTGGTCTGGCCTGACGCAGCTTGCGGAGTTGCGCCGGGAGCCGATGCGCTCGGCTCGCCATCGGACGATCCACCACGCAGCCGTTGGGCGATCCTCTGAGCTACCATGGGAGGCAGTTTTCGCAATTGCGAGTCTGCGGTAAACCTGAGCGTAACTGGCTTTTTAGTCACCACATCCATCACGCTCATGGTGTTGTTGGCCGCGTCCGTCGAGGCAACTGTCCCCGCGATGTTGAGAAACGTTCCAGAAACAATTTCTTCCGCTGCCAGTTCGCTGCCGTCCTCACTGCGCAGGCCGCGAGCCCGCAATTGGTCTCCCGCATTGATCTGATCCAGCGCGCCCGGCTTTGCGTCGTCAAACTTGACCGAGTCCGGAGAGTATCGACGAACAATGGTGTTCTTTGAAATGTGAATCGTAACTGGCTTGGCGTCGCCCAGAGCTGGAGCAGCCAGGGTAATGGTTCCGCTGCCCGCATCGACCCTGCTCACCAGACCACCGACTCCGCGTTTCTGCCAATCCTCGCGGTCGCGCTGCTGCTTCGCCGTCACGTCGGACCCTTTCATGATGACGACCGACGAAGCGACTACCGATTTACCGTCGTCCGATGCCTTGCCTCGGGCCAGGACTCGGTCGCCTACCTGGACGTCGGGCAACTGCGCGGGTGCTGCATCCTTCAAATCTTTCTGTCCGGGGGCAATGCGAACCAGGCGAGTGGAATCCTGAACAACAACGTTGACGGTTGAACCCGCGTCGGTTGTGAGCGTAATAACGTTTCCGGACAGAGCTTTCACCGTCCCCACCGGCTTTGCTGCCGCACTGGTAGATTCGGTTTGCGGGGCTGCCTGGGGCTGATCGGAAGCGGCGTGACTCCGTGGGATCGAAATCGACCACGCGAGGCCGAGCACTATCAAACCCGCGAGCATGACTGTTAGCGTTCGTGTCGATCTCATTCCCCGTGCCTCATACTGAACGCCTCATGGTTTGCCCCGCCATCCCATTCTGAGTCTTGCAAATCGGCATTGCGACTATCACAAAGATCTCGCTATTGATATTGCAACACAGTCAAACGCGGGTTGGACGTAAAGAATCGTAAATCGACTGTAAATTTGTGTCCCATTAGCACTTGAGATCGCGGAGCGCGGCAGGGAAGGGGCGACGCGGTCGGAGCCTTTGCGCTGGAGCGCAAGGTTTACAAAGTTTTTGGAGCGGGAGACCGGGATCGAACCGGCGACATCCAGCTTGGGAAGCTGGCGTTCTACCGCTGAACTACTCCCGCTCACAGAGCAATAGAATCAGAACAGAACCCCTTCCGATGCGCTCCAGAAAGGCGATACAAATTATCATCCTTCGGGAACTCATTTGCAAGGAATGCCACCGCCGCAAATTTTCCACCGGGGCATGGACAATGACCGATTGGGCGAACACCAGTTCGCGTGATGGTCGCCAAACCCGTCGCAGCCTCTGGCTGCACGGCTGGACGAGTTGCGGAACCACACGAAAATTAGCGGCTGGAAGGCTTAAAGCGTGGCGGCAAGCCGCAGAGATTTATTTCGTGGGTTTCAAACGATCATGGCTTGACCCTGAAAACGACGTTGCTCTTGAGCACTTTCTTGGGGGTCGTCACTTCGACGGAGCCAGTAGTGGCGCCCGCCGGGACAGTAGTCTGGA
>Ga0210407_10003571_pt1 | contig 12559 bp, 10 predicted proteins | sample IncBWC27MmetaG_FD_150860 | JGI IMG/M metagenome (GOLD analysis project Ga0210407, IMG submission 150860) | Forest soil microbial communities from Barre Woods Harvard Forest LTER site, Petersham, Massachusetts, United States - Inc-BW-C-27-M | ecosystem: Environmental > Terrestrial > Soil >... | reverse complement strand
TGGGAATTGGAAGATGCGTTGCAGCTTGGCGATCGATCCACCGGCACGCACGTCCTGATGAATCTGTACAAGAAGATGGGAGGCAGCCCCACCGGCGCAGACCTGGACGCTTTGTGGAGAGGGTTGGGAATTAGCGCCGCTGGTGGAGCGATCCAATTTAATGACGAGGCGGAAATGGCGCAGATACGGCGCGCGATAACCGCCGCCGCCCCGGCATCGAAGCTGCGGTAGCGCACGGGGGGCCGGCCTCCGGGTTGGTGACACTTGTGGTGCGCCGGAATCGTGGCCAAGGCGGTCTGCGGGCGTAGCGGGGAAATGGAATCTGGCGGCTTGGCGAGATTATCTAGTATTGGAACTATACCAATGGTTACACCCCCCTCCCCTGGTTTTACATAAGTGTTCATTCTAAAGATAGTTAAAGTTCTTTGTTTTGATACACTTTTGCAAGTGTTCATTCTAAGCGAGTTAGATTCGGCTTGGATTACAAGAAACTGGACTTGTCCGAGAGCACGCGACTTCGGCAAGTGACACTTTTGACTGAGGGAATGATAGGCTGCAGTAATCAGCTTGTCAAGACCAAGATTCGATAGATGGGAAGCGTGACCCGGCCGCGCCTTAGTAGGCCTGTCGAGGGTGAAAACGATAGGTATAGGAGACGCTGACATAAGAGCGGAGCCGGACGCCAACCACACTCATGAATGGAGAGGGTTCGAGCTGTTCGGTGGTTTGCCCCGTAAAACCCTTGGCAATCAAGAAGTTAACGCCCAAGCCCATGCGTCCTTGTTGCTTCGAAGGAGCGGCGCGCTGCGGAACGGGAGCCGCGCGCTCAGTGTGAAGGAGCGTAAAAGTAGTAGTCGGCGGAATAGGCGACCTTGGATTCTGCGCCACGATGAGCGTCGTCGCACCCTGAGGCTGGGGGCTGGCCGCCTTTGGTGTGAATGCGCTGAATGGAGGTCACTCCCGCGAAAACGCCGTTGCCTGCGTGACTCGCAGCGGTGAGCAGCAACCAGGGAATGGCGTAGGCATCGGGGGCATCCTGCTTCGCTACGACTTTTCCAACGACTTCGCTGCCGTCGTTGTGCTTCCACGTCGGTCCGGCGTAGTGCTTGCCGATAACTGCGCCCTTGGAATCGGAGAGTTCGGCTTCCGGCGCTTTGAGAGTCCAAACAAGCTTCTGGTCGGCTCCCACCTGGCAAACATAGATCTGAGAACCCGAGGCATGCGCTTGCAGAACGAGATTCTCCGAAGCAGGGACGGCTAGTTTTTCCGGCACTTCCGGCTTGGACTGTTGCTGAGCAACGGCCAGTTGAAAAGGGAGCAGTAGGATCGAGAATAGAAATTTTCGCATGAGCGTGATTCTAGCACGGCGATAGCATTGCTTTCAGAGGGGAAAATTGGCTGGGGCGGAAGGATTCGAACCTTCACCGTCCACATTAACAGTGTGGTGTCCTACCAGTTGGACCACGCCCCAGCGGGGTTCGCCGGCCACCTGTGGCCGGAGGTGACAAGGTAGGCTCCGCCGCTGAAGAGGCGGCAGAGGGTCCTTCTAAGATAACACGGCGCTGGCACCCGCCAACACGCGAGTCACAAATCTCTCGAAGATTAAATCGGATTAGGAATGCGGCGACGGCATGTCCGCGAGCCCTGAAATCGGCATTGAATGGCTTGGCAAAGTCTGAATTTGCGTCGCGATTCGACACTCCAAATCCCATGCTGGGATAGCCGCGCCACTCTTTCAAAATTTTCAGCGGGGATGTTTTCTTTGATGCCTTTGACCCACAAGAATGAGCGCTCACATTTTGCTTACGAGGTTGCATTCCTGAAAGTTTTGATGGACACTATCGCGTCAAACTGTACCGGGCCAGCGCTTCCCGGTGCGAATGCGTGTGGGCGCCCAAGCGCAAAACGACATGGCCCAGATTTTTCATCGCAGTGCGAACTTCGCAGCGCGTACGAGTATCCTTGCCGCTTTTGTTCTTGTGAATTTGGCGGTTGCCGCCGTTCTGGGGGTCGCGCGCGCACCTTATCTGACGCGCCAGAACATCACGCGCGAGCAGCCCGTGCAATTCAGCCACAAGCATCATGTCGGCGACGACGGCATCGATTGCCGCTATTGTCATACCAGCGTGGAGACTTCCGCGGTCGCGGGCATTCCGCCGACAAAAACCTGCATGAACTGCCATTCGGTTTTGTTCAACAACGTTGGCTATCTCGAGCCGGTGCGCATGAGCTACAGCACCGATCAGTCCATCAAATGGGTGAAAGTCCACCGGCTAGCGGATTTCGTTTATTTCAATCACAGCATTCATATCAATAAAGGCGTTGGTTGCTCGACCTGCCACGGACAGATCAATCAGATGCCGCTGGTGTTTCAGGCCAACACGCTGCTGATGTCGTGGTGCATTGACTGCCACCGCAATCCCGAGAAGGTGCTGCGTCCCAAGGATCAAGTTTTCAATATGGACTGGAAGGCTCCGGCCAACCAGGAGGAAATCGGCAAGCAGTTGGCAGTGGAGAATAAGATCCGGACAGAGGTCGAACTCACCAGTTGCTCGACCTGTCATCGCTAATGGACCGTATGAGTGAGCATGAACATTTGAACGAGCACTTGCACGAACACGATGTGCACGCGGCGGACTCGCAGCACGAGTCGCATCACGATGACGAGCCGGAGGATCTGACGCTGCGCGAGCGGCCGCTGGACCTCGCGGCGGTGCGGTCCAAGCTGCAGTCCAAGACCGGGAAGCAATACTGGCGGACGCTCGAGGAGCTCGCGAAAGATCCGCACTTTGAAGCGCTGCTGCACCGTGAATTTCCGCGGCAGGCTTCGGAATGGGACGATTCCGTCGATCGCCGCGATTTTCTGAAGCTGATGGCGGCGTCGCTGGCTTTCGCCGGGATGTCCGGCTGCGGGCGCAGTCCCGAGCAGAACATTCTTCCTTACGTGAAACAGCCCGAAGGTCTGGTTCTCGGCAAGCCACAGTTTTATGCCACGGTGATGCCCTTTGGCGCGGACGCCATCGGCTTGCTGGTGGAAAGCCACGAAGGCCGCCCGACGAAGATCGAAGGCAATCCCGATCATCCTTCGAGTCTTGGCGCCACGGACGCTTTCGCGCAAGCTTCCGTGCTCAATCTCTACGATCCCGATCGCGCGCAAGTGATCACCAAAGTGGGGGACATCGAGACGCTTGCTGATTTTCAGGAGGACGCCAGGAATCTCGCGGCCGCAGCTAATGTCAACAAGGGTGAAGGCTTCCGCATCCTCACCGGCACGGTCACATCCCCGACGCTGGCAGCGCAGATCGAAGCGCTGATCAAGCTGTATCCGCAAGCGAAATGGCATCAGTGGGAGCCGGCGGTTAGCGATGGCGCGCGCGAAGGCGGAAAACTGGCTTTCGGCCGCTATGTGAATAGCGTTTATCGCGTCGACAAAGCCGACGTCGTTCTGTCGCTCGATTCCGATTTTCTTGCGAGCGGACCGGGCCACATCCGCTACATGAAGGATTTTTATCGCCGCCGCAAACTAGATCAATACGCTGAAGTTGATCGCCGCGGCGCCGAGATGAACCGGCTGTACGTTGTGGAGCCGACGCCGTCCGTTACCGGCGCGACGGCGGATCATCGGCTGCCGCTGCGCGCATCGCAAGTTGAATTATTTGCGCGCGGGCTCGCGGCGAAGCTCGGACTCGGCGGCTCGGCCTCGCTCCCGCCCGCAGCGGAAAAGTGGCTCGATGCCGTGACGAAGGATCTCCAGGCGAATCGCGGCAAGAGCCTTGTCGTTGCGGGCGAGCAGCAACCGGCGGAAGTTCATGCTTTGGCGCACGCGATCAATGCCGCGCTGGGCAATGCCGGGGCCACCCTGTATTACACGGAGCCGGTGGAAGCGAATCCCACGAATCATTTGGAATCGTTCGCCGGACTTTGCGCCGACATGGGCGCGGGCAAGGTGGACACGCTCATCATTCTCGGCGTCAATCCCGTGTATACCTCGCCGCACGATTTCGATTTCACTAACAAGCTGCGAAAAGTCCCCAATTCCATTCACGTCAGCTCGCATTTCGATGAGACCTCCGAGCATTGCCACTGGCATGTACCGGAATCGCACTTTCTGGAAACCTGGGGCGACGCGCACGCTTTCGACGGCACGCTCAGTGTGATTCAGCCGCTCATCGCGCCACTCTATCGCACGCACTCCGCGCGCGAAGTTTTGGCCGCCTTCAGCGATAAACCGGGCATCTCGGATTACGACGCGGTTCGCGACCGCTTAAAGGCCGCCAATCCCACGGCGGATTTCGACAAGCTCTGGCGCAAGTCGCTGAACGATGGCGTTGTGGCCGGCACGGCCTTTACGCCGATCGGCATTACATCGAAGTTCTCTCCCGCGAGCTTGCCTGCCGCTGCGGCTGCATTGGGCGACGAACTCGAGTTTATTTTCCGCCCCGATCCCTGCGTGTACGACGGACGCTTCGCCAATAACGGATGGCTGCAGGAGTTGGCCAAGCCAGTCACAAAACTCACGTGGGACAACGCCGCGCTGGTCAGCCCGAAAACAGCCGGGACGCTCGGCCTGACGCACAATATCTCCTCGCGCGGCGGCGAACACGGCAAAATCTATTCGAACGTCATCGACATTTCGCTTTCGAACAGCAAAGTTACCGCGGCCGCCTGGATTCTTCCCGGTCAAGCGGACGGCGTCATCGTTCTTCCGCTGGGCTACGGCCGCTCGCAGGCCGGCTACACCGGAACCAACAAGGGCTTCAACGCGTACATGGTGCGGACTTCCAATGCGCTCTGGCACACCGCCGGCGGCAAGATCACGAAGACTGGCGACGATTATCCGCTGGCCTGCACGCAATATCATTTCAACATGGAAGGCCGGAAGATTCTGGCCAGCGGGACGCTCGAGGAATACAAGAAAAATCCGGCTTTCGCGCATGAAGACGACGAGCAGCCGCCGAAAGAACTCAGCCTGTACAAGGAGTATTCCTATCCCGGCTACGCCTGGGGCATGGCGATTGATTTGAATTCTTGTAACGGCTGCAATGCGTGCGTGGTCGCGTGCCAATCCGAAAACAACATCCCGGTGGTTGGCAAGGAGCAGGTCACGCGCGGCCGCGAGATGCACTGGATCCGCATCGACCGCTATTATCTGGCGGAAACGGATACCAACGATCCAAGCAGCAACGTGGATTCCAAGAAGCATCTGACGGATGTTCTCGCGGATCCACCGACTTTCTTCCAGCCCGTTCCCTGCCAGCAGTGCGAAAACGCGCCGTGCGAGCAGGTCTGCCCCGTGGGCGCCACCACGCACAGCGCCGAAGGCTTGAACGACATGGTGTACAACCGCTGCATCGGCACGCGGTATTGCTCGAACAACTGCCCGTACAAAGTTCGCCGGTTCAATTTCCTGCGCTTCCAGGATTGGGAGACGCCGCAACTCAAGCTCATCCGCAACCCGGAAGTCACCATCCGCAGCCGCGGCGTCATGGAAAAGTGCACCTACTGCGTGCAGCGCATCAACAACGTGCGCATCGAAGCCGAAAAGCAAAATCGTCCCATTCGCGACGGCGAAATCGTTACCGCGTGCGAAGCGGCCTGCCCGAGCGAGGCCATCGTCTTCGGCAACGCCAACGACCCAACCACGCGCGTGGCCAAATTGAAAGCCCAGCAGCGCAACTACTCTATCCTCGGCGAACTCAATTCGCGCCCGCGCACCACGTATCTCGCAGCCGTGCGCAACCCGAATCCCGAACTGGAGAAGGCATGAGCGTCGCGCCGCCGCCAACACTCGACCATCCGGAAATTCGCCGTCTCGCTCCGGTGATCGGCCCAGGCCACGACTACGTTACGGTCACGGAAAAGATCAGCGACATTGTCCTGAAGCGCCCTACCACTTTGGGATGGTTCGCGGGCTTTTCATTGGCCTTCACTTTTCTTGGCATTCTGACGGTCGCGATCGCCTGGCTGATCATCAGGGGCGTTGGCATCTGGGGCATCAACGTTCCGATCGGGTGGGGCTTCGCCATCGTCAATTTCGTGTGGTGGATTGGTATCGGTCACGCCGGTACGCTGATTTCCGCGATTCTTTTCCTGCTGAATCAAAAGTGGCGTACGTCGATCAATCGTTTCGCTGAAGCTATGACGCTGTTTGCCGTGGCCTGCGCGGGCATCTTTCCGCTGATTCATACCGGGCGTCCGTGGATGGCGTTTTACATGTTCCCGTACCCCAGCACGATGGGGATCTGGCCGCAGTTCCGCAGCCCGCTCATCTGGGACGTTTTTGCGGTCTCGACCTACGGCACGGTTTCGCTGCTGTTCTGGTTTGTCGGCTTGATCCCCGATCTGGCGACGCTGCGCGACCGCGCTGTGAACAGGCCTCAGCAAATCATCTATGGCATTCTCGCGCTCGGCTGGCGCGGCTCTGCGCGTCACTGGCATCGCTACCAGTCCGCGTATCTGCTTCTCGCCGGCCTGGCCACGCCGCTGGTTCTTTCCGTCCATACCGTGGTGAGCTTCGACTTTTCGATCGCCATCGTTCCCGGGTGGCACACGACGATTTTCCCGCCGTACTTCGTCGCAGGAGCCATCTACTCGGGTTTTGCGATGGTGCTGACGATCGCGATTCCGCTGCGCAAGTACTATCAGCTCGAAGATTTCATCACCATGCGCCATCTGGAAAACATGGCCAAGGTAATGCTGGCCACGGGATTGATTGTTGCTTACGGCTACTTCTTCGAGTTTTTCCTGGCGCTTTACAGCGGACAAAAGTATGACGTTTTCCTGGTGCAGCAGCGCCTCCATGGCCCTTACGCGCCGTTCTACTACGCGCTCATTCTCTGCAACATCCTCACGCCACAGTTGCTGTGGATCCAGAAAATGCGTACCAACGTGGTGGTGCTTTTCCTGATGTCCATCGTCGTCAACGTCGGCATGTGGCTCGAGCGCTTCGTCATCGTGGTCATCAGCCTGACGCGCGATTTCATGCCCTCCGCCTGGGGCCGCTATCAGCCCACAATATGGGACTGGGCCACCTTTACCGGAACACTGGGGCTTTTCACGACTTTGATATTCTTATTTGTCCGCGTCCTGCCCGCCATCTCCATCGCGGAAATGCGCGAACTGGTTGCACACTCGTCCGAGGAACATAAATGAACGAGCCGAGCTCGAACATTTACGGCGTGATGGGTGAATTCGAGACGGCCACACAGTTGATACGGGCCGCCGAAAAAACCCGTGAAGCCGGCTACAAGGACATTGATGCCTACGCGCCTTTCCCCGTCGAAGGGCTCTCGGAAGCTATGGGCCTTCGCCGTTCCTGGGTGCCTCCCGTAACCCTTCTGGGCGGACTGCTCGGCGGACTCACCGGCTTTTTCTTCCAATATTGGGTCAATGTTTCCGCGTATCCGATCAATATCGCCGGGCGGCCGCCTAATAGCTGGCCCGCGTTTATCCCGGTAACTTTCGAGCTGACGATTCTGGGCGCTTCCACGTTCGCGGTGTTTGGCATGATCGCCATGAACAAGCTGCCGCGGCCGCATCATCCGGTTTTCAACGTGGCGCGCTTCTCGCAGCATGCATCGATCGACCGCTTTTTCCTGTGCATTGAGGCTACCGACGCGAAGTTTCATCTCGCGGAGAGCGCGCGTTTCCTGCAGGGCCTGCACGCGGTGCATGTCACCGAGGTGAAAGATGATGACTAACACCTCGAGACAGCTCGCTGTGGTTTGCTTTGCCGCGTGCGTCGTGCTCCTTTCCGGCTGCGAGTATCTCCGGCAGGACATGGCCAATCAGCCGAAGAACAAGGCGCTCTCGCCTTCGGATTTCTTTGCCGACGGGCGTTCCGAGCGGCCGTTAGTCGAAAATACCGTGGCGCGCGGCTCGCTTGCGAACGACGAATTTGCACTGCCAAAGGATTCGAACAATTTCCCGCTTCCCGTCACGATGGAAACTCTCCAACGCGGGGAAGAGCGCTACAAGATTTTCTGTTCGCCGTGCCACGGTCTGCAAGGGGACGGCAACGGCATGATCGCCTCGCGTGGCATGAAACATCCGCCGAGCTACCACATCGATCGTTTGCGCAACTCGCCCACTGGCTACTACTACGATGTCATGACCAACGGTTTCGGCGTCATGTACAGTTACAACGCGCAAATTCCTCCGCGCGACCGCTGGGCCATTATCGCCTACATCCGCGCTCTCCAGTTGAGCCGCAACGCGCACGCCGCCGATCTGCCCGCCGACCTCCGCGAAAAGGTGGATAAGGCAGGCCCGGTGAACAGCGAAAAAAAGAACGAATCGGAGAACAAGAAAGACAAGCCGGGAGGAGCCAAGGAATGACCGCGCAGGACTACAAGGCGCCTGAAAGCGTCGGCCGCCTGCAGCGAGGCGCGCTCGCCGTGGGCGTAGTTGGACTAATACTGTGCGCCATCGGAGCGGCCAAGTCGCCCGCGGATTTCTACCATTCCTATCTCATTGCCTTTTTGCTCGTGCTCGGCTTGAGCCTAGGTTCCCTGGGCCTCTTGATGCTGCAACATCTGACCGGTGGCCATTGGGGCATTGTGATTCGCCGGCCGCTCGAAGCAGCGACGCGTACCCTGATGCTGGTGTTCTTCTTCTTTTTGCCCCTGCTGTTCGGCATGAAGTATCTCTATTCCGCCTGGCTCGATCCGGCAAGAGTTAAAGCCCAGCCTCTTTCCGATCTTCAACAGCACTACCTGACCTCCCAGTGGTTCACGGTGCGAGCCTTTCTCTACTTTGCGATCTGGTTGAGCCTGATGTTGCTGTTCAATTCCTGGTCCCGGACGCAGGACGTCAATACCGAGGACCGCGCTCTTCGCCGCCGCTTCAAGCTCGTTGCTGGGCCGGGAATTATCCTGTACGTTTTTGTCATGTCTTTCGCGGCCTTTGATTGGTCCATGTCGATCACGCCCCACTGGGCCTCGACGATCTATGGCTTTCTCTTTGTGGTCGGGCAAATCATCTCCGCGATGTCGCTGATGATCGCCGTCGTCGTCTTGCTTTCGCGCACCGAGCCTTTCTCGCACATCCTTCAGAAGCGCCACATCCACGATCTTGGCAAGCTGCTCCTCGCTTTCGTGATGCTCTTTGCCTATTTCGATTTCTCGCAACTTCTGATCATCTGGGCTGGCAACCAGCCGGAAGAAATCACTTTCTACCGCTCGCGTCTCTACGGAAGCTGGGGCGCGGTCGCGGTTATCGTTCTTGTGTTTCATTTCTTTGTGCCGTTTTTCCTGCTGCTGTCGCGGGACTTGAAGCGCAACGCAAATCTGCTGCCCAAGGTCGCTCTGTGGATGATTTTCATGCGCTGCGTGGATCTCTTCTGGATGACGCGCCCGGAATTTACCGCCCGCGCTTTCCCGGGCTGGCTTGATTTTGCCGCGCCCTTGGCCCTCGGCGGGCTGTGGCTGTTTTTCTTCAGCTGGCAGCTCCAGAAGATGCCGCTGCTCCCCCTCGGCGACCCGAAACTAGCGGAGGCCATTGCAAGTCATGAGCACTGAGTCGCACAACACCGGGCCAGCCTCCGGCCAGGAGCCGCGCAATGCGGACGTGGCGTTCGAGGCTCGCGACGTCACCACCTCCACGATCTATTGGTATCTTATTGTGTTGGTGCTGGCCGTGGCGGCCTCCTTCTGGGTTTGCGTGTACATTCTTCGCTATACCACCACGTTCGTTGAACAGTCGGACACGCCAATGCCGGCTTCTCGAGTGGAGATGGGACCAAACTACCGCAAGCTGCCGCCGGAGCCGATGCTTCAAGGTGTTCCTGGCCATGAGGCCGATCCGCAATCCGATTTGCGGAGGAAAATTCATGACGACACCGAGGCCAACGAACAAATCGGCTGGGTGGACCACGACGCAGGCATCGCCCAGATTCCCATCAAGGACGCCATGAAAATCATTGCCGAAAAAGGCTTGCCAGCGGTTACCCCGCCGGCGGCGGAGAAAAAGAAATAACGAAATGTCTAATCTTGGCAAAATCGTTGCGCGCCGCATCCTGGTAATTGGCGGGTTGCTCCTGTCGGCTTTTGCAGGGAACGCGCAAACGATTCCCGGCAACGTCGGGACGGCTGCTTCCCGTATGCCGCCTGCGCTGGTAAACGTCGGCTTCGAGCCGCCGCTCAACGGCCAAATGCCGCTCGACGTGACTTTCCGCGATGAAACCGGGCGCAGCGTTCAGCTTCGCGAGTATTTCCGCAAGAAGCCCGTCGTGCTGGCTTTCGTCTACTATGGCTGCCCGATGCTCTGCAGCCAGGTCGAGCAGGGCGTGGTCGGCTCGCTGCGCATGCTTTCCTTCAATCCGGGCCGCGATTACGAAGTCGTTTTCGTCAGCTTCGATTCCCGCGAATCCCCGGATATGGCCGCGTCCAAAAAGGAAGCCTCGCTTTCTCATTTCCGGCGGCCGGAAACCGCCGCGGGCTGGCACTTCCTCACCGGTTCGGAAGAATCCATCGAAGCGGTAACGCACGCCGCGAATTTCCGTTATACGTTTAACGCCAAGACCAATCTCTTTGCCCACGCCAGCGGCGTCATGATTCTTACTCCCGATGGCCGCATCTCGCGGTACTTTTATGGCGTCGAGTACCCCGGCCGCGACATGCGCCTGGGCCTGGTTGACGCCTCCGCCGGGAAAATCGGCACGCCCATCGATCGTGCGCTGCTCTTCTGCTATCAGTACGATCCGAGCGCGGCCACCTACAGCGCTTCCATTTTGAAGATCGTGCGTTTTGCCGGCGTTTTGACCATCCTTGGTATTGTGGGTGGCTTCCTGATTTTCCGCCGTCGTGATTCTTCCCACTCCGGGACAAATATTCATCAGCCGCTTCACACTGGATCGGAAAGGGGAGCAAACTAAGCCGTGCAGTCGCAAATTCCACTTTATCCGGATGAAGCGTCCAACTTCGCTCCCCACGTTGACGGGCTGATGATTTTTATTACCTCCGTGTGCCTTTTCTTTGCGGTGGCCATCACCGCCGCGGTCATCTTTTTCTTCTTCAAATATCGCCGCAAAGAGGTGGCCGACATAGGCGTTCCCATCCACGGCGATATGCGCCTGGAGACCGCGTGGATTGTCGTTCCACTGATTCTCGCGCTGGCGATGTTTGGCTGGGGCGCGGTGGTCTACGTGGATTATCGCCACACTCCCACGGATACGCTGGACATTTACGTTATTGGAAAACAATGGATGTGGAAGGTGCAGCAGCCCAACGGGCAGCGGGAAATCAACGAGCTGCATGTGCCCATCGGCCGCAACGTCCGCCTGATTATGGGCAGCGAAGATGTCATCCATGACTTTTCCGTGCCGGCCTTCCGCGTGAAGATGGACGTTGTCCCCGGCCACTACAACACCATGTGGTTCCGGCCCACCAAGGCTGGCAAGTATCATTTCTTCTGCTCGCAGTATTGCGGAACCAATCATGCCCTGATGGGCGGCTGGGTCACGGTGATGGAGCCGATGGATTACGCCGCGTGGCTTTCGGGCTCTACCGGTGGCGACCCGGTGGCGGTCGGCGAAAAGCTTTTTACTGAAAGAGCTTGCATAACCTGCCATCTGGGCGACGGCAAGGGCCGCGCCCCATCATTGAATGGCGTGTATGGCGGTAAGGTTCTTTTGGCCGACGGTTCCACGGTCACCGCGGACGACTCGTATATTCGCGAATCGATCCTTCTACCCAATGCCAAGATTGTGGCCGGATATTTGCCCTTGATGCCTACGTTCCAGGGACAATTGACGGAAGAGGAGATTCTCGCTCTGATGTCTTACGTGAAGTCATTGCAGAAGGAGCCGGTTCCCGCAACGGGGGCCGGCATCGCTCCGGTCACGGGAAAGAAATAAGTTATGAGCACGACACCTCCATCACCGAACTACGAAATGCCCAAGGTGCACTATCTAAATGCCACCTACGGCATCCGTTCGTGGCTCCTCACTACCGACCACAAGCGCATCGCGCTGCTGTATCTCGCCGCAGTCACCTTTTTCTTTTTCATCGGCGGCCTTTTCGCCACGCTGATCCGCATTCACCTCCTCACGCCGGGCGGCTATCTGGTTACGCCGGAGATGTACAACAAGCTCTTCACCATGCACGGCGTCACCATGGTGTTTTTCTTTCTGATTCCCTCAATTCCCGCCATTATCGGGAATTTCCTCATTCCTCCGATGATTGGCGCGAAGGATTTGGCCTTCCCGAAAATTAACCTTCTGAGCTGGTACATCTACATTATCGGCGGCAGCTTCGTTCTTTATTCCTTCTCCACCGGCGGCCTCGATACAGGCTGGACCTTTTACACGCCGCTGAGTAGCGTCTATTCCAATGCCGCGGTTACGCCCGCGGTGCTCGGGATTTTCATCAACGGCTTCTCCTCCATCCTGACCGGGCTCAATTTCATCGTTACCATTCACACCATGCGCGCACCGGGGATGACGTGGTTCCGCCTGCCTCTGTTCGTCTGGGCGCACTACGCCACCAGCATCATTTTCATCCTCGGCACCCCGGTCATCGCCATCACTTTATTGCTCGCGGGCCTCGAGCGCATGTTCCAC
>Ga0210407_10003564_pt1 | contig 12573 bp, 14 predicted proteins | sample IncBWC27MmetaG_FD_150860 | JGI IMG/M metagenome (GOLD analysis project Ga0210407, IMG submission 150860) | Forest soil microbial communities from Barre Woods Harvard Forest LTER site, Petersham, Massachusetts, United States - Inc-BW-C-27-M | ecosystem: Environmental > Terrestrial > Soil >... | reverse complement strand
AAGAAAAAGAGGTCATCATGGAAGAGCGTTATTACGATTTGGTTTTTATCGTGCGGCCGGCGACACCGGAAGATGAGATCAAGAAAGTGCTGACGGTCATCGAGCACACGGTCGCGGAAAAGGGCGGCAAGATCGAAAAGACCGAGCACTGGGGCACGCGAAAACTCGCGTACCGCGTGGCCAAGCACCGCGAAGGAATTTACGTGCACCAGGAAATCCGCACCACGCACGGGGAACTGATTGCCGAGCTGGAACGGCGGCTGCGCGTGCAGGACAACGTGATCAAGTATCAGACCGTTCGTCTGGACGAAGACTTGAAGCGCCAGAAAAAACTTTCGCTGAAGCGCGAGAAGCGCGCAGCGCGGCGTCCGCGCCGCACCACGCCTGCTCCTGCGCCAGCGGCGGCATCGCCGGAGCAAGCTGCAGCAACGAGCTAACAGTTCTGCGCGCCGAAGAGATTTTGTTTCAGGCAAATTGACTTCGACTGAGCGGTTCACAAAAAGTTGCTCCAGGCTAGGCCGGGGCGATAAGTGAAAGGGTGAAGAGTATGGCAGAGGAACAGAAACAAGCATCAGCGCCGGGCGGAGCGCCACGGCGTGAAGGCGGCCACGGCGGTCCGGGTGGCGGGCACGGTGGTCCGGGTGGCGGGCACGGTGGTCCGCGGCGTGAGGGTGGACCGGGAGGCGGCGGTCCGGGTGGTCCCGGAGGCCGGCCACGCGGCAAGCGCCAGTATTTCCGGAAGAAAAAGGTTTGCAAGTTCTGCGTCGAGAAGATGGACTTCATCGACTACAAACGCGCGGACATTCTTTCCCAGTTCGTGCAGGAACGCGGGAAGATTCTGCCGCGACGGATGACGGGCGTTTGCGCGCGGCACCAGCGCTGGCTGGGCGTGGCGATCAAGCGGGCGCGCAACATCGCGCTGTTGCCCTTTGCAGGGAGCGCGGCGGGCACCCAAGCACCGCGCGTGGTTGTTCCAGGTGCGGCCCATCCCGCGCCCGCGCATGTAACACCAGCGCCGGCGGCAGTGACACCGGCGCCCGCAGCCGAAGCGCCGAAGGCCTGAGAGAACAGGAGCATAGAGAGAAGACATGCAAATTATTCTTCAGGAAGACGTCGAAAAGCTGGGCAACCGCGGCGACGTGGTCACGGTGAAGCCGGGTTATGCGCGCAATTTTCTTTTGCCGCACAAGCTCGCTGTCGAGGCTACTGTAGGAAACTTAAAGGCCATTGAGCGGATTCGCACTTCGCTGGCCAAGAAAACCGCAACGGAGCTGGAAGCGGCGCAGAAGCAAGCCGAGTTGCTCAACGGAATTTCGCTGAAGTTCGCGCGCAAGACCGGCGAGAACGATCAGATGTTCGGGTCGGTCACTTCGGCCGACATCGCGGAAGGACTGGCGGCACAAGGCTTCAAGATTGACAAGCGCCAAGCGCAGCTTGGCGAGCCGCTCAAGACCATCGGCGAATTTCCAGTAACGATCAAGGTGTTCCGCGACGTGACAGCGCAAATCAAGGTGACGGTCGAAAAAGAAGCGTAGAGAGTCATTCGACCATAGGTTTAGAGAATTCCTCAACAGGGGCGCAGCATAGTGCGCCCCTACATTTTTTTGTGACTTGCTCGCTGCATTACATCGTCAGGACGACGCGGAATTCGGCTTTGCCACTCATCATTCGGGCGTAGGCTTCGGCGGCTTTTTCCAGGGGAAATTTCTCGATCATGGGGCGGACGCCGGTCATCTCGGCGAAGCGCAGGGTGTCTTCCGAATCCGTGGGAATGCCGCCGGGCCAGCCCTGGACTCTCCTTCGTCCCACGATAAGTTGAAGTGGCGAAGCTTCAATCGGGCCCTGTCCCGCACCGACAACCAGCAGCGTTCCGTTCAAGCTGAGACCGTCGACCAGGTCGGACATGGATTTTGAATCCGTGGCGGTGGCCAGGATTACGCGAGCGCCGCCGAGTTTCTGGAGTTCTTCCGCCGCGTTGGTTGCTTTGCTGTCAATATACACGTGCGCGCCGAGTTTCTTGGCGAGAGCAGCTTTCTGGGAACCGCGGCCGACGGCGGCGACTCTGTACCCAAATTTATTGGCAAACTGAATTCCGAGATGCCCGAGGCCGCCGATGCCTTGGACGGCAACGAGGTCTGAAGGCAATGCGCCGCTGTGGCCAGTGCGTTGAAGGTGGTGACTCCCGCGCAAAGGAGCGGCCCGGCTTCCACGGCGTCGAGGCTTTCCGGCATGGCGGCGAGCGCTTCCACGGGAGCGATCATGTATTCCTGGTAGCCGCCATCGAAGCTGATTCCGCAAATCTTCGCGTTGCGGCAATTCGCGAAATCTCCGCGGCGGCACGGGAGGCAAGTGCCGTCCTGGCCGCCGTGCCAGCCGACGCCGACGCGCTGGCCTTTTTTCCAGCCGGTGACGCCGGAGCCGACGTCGTCGATCACGCCGGCGACTTCGTGTCCGGGGGCGCGAGGATACTGAATGCCGGGCCAGTATCCTTCTTTTACGAGGCTGTCGCTATGGCAAATGCCGCAAGCCTGCACGCGAATGCGCACGTGCCCGGCAGTTGGGTTGGGAATCTCGCGCTCGACAATTTCAAAATCCGCTCCGGGTTTCGGGACCAGCGCCACTTTCATCTTCGCCATTGGGACTCTCCGTTCTTTTTTCTGGATTCACGCCCGGAAATTGGATGCTCGCCCCGCACAAACCGACACATATTGCGGCGCTGCAGAGCCGGCAAGTGCAGAGCAAGATTGCGCAGAGAGCGGCAAAATAGTTTTGCAGAGATTTCCGACGCGATGCACAGGCACTTGGATTGACGCGCGCGAGACTTCCCCGCACAATGCGGCATCGCTTGAAAGATTGAGTTGCCGTACTTGGAAATAAAATCTCTCCGCTTGCCCTCCCGAGCGGATCGTGGTACAAAAGCGAAGAAAAGGCGAATGTAAAGCAGACCTCTCATGCCTGTTGACGCGACCCTCGAGAAGCCCTTACCGAATAACCTGGATGCGGAGCGTTCGGTTCTTGGCGCGATTTTGCTGGATAACAACGCGCTGAATCCGGCGATCGAGCATCTGCGGCCGGAAGATTTTTTTCTGGACCAGCACCGGCGAGTGTTCACGCAAATGATCGCGCTCGGCGAGGTGCAGCAGGCCATCGACCTGGTGACACTGACCGAGGAGCTGAACCGCAAGGGCGACCTGGAAGCATCCGGCGGCGCACCGTACCTGGCGTCGCTTGCGGACGGCATGCCGAAGGTCACGAACATTGAGCATTACGCGCGCATCGTCAAAGAAAAGGCGATCCTGCGTAACCTGATTCACGCCACGCACAACATTCAGCAACGCGCGTTCGAGGGCGAGGACGGGGCGGACGCGATTCTGGATAACGCGGAGTCTTCGATCTTTGCGCTGGCGGAAGACCGTGTGCGCGCGGGGCTGATCCCAATAAAGGACATTGTTCGCGACAATTTCGAGCGCCTGGAAAGAATCTTCCGTGAAGGGAAGAGCATCACCGGAATTCCGACGGGTTACGTTGAGCTGGACAAGCTCACGTCCGGCCTGCAGCCATCCGAGCTGCTGATTCTGGCGGCGCGGCCTTCGCAGGGGAAAACGGCGCTGGCGCTGAACTTGATGGAAAACATCGCGATTCGCGGCGGGCATCCCGTGGCGATGTTCAGCCTGGAAATGTCCAAGGAATCGCTGCTGCAGCGGCTGGTGGCGTCCGTGGCGCAGATCGACGCGCACAAATTCCGCACCGGGCATTTGAGCAAAGAAGACTGGCGGCGGATGACGGAATCGCTGGGAACCATTTCATCGGCGCCGCTGTGGATCGATGATGCAGGATCGATCAGCGTGCTGGAAATCGGAGCCAAAGCGCGGCGGCTGAAGCGCGACAAAGGATTATCTATGCTGGTTGTGGACTACCTCCAGTTGATCACGGCGCGGGGACGCTTTGGGAACCGGCAGGAAGAAGTGTCCAGCATTTCGCGCAGCTTGAAAGGACTGGCTAAGGAGCTGCAGATTCCCGTGCTGGTGCTGAGCCAGCTTACGCGCGCGCCCGAGCGCGACGAGCGCGGGCCGCAGCTTTCGGATTTGCGCGAGTCCGGCGCCATCGAGCAGGACGCCGACGTGGTGATGTTCATCTACCGGCCGCATTTCTTCAAAGCAGGCGCGACGCCGGAGGAGAGGGAAGAGACGGAGCTACGAATCGCCAAGCAGCGAAATGGCCCGACCGATATGGTGAAGTTTGTGTTTCGTAGCCGGTTCACGCGGTTTGAAGAGGCCGCGCCGGACGCGTTCTCGCAGTTTGCTCCCGACGATATGTAGTTGCTGCCACAGCGCGGCAGTTCACCCACACTTTGTATCTGAGCGCTTAGAATTCTGCCATTGGCGCCGTGATTGACAAAACGGCGCTGGACCCCTACCCCCCCATCATTTTGCGAGGAGTGTGGAAGTGTTTGAGTCAAAAGGAGTTCTCAAAAAAATTGGAAAAGAGCAATCCGTAAGTGATTGATTTTAAAGGGCGCGATTTTGGTTGTTTAGGGCTTACAAGGGTGAAATATGCGACCCTAAAAAGAAAAAAGCGGGAGCAAGCTCCCGCACTCCATACGTAGTTTTCTACGTCACCTAATATACCACAAAACGGAAGGAAATCAAGAAAAACGTGCGAAAGAAACAGAGGGCGAAAGGCCACCAGTTTGCACTGTGAGAGGGTGTTGCCTTTCACGCGGCAGGCAATTTGGCTGGCGGATAGCGACGATGAGATGTCGTAAACTATTTCATTCGGAAGGCACATGGCAGGCACACAAAAGAGTCCCCGCAAGGAAGTGCGACGCCCGGTGTGGGCGGAAGTTTCGCTTGGCGCGCTGACCTACAATCTGGAAGCGATTCGCAAATACGTGAATCCACCGCACGAGAAGCGCAAGTCGCCGCGCAAGATCCTGTGCATCGTCAAAGGCAACGGCTACGGGCACGGCGGGCCGGAAGTGGCCAAGGCGCTGGAGAAGGCCGGCTCGGACTGGTTTGGCGTGACGTGCACGGACGAGGGCATCGCGGTTCGACAGAATGGCGTGCGAAAACCGATCTTGGTGCTGACGAGTTTTGTGCCGGGAGAAGAATCGCGGCTGGTGGAGCACGACCTTACAGCGGTGATTCATCGCTGCGAACAGTTGGAATTATTGAATCGGGCGGCAGGGCGCCGGGGCGGCAAGAAGCCCACGCCGTTTCACTTGAAAGTCGATACGGGAATGAACCGGCTGGGAGTCGCTTCCAGCGACATGGATTGCTTCGCGCGGCAATTGGGGAAGTGCAAGCACCTGAGGCTAACCGGCATTTTTTCGCATTTTGCGTCGTCGGAAGTTTTCACGGATACGGCTGTTGGACAGCAGACCTGCGAACAGGAAGAGCGATTCTATGCGGCGCTTGAGCACCTCCGCGCGCTCGGGATTGATCCGGGTATTGTGCACCTGGCGAACAGCGCCGCGATCGTGACGCGGCCGGAAACCTGGGCGGACATGGTGCGGCCTGGAGTGATTTTGTACGGTTATCATCCGGGTTATGATCCCCCGGAAAAGCGGGAAGAAGCCGAACGGCGCCTGCCGCTAAAGCCGGTGATGAGCTTGCGCTCGCGGATCATCAGCATTCGGAATGTTCCTGCGGGCGCCGGAGTCGGGTACAACGCGACGTTTGTGGCCAAGCGGCCGTCGAGCATCGGCGTTCTGGCGGCGGGGTATGGGGATGGAATCCACCGCTCGCTGGGAAATCGGGGAAACGTGCTGCTACGCGGGAAGCTCGCGCCGATTGTCGGAATCATCTCCATGGATGTGACCATGATTGATATCACCGATGTAGAGGGTGCCGAGATCGGCGACGTGGCCACAATCCACGGGACAGACGGCAAGGAAATGCTGCCGGCAAATCGCGTGGCGCGCAGCATCGGGACGGTTACGTCGGATCTGCTGTGCGCCGTGAGCCAGCGAGTGCCGCGGCTGTACGTCCGATAATTGGAAAATCCTATCCATCGCATCGGCAACTCCTCTGCCCCGAATTTGATACCTGCTTGACGCAACACCATTGAGAGAGTATATAGGCCACGGGAACGCGAAGCGGCGTTCCACATCCCGCATCGGCCCTCTCCCAACCTCTCCGCTCCTGCGGGCTGGCTGTACCGATTTTGCAGTGAAAGCTCGAAACTGTGAGGTCGTATGAGCCGGATCATTTCTGAAGCGCAACGGCGTCTACATTCTTCAAAATTTGGATTTTCACCTCAACGGGAAGGAACTGGCACGCGTCCGAGTCCGGCCTGGGGATCGTGGCTCGGCTGGGACTTCTGGGTAGTACGAGCGTTTCTCCTCGCATGCACCGGGGCTGTTAGTTACACCCTCAGGCCGTTCGGACTGAGAGGATTGCAGGCTGCCGGCGTAGGGATTTTGATTGGGTTGATCGTCATGCTGACGGAGTTGCGGCTGCGGCGGGCGGCGCTTAGCGGGCTGCTGGGAGGCGCGTTTGGCGCGGTCCTCGGCGTATTCGCCGCAGTGCTTGTAACGCTGGTAATCTCCCGCACGGATGAGCCTGAACCAACGAAATCCTTTCTCGAATTTGCGGCATTGTTCGCTTTTGGCTATCTCGGACTCGTCCTTGGTTCTGGCCGGTGCGGAGAACTGCAGGTCGATGCCTTGGACGAATTCTTCGGCAGGAAGGCCGATTCCGCGGAATCCATGAAACTTCTAGACACCAGCGTGTTGATCGACGGAAGGATTGCGGATATCTGCGATGCGCAGTTCCTGGAAGGCGTTCTGGGAGTGCCGCAATTCGTGCTGCATGAATTGCAGATGGTGGCGGATTCGGCCGATCCCTTAAAACGGCAGCGCGGAAGACGTGGCCTGGAGGTCCTGCAAAGAATTCAGAAGATGCCTCAAGTGGAAGTGAGGATTCTGGAGGCAGATTTCCCGCAGGCGGGAGACGTGGATCACAAACTGGTGGAGCTGGCGCGGCGCACAGGAGCAAAAATAATTACCAACGACTTCAACTTGAACAAAGTGGCCACGGTGCAGGGTTTGTCCGTGCTGAACGTCAACCAACTGGCGCATGTGCTGAAGCCGGTCGTGCTTCCCGGAGAGCCCATGCAGGTATTGATTCTTCGCGAAGGAAAGGAAGCGAATCAGGGAGTGGCGTACCTTGATGACGGCACGATGGTCGTGGTGGATGGCGCGCGGCGGATGATCAACAAGAGTGTGGACGTCATTGTGACGTCGGTACACCAGACGACGGCAGGCAAGATGATCTTTGGCCGCTTGGAAGAACGGACGGAGCAAGCGGCTCCAGCGTTGCGACACGCTACGGCGGCAGGACGCGGGGCATCATCGGGGCGACTTCCGGAACACAGTACGTTGGAGCGACAGGCGCGCGCCGTCTTGCCTGAACGCGATGCCGGTTAGCCGATAGCCGCGAAGAAACACAACGGCACGCACCGTCAAATTACCTGGTGATGTCGAGGCTAGAGCTGGGATGGCGCGCCACGACCACGCATTTCACCCTGCGGCCCCGCTTGAGGTACACTCTGAAGTTTGCGAGTCCTCGCCCTGAAGCGTCCGGGCGGAATCGCTCCTAGCATGAGTAAAATCGCTGCCATTCTTCCCGCCGCCGGTATGGGAACGCGCATGGGCGCGGAAACTCCCAAGCAGTTTCTGGAGCTGGAAGGGACGCCGATTGTGATCCTGAGCCTACGGCGAATCGCGGCTTGCCCGCAGGTCACGGAAATCATTGTAGCTACCCGGACGGATGAAATTGCGCGGCTCGAAGAACGAATCAAAAAGGAAAAATTCAAGCAGCCGGTGCGGGTGGTGAAAGGCGGCGATTCGCGGCAGGATTCGGTGGCTGCGGCGCTGCGCGAAGTGGCGAACGGCACGGAAATCGTGCTGGTGCACGACGCGGTGCGGCCTTTTGTGACACCGGAGCAGGTTACGCGCGTGATCGAAGAAGCGCGGCGGTGCGAGGCAGCGATCCTGGGAATCCCAGCGATGGACACGGTCAAGGAAGTGAAGCGCGCCAGTTTGCCAGAGGACGTGGCGTTGATTACCGGAACGGTGCCGCGCGAACGCGTGGTGCTGGCGCAGACGCCGCAAGCGTTTTCGACGAAGCTCCTGAAGGAAGCGTTTGCGCGGGCGGAGGCGGATGGAGTGAATGCCTCGGATGAGGCGGGGCTCGTCGAGCGCTTGGGACATGATGTACACGTGGTGCTGGGCTCGGAGCGCAACATGAAGATTACCAAGCCGGCGGATATGGAATTGGCACGGTTCTACCTGGAACGCGAGCGTCAGAAAGCATGAGCACGCGCTGCGGAATCGGCTATGACCTGCATCGGCTGGCGGAGGGCCGCAAACTAATTGTTGGCGGGATTGAGTTGCCGTTTGAGAAGGGGCCGGTGGGTCATTCGGACGGGGACGTGCTGGCGCATGCGCTTTGCGACGCGTTGTTGGGCGCCGCGGGGCTTGGGGATATCGGGACGCATTTTCCGGACACCGATCCAAAGTGGAAGGGCGCGAACAGCATGGTCTTCCTGGAACACGCGAAGAAATTGCTGGATGAGAAGCAATTTGCGATTGAGCACGTCGATGCAGTGGTGATTACGGAGAAGCCGAAGCTGGGGCCGCATTTTCCGAAGATGCGTGAGGCGCTGGCAAAGGCGCTGGGCGTGGGCGCGGAAAAGATTCATCTGAAAGCCAAGACTAACGAAGGCGTTGACGCGATCGGGCGCGGGGAAGCCATCGCGGCGCATGTGGTTGCTACGCTGAGTTCTCGCTGACCCTTTGAGCTACGCTACAATCTTCTTGATGGTTCCTGCTGATTCTTCTGACGCATCGGTTGCGGCGGCGAATTTTTTCACGGCGGCCGATATTCTCAGCATACTGCGCGAGCGAGGCTGGCTGATGGCGGAGCCTTCTTTGGAGCAACGTGGCTGGTGCGAACGGGCGGCTTCGATGCTCGGAGGGCACGCTGCAGACCGCGCTGCGCTGGCGGATTTGCTCGGGCTGGTTTTTCAGTATGACGCGCGCGAAATCATTTCTAGGGTAGAGAGCCATGTGGTGCTTTCGCGGTATGCGGCGCGGGGCGTGTTGCGGGAGGTGGCGTTAATGCTTTTGGATGGAGCGGCGCTGACGTCGGAAAGATTCAAGGAGATTGTCACGGCGATGAAGGACGGGATGGAATTGCGTGGGCGAGAACTGTTTCATCCCATTCGGCTGGCTTTGGCGGGGCGGGCAGGGGAAGGGGAGCTTGACCGCGTGATTCTGCTTTTGGATGAGGCGGCGGTACTTTCGTTTGCCGTGCCGGTAAAATCGGCACGAGAGAGAATTGTCGAATTTTGTTCGGCGCTGGATTGAAGAGTGCGACTAACGCGCTGGAGATGCTTTAGCGCACGGAGGACAGGCAGGAGTGCCTGTCCCACTTGGATAGGATGAAGTTTGTGGAAGAGACAGGCAAGAATGCCTGTTCTACCACTGCTTTCAACTGCGGGCGGCCAACGATAGACTCTCAACTTCATGGATAAGCTGACTGGCATTCATGCTGTTAAGGAGGCGCTGGAAGCGCGGCGCCCGATCGATCGCATCGCGATTGCGAAGGGGAGGCAGGACACGCGAGTCGAGGAGATCGTGCAACTGGCGCGGAAGCAGGGCGTTCCGGTGCGGTTCGAGGACCGCGGGCAGATCGACAGACTGGCGAATTCGAAAGATCACCAGGGGGTGGTGGCGCTGGCGGCGGCGCGCGCGGCTGCGAGTCTGGAAGATATTCTGGCTCATGCCAATGCTGGGCACGGACAACCGGGCCTGATCGTTCTGCTGGACGGAGTCGAAGATCCGCACAATCTGGGGGCGATCGTTCGAACGGCGCTGGCTGCGGGCGCGCATGGCGTGGTGATTCCCGAACGGCGCGCGGCGGGGCTCACGGATACGGTAGCGAGGGCTTCTGCAGGAGCGCTGTCGCATCTGCCGGTGGCGAAGGTGACGAATCTTGTGCGGACGATGGAGGAGTTGAAGGAAGCGGGCTATTGGCTGGTGGGCCTGGATGAGCAGGGCGACAAGAATTACACGGAAGTGGACTACACTTCGCCCGTGGGGATTGTGCTCGGCAGCGAGGGCCAAGGCTTGCATGAGTTGACGCGCAAGCGGTGCGACTTCGTCGTTTCGCTGCCGACCACCGGCCCAGTGAAATCACTCAACGTTTCGGTCGCGGCCGGCGTGGTGCTCTTTGAGGCACTTCGGCAACGAAACGCGCGCACGCGAGCGAAATAAATTCGTGTCGGTGCGGACTCGAATCCGCGGTTTCACTTTCCTATTTGTCGTACTGGATCAGGGAGAAGACGTCGATGCCGTCGAGTTTGCGGCGGCCATTGAGAAAAGTAAGCTCGACGGCGAAGGCGGCGCCTTCGACGGTGCCGCCGAGTTGCTGGATGAGCTTGGCGGTGGCGGCGGCCGTGCCGCCAGTGGCGAGCAGGTCGTCGCAAATGATCACGCGCTGGCCGTGCTTGATGGCGTCTTCGTGGATTTCGAGCGTGTCCGTGCCGTATTCCAGGGCATAGGAGACGCTGGCGGTTTTGGCGGGGAGCTTTTTTGGTTTTCGAACGGGGACAAAACCTGCGCCAAGCCGGTACGCCAAGGCGGGAGCAAAAATGAAGCCGCGCGCCTCGATCCCCGCCACGACGTCGATGGTGTGACCGTCGTAATGCTCGCAGAGGCGGTCAATCAGCGTGTGAAAACCCTGCTTGTCCTTCAGCAGCGTGGTGAGGTCGTAAAAAAGAATGCCCGGCTTTGGGTAGTCGGGCACTTCGCGGATCAGCTTCTTCAAATCGTTCATTCGAACGTTCTCCCTTGTCTCGGTATCTTCTCTTATTCGTTTCGCTCAAACACTTGGATTGATATTGAATCCGCCTTCATACTGCGGATCCGCTGTGGCGGTCTCTTCCTGAACTTCGCTGATGCTGGCAAACCGCGGTCCGCGTTCCAGCATGGCGCGAAATTCCGCGTGCTGCTGGGGCGCAGCCATGGCAAACACTTCCACGCGGCCGTCACGTAGATTTCTGACGAAACCGCTGATGCGGAGTTTCTCCGCGGCGTCCTGCGTGAAGTAACGAAAGCCCACGCCCTGGACCATCCCCGACACGAAGTATCGCTTGGCTAGTTTTGCGTCGCTCACGAATCGTCGAAATTGTAGCAGAGAGCCGGGAATTCTTCCTTTTCCGTTCAATCCGGTGTGCGCGGCTGGGGTAGTGTGCCTGGAATGCGCTAGACTCTTTGCTTCGGGAGGGCACGCGAGGCTGCCCGGAAGCGAATTGAGCGCATCCAATCTTCTATGAATCCGTTCAGGCATTTTCTGCGTTACAGATATCTGTCCTTCGTTTTGCGGGCGGTTGCTTTTCTCGCTTTGACGGCGACGCATGGGTCAACGCTGCGGGCGCAGGATGCTGCGCAAGGACCGATCGCCCCGCCGCCCGAGCATCACATTACAAGGGTGGGAACTGTGTCGGAGCCCGCAGCGCCGCCGTCGCTCCCCGAGGCGGAAATCGTCAAGCACTTTTCTCAAAAAGAAGACGAGTACATCCTCTCGCGGACAGGTTATACCTACCGGAAGACGATTCGAATCCAGGAGTTCGGCGCGGACGGGCAGCCTTCCGGAGAATTTGAGCTGGTGACACAACCGGGCCGCGACGTGGATGGGAAATTAGTCGAAAAAGTAGTCGAGAGACCTCGTTCCACTCTGCAGCATTTGTATCTTAGGTCGGAGGATCTCGAGGGGCTTCAGCGCGTCCCTGCTTTTCCGCTCACCTCAAGCCAGCTTGCGAAATACGATCTGAAATACCTGGGCAAGGAGCAGGTGGATGAAATCGATTGCTACATTTTTCAGGCCAAGCCAAGAATGGTCGAACGCGTCAAAGCTTATTTCGACGGCATCGTATGGGTGGATGCGAAATACCTGGAAGTGGTGAAGACGTACGGGAAATGGATTACGGACCAAGGCGACATGCACACCATGGCGGATCTGCCCTTCACCCTGTTCGAAACGTATCGCGAAAATGTCGATGGAAAATACTGGTTCCCGAACTATTCCCGTTCGGATGGAACACTGAATCTGAAGGGGCTGGAGATTCCCGTTCGTTTGGTGATCAAGTGGACGGACTTCAAGCCTTTTCCGAGCAAGCCGCAAACGCCCGCGCCACCGCCCACCGCGACCGCGGCAAAGCCATAAGTGCGACCAATAGGAAAACAGGTCATCAGGCGCGCAATCTCTTCAAGACTTCCGGCAATTCCACGATCGACTTAATCAAGAACTCGGGCCGGGCTGCGCGCAAGCGCCTTTCAGTAGGGAAGGGACCGAGCACGCCAATGGCGCGCACGCCGGCGCGCCGGGCCATCTCGATATCCTGTGGCGCGTCACCGACGTAGACGCATGCAGAAGGATGCAGCTCCATTTGCCGCAGAGCCAGACGCAGCGGCTCGGGATGCGGTTTCTTGCGCAGAGTATCTCCGCTGCAAACGCGTGCCGCGAATAGGCTCGACAAACGAAACTCGCGCAGTTGACGGGTGAC
>Ga0210407_10003563_pt1 | contig 12574 bp, 8 predicted proteins | sample IncBWC27MmetaG_FD_150860 | JGI IMG/M metagenome (GOLD analysis project Ga0210407, IMG submission 150860) | Forest soil microbial communities from Barre Woods Harvard Forest LTER site, Petersham, Massachusetts, United States - Inc-BW-C-27-M | ecosystem: Environmental > Terrestrial > Soil >... | reverse complement strand
CTTCATCGTCGCTCCGGAGCCGCTCGGCCCGAGATAAAAATACTTTTTGGCTATAACGCGAAAGATCGACTCGGCACCGTCGAAGCGCTCCTTGTCTCCGCCCCCGAACAGTGTCAACAACCCATTTTCGGCGGCAGGAGTGCTCCCCGATATGGTCACGTCGAGAACCTCAACTCCGCGCTCCAAACCAAGTCTCGAGAGCTGCCGCGAAGTCTCTGGGTACACAGTGCTCAGATCGATGACTAGCGAGCCGCCATGGGCGTTCTCGAAAACGCCGTTAGGCCCTCGATAAATGTCGAAGACAGCTTCATCGCTCGGCAAGCAAGACAACACGACGTTGCAGCTCGAGGAAAGTTCCGAAAGGCTCTGCGCGACGTTGCCGCCGTAAGGAATTAACTCCTCCGCCTCAGCACGGTTCCGGTCGTACACTGTCAGCTTGAAGCCAGATTCAAGCAACCTCCGCGCGATCGGCCGGCCCATGTAGCCGACCCCAACAAGTCCAAGCCTGCTATTTTCCTGCGTGATTGGTTTCATGATGAATCGCCCCTACACTGAGTTGCGATTTCGGTTCTCAACTTCCAACATGGGAGAAAGCACGCGTTTAGCCATTTGTCAAAAAGAACGGAGTACCTGTGCAAGATATTGGCAGCAAGGAGGATACGGAGTTAGGCAGGGAGGACTTGACTCTTGGCTGGCGAGAGTTGTCTGTCGAATCCCATGGACACTGTCCAGTCTATTGGAAATTGCTTGCATTCAGGTGATGCTGCCGTGATGTGCGCAGCCACGCCTAGACTAAAGGACAAGTGTGCTTTCTAGAGTTTCGGAAACTCAACTTCTGTTCGCGGATCTCGGGGTCATGATCCTACAGGGCCGACAGAACAGAGGTGCCGGCGGCGGCGAAGACCGGGGACATTTCTGCTTCCGCAAAGGAGAGGAAGGACTGGACGACAAGGGGATCAAACTGAGTTCCACTCGCTGCATTGAGACGCCGTACGGCTTCTTCGTATGGCAAGCCCTTGCGATAGGGGCGAGAAGAAGCCATGGCGTCGAATGCATCGATCACGGAAACAATCCGCGAAACCACGGGAATCTCCGTGCGGGTGAAGGATCGAGAGATTGCTGACGATGTTTCACAACCCTGGGTCCTAGCGGGTTGTCTGGCAGGTAACCCGCCGTCATTGATTGGTGCGTCTTACTCGACGCAGAGGTGATGGAGCCGCGTCTCTTAAGCGCGGCGTCCGGTTTTGTATTTTTCAGGCGTTGAGAATGTACTATGAACACTGCTATTCTGGAGTCTCCCCCGGCCACCCCCAGACCCTGCACATCTCTGGAAAAGGCAATTAAACATGGATCCCGAGAAAGTCAGGATTGCCCGCGATAAGCTCACGCGCGTCTTTCGCTATTTGGAGGCGCTCAACCAGCACCGCAATCCGGCAAAACGGCAACTTCGCGAACAGCTCTGGAGCCTTTGGCTGCACGACCTCCCCGACCACCCCGCAATTAAGCGGGGAGGGTCCAAAACCAAGGGTTTAAGGGGGGGCAGCTCCAAAACGCAGGCCATTGAAGTCAGCGATCCCGATTTTGTGCTCAAGGTTCAACGCCCGACGCTGACTCTTCCGCCCACACCTCCCCCAGAGATTGCCGCGTGGATCGAAACCGGCTGGGAGGACCCGTCGAATGAAACCTCCATCCAGGAGTCCCCGGATGAGTCCAAGGAAAACGAACAGCCTCGCACTGTGACTTTCACGGATGACCCGGCAAGACCTGCGGCCTTTGAGCGTTGGAGAGCTTTGCGCGATGACTGGGCAAAGAACGAGAAGCCTGCTCGTATTTCCATGAAGATCTTCGAGACACTTTACAGTTTGTACGGCCGCATTGATCGCGAAGCTGAGAGAGTGGAGTTGGTCTTGGGGGATGGCATTCTAAGTTGGCGGCGTCCGGAAGGAAGCATCTACCATCCGATCCTCCTCCAACGCCTTCAGCTACAGTTCAATGCCGCGGTGCCAGAATTCACCCTTTCCGAGGCTGACCATCCGGTCGAACTCTACTCCGCCCTGTTCCAATCGATGGCCGACGTGGACGGCCGGGCGATCGGCCGCTGCCGAGAAGAGTTGGAAGAAAACGGCTTTCATCCCTTAATCAACGGCGCAACCTCGGAGTATCTGAAGCGGCTGGTGGTGCAACTCTCGCCGCGGGGAGAATTCATCGAAAGTTCTGCGCCCGCCGGCGAGCAAAATGATCCTCACGTCGGTCGGGACCCGGTTATTTTCCTGCGCGGCCGCACCCTCGGATATGCCGCGGCCATCGAAGGCATTCTAGGAGATCTTCGAACTCGGGAGGATCTTCCCTGGTCCCTGTTGAACATAATCGGAGAAGAATCCCCGATTGTTGAAACCCCGGAGTCGGAGTTAGCAACGGTTGAACCCGGCGACCCCGACGCTGATGTACTTCTGAGCAAACCAGCCAACCCCGAGCAGATACGGATTGCAAGACAACTGGAAGAGCACGGCGGAGTGCTGGTTCAAGGTCCACCTGGAACGGGAAAAACGCACACCATTGGGAATCTAGTCGGCCATCTGCTGGCGCAGGGAAGAAGCGTGCTGGTCACCAGTCATACGACGAAAGCCTTGCGAATGGTTCGACATCACATTGTCCCGGAGCTGCGGCCCTTGTGCGTGAGCGTCCTGGAAAGCGACTTGGACAGCCGGAAACAGCTGGAGAGCGCGGTTGGGTCGATTGCCGAGAGGCTGTCCCGCGCTGATGCCGGCTCGCTCAACACGGAAGGCAGAAAATTGGAAACCCAGCGGCTCGAGCTGTTGAAAAAGTTGCGCGAAGTCCGCAATCAGCTCACGGATGCTCGCGCTGACGAGTATCGCGACATTTCCATTGGCGGAAGAGCCTGGGCGCCGGCGGAGGCCGCGCGCAAGGTGGCACAAGAAAAAGAAGCTTATAGCTGGATTCCCGGCCCTGTTGCGGCGGTGGCCCCTTTGCCGCTTTCGGCCGGTGAATTGGTTGATCTCTACCGCACCAACACCTCACTTTCCCGTGAAGACGAAAGTGAACTTTCAGGCAATCTGCCCGAACTCCACGACCTTCCGGGGCCGGAAGAATTCGATGGTTCGATTAGCGAACAGAATCGATTCAGCGCGGAGGACTTGGACTTGCGCGCCGATCTGTGGGATTCCCCGGCTTCGCAAGGCACGGCAACCGAGATACGCGCGCTATCCGACAACTTAGTGCAGGCTGCAGAACCTCTTTCGGGCAAGGAAAGATGGAAGCTCGCCGCGGTTTATGCCGGCAAGTACGGAGACACCTATCGCCTTCCTTGGGACCAGCTGGTGTCTTTCGTGCGCCTCGTTCATCGCGAAGCTGCGAATGCCCAGGAGTCGCTCGTCAGATTTGGCCCGCAATTGGCTAGCGATCTGACACTCGAGGAGCAGGAACGCATTGCCCGAGAAATATTCACCCATCTCGAGCTCGGCGGCAAAATAGGTGCATTTACGCTTTTTACCCACAAGACATGGAGTGAATTCGTCGAACAAACGAGGGTAAATGACGAGCGCCCGCGGCTCCCTGAACATTTTCTTGCGCTGCGCCAGCTTAGCCGGTTGAAAAGCCTGCGCAAAGATCTCTCGACCCGCTGGGATCGGCAAGCCGCTCCTCTCGGCGCACCCCCATCGAGCGAAATGGGAGAGGAAGTGGAAAAGACTTTGATGCAGTTTTGCGATGCCATCGAGGACTGTTTGAACTGGCATAGTCGCAGCTGGATGCCGCTCCAGAAACAATTGGTAGATGCTGGTTTTCGCTGGGACAAATTCCTCGCGGAGCAACCGGCGGTCGTTGGCGCCGACGGCGAATTGCTGCGCATTGGTACTGCCGTGACCGGCCCGCTTCTCTCCATCCTTGATTCTCGCTACAAAAAACTGAAGCTGTTGCAGCTTGCAGAAGAGCTCCGCGATTTGAAGGGCAGGCTTAAACTCGCTGCTCGCCTTGCCAAGTCTTCAAAAGTAATTGCGCAGCTTCTTAGGGCGGTTGGTGATGAGGATTCGGGCGGTTACCGTGAAGCTTACGAGCGTCTCCTCGAACTCAAGAGCCGTCAGGCGGATCTCGATTTGCGCCGTACCTTAGTGGCCAAGTTAGAGACCGCCGCGCCAGCCTGGGCTGGCGCTATCCGAAACCGTACAGGAGTCCATGGCCGCGGCGAACCTCCGCGCAATCCTGCCGCTGCCTGGACGTGGCGGCAGCTCAACGAGGAGCTCGATCGCCGCGGCAAAGTGTCTCTGGAAACTTTACAAACTAAAGGCGAGAAACTTCGCGAGCAGCTTCGCCGGGTAACCGTCGAACTCATCGACAAGCGCGCCTGGTCGGCGCAAGCTCGCCGCACTACGCCTCGCCAGCGTCAGGCACTTGTGGGCTGGCTCGACACCATCCGCCGGATTGGGAAAGGGCATGGCATCCGCGTAGGTTTGCTGCGTTCCGAGGCGGCCCGAAAAATGAGTGAATGCCGCGGCGCCGTACCCGTATGGGTGATGCCGTTGTCCCGCGTCGTAGAGAATTTTGACCCCCGCGTCACGCGGTTCGACGTCGTCATCATCGACGAAGCAAGTCAGAGCGACGTCATGGCCCTTGCCGCGCTTTATCTCGGGAAAACGGTGCTAGTTGTGGGCGACCACGAGCAAGTTAGTCCCTCCGCCGTCGGCCAGGATCTCGGCATCATTCAAAACCTTATTTTTCAATTTCTCCCCGGCATTCCGAACGCCGATCTTTACGACGGCCAAATCTCCATCTACGACCTCGCGCGGCAGTCCTTCGGCGGGACCACTTGTTTGGTCGAGCACTTCCGCTGCGTCCCGGAAATCATTCAGTTCAGCAACGTAATTTCCTACGATTCGCGGATCAGGCCGCTGCGCGACGCCAGCCGCGTTCACCTTCGCCCCCACACTATCGCTCATCGCGTTTCCGGCTCCACGCGCGATGGCAAAATCAACCGCCAGGAGGCTCTCACGACCGCCTCGCTTGTCACGGCAGCCATGGAGCAACCAGAATACAAGAAGAATGACGCGGGTCAACCGCTGAGCTTTGGCGTCGTCTCCCTGGTGGGTGATGAGCAGGCGATCGAAATCGACAGCCTCCTCCGATCCCATATCTCGCCGGACAAATACGAGCTGCATCGGGTGTTGTGCGGAAACGCGGCACAGTTTCAAGGCGACGAGCGCGACGTCGTTTTTATTTCCTTGGTCGACACCGCTCAGCGCGGCCCTCTCTCACTGCGTGACCAGGAGTTATTCAAGCAGCGTTTCAACGTCGCCTCCAGCCGCGCCCGCGACCAGATGTGGATCGTCCATTCGCTCAGCCCTAATCAAGACCTCAAGGCTGACGATCTTCGCCGCCAGCTCATCGAACACGCGCAGGATCCTAGCCGCCTGCTGCGCGCGCTTGAAGAAAAAGAGGCGCGGGCGCAGTCTTCGTTCGAACGGGAAGTCATGAAGCGGCTCCTTGCGGCCGGCTATCAAGTCTCTCCGCAATGGAGAATCGGGGCTTTTCGAATCGACCTGGTTGTTGAGGGCTCCGGCAAACGCCTCGCCATTGAATGCGATGGCGACCGCTATCAGCCGCTCGAGAAGCTCTCCGAGGACATGAATCGTCAATCTATCCTCGAGCGGATGGGCTGGATTTTCACTCGCATCCGCAGCACTGAATTTCTCCGCAACCCGGACCGCGCCATGAAGCCGGTGTTTGAAAAACTTGAACAGCTAGAGATCTCTCCCAGTCGCGCCAATGCGGTCACCCCGGGCAAGTCGTTGGCGTCCAACAACCTCGTGGATCGGGTTATTCGCCGCGCCGAGGAATTGCGGAACGCCTGGACAAAGCGCGAATCGACCGACTCCCGACAGGAGTCGTCATTGCACGCAGCGGGACACGCTGCCGTGTCCTAGAAACACGGATAGGAAGGCAAAACCGTGAGTCGGCGACGACTGGGCACTCCCGCAACAAACGCGCCCTTCAGCCAGGTTCACGTCTTCGCGCGATTGCACGACCCAGCCAGCAACCGTCAAAAGCTGGTCTATATTTTTGCGCGCACGGGCTTCAGGGGTGTCGGGCATGATTTGATCAAGCAGATTATAGCCGGAACAACGCGGCAAGCGTGTATACGGTACGTCACATACATTTGATGGTTAACCTAAGCCGGATGGACACCATTGAATCACTTTGGTCTAGCGTCTCGCCAACTGTATGGGAAGCCGATGAGTAAACGTGCAGGGGCGTCACCAATGGCTGGCGCGCCGTTTTTTATCCTCGTCCTCAAGAGCTGCTCTATTTGAATTCCATGAAAATGGCGCGAAGCGGTCCCTCTACTGCTTCTTCTTGATGCGGAGCTTTGAGGGGAGGCGGGTTAATTACATCCCCTGCCTTCCTCGAGTAGGAGCGGGGAGGGACGCCCTCTGAAAATGAACGGATTGTACCTCCTTCGAGGAACACAGCAGCTGATTGGTTGTAGTGTAGATGACTGATCCCTAGTACGCCGACCTTCCATGAGTAGTCCCAAACCGTTATTCGGTCGGTTTCAAACAGCTTGACGCCTCCTAGCCCTGGAAACTGGCCGGGAATGCCCTCCGTGATTGGCCGCTTGGGGGGCACGGAGTCCTTTAGCTGGAAGACCATTGCACGGCTGGGTTCGTCGCCCACGCCTTCTTCCGCAACTACAGTTCCCTTTGATTCAAAGCGAACGGAGCCGAATCTTTTTTCTTCAATGCTCCACGTCCCGTCGGGCCTACTAACCTTTATTGCGCCTTCCGTCAGAGTTACCGAGACTTGATCCAGATCGAGTTCGTGCATTCCAGTGGATTTGCCGTTCCCCCATGTTACATCCCAAATCACAAAACCATCTGTTTCTTGAACCTTTTTCGCTCCGTCTCGAGGGAATGGCGGAACATACTTCTGAACCGGCGTCGATACCGTTCCGGGGAGGGCCGCTCCAGTCGCTTGAGCCAGAATCGGAGCGGAGAAAGAAACGCACAAAGCGAACATCACAAAAGCAACAAGGCTCCGTACCACTTTTCCTGGCAAAAACACAAAGCACCTCCCTGAGTGGTCGAGCTGTTAAACGTCATTTCCAACACACTTCTAGGGGACTTCCACCACAAAATAGAGGAACGGTGTTTCTACGTTCTGATACCAATGGGGAACGCCGGGCGGAACAATAATCACATCCCCTTTGCTGAGACGATATGACTCGCCCCCCTTGATCGATTGACCGGGAATCTTGTCTGTCGCCGTACTCTTGGCTCCTCCTTCAGTGCCACCTATAACAAAGGTCGCTGCCCCGCTCACCACATACAGGACGTCCGTACCGAGCTTATGGCTGTGAATTTCCACCTCAGGTGTTTGAACGCGACTGGCTGTCCTCACTCTGAAATCCCCCTGACCCGACTGGCCGGAAAACAGGATTGGGGCGCCTCCTTTTGCAAAAGATGCGTTCACTTTCTCATGATCGAAGTATGTAACATTTGAAAAAGATGTATTTCCCTGCGCGATTGTTTTGCCAAGCCAACCCGTGCCAATTGCAAGAACCGCCAAACCTGTCAGCATACTCTTTCGAACATACATGGCTGTCATGCCTCCATCCGTGCAGAATTCGGTCTCTGGGATTAGGCTTCTGCCGATATGGCACTCCCGACCAGAGACACGGTTAATGTGACCGGTGAAGAGGCGGTCATGACAAGTTCTTCAGGCTTAGGCCACCGCCACGCCTTCTTAGCGAACCTGAACCACATAATAGAGGAACGGACCCTGTTGGACGTCCTTAAACCAATGAAGGACGCCTTTCGGCACAACCATGACATCGCCCTTTGAGAGATGATGGCTCTCACCTCCCTCGATGGAGGTCCCGCGAATCTCTTTGCCTTCCCATGGCGTAATCGGTTCGCTAACTTTGGGATCGACGATCGTGCCGCCGGTGACAAACGTGGCGGACCCCTCAACGATGTAAAAAATGTGCGTAAATGCATGAATATTTGCCAACCCCGTTTTCTCTTGGCGGCTAACCCGCACCCGATATTTATTTTCGCCGTCCTTCCAACCCAGCAGCTCGCCTCCACTGGCATAGAGTGCCGCCACTTTCTCGCTGCTGAAGTAGGTCGCCGGGAAAGAAGACGAAGCCTCCTGGGTGTCCGCTGCCAAGGAATTAGCCGCGTTAACTCTTCTACCCTTGACAACTACCGCTTTGATAACCGACTTCGCCCCCTCCGCCGTGAAGACGTCCTTGTCCGCGGTCTGAATTCGATTCGCCCAGGGCAGGAACCCAAACAGTAGAATCAGACTACCAATTACTCCCTTCACTGAATCCATAGCATTCTTCCTTTCCTTCAGCGACTTTTGATGCCACCACGCGCTGCTCTGAGCGGTTAGCACGGTTGTGGTCAGGACAATAATCAAACGTCTTCGCCACTAGACGGAAATCTCTATTCTCTTAGCTAACCTGAACCACAAAATAAACGAACGGACCTGGTTGGACTTCCTTCCACCAGTGCGTCACGCCTCGCGGCACAATCAGTACGTCTCCCTTTGAGACATGATGGGTCTCACCGCCCTCCATGGAGGTTCCGCGAATCTCTTTGCCTGGCGCGGGTGAAATTGGCTTAACCGTCTTCGGATCGACGATCGTGCCGCCAGTAACAAACGTGGCAGATCCCTCAACGATGTAATAAATGTGAGTGAACGCGTGACTCATGGCGAATTCCTGCTCTTTATGCCCGACGCTAAGCCGCACCCGATATTTATTTTCGCCGTCCTTCCAACCCAACAGCTCGCCTCCACTGGCATAGAGTGCCGCCACTTTCTCGCTGCTGAAGTAGGTCGCCGGGAAAGAAGACGAAGCCTCCTGCGTGTCCGCCAAGGAATTAGTCGGGTTAATTCTCCTCTCTTTGACGACTGCCGCAGCGATGGCCGGCTTCGCCCCCTCCGCCGTGAAGACGTCCTTGTCCGCGGTCTGAATTTTATTCGTCCAGGGCAGGAGCCCAAACAGTAGAATCAGACTACCAATTACTCCCTTCACTGAATCCATAACATTCTTCCTTCCCCCTGCGATTTTTGATGCCGCATGCGTTGCTCCTTGGAACTTTGGTTTGCCCTACTGCTGGAACATCTTAGACTGCATATTCTCCTTTCTTGGTATGCTCAGAAACCTGGCCGACCATTCATTCTCGAGTGCTAACCGCAGAGGGCGAATTTGGCCTTTCCGCTTGCGTTATGATCTCTTCAGGCGCTGAAAGAACTTTGCTCATTTACCAACTACCCTAAACAGATCGAGCCTCCGCCCTTCTGCAGCTTCAGCCACGATGATGTCACCCCTCGAGTTGACCGCCATAGTATGCGGGCTCGCGAATTCGCCGACCTGGTTTCCAGGTCGACCGAAGCTGGAAAGAATCTGTCCTGTTCCGCGGTCCAGGAGCAGGATCTCGTCATTCCCACAGTCCGCAACATAAATGAATTTCTGGGCAGGATCCGGTGAAAAGCCCATCCCACATGGACGACCGCCCCCTTTAAGCGGGCGGGTCTCACTTTCGGGAAAGCTATAGCTTTTCTTAAAATTACCCATTTTGTCGAAGACTTGGATGTGACGACCTTCCCTGTCGCAAACATAGACAAGACCGTCATGATCGATGACCACGCAGTGCACGATCTTCAGAAACGCGCCACCCACCCCGGCATCTACTTCGGCCATTGTGCCCAGGTGTCCCCACTGACGGAGGAAGTGTCCACTGCTATCAAATACGACCACGCGGCTATTCCCGTAGCCGTCAGCGATGTACACGTCCCCATTCGTAGGATCCACTGCGATACTCGCTGGAAGATTCAACAGGGTGTGGCTTGAATTCTTAGCGGGTGAGTCCATGGTACCGTCCCAAGTGTCAAGCCGCCCTTTGGTTCCTATCTGGAGCAACATTTTGCTGCCGTCATGCGAATATTTCTGAACGATCCCGTCCTGATTACCACCTATCCAGATATTATTCTGAAAGTCGACAAAGCATCCGTGCGGTCTCTTGGGCAACAAATCTTTATTTCCCCAGGAATTTAATATTCTGCCGTCTGGGTCGAACTCGATAATCGTCGGTGATGCCGTCGCATTTTTCTCTTCTTTGTGAGTTAGGTCCCCTCGGTTCAAGGTAAACACATGGTCCTGTGCATCGACGCACACGCCGCCTAGATTCCCAGTCACCCACCGATCAGGTAGCGGATTAGGCCAAAAGGGATCTATTTTGAATTTTGGTGCGTCGACGGCCTGCTGCCCGGCCTGAGCTCTGATCTCGTTCGTCGATGAATCCCAAACTCCAAGCGAGAGGCCAAGAACTACTATCATCGCTGCTACGTACGACCATTTTTTAAATCGCATGCCGTCTCCTCACTTAAGCGATTCCATGACTCTGTCAGCAATCTGGATCTGGATCACCATTGTCTGCTCGTCATTCCGATCCATTTAAAAATTTCCCCTTCCGATTTGACCAATCACGTCTCCTCACGTTTTCGCTAGGTAGCCGTCATCGGCACTAAGAAGAAATGCAGAACGTACCCTCGACGTAACGGCGCTCGATATTAGACGAAGCTATTTCCGGAGCAGGCCGTTTCAAGCGGTTGCCCAGGCACCGTAGAAATCGTACTCGGCCGGGGAGTCAGCTACTTCAAGGAAACAGATTGAGCTAGACTCCTACTGCCTGGAATTAACCGTCCGACAGTCGTCCGCTGAGCGGCCCCAAAAACCTATAGGTCCACAAGACCCCTTTTTATTGGAAAGCGTCTCGCGGCTCCACGGCTTTATCTGTCCCTTCACCAGACCACCTTCAAGGCCAACTGAATCTCCCGCGCCGTGGTTGTGGTCGAGGTAAGCAAACCCGCAACCCCCGTTGGAACACCGGTTGAATCGAAGATGTCCGTATTGTCGGGGGTTACCGGAACGGCAAAGTTCGCGCGATTCATGATATTGAAAAACTCTGCCCGGAACTGAATGTTGAAGTTCTCGGAGAACCTCCTGATGGGATTATTCTTGAACACGGAGAAATCCAGGTTCGACATACCCGGCCCGATCAAGATGTTGCGGCCAGCATTGCCACGGAGATTGAAACATTGCGGGAAAGTGCCGAAGGTAGGATCGCAATTCGCATTGTAGAAAGCAGCTGACGGCGCCGTCGGAACGGCAAAACACTGGGTCTTGATGTAGTTGTTGGGATTCCCGGGATTTACAAGCGAACTGCATCCCGAACCACCAAGACGATTCGGAAAATCCCAGGGGTCGTTGCTGTTCAAACCTAACGGGTCACCATCTGTGCCGAATGTAGCTGTAAACGGCGTCCCATCGCTCGCCTTGTAGATGGCGCCCAACTGCCAACCGTTCGCCAGCCACACCAAAGGCCCTGAGAGCGACTTCGGCTGCGGAACCTGCCACGTGAGATTGAGCACTAGGGTGCGCCCGATATTGAAATCGGACAAACCGCGGTTCGATTTGGGATCAAACCACAGGGGGCTACCAATATCATTAGAAAATCCGTCGGCCACAACAGCTGACGAGCCAGTGTCAATACTCTTACTCCATGTGAATGAGGTCTGAAATTGAATACCGTGACTCATCCTCTTCTGGACTCCTACTATCAAGGCATCGTAGAGGGAAGTACCCCCGTACATGTTGCCGGCGATTTCACCAAAGTTGGGGTTAATCTTGACTCCGCTTCCTACCGAATTCGGCCAGAGATACCCTTGGGGCGTCAACGTAGGCATCACAATATCCATGTCATTAACCCGAAACGATTGGTGGACGCCATGCGACCCCACGTAGCCAATCGTCGCCGTGAAGTTCGGTGTGAGTTCACGTTGCATGTTGAGGTTCCACTGCTCCACGTAATTGCGCGGGGGGTTGGGTTCAATGTGGTTAGCGCGCAAAGTGTTCGGGGTTAGCAACGGAAACGCTCCGGCATAAAACGACCCTGGGGGCAGGCCGCCAATGGCACCCTCCTGGTAGAAGGGAGCACTGCGGAGTATCCCGAAGTAGAACTGGTATGGCAGAGGCAGCACGTCGAATATGCCAAAGCTTCCACGAACTGCGGTCTTGCTGTTGTGAAACGGATCCCAGGCGAAACCCACCCTAGGTTCGAAATTCCGAAGGGTTGGATTCTGGAAAAACGGGGTTCCCAAATGAGGGGCAGGATCGGTGATATTGTATACGTTTGACAGTTTGCCATGAACTTCCGTGGGCACGGTTGACATTTCATAACGCATGCCCAAGTTCAGCGTCAGGTTGGGACGCCAGCGCCAATCGTCCTGCAGGTAGAGCCCAAAAATCGTCGATCGAATGCCCCGCTCAGTCAAACTCTGAGGAAAGGACCCACTGAATTTGCTGGGATGGTTGGTGAGAAATTTCTTTAGTGAGCCGAAATTGAATTTCCCGCCGCGAACGCCGGTTTGGAAAGTGTTGAGCTGCATCCGCTCCACCGCGACGCCGAATTTTAGGGAATGATTTCCAGAGGTTAGGCTAGCATCGTCAGATTCCTGAAACGAATTCCACCAGAAGTAATACGCCGGAAGT
>Ga0210407_10003560_pt1 | contig 12577 bp, 13 predicted proteins | sample IncBWC27MmetaG_FD_150860 | JGI IMG/M metagenome (GOLD analysis project Ga0210407, IMG submission 150860) | Forest soil microbial communities from Barre Woods Harvard Forest LTER site, Petersham, Massachusetts, United States - Inc-BW-C-27-M | ecosystem: Environmental > Terrestrial > Soil >... | reverse complement strand
GACAGTGAACGAGGTTTCGGAACCAGAGATACGGGATTGGCGGCAGGCGATGCCGGCTACGTGTGCTGACAAAGAGGGAGTAGAAATCCTTCAGCAACTCGTCGGACTTCCCACATTTCTCAACCAACCCGGCCCGGTCAGCCCGGCCAATACGACGCTGAATAGAATCCTTATCGAGATTCCCGAAGATTTCGTTCAAATCCGGGCGCAAATCGAGAATGTGCAGAGAGTGCGTAGCCGCAGGCAAAAATTCAATTCCCTCCCCTGCTTGACCGAAATTGAGATTTACCGGGCGGATCTCCACATACTTCGACCCCTCGTTTCCCGGGGCTGTCTGCAAATAACGGAGAATACTATTCAAGTCCTGGACGGAGTCACAAAGAGGTTCGCAATGATCCGAAAACGGCAGCGAAACCAATCGATTTCCCGTGAGCCAACTCTTCACGCGGCAAAACACCAATCCGTTTTTCAATTCCTTGTCCGGCGCCGAGGTAGTGAAGACCACCGGCTCATAACCATATGTCGACCGAAGCGCATTTAGCCAGCCGGTCGAATGGAACACAGATGCGTTGGACTGCATTCCCAAAAAGTCTGCCCACCGCGTGTCCTGGGTCGGATCGAACTGATAACAGCTCATTGGCGTTTCCCAGCCGTTCGCACTCTCTCAACCGGATAATTCACCGAGGCAAAGTATACCCGGCTCACGTCTGGGGGACGATCTGGTCTTTGGTTGATGGCTTACCCAACTGAAAGAAGGAAGCATAGCGTAGAACCCAATCGGGCTTTTTGCGGTCGAGCGGTTCCAAACCCCAATATTTCCAGGGCCAATCACGTCTCACAGAAGGGTCACCATCGTGTATTTCTTCGATCAATTCCGGAATGGGAGCCCAACCCAATTCAAGTGCGACCTTGGTTCGGACCTCCAGGTCGACCCCCGATACGACAAGATAGCCCCCGGGAGCAACCAAATGTGCGATGTTCCGCAAACGTCGTTCGGCGTCCGGAGTGGTCATGTGGCAAAGAAATGTACTGGCAACCATAATATCCTGTAGGCTCAAATTGCTTGCCACTTATAGATCTCCGCCGTCCCCAACCTGCCAACTGATACCTTCCTTAATTCATGGTTGGATTTTCACCCGGCCATTATCTTGGTCAAACACAGTTGATATCTCTCCAATCAGTTACAGAACCAGCTTGCGGCAATAAAAGGCCTCGGCATAACCGCTGGGCGCGACACACTCCATCCCGCGCAAGCGCATGAGCGCGAGAAATGTGTCCTTACCAAACCACTGCTTTGAGCGCTGGGTTTCGAACGCTTCCAGGATGTAGCTGACCTTTTTTTCACAGGTTTCCTGATCGAGCGGCACGAACATGTTCGGCTGCCCCATGTCTCCATCATATTTCGGAATCTCATACTCCAGGATCAGGTGATTCCTGAAAGTGTTCCAGGTCAGTTCGGCGACCAGCCGGTGGTCCTGGTGCGCGTCCTTGCGGTTATGAGTGAAGATCAGGTCGGGTGAATCCGCCTTCAATTCCTCGAAGTAGTCCTTGATTTGTGCGCCTTCAAACGGGAAAAAACCGTCACGAAAATTCTTGACGACAACTTTCTTGTTTTTCGCCTGAACGAGGAAGCGAGCCGCGCTGTCGCGAGCCTCCTGGTCGCGTTTATTGCTCGAGCCAAAAACGATCCACGCGACCTCAATCTCCTGCTGACCAGACAAGAGCCGCAGGATGGTCCCCCCACAGCCAATTTCAATATCATCCGAGTGCGAACCCAAGCAAAGGATTTTGAGCGGACCGCTGTTTTTTTCAGGAAGCGTTAGCGCAAGCATATGGGTTTGTTCGATCTCCCGCGGGTCTCAGCGATCTCCGCCATTGCCATTGGTCTTCCATAGTTCCCAGGGGGCGGAGCCGCCGGCGCACAGACCCTCCAATTGCTGCTTATCCTTAAAGGTATCCATGCTGGCCCAGAAGCCATCGTAGGGATATCCAATTAGTTGCTTTTCGGCTACCAATCTGTGAAATGGCTCAATTACCAGCTCTTCTTTTTCGCGCATGTACTCGAAAATTTTCTTCTTGAAGATGAAGTATCCGCCATTAATCCTCAGATTTCCGTCGTTGATCGCCCGGATCTCGGAAACCAGGCTGCCGTTGCCTTGCTGCAAGGACACCAAGTGATAGCTTAGATTGGGCCGGACGCAGAGGAAGCTGGCGACTTTGTCCTGTTCGTGAAAGTGCTGAAGTTGCTGGGGCAGCGGCATATCCGTCAGGCCATCGCTGTAGTTCGCCAGAAATTCTTCTTCACCCTCCAGGTGCTTCTCCACCGCTTTCAGGCGCTGGCCAATATTGGAATTTATCCCTGTATTCACGAACGTAATTCGCCAATCATGAATGTCCCTATTCAGCAGATCCACCTTCTTGCCGCCTCCGGAAAGGACAAAATCGTTGGAGGCACACTCGTTGTAATTGAGGAAGTAATTCTTTACGGCCTCCGCCCGGTGTCCCAGACACAGGATGAAATCCTTGTGCCCAAAGTGGGCGTAGTATTTCATGACGTGCCAGAGGATTGGCCGCTGGCCGATATGCACCATTGGCTTGGGAACGTCTTCCGCATCGCGGATTCGCAACCCAAGCCCGCCGCAGAAAAGAACGACCTTCATATTTATCGCCTCCCTTCGCGAAGTGCCCGGAATTCTGGCCTTGAGGAGCCGCCCGGCGAAATCACGGATACACCGTTACTTCGGGAATCGGAACCACAAACTGCCCGCCCCACTCCCGGATGAAGGCATTCTGCTTCATGATTTCGTCCTTCAGATTCCAGGGGAGAATGAACAGATAATCCGGGCGCGTCTCCTTGATTCGTTCCGGAGCGTAGATCGGAATGTGCGTGCCCGGCAGGAATTTCCCCTGCTTATGCGGGCTGCGATCCACGGTGTAGTCGAGAAAATCGGTTCGAATTCCACAGAAATTCAGCAGGGTATTCCCCTTGCCGGGAGCTCCGTAACCCGCAATCCGTTTCCCGGCGCTCTTGGCTTGAATCAGGAAGTGCAGGAGTTTGCGCTTCGTCTCATTCACCTGCTCGGCAAACGATTGATACCGCTCAAGTGTGGCGAAACCTGCAGACAGTTCACGAGTGCGAAGTTCATGGACGCGGCCACTGACGGCTTTCCCGTTATCTTCGGCATGCCGGGCATAGATGCGCAAGGATCCACCGTGCGTGCTGAGTTCCTCGACGTCGAATAGCGTCAGGCCGTGCGCGGCAAAAATCTTCTCCGCTGTCAGGAACGAGAAATAGAAGAAATGCTCATGATAGATCGTGTCGAATTGATTCTCTTCCATCAGCCGCATTAGATGGGGGAATTCAATGGTTATGACGCCCGAAGGTGCGAGCAGGATTTTCATACCGGCGACAAAGTCATTCAGATTGGGCACCTGGGCGAGCACATTGTTTCCAAGCAACAAATCGGCCCGTTTGCCCTGCGAAACCAACTCGCGGGCAGTGGCTGTGCCAAAAAACTTGACCAACGTGGGAACTCCGAGACCAACGGCAACAGCCGCGACATTGGCCGCAGGCTCGATTCCGAGGACTGGAATTTTATTGGCGACAAAGTATTGGAGCAGATAACCGTCGTTGCTGGCCACCTCCACGACCAGGCTGTTTGTGTCCAGGTTAAACCGATTGGTCATTTTTTCGGTGTACACCTTGGCGTGGGCGAGCCAGGAATCCGAATATGATGAGAAATAGGCGTAGTCGGAGAAGATATTCTCCGGGCTAACGTATTCTTCCAGTTGCACGAGAAAACAGTGACCGCATGCTCGAACGTGCAAAGGATAGAACGGCTCCATCTGGTTGAGTTGGCTTGCGCTGACATAGCTCTCGCACAACGGAGACATCCCCAAATCGACGACCGTCTGGCTGAGCGGCGCTTTGCAAAAAAGGCAGCTCGGCAAATGCTTAACCCCATCCTTGATCACGGCTATTTCATCCTTCACGTTCTGAGAATCCTCGCTCATCACTGCTTTGCTTTTCGGATCCATGGTTAAGTCCATTCTCCCTCGCTACGTCTTTCGCATTGGACGAATGCTGATATCGGTGACTTCGGCGGTGCGGTTCACTTTGAGAGCATCCACGATGATTCGAGCAACATCCGCCGGTTGCATCAAGAGCTCCGGAGAATACGTCTTGCCCTCCGCTTGATGGATTGCGGCCTGTTGCGGACTGGCAGTCCGGCCCGGATAAACGCTCAAAACCCGGATGCCGTCTGGATTCACTTCCGCACGCAAACTGTCGGCAATCGCTTTTAGCGCGTGCTTGGTTGCGGAATACTGGGAGATGCTGGCCCGGGTATTCATGCCTGCACTTGAGTTTACGAAAACAACGGAACCCTGATGCGCGCGCAGCAAGGGGAGCAAAGACTGTGTCAGGGCATAGGGTGCGCGCACATTTGTCCTGTACTGCCTGTCAAAATCCTCGAGTGACGCCGATTCGAGAGGCCCTAATGCGATGACGCCCGCACTGTGAACCAGGACGTCCATCCTGTCACAATTGCGCTTGAGGTCCGTTTTCAATTTCGCAAGGTCCGCGTCGGAGCTCAGATCAGCGCGGTAAGTAATTACGCTCGAAGAACTCTTGCGGGCTCGTTGCGCAATCGCTTCAAGCGCGTCCGCATTGCGGCCGATCAGGTGCAACTTTGCCCCTTCCTCAGATAAGCAGAGCGCGATCGCCGCACCGATACCACTGCTTGCTCCGGTAACAACGGCCGTCTGAAGATTGAGGGGCGGCATATCGCGAGTTTAAGCGCTCGCCTTCTGCGGATTAGGAAATGAGTGCTGCAAACTCTCAGTAAGCAAACCATGCTCCTGCAAGGCGATGGCGGCCTGATAAATGGAATCAAACCTAAGCCCGGCGCGGTCCGCAATGTCCAGCAAACCATGATAGCCATCAGACAGATTCAGGACCCACAACATGGCAAGTTCCATCGCGCCGGAGTCTGTAGGTCCTCCTATAACCCGGTAAAGACCTCTTTTTCCGAGTTGTGGCTCGCACTTTGGGTTCGTATTCAAGTAGGTCCGATTCCTTTCCAGAATGGAAAATATCGACTGGCAAGCGGAATAGGATTGGCTGAGCGAGTTAGGGTGGACAAAGTTCAAGTTATCGGCAGAGGTGTGGTACTCGGGGAAAGTTCCATGGGGAGTTCGGGATAACCGGCCTATGGGCAGATTAAACCCTGGCGAACAATACTGCCGCTCATCATAACCGTAGGGAGAAAAATCGTATACATTCGCCTTCGGATCGAGATGACCAAGAACATGAAACGCCGCTCGATCAATTTCTGTATTGCCGCGACGGCTCTTTTTGTAAGACAGAGAGCCCGCGTCTCCAACACCCGCTAGTACAAGTCCATGCTTGATATTGCCAACCCCGGATTCATTTAAGGCTAGCCAGGTGATTGCCCCGATCGTGCCCGGAATGAAGAGGAAACGATAGGAAAACCTCCGGGGCGTATTCGACAGATTGCGAGCCAAAAAGCCGGCCACAGCCACGCCCGAAAGATTGTCGTTTGCAAGGGACGGATGGCAAACGTGACAGGAAATCAAGATTTCGTCCGCCGTTTCGCCCGGCAGCAGCAGCTCGCCGTAAGTCAAATGGCCGTCTTTCAGAGACGCGTCAATTACGACCTCGTAATCGTCTTCACTAAGCTCCAGGAACCGGTTGTGGCTTAGACAGAAACCCCAAGTCTCCTTGTAGTAGCTCGTGCGGTATGGAATCCAATCCGGATGATCTGGCAGTGTGAACAGGTGTGATTTTAGCTCCGCCAGGGACATTCGAGTCTGAACCGGAACGCTGTAGTTCAAGACGTGCAGATTGCATTTCTTGAAATCAATGACCCGTTCGCCTTGAGAATTCTTTACGTAGGCATCACGAATATTCCACTCTCGGGGAACCGCCCAATCAAACACCTGCGTTCCAGAAGGGATTTCATGCACAGTGAGAGGAATCATTTCGTGCAGGTGTTGCAAAGTTTCACGAACACCGTCGCCCGTGATGCTCCGGCAGATCGGATAGAGCTCGGCTACCAAAGCCTGCATGCTCTTCCCAAGACTTTCGAGCTCGGAGCTGTAGGGTGCGACAGTTCTCATAATTTAAGGGCGTTTCGCTTCAACCGGTGAAATCCGCGTAAGACTGATCGCGCTCGAGAATTGTCCGTTCCGCCGCGGGCCAATCAATTCCAAACGAAGGGTCATTCCATCGTACGCCTCGCGCGTGCTCGACAGAGTGGAACTGAGAAATCTGATAGAAAACTTCGGTGTCGTTTTCCAGAGTCTGAAATCCGTGGGCGAAGCCTTCCGGAACATACAGCATTTTCCCGTTTTCAGCGGAGAGTTCCAGGCCAATGTGCTGTTTGAATGTGGTGGATTCGGGACGCAGATCAATGATGACATCGTAAATCGACCCGCGGCTGCAGCGGATGAGCTTAACTTCCTGAAAGGGCGCCGTCTGAAAATGCATGCCGCGCAATGTGCCAGCGCGGCGATTGAAGGATACGCTGCACTGGACATAACGTGATTTGAGTCCGTGGGCTTCAAATTCCCGCTCGCAATACGTGCGAGCAAAAAATCCGCGGTGATCCGCGTGCTTTTCTATCTCGATGACGAATGCGCCTTCAAGCTTTGTGCCCGTAAAGATGATGGAAGTTGCGCTCCTCTCCGTTATGTCCGGCGGCGTTTACTTCAATCCGCCCGGCACCGGGACGTTCTCGACCGTGGCAATCGCGGTCCAATGCAGCGAGCCGTTCAATTCGCCGGCGTTTAACAGACGCTGGATGCGGTTAATCCGGAGATACCGGTCACCACTCAAATCTTCCTTGGTAAGCCCGATGGCACGATAGGCGTCGTACAGTTCCTGGGCGCCCTTGCGCGCAGTCCACTGCGGGTGGAAACTTGGCAACGCGAGGCGGATTTTCTCGCAATTTACACGATAGCAGCGCTTGTCTGGGCCGCCACCGGGGGCATATTCGATTTCGCAGCCTGGCACAGTTTCGGAAACAATTTCTGCCAATTCACTGATCCGGTAGTTTTGGTCGGTCCGACCGACGTTGAAAGTCTCGTTGTGGATCACCTCTTGAGGTGCATCGAGCACACTAACAACAGCACCAATGATGTCGCGAATGTGCACGATGGGACGCCAAGGGGTGCCATCGCTTTTGATATAGATATGACCCGTTGTATACGCCCTCGCGACCAATTCATTGAGTACGATATCCAGCCGCAGCCTGGGCGAAACGCCGTAAGCGGTCGCATTTCTCATAAAAGTGGGGCTGAAGTGGTCGCAGGCGAGTTTTGTAACGTCACGTTCGACCCAGACTTTGGACTCGCCATACGCCGTGACGGGATTGAGTGGCGCAGTTTCGTCGTGGATCGCGTCACCTGCCGCGCCATAGGTGCTGCAGGATGAGGCAAAAACAAATCGCTTCACGCCGACTTTCTTGGAAAGCTCGGCAAGCCGCACGGAAGCCTGGTGGTTGATATCGTAGGTAAGACTTGGATCGAAGTTACCGAGAGGATCGTTCGATAAGGCGGCCAGATGAACGACCGCGTCGAACCCGTCCAAATCCGATTCGTTCAGGTTGCGGAGGTCTTTGCGAACCTCAGGTATACCAACACTCAAGTCGCCGAAGTCGCATCCAGCATAAAGATCAGTGTCCATGCCGACAACTTCGTGCCCAGCGGATTTCAATAGAGGGCCTGCAACAGCTCCGATGTAGCCTTTATGGCCGGTCAACAGTACTCTCATGCTTGGGCAGCTCCTTAACGACAGTCTAATGTTGCTCGCGGGTTATCACGGATAAACCGTGACACTTGAATGGTTATCGATTTTGCTGGGGTCAGAAAACAGGCAAGCTTGCCTCTCCATTACGAGTGGGCGCTTGAACAGGGGTAGGCTACCGCCATTAGAGCCACTGTGTCTCAATAAGGAGGCAGCAATCAGTATGCCAGTCTATGCACAAAAAAGTGCCTGGCGCAACCACTTTACCGGCTCTTATCTACTGAAAACAGATACCTTAGCTACGTCTCCGAAGATGTCAAGGGGGTCGCTAGCCTTGGATGCCCCAAAAGGCTGGTGTTTTGGAAAATGCTTACCACAATCTGGGAGCAAGCTTCCCAGGGACCCGAAGCCCGATCAGGGCGTACCCACTGGCGTGGATTGAGTGGCCGCAAAAGCGTCTAGCTGCTTCACCCGCCGACCAGCCAGCTCCCCCTTATGTATCGCCTCTTTTAGTCGGTCTTCTTCGCGCCCTCTCGCAGGTAAGCAAGGATTTGCTGAAAGGAATCGAATTGCGCAGGATCGTCAACGTCAATGCTGATCCCGAATTCCTCCTCAACGACGGCAATGAGAGTGATGGTGGCCACGGAGTCCCAACTCTTCACGGAAGTTGCGCTTGCCTGAGGGATTTCTTCAGCAGTGAGCTCGGGCAAAACCGCCGAAAAGCAGGCTGCAAGCCGTTTTTCCATCTCATCCATTGATCATCTCCTTGGGTTCATGAAGAGTCTTCGCTCGCGCTTCGAATGCGTGTCTCGAGATCTCGCAGCCGGGAGTGGGAACTTCACTCAATAGTTCGGTGAGGAATTCGCGAAGGGGACTGTTTCGTTCCGTCGCCAGAAAATCAAGTTCAATTTCCTCGACCGCGAATTTTGCGAACAATTCTTCGAGTGACCTGCACTCAATGCGCCGGGAAAACGCCCGGCAGCTCATCACCCAGGTAGCAATCTTCAGCCTCTTCCCTTCCTGGCGTCCGGCAACTACGGCGATTTTCCCCAGCGGGCCGTATTTGTCCGTGTAGGAAATCACCATCAAAAAGCTCGCTGGATCAAGCAAGTAATTGTGCCAAGAGGCTTGTGTGTATCTTTTCGCATTAAGATTGAACTGGTTGGTCTTGTTCACCAGTTCCAGGGCGCGCGGATCCAGCGGCGATTTGCTGAAATTGAAACTCATCTCGGCTTCAACCTGTTCCAGGAAATTTGCCGGTGTAGTTTTTGCGGAATCCTGGGGAGTTATGCCGGCGTGCGAGCGTTTTATGCTTTCCTTGCGGATCATATCTTCCTGGAGAATCTCGTTTTTCCCGAACACGTCGCGCAAACGGAAGGCGAGGTTGTACACTCCGAGACTATCTTTGGTCGGAAATTTTATGCACTCCACATCCGGATGCGACGCCTTTACTTCGGCCAACTCCAGAGGACTGTCATCGATGAAAACGACCGAATCCCCGCCAACATTCCAGGACGTTATGATACGGGCAACGGCCTCCGACTTCGGCCCCCAACTTACCTCCATTGGGAAAACCGAATTTGCCGACAGAGCCAAATCTTTTCTGCCGAAGGCCTTTTCGACAAGAGATAGTTCGTTTTTGCTGGCAACGGCGATCAGCACACCCTCACTCGAAAACGCGCTGAGCAAACGCTGGTAGAAAGCGTGCATCTGGCTGTGATGGTCCAGGTCCCACGAAATGCCATTAACCCCGACTTCGCCGAGAATGCCTCTCCACAATGTGTCATCCAAATCGGTGATGAGTCCCTTCTTGGGAGTCGGCTTCGAGTAAGGCAGGCAAGAAGATTGGCGAGGGCCGAGGCGTGCGGCAGTTTGTAAGGAAATCCAGTGAGCAGCTCAGATTCGAGGTCAAACCGTTCCTGCAAAGGAGACACGAAATCAATACGCTGGGGATTGAGAACTCGGACCTGCGCGTATTGGGAAACATGCGAGGCGACTGAGTGAACCGCCGCTTTCAGTTCAATCTCAAAGGGACTCGCTTGCCATCCGGGGACGAACGACACTGGCGGCAGCGGCAACGTGGGCATGGACAGTATCACGGGCATGCGCTGGCAGGCTTTTTCTATCGCTTGCTGAACTTCAAGTGCGCGGGCCCTTACGGTCGACAAGATATCGGAGTAGATGGAAGAGGACCAAGCAGCCATGTTTCGAATTCCCAGCCGGGGGTCAAGGTCGGACCATTCTATTAACACAATGGCGCAATCTGCTTCGGCACTTGCCAGGCGCCCAAGGTTGCCGACAAAATCTCCATACAATCCAGATTGAATTTCAATCCGCTGATCGAGGAAAAACAGCCCGAGTTCGGCGGCCAAAAATGTATTGAGGTGAAGAGGATTCATGCCTGTCGCAAGAAGACAGGTGAACACTTCGCCCTTCCGGCTCTTGACGCCTTTGAGAATTTCCAGAGCTTCCGTTAGTTTCATGTTAGTCCCCGAGCGGGAATTCGCGTCGATTCATCTCCTCCACCGATCTCGATTCATTGGACTGAGACGAAGGCATTCTCTTCGACTTGCGAACGGCGAGTGAATTTTTGAAGAAGGTCCGCGTAATATGATTTCTGGCCCATAACATATAGGAGGATGCCAAGATATGTACCGATGAGTATAATACTTCCAAAGATAAGTCTCACCAAATGAGACTGGCCGAACAGTGAGCATGCCCCCAACGCCACGGCTCCAGCGATCGTGCTTGAAGCCAGCGGGCGGCTGACGACGATAAGAATATCCCGCAAAGATATTACAGTGGCGTGTACAGACCAAGCAATGACGGGCATAATCCAAAGCATCATAACCGCTGAGTAAGCGAAGGCGACCCCTTTGGGACCATACGGCAATCCCACAAAGTAGCCGGCGATCATCAGGGGCGCGATGACGAGTGACATTTTAACCCCTCGGCCCACCATTCCGATCGCACCGACAAGCCACGACAAAGGATTTGCTATCGAGAAAACAAGAATTGTAGGAGTCAGCAGGCGGAAAATGGGGGCAGCATCTTTCCACTTTGGCCCAAGCAAGACACCGATCAGATCGCTTGCGAGCACCCCGCAGGCGAACGTGGCTGGCAGGGTCACCGCCAGGACCAGGGAATAGCCTTTTAGAAAGTAGCTCCTGAGACGACTGGGATCATCTTGAAGTCGAGACAGCGCCGAGAAAGCTACCTCCCCAACTGCCCCGTTGAGGGTATCGGTTGGAATCCTGATCAATTGGTATGCGCGGCCATAAATCCCGATAGCGTCGGCCCCCCAGAAGCGACCCAGAAGCACCTTCTCGAAGTTCGAAGCAACGTAAACGATAACTCCGTTCATGGTTAGTGCGCCGCCAAAGCGCATCAGAGAACGAATTCCAGCTCGCCTACACGGCATCCCTGGCACCCAGGCGGTGACCAGCCAGAAAGCGGTGGTGGCGGTAAGAGGAAGAGTGATCGTCATCGCGACCAATGCCCAATATCCGTAGCCAGCTTTGGCGGCGCCGATCCCCACTGCGGTGCTCAAAATCCAAGAAGCAGTATCTATTATTGACAAGGTGGTAAACTTCATCTGGCGCTGCATACGTGCTGAGTGCTGAATGCCTGCCGCATTAAGAAGAAACCCGCTCGCCAAAACGATCGTAATCCAGTAAAGGCGAGGCTCGTGATAGAAAGTCGCGACAACAGGAGCAAGTCCTGCCACAGCCGCTGCAAGGATTGCGCCGACTACGACGTTAATCCAAAATAGCGTAGACGTCTGTTCCTCGGTAACGCTCGCGCGTTGTACAGTCGCGGCAGAGAGCCCGAAGTCCCGGAACAGATTCAGAACGCCAGTCAGAGCAGTTACCATACCGACCAACCCAAAGTCACTCGGCCCTAACAGTCGAGCCAGTATGACGAGCGAACCAACTCGAAGCAGCAAATTAGCTACCTGAGCGAAGACTCTTGCCACGCCCCCGCGAAGGGTCTTCTCCCTGAGATCCTTCATCGTCTTTTCTCAACGCAAGACAAAAATGCGTCCAGTTTCACTCGCACTTGTTTCTCTCCTTTGAATTCACAAAGCTCTCCTGGCACTCTTATAAGCAGGGTCGGGACCGCAAGGCACATTCATCTCTATGCGTGCACTCTTTAAAGAAGGATCCCATTGTCGCCTATACGCAGCCCGAGCTATCTAAAGAGCAGATAAAGAAGTACTCCACGCCAAACAATCGACTAAGCACAGGAATCTTCACATTCATCCGCATCTGAATGGCTTTCAGCCACTCGCGATTGGGCTCGTGGTGATACCAATGGTAAGAGGTAGGGAAACATCGGTCGATACGAAACACACGTGATAAGCTCTTCCGAAACTCTTCAAATGGTTGCACATTGCTATATGGCTCGTAGACACGGCTATGCAGATGGTCAAAATTGACGTACGACACAATGAAAGTTCCGCGGTTCCTTAGGAGCTGTTTTATCTCTGCCAGCTTTTGCGCCTGAAACGTTCCGACGTACTCGAAAACACCTTGGGCAACAATGATGTCAAACTGCTTCGCGCCAAACCGGATTGGTCCTGTAAGAAAATCTGCTTGAAGCAGGTTTGGAGCGGGGTCGTGTATTGCTATGTCGATTCCGTAATAGGATAAATTCTTGTCAAGCAGACTTGCCAAGGTCGCCGGTCCACACCCCACGTCAAGCAACTCGCATTCCTTGCCTCGAGCGAGACGGTTTACAATTCGAGCGGCTTTTGCGAGTCGAAAATGTGGCTGGACGTATCTCAGATTCTCTGCAGCCCAAAACTCT
>Ga0210407_10003559_pt1 | contig 12581 bp, 20 predicted proteins | sample IncBWC27MmetaG_FD_150860 | JGI IMG/M metagenome (GOLD analysis project Ga0210407, IMG submission 150860) | Forest soil microbial communities from Barre Woods Harvard Forest LTER site, Petersham, Massachusetts, United States - Inc-BW-C-27-M | ecosystem: Environmental > Terrestrial > Soil >... | reverse complement strand
GCATCTGCATGTCGGTTTCGTGCCAATTTCGGAAGTGACTCCTTCACTCGACGATAAGGTCTGCGCTGCCAAGCAGCGTTGTCGGAAATTCAAGGCCGAGTGATTTTGCGTTGTGGACGTGACCGGCTGATTGAGATAGTGCGCGGATGACTCAGAACTGGCGCATGGTGCGTTCTACGTTTGGCGGCTAGTGGGGTAGCGTTCACTAGTAAAACGAATCCTGAGCCCGCGCTGAGTCACGGCGGCCTATTTGAGAAGAGGGGCAATGGCTGCTCATGGTGGCGTAAGCGTCCTTTCTCTTCTGATCGGGGACCCGAAGTACATGGAGAACCCGTTGCGCCAGGACTTATGGCGCGCCGGACATGCACATGCAGGCGTTTGGCTCATCCTGGCGCTTGTGGCGCTGCGCTACGTGGATGAGGCTAAGCTCTCAAATGCGATGAAATGGCTTGTACGAGGTTCGATCCCTATCGCCGCAATTCTGGTTCCGGCGGCCTTTTTCCTGTCCGTCATGTCGCCCGACGCCCGGGCCCCCAACGGGCTCATCTATCTGGCCTATGTTGGCGCAGTGGTGCTGGCAGTCGGCGCGCTCGTCCTCGGCATTGGCCTCGTCAGGCGTCCCGCACAACGATCTTGAGTGATGGTCGCCAGCGTCGACTGATCCGCCACTCCAGAGGAAAATAACCCATTGGCGCTTTTCCTCACTCAAGGAAGGAAAGTTTAGTCGGTTTATTCGACTAAGGGGACTAAACTCACCTTCACGGGAAGCGTACCCATCACGCATTGGACCGCCGCCTACGCGGCAGGGGATCGATCGGCACATGACAGCCCGTGCTCATAACCTGAAGGTCATAGGTTCAAATCCTATCCCCGCAACCAAGATGGAAAGCCCGCAACGCAAATGTGTTAGCGGGCTTTTTTCATGCGCCAATTCCTATATGGTCTCAAGCCACCAGGAATTCCCGCAGTTTCCATGTTGGGGCCTGTCGTGCGCAAAGGCGATGTCGTCACTGATTTCGAGCTTCCCGATGAGACCGGTGCGCCGCGTCGCCTGTCCGGGCTCCTCGCCGATGGTCCCGTCGTGCTGTTCTTCTATCCCGCGGCCATGAGCCTTGGCTGCACTGTGGAGAGCTGTCACTTCCGCGATCTGATCGGCGAGTTCAAGGCAGTTGGGGCTCAGCCCGTCGGCATCAGCGCCGACAGGGTGGAGCGGCAGCGGCACTTTGCCGAGAAACATTCACTGGGCTATCCACTGTTATCGGACAGCGATCAGGTGGTCGCACGCCAGTTCGGGGTCAGGGGGTGGATTCCCATGATGCCTCTGCAGCGCGTAACGTTCGTGATCGATACCGACCTGACCGTGCTCGAGGTGATCAGCAGCGAGTTGGTAATGACCGTGCACGCCGACCGGGCGCTGGAAGTGCTCAAAAAGCGCCAGCGTTGATCGTGTCCTGGAATTGACAACACAACTGCGCATCGGATGGCCAAACCGACTCGGTCGTACGGTGCCACCATCGCTGCGGGCTCGCGCTGACGAAGTGATTGAGTGAAACGTCCCACTTCCGCTGTTGGCAGATGCTGTCGAAAAAGTCTTTTAGGGGTAACAAACGAAATTTTCTAAAGCCGCTGATGCGTTTCGTGCGCCGCGACGTGAGGGACCACATCGTATCTTAGAAAAACGACCACGGACCTTCGTATTAGCACTACAAAGCATCGCAGCGGCGGATTAGTCCAAAACTCGCCATTTGCGAGATTTTCGGCGTCCTTCGATTTTCGATTTTTTCGACAGCATCGGCACCTAACGGACATGGCGCAATGTCCGACTTGAGACCGGTATGCGATCAAGAGCGGACGTTGAACTACGAATGCCCTGCTCAGGATTTGCGAGCCAAGCGGGACAGCAAGTTGACGTACCTCACTGGCATTGCAGCGGGCGCGTGCGTATAGGGCCGCGACGCTTCGGCTGCAGAACTTTGGCTTTGATGCCGCCGCTATATTGCCGTCGACGCGCCACCGAACCGCCCCGCGACTCACGCCATTGCGGTGACCCTGGGGAAGGGATCATGCACATCACGGGGGGAACGGCGTTGCACAAAGTGTCAAAACAAAATCTGCAACTGTTACCGGGCTAGTCGTCTACCGGGCTAGTCGTCGCCATTCTGTTTTCGCTGACCGCTATCATCGTTCGCAGCATCGCGGCGCCCGAGATGGACGGCAAAATTTCCGCGGACGCCGTGCATTTGAAGACATTTCCTTAAACCCAACGGGAGATCGACGTGGAGCAGATCCTGATCAACCTCATCGCCGGCGCAATCGGTGGCGCAGGCGTCGGCAAAGCATTCCCAAATTTCGATCTGGGTACGGTCGGCAACATTGTCTCCGGCCTGGTTGGTGGCGGGGTGCTCGGCCAGATCGTAACTCTGGCGCTGCCCTCGGTCATGGCAGCGGCACAGTCGGGCAATATGAGCATTGGTGGCATCATTTCCCAAGTGGTCGCAGGCGGGGCTGGCGGAGCCATTCTCACGGCGATCATCGGCGCGATCAAAAATAAAGCCGCCGCTTAACCCGGACGCGGGCCAAGGATAGGTAGAGGTCACGACGACTGCCGGGTGCTATTGGCCCTCTTCTGGATATTGTCGATCTGGCTGACGACGCCTTCTAGGTGGATCCGCAGGGCGTCGACCTTGTTCTCGAGGGCGCCTGCAATGCGATGCTTCGGGAGCTTAGTTGAGCGTCCCAACTAACGCCGCCGAACGACCTCCCTTTGCGCTCGGGACAGACGCAATAGGAACATCGTTACCGAACAAGCTAATTCTAGACGCAGAGAACTGACGGCACCCAGTGCAGCGCAGGCCGGGTTGCTTTTGCGCTGTTTTGCAAATTCGCTGAACACTCCTTCAAGCGAGCGATCGCTCTTGGATGCTCGCCGCCGGTGCCGCAGCCCACGGTAAGGATCGGATGGCTACAATCGCCTTTGTTTGCCCGATGACCAAGCTAAGCGTCCAACATCGGCTCGAAGACGGCAAAGAAAGCGCCGCTTACCGTGCGTCGGGAGACCGTCGGCTTCGACCCGCAAGCAGTCGTCGGATATGATCAAGCACCAATCGATAGTCTAGGCCGCCTCCTGGCCCATCATTACACAAATCGCCTGCCAGTTGCAGAACCTTAGCAATAGTGCCGCCAAGCAGAACCTTGATAGCCGGATGGTTGGACCTCAACCAAGACGCCAGGGCAAATCCGCCTTCACTCGGCACGCCTTTCACGTCCATGAGCACAACGTCTATGCTCTCTCTTCCAGTAGAGACTGCACCACGTGCCTCGGTGGCATTGACCGCCTCCAAGACGCGATAGCCGCAATCGCGGAGATATTGAGCAAGGGGCTGCCGCACGAGAATGTCGCGCTCCACTACTAAAACGGTTGCAGGTTCCATTGGTGTTCACCGCATCGAGCTTGTAATGAGCCTTACGATACCGGTCGGCTCATATGGCTTGGGTACGAATTTTCCCCACTGGCTCGCCGCGCCCGCCAACTCCGGGTTTCCAGAGCAGATAAGTACCGGCATCAACGGGTACTTGGCCCGAACCCGTTCGGCCAGCGCGAGCCCGTCAAGAATGCCAGGTGTCTGGATGTCAGTGAACACCAGATCAATCGGCTCGCCGGATTCGATAAACTCCATCGCGGCATCGGCGCACGCGGCCTCGATTACCTGAAAGCCTGCGTACCGAAGCGTCGCGGCAACGTCCATTCGGACGAAAAGCTCATCTTCGACGAGCAAGACTCGGAACGGCCCCCTATCGAGTTCTTGCAAGGGAACCATCATCCCATGGCGGATCTCCCTATAGAACTGTCAACGGGGTGCCGGGACCCATTGTTCCTGGCCAGCCCGTTTTTCGCATAATTCTCGCCGGTTTTGTTCCCAAGGATAATCCGCCAAAGCGATGATCACGTCTGGTAGCCCAAACGGAAGGGCGGTGCGACAACTTCGACTAAATTTTCGTTATCGGTTGAGGTTTATTCTGATCTCACACCGGGAGTGTAATTTCGCAAACAAGCCCGTCTTTGCGCCAGTCGAAGCGAACTTCCCCCTTTTGCTGGGAGATCATTTGTTCGATGATACGGCCACCGAGTCCCTTTCGCGTAGGTTCCTGCGCGACTGGACCACCCGTCTCCATCCAGCGTAGACGCAATCGACCGTCAGCCGCGTCTGACCATTCGAAGCGGACTTGGCCGTTGGGCGTGGACAAAGCACCGTACTTCGCGGCGTTGGTCGCTAACTCGTGCAACGTTATCGCAATTGCCTGAGCGGCGTCTGGCTCCAACATGGTTTGTGGGCCATCTATGAAAGTTCGCTTCGCATTCATCTCGGAATAGGGAGCTAGTTCCTGTGTCGCAATCGCCGATAGCTCGGCACCGATCCAACGTGTTGCCGCGAACAGCGAGCAAACATTCGCGAGTGCCTGGATGCGCCCAGCAATTACCTGTTTGAGACCTTCTGGCGAGCTTGACTGAGAAAGATTGACCGTTGCCAGCGCGTTCGCAAGTAAGTTCTTGCTGCGGTGCTCGGCCTCCCGTGCCAAGGTCACGATCAGCTGCTGATTTCTCTTCTGCTCGGAAATATCTCTCGCAATCTTTGATGCGCCGACGATGTTGCCGTCTGCATCTTTGACAGGGGAAACGGTCAGCGAAACGACGATCAAGCTGCCGTCTTTGCGTTGCCGAACAGTCTCAAAATGGTCGATGCGCTCACCTCGTCGGATGCGCGTTAAAATCTCGCGTTCTTCGCTTTGCCGGTCCTGAGGGATCACAAGCGTAATAGGCTGACCGATTGCGTCGCTGGCAGGGTAGCCGAAGACGCGCTCAGCACCGCTATTCCAGCTTGTAATGACGCCATCGAGATTTTTGCTAACAATCGCGTCGTCGCTGGATTCGACTATGGAGGCCAGCCAACGCAACCGTTGCTCGCTTTCGCGAAGCGCTGCTTCGATCTCCACAGGTTTGGGCGTAATTCCTACCTTGTTTTTCTGCCTCACAGCGAACCCCACCCCCGATGCGGCCCGACTTTTGGGCCGAAACTATAGCACTTGTAATAGTCTAGGGATGGAATTTGTGATGTCTCTTTTGGCACTTTCCCGCCGCTGCAACGCACTGTAGCGCCGGTACGAAGGTCGGTGGTCGATTTTGGCTAAGATGATGTGGTCCCTCACGTCGCCGGGCGCGAAACGCATCAGACGTCCTAAGAAATTTCATTCGTCACCCTAAAAAAAGACTTTTGCAACATCGGGAGTAGAGCGGACATCCCGAAAACTGCGCCGATGTCGGCTTTTGACCGCAGCGGACGTTCAAGCTTGTCCCTCGTTGAACGGAATCAAACCATTTATCGACTGTTGCGTCGTCGCAAATAGCTATGCGCTGTCATGTCAGATCAATACGATTGGGATTCCGCCGGCGCCGACGATGCTAAGCTGACAATCCGTGCGGCGGTTCACTATTTGCTCAAGGGCACCGCCGGTGTAGCGACCGCGGCCTGGGGCCTTCAAACTGGTCCTTGCGCGCATAAATGCCGAAAGGCTGGCGGGCTCTGAAGATTTTGGCCGCCGAACAGGAGACCGCTCTAAAACGCGCTGGCGGTCTAGGCCTTCAACGATCTGCGGCACTCATTTGGCCAGCCCACTCGCAGCAGCTACTGCGCTTTTCTGGTTTCTGTCGACGATCGGACGATCAGAAACTTGTTTAAATTCTTGCCGGCTCGAAGCTGTGCGCCCAACCAGCGAGGTTGTTTCCCACGGCCAGACCAAGTCTCGGCGGGATTTTGGGGATTTCGGTATTTCGGCAGCACCTTCGGATAAGGTCGGCGCACGCGATCTAGCCTGATAAAGTTGCTGGCCCTATCAATCTTGTACAGCCGTTCTTCAAGCGTGGCTTTCTCCGCCGCAATCTTGTCCGTCAACGTCGAGATCACCTGCTCGTGCAGATTCCACAGCTCATCTATGGACATGAATTTGAATGCATAGCTTTCCATGAGAGGCCTCACGGGCACTGTTGAAACGACGCCGGCAGCAACCTGAGCGCTGGCTAGCCGCGATCCACATACCTTTATACCATGTCCTGTATTGCGGCGACTGAAAGGCAGCGGTGCGATATTGCCGTGTCGGAATTACGAATGCCCGATCATCGGATATTGCGTCGCGCGGACGCGACCGGTTCTGCCATATGCCGACGAGCGTACGCGGCCCTCGCCTCGACCTTTCGTATCCGGTCCCGAAGTCTCTGAAGTTCTTCAAACTGCTTCAGGAGCGCCTGGACTCTCAGGTGCAGAACAATTGAACGATCGTAAACCTGCACGCGACGACTCAAATTCCTACCCCTTAAACAACTACAAAAATGTTCACGCCCGCCGGGGCCGAGCTGTTCGCCTGATGCAGTTCACCCGGGGGCACGGCCCTGCCCTGTTTGAAGGAACTGTTGAGGCGGGGGCCGTGCAGGCCGCGTAATCGGCGGAAAACACGACCCACGAAACCAATGCAATTCGACGAAGGGTGTTCCTGGGGAGGGAGTCGCATCTCGTCGCGGGGAACCAAGGTTCCGACTGGGCCGGAGTGGCTGCATGAAATAAAGTATGACGGCTATCGCTTGCGCGTCGAGCGCGACGGCGATCGTGTGCGGCTGATCACGCGCGCTCGCGGGTTTTTCCCCGCCCTCAGGCGAGGTTCATCCCAGAGAAGAAAAACAGATGGGAATCGCAGACACGCTTCATGATGCCGTAGAAGACATTCAGGAATATCTGAACAAGTCGGATGAATACGCGCCGCTGCTACCCCTGCGGACAAAACTTGAAAAATTGCTTGCCGATATGAACGCGATGCGCGCCGACATTGACGCCCTTCCTCCGGATCGTCCGAGCAAAGGAAGTGCCTAGCCCTTGGCAACTTGTCATCCAACCGCCGCCGGGACGCCCATAAGCGCCCGGCGGATTCGTTTGGCGATGGTGCGGAAACATATAAGCTTGGTGAGGATTGCCTGGAACGAGCTGTTCAAGCTCGGAAGTCAGAAGATAGCGACGCATGGCTTTTGATCGCTAAAGACTGGCTTTTGCTCGCCGCGGAATCCGATGCGGCAAAGCAGCAGCCTGGAACATCACCACAACGATAAAGCGCGCTACCGAGACGCGAGCCCGAGGCTGATCCGCAAAGCTACGGTTCTACTACGGGAGCAACGAGGCCGACTAAAGGTCCGACTTCTCATCCTTCCAAAACTCGAACAGCACAGGTTTACCGTGCACACGCGTCGGCACCTCCCATGCGGGGTATGGTGCCTTTGGATCCTTCATCGGCCACGAGATGAGGTTCTCGACGTCCTGATCGGTCCAGGCTTTGGGGATGCCTGCCGCGAATTCCTTGCCCCCGCCGTAACCGCCTTTTTCGTAGATCACGACGAGTTGCCGCCACCCCGATGGGCTTGTCTCTTCAACGTAGAACTTCGCCTCGCTCTGATATGGCTTGCAGAACGCACAGCAGAGTAATCGCAGCTCTGAAACGTCGCGCATGTGATTCTCCCAAAAAAGAAAGGCTAACATGAAGAGCGTGGGACAGAAGCCCCGCCATGACTCTAGGAAGGCCGCTGGTGAGGAGTCCGGGATTGGCGGGCTGTCGTGTACCGGCCGGTCGGCGCCAGGCATGGGCGGCCGCGCTGATTTACCTGCGGCGCTGTGCGGCCCGCCATGGTGTGATCAGATTCCAACACCTACGGAAAATCAGCTCTATCCTTATTCGGAACACAGTTGTGCCCCGCGCCATTCGCACGACTCCCGGAAGCTGTTCGCTGACTGAGGGCGTCAAATCACCAAAAACCCGGAGTTGTTATGAGTGTCATCCCGCTGGACTTTCAAAGACGGTGCGAACGGCGGTCGGCTGCTCGGTTTTCCCTGCGGGTGGAACCGGTCGCATCTCGAAAGCAGGGGCCGGAAAGGGGGAGCCAGCAGATCGCCGAGCCCGCCGAAGCCAAAAGAAAAACCCGCCGACTTAACCCGGGCTTGAGGTTGGTACCACCGGAGTGAGCGCGGGACCGAAGCCCCGCCATGAACTCTACGAAGGCCGCTGGTGAGTCCGAGAATCTCGGGCATGTGGGTCCGTCAGCAAATCGATTTGCAAGCTCTTTGGAGTCTCTAGGGGCGTTTGGGGCTGGTCATAAGGCGAACGTCGCCCTCCTTGAGGTCTAGGGCTTTTATTTGGGCCCGTGAGAGTCCTGTTGCGGTTATCACGTCAGCCCCGATTAGCTTCTTGCTGGCGATTGCCTTGGCTTCTTTTAGGTCGGGAACCGCCACAATGCATTCAATTGCCAAGCACTCTTTGCGGCCTCGCTCGAACTTTCCCACGAATTTCCATACCTTCTCCATCGCGCAAATATGCGTCCCGAACCGTCTCTTTTCCAGCCGGGCAGTCTGGCACAATCAAATTGACCACCCGCCGCGGGCTGTCAGGTGCCGGCCGATCGGCGCTGACGCAGTAGGTCGCCTTGCGGACACATTGCGCTAGATCATGGCCTGGCGTCGCAATGCCGTCATATTCTGACGATGGCCCATTTCCAGTGTCCGGCGACCGGCTTCAACATCCCACACCAATTGGATGACGATCCGGATGTTTCCGAAAACGAGTACGAGGTTGTCCCCTGTCCTGCCTGCGCCAGAATGCATCTCATCAACCGAAAGACCGGTAAGGTATTGGGCCAGCAGGACGGACCGCCCTCGATAGCCACTGCATGACTCCAGGAAGGCGGCTGGTGAGTCCGGGATTTGGGGGCTGTCATGTTGCCGGCCGATCGCTGGAAACGAATCGGGCCGCCCAGCACGAAGCGGGGCGGGCTGCCATTGGTGGGTAATTGAACCTTTGCAGAGGTTGTGCAGACGTAATTCCGTCGGGGGATTTCAGGGACCCCGGGACTGACCAACGCCGCCGAGCGATTATACGTTGCGCTGAGAGCGCGGGACCTTTCGGATGCGGTGAGCGTTGAGGTCATCACACTGGGGCAGGACCGCGAACCCGGAGTTCCGGTTATGAGCATTCCCCTGGACCTTCAAAGAAGGTTCGAGCAGCGATGGGCCGCCAGATTTTGTCGGCCGGCTCCGCCAGCGGCGCCCCAAAGCCAGCCTCAACAGCAACAACAGCTTTCCGAACCCGCCAAAGCCAAAAGTAAAATCCGCCGGGTTAAAGCGGCGCGCTTGAGGTCTGTACCAGCAGTGTGAGCGCGGGACCGACCAAAGCCCCGCGCCCTCAACGAAAAGCCGCCGCTGGGTTGAGATCAGCGACGGCCTGTTGTTCGTGACCAACCAGAAGGTCAGGACTAGCATGAGCCTAAAGCTTTAATCTGCGGTTACCTGTCCTCAGCCTTATGGCGTGTGTCGCCAACCTTTGCCGGTTGCGCTTCCTATGCGATCGGCTCGTTGTGCCAGCGCTTCTCGTAGCTGGCTCTGATCTCTCGCCGCGCACTGTAGGATCAGTCCAAGCTTTCAGCTCGTCCTGCGTCACCCGAAGAGGAGACCATTTTCCTTGGTCAAGCCGCCGCCGTTTCGGGAGCGGTCCGACGACATGGTCATCGGTTATTTGACCGAACTTGATGCTTAAGGAACTTGATGAAAGCCGCCCGGTCGAGATCAAAATAATGATGCCTCGGGGTCCCGAAATTCCCAACCATCACGAGCGGCAGTTCATGCACACTTGGAGGGCTCTGGCTGGGTGAAGGCATTCACAATGCGTTCGAGCCCCAAAGTCATTGAAAAACTGCTCACGAAGGGTTGGATTTACCTCAAGAACCCTGACGGAACAGACGTCGTCTACTATTCTTGGGCACTGGGCTACATGAGCGCCCTTAATTCAATGAGCCTGGAAGGCTTCTTCGATCTGAATGCCGAGACCACGGACGATGGGAAACGCTTTCTCAGAGAGTACTGTAGTGCTCACCCTTTGGCGAATTATATGGACGGTGTGTTTGAGCTTATGAAGTCGCTTCCAATCGTTAAGCGCAAAGAATAGCTCAAGCGAATGGAGGCCCGGCGCCCACTTGCGTTATTGAAAGTGCTCGTGGGCGAACTTCTTTAGCGCATGGATCAGTTCGTTCCGTTTCAACGAATAAGGCGCAAAGGCTTGCCGACAAGGCCGAGCATCATGACTATGGAGGCGATGTAGTACAGCACATAAAAGAACTTGGCTTCTGGCGATTGTCGCTTCATCCACATTTGTGCCAGAATCGTTTCCAGCGAGGACCGACCGAAGCCCCGCGCTTTTCTTCGGCGACGAAACCATTTTCCCAGGGCGATGAAACAACACTGAAACGCCGAGCCGCCGGGCCGGTTGGCAGAGCGTGGAGTCGCAATTCCCGGCCCTGGTGACTATGTGAGGGTATGGATAAGCTGCAGGCTCAGCATGGCAGGCTCTACTACCCCGGCGGCAGTCATCCTGTTTGTCCTCTGATCGCGATGCGAAGCCCGCGCTCATCGTCGAGGAAGAGTTGATCGATTGTGCGCACAAAATCGAAATTTGAAAAACGGACCGAGGCGGACCCGGTCAAAACCGCCCTTTTTCCGGCCGATCTGGAAGTGATTGAACGAATGCCGTTTGCTGACTCCCACGGGGAAATAGCCGATGAGCAATGATGATTCAGAATCAGAACCGGTAGAGATCAAAGCAGGCGAAGAATGGCTTGTCCTCACTTGCCGAAATCCTGATTGTCGGAAGACCTTGCTACTTGAGCCTGTTGTCCCTGAAATATTGACCGATGACGGCGAAGTCGTGCTTCCGAGAGGAAACCTTGAAGTGACATGCCCGCATTGCGGATCCGTATTTTCCTATCACTCGGACGAAATTCGAGTTGAGATGGGACAGCAGCGGCACTGAATGGCTTGCCGATTAGGCGACCCATAAAAATAGCGGCCAGCCGGATGTCCGCGTTGGGTCGATGCTGTCGAAAAAGTCGAAAATCGAAGGACGCCGAGAATCTCGCAAATGGTGAGTTTTGGACTACTCCGCTGCTGCGATGCTCTGTAGGGCTGATACGAAGGTCCGTGGTCGTTTTCCTAAGACACGAGGTCCCTCACGTCGCAGCGCACGAATGCATCATCATTTACCTCGCGAGCAATGACCTTTGAGAACTTGCCAGCCGCAGGCGCTGCAACAAGAAGCTGGAAATACGACATTGGAGAAATACGGGCAGATTTGCCCGATCACGCGATGATCCCGGCGATATTCCTCCTTCGGCCGGTGAGTCTCTTCAAGTCGATCCAATCGGCGAGTGTGATTTGACGCCATTCGCCTACCGCTGCCAGCAGTACACGACGATTTCGTCCTCAGGACCCAGTGATCCACTTGCGATCAATCTCGCCTTTTGGCGCTCGACGCATCCAGGCGTGTGATTGTCCCAAATGCGTACCACACCGCCTTTTGGCCGCGACACCTCCTCAAGCTTGTCCAACCGACGACTATGGTTTGAGATCATTGATCTTTCCTTCCAGCGCTCGCAGGCGCTCTTCGTGGTCAACTGTTTCAAGAACTCGCGCATAGCCCTCCACCAGCTTCGTCAACTCTGATGCTTCCGATGGAGTCAAGACGACGCAGGTTGCTGACGACCAGCTCGACCAGTTTGCTCATGTTTTCCCCTTTGGCGGTTAGAGTGCCCCTAGAACGGCCAGAAACCGGCCCAGGAATTCATTTAAAAGGGACGCAAACGCAACGACGCAACATATGCTCTAGATAGCCCCGCCAAGACTCAGCGAGGGCCGTGGATTCGTTATTGCTGGAAGCGGCTACCCACCTAGCTTCGAAGCGAGGGGCGCATCAGCGACTCACCGGTCGGCAAGTGGCAGGGTTTCTGTCTTGAACCGGCTCGCCGTAGACGCATATTAATCAGATGCCAAGGAAGGAACTTATTTTGATCATCAGCTATCTAATCGCTATCGTTGGGCTGGGTTGGATTTTGCACATTATCGGCGCTTACTACGTATGACGCGGAGAGACGTTTGTAGCTTCCACAAGCACACGCTAAGCAGCCGCGTCAGCAGCCATGCAAGACCCACTCCAATCGCGGCCAGATAGCCGTTCGGCGTCCATTGAAGGCCTAATCTCGCCTCGTGACCGTCCCAAAATCGTCGCCCTTTGGCGCAAGGATTGCTCGGCCTGGAAAACAGGTATTTTGATATCTGCGCGATACGGGAACGATCATTCATTTTGATACTTGAAGAGGGCATCGGGCGAGCTTCGTACAGGGAGTGATGATGATATGGCGGTATCTAATGAGCAGTTGTTGGAACGACCGCAGCTCGAACTTCGAATGTGTCCCTCATGCCTACGCTTTGCTCCCTTATCCCATACTGACATCCGCAAAAATCAAATCGTTCGCATTTACGAATGCCTGTGCGGTAGGCAATTCTCCGATCCGGAGAAGGCCAACATCATCTCCAAAAATCCTTGAACCGACCAGGCGCCAGCTCTTCCCGCGCCGATTTGAGTGTTAGTTGATCGTGCGATCGCGGAAGGTAAGACCGCGAGCGGCATTAGATTCGTGTCGTGTTTATTTGATTTCGTGTCGTGTTTAT
>Ga0210407_10003556_pt1 | contig 12590 bp, 9 predicted proteins | sample IncBWC27MmetaG_FD_150860 | JGI IMG/M metagenome (GOLD analysis project Ga0210407, IMG submission 150860) | Forest soil microbial communities from Barre Woods Harvard Forest LTER site, Petersham, Massachusetts, United States - Inc-BW-C-27-M | ecosystem: Environmental > Terrestrial > Soil >... | reverse complement strand
GCCACTAGGAAAATCGATTCGGTGCATCAGCATCGCGCTCGTGGCGATGAGCTGGGCCGCAGCATATGATGGTGGACGGATTCGCGGATACGTGGTCGACCCAACCGGAGCCAGCCTCCCTGCCCACATTCGACTCGTGACGCGCGACCCGAAATCTCCATGGATCAAAGGGGACACGAACTGGTCCGGGGAATTTCTCATCGAAGACGTTCCTCCAGGAAGTTATCGCGTCGAGGCATGGTCTGCGGGGTTCCGCGCGAATCACGTTTCCGATGTGCTCGTCTCGGCCCGCCAAACCGTCGACGTGGGCACGATTGAACTGAATCTCATCGGCTGCGATGATCCCGGGGTAATTTGCGATGACTTTGGGTTGTCACCCAAACCGGACCCGCACCCGATCATCGATCGAGTCGGTTTGACCCTTTCGCTGGGCGCCGGCGCCGATCTCGATCGCGGCCGGCTCGCAGAGGTTGGCTCGAAGAAGGCGGATCTATGGTTGAACGGCCGTGATGGGGAGTTGTACTTGAGTCCTGGAGACGGTGCACGGTTCTCGACGTTAAATCCCGCCACCGCCGGCTGTACCGACGTCCACTACGACAAAGATCCTGTGCGAATCGACGGTCTCGGGCCCGGCTACGATCTGTGCGTGCGGACTAAGATTGGCCGGTTCGCCCACGTGTTGATCACAAGCGAAGTCCCGGCGAACACGGTAGAGGTGAAGATTTGGCTCGTAACTCGGAAGTAAGCTTGTCAGGGCGTGGGACTCGGGTCATCGTGATGCCGATGGAAAACCTTGCGGTTTAGATCCGACGAGAATTCTTTCAGAACATTGGCTGCCATGTCGATGCCGATTTGTGTCCCGAGTTTAGACACAGCGCTCGATGCGTCACGGTTGTCCTGGTAGTAGGCGTTTGAAATCGCGACGGCCGTCGAGTTGCCTAGAATCTCCGAATAGTTGAACCCCATACGGCCCGAATCATTGTGCGTCCAGAACGTCTGTCCGATTGCATATTTCAGCCGCGACCATCCGCCGCCGGTGCCGCGCGCGAAATAGCGCGGGTCCTGACGCAAAATCGTAGGATAGATCGCCTCGGTCATGTAATTGCCAATCACGAAGTCCGCGTACGCGGTCCCGAAGTAACGGCCGTATCCGGCAGCGCCTTGCCCGAACGATCGGTTCGCGTTGGTCAACTGCCCCTCGCCGGCGAACGCCGCCGCCAGAATTACCGTTCCGCGGTCGAACGAATCTTGCGTTGCGACCAAAAACTTTTCGCGCGCTGGGATCGGTTTGTAGTCTGTGAGGCTCGGGGATGTCCGATAGTTGGGAACGATGCCCAGGATCCGCTTGTCTTGCTGCTGATTGCTTCTTGCGAGAGTTCCCGGCTGAACCGGGGGGTCGGGAGTTGGCTGCTGGCAGAAAGCTAAATAACTACAAAGGCAACCGGCACCGACCTGCAGGGCGATCCGCATCTGGGCATTGGATGCAACGAGTTTGGCGCAAGTTTCAAGGGACTGCGACGAACGGAACCTTAGCGGCGTTCATGGCTTCATTGAAGCGGATCACCTGATCTCGCAAGCGGTTAATGGATGCAGCAGCGTCCGCGAGCGCGGTCTTCACGACCGCTATTTGTTGCAATTGAGTATCGCTGGGCGCTGCGCTGAAAGTTTCGAGCGCCTGAATGAGAGCTGGGATACGTTGGGGCAAAGGGGGTAATACGAAATCGGGCTCGGGCTTGGCCAGTTCCGCCTTCCGCTCCTCAATGGATGGAATGTCGGACGGATTCCGCGGCACAAAGAGCGGGCGCATCTCGTCGACCGTGTTTTTCAAGGCGTCCGCCATCTTCTTTACGTCGTCCGGAATCTTCGGAGCATCCGGACGCTTCCAGGAGTTCAGGAGCGCGACGAGCCCGTCGTTCGCAGCCGAGAATTGTTTGCGGAGTGTGTCGGCCTGCTTCATCATTTCGACCAGTTGATTCATGGCCGCGCGCCGCTTGGCGCGATCATCCGCCGAGAACCAGGTAACGCGTGGGTCTTCTTCGACCAGGATTTTCTTTAAGACTTTGTCCGATCCGATCGCGATCTCGACCGTGTACTCGCCAGGGTCGACCAACGGGCCGCTGCGCACGTTCTGCACCGGGCCGCCTTCGCTAGCCGAGCGGGCCGCCGCGGCCAATTCCTGTGGCGTGGGCGGCACGGGACGGTCGGCGCGAAGGTCCCAGATGACGCGGTTTAAGCCCGCATCCAAGGCCTCGGGCTTGATCGCCGCCACCGGATTTCCGGCCGCGTCGATTATCGAGATCTTCGCATCCTTTATATCCGGCTTGGCTTTCGTCCAGAAATCAACGATTGCGCCGTACGCAGGATTCTGCCCGATGAAGACATCGTGCGAATCGAAGTCTCTCTTGCGCGCCATCCGCCACATCGTCGCCGGGCGTACATCGAAGGCAGACAGAGTGCCGTCCGCCGTTTTAGCACTCATCTGTTCGAGCGCGGAAATGCTGTCCAGAATCCACACGGAACGGCCGTGCGTGGCGAGAATCAAATCGTTCTCGCGAGGATGAATCGCGATATCGTCCACCGGTACGCGCGGCAAATTGTTCTTCAGCTCCTGCCAATTCTCGCCCGCATCGAAGGAGACGTACAGGCCCAACTCTCCTCCGGCGAACAGCAGATTGCGATTGCGCGGATGCTCGCGGACCACGTGCAGCGTCCCGCGATTCTGCGGAATTCCTTTCGTGATCCGCCGCCAGGTAACGCCGTAGTCGGTGGTTTTGAACAAGTAGATGTTGAAATCATCGGAGCGATGACCGTCGAACGCCGCGTAGGCGGTTCCGGCATCGAAAGCGGACGCGGTCACGCGGCTGACGTAGGTTCCTTTCGGAAGGCCGGGAACATTCGTGATGACGTTCGACCAGGTTTCACCGTCGCGGCTTACTTGCAGATTTCCGTCGTCCGTGCCGGCCCACAACACTCCGGCGCGCACCGGCGATTCGGCGAGTGTGGTGATGGTCGGAAACGCGGCAACTCCGTCGTGGCGCGATAGCGTGGTGCGATCCTCCAGCTTGCGCCCCATGATGCTGAGCACCTTGCGGTCAACGCCGGAGGTTACGTCGGGGGAGATCCGTGTCCAGTTGTCGCCCTGGTCCGTCGATTTGAACACGAAGTTGCCGCCGTAGTAGAGCGTCTTGCGGTCATGCCGCGAAATCAGCAGAGGCGAGTTCCATTGGAACCGGTAGCGCGCCATCTTATCGTCCATCTCGCGCGGACGAATGCTGCGCGCCTCGTGCGTACGCAGATCGCGCCGGACGACGTTGCCGTCTTGCGATTCCGCATAAACGATCCACGGGTCTTCCGGATCGATCTGCGCATAAAAGCCGTCGCCGCCCTGCACCGCGTACCAATCCTCGTTGGTGATCCCGCGGATGTTGGTTGTGGCGCTTGGACCGCACCAACTGCTGTTGTCCTGCAATCCGCCGCACACCTTGTAAGGCTTCGACATATCGAACCCGATTTCATAGAACTGGGCGATGGCAATCTGCTCGCGTGCGTCCCAGGACCGGCCGGCATCCCGGCTGAAATGGATGCCGCCGTCGCAGCCGGCGATCATGTTGTCCGAATTCGAGGGATCGATCCACAGCGCGTGGAAGTCGACGTGAATTCGAGTGACCCGGTTCGTGACGAAGGTTTTGCCACCATCCTCTGAATAAGCCATGGTGACGCCGGCCACCCAGATGCGCTGGTCGTTATTCGGATCGATGCGGACCTGGCTGAAATACATCGGGCGCGGGTTTGTGTTGCTCATCTTCACCCACGTTTCGCCCTTGTCGTCGCTGCGATACAGGCCGGCTTCCTCGCTCTCGACCAGCGCGTAGACGATGTTGGGACTTTTGCGATAAACGTCCAGGCCGATGCGTCCCATTTCGCCTTTTGGCAATCCATTCGTCAGCTTTTTCCAAGTTGCGCCGCCGTCGGTGGTGCGATAGATTGCGTTGCCCGGACCGCCGCCGTTGAAGCCGAACGCGGTGCGCCGGCGCTGGTACGCGGCGGCGTAGAGCGTGTCGGGATTCATCGGGTCCATCGCCAGGTCGTTCACCCCGGTGTCTTCGTTGATATACAGCACCTTGGTCCAGATTTTGCCGCCGTCCGTGGTTTTGAAGACTCCGCGCTGCTCGTTCATGCCCCACAGCTTTCCTTGCGCTGCGACGTACACCACATTTGCGTTCGAAGGATGAATGAGGATGCGAGGAATATGATAGGTCTCTCTGAGACCCATGTTCGTCCAGGTCTTCCCGCCGTCGGCGGACTTGTAGACGCCGTCGCCCCAGGAGGAACTCTGCCGGTTGTTTGCTTCACCCGTGCCAACCCACACTATGTCCGGCTCCGATTGTGAGACGGTGACGTCGCCGATGGAAGAGACCGGCTGATCGTCGAAGATCGGTTTCCAGGTAATCCCGCTGTTGACGGTCTTCCACAAGCCGCCCGACGCGGTGGCGGCATAAACGATATTCGTATTGCCCTCGACCACCGCGAAGTCGTCGATACGTCCGCCCATGTTGGCCGGACCGATTTCGCGGAACTTTAGATTCTTCAGCAAGTCGACGTTGGGTCCGTTTTGGGCGAGCGCGAGGGCGGAAGACACCAAAACAAAGGGAATAAGGCTTCTCATAGTGAATCCGCGTATTAGTGTAGTACGTCGGGTGAAATCCACACAGGCCGGGAGGCCTGTGCCACACTGATTTGAAGCGATGGCGATTTGGCTGAACGAGGCGGACGTGCGCGCCGCGCTCTCGATGCGCGAACTGATCGACACCATGCAGGAAACGGTGGCGGCGTTTTCCGCCGGATGCGCGAAGCAGCCGGTGCGAACCGTGTTCGACATTCCCGGCGGATTTTTCGGCACCATGCCGGCGCTGCTCGAAAATAGTGGGGCGCTGGGCGCGAAGCTCGTAACCGTTTGCAACGGGAACGCAGCGAAGGGCCTGCATTCGCATTTGGCGACGATTTTGCTGCTCGACGCGGAGACTGGCGAGACGCTGGCGATCATGGACGGGCGCTTCATCACCGAAGCGCGCACGGCGGCCTCGTCGGCGGTGGCGGCGCGATATCTGGCCCGCGCGAACGCGTCGAGTCTCGGGATAATCGGTAGCGGCGTGCAGGCGCGGAGTCATCTCGAGGCGCTGCCGATGGTCCGCGACTTCGACGACATTCGCGCCTGGAGCCCGACAGCGGCGAATCTCCGCGAGTTCGTCGCGGAATCCGGCGAACGCGTCCGGCCGGTGTCGAGCGCCCGCGAAGCCGTGGAAGGCGCCGATGTAGTGGTGCTGGCAACCTCCTCGCCGGCACCGGTCCTCGAGAATTCCTGGGTGAAGGCGGGAGCGTGCGTCATCAGCGTGGGCGCGTGCCGGCCGTCACAACGTGAAATGGACCCTGACCTGGTGGCGCGTGCGCGGTTGTTCACGGACACGCGCGCCGCGGCGCTCCAGGAATCTGGCGACATCGTCCAGGGCATTCGTGAGGACCGGTTTGGTGAGGACCACATCGCGGCTGAGCTGGGCGAACTGGTGGCGAACCCCTTGCTCGGACGGCGCAGCGAGGACGAGGTGATTGTTTTCAAATCGCTCGGCATGGCGGTGGAGGATGTCGCGGCCGCGAACCTTGTCTACCGGTGCGCGCGGGAATTGCGCAAGGGAGTCGAGCTTGTCTGAAACGTACGACGCGGCGGTGATCGGCGCCGGCGCGTTCGGCGCATGGTGCGCTCTGCACCTGCGGCGCGCCGGACGGTCGGTCATGTTACTTGACGCTTATGGCGCGGGCAACAACCGGTCGAGCTCCGGCGGAGAATCGCGCATCATTCGAATGGGCTACGGCGCCGAGGAGATCTACACGCGCTGGGCGATGCGGTCACTGACGATGTGGCTCGATCTGTTTCAGCAGGTTGGCGATCCGTGCTTGTTCCATCGGACCGGTTTGCTGTGGACCGCGCCGCGAAACGATGGCCATGCTGCGCGGACTCGCGAGACGCTGCTGCGGTGCGGAGTCGAGTTCGAGGAACTGGCCGCGGGCGAGCTGGCCCGTCAGTTTCCGCAGATCACGCTGCCACCCGATAACGAAGGCATCTTTGAACCGAACAGCGGAGTTCTCATGGCCCGGCGCGCCGTGCAAGCCGTGGTCCGGCAGGCTGTCGCCGATGGTGTCGATTATTTCCGTGCGGCGGTCCAGCCTCCGGCGGGCAACGAGATCAAGACCACCACTGGCGAGAGCATTCGGGCGGAGACGTTCGTGCTCGCTTGCGGCTCCTGGCTGCCGAAGCTCTTTCCGGAAGTCATTGGGGACCGCATCCGGGCGACGCGGCAGGAGGTGTTTTTCTTCGGTGCGCCCGCGGGTGATAACCGGTTTGCGCCGCCATCGATGCCGGCCTGGATCGATTTCTGCGACGTTCGCGGCGCCTACGCGCTGCCGGATCTCGAAAATCGCGGGTTGAAGGTGGCCTTCGACGAACGCGGGCGGCAGGTCGATCCGGATTTGGAAAACCGTCAGGTCGAGGGCCTGGAGATGGCGCGGGCCTTTCTGGCTGAGCGTTTTCCGGCGCTTGTCCGAGCCCCGCTCGTGGAGGCGCGTGTGTGCCAATACGAAGTGACCTCGAGCGGTGATTTCCTGATCGACCGGCACCCCGAGCACGCGAACATCTGGTTCGCCGGCGGAGGGTCCGGCCACGGATTCAAGCACGCTCCGATGGTGGGTGAGTACGCGGCTGCGGCCATCGATCGAGGCTCGACGCCGGACGCCCGATTCGCGCTGGCAACGAAGTCGGTGCTGGAATCGCGAACGGTCTACTAAGCGGCGTGTTAGCATACGCGCATGATGCGCGTGATTCTTTTGCTCGCGGCGGTCGTCTGCGCCTGGGGACAATCGAACGGCGTGGTGAGCGGGCGCCGCTATCCGCGGCTCGCGATTCGTAATGCGATGGTGATCGAAGGCAACGGCACGCCGGCGGCCGGCCCCAAGGACATCCTCATTGAGAACAACATCATTCGCGATGTTGTTCCACTCGATCCCGTGGCGGCGGGCCGCGGCTTGGCGAAGCGGCCGGCGGCGGATGTTGAGATCGACGCGTCGGGTAAGTACGTGATGCCGGGGCTGATCAACGCGCACGCGCACGTGCAGGACGAGCGCGGCGGCATCGCGCAACCGCTGGAATATGAACTGAAGCTATGGCTGGCGTGCGGGATCACCACCGCTCGCGACGTCGGAAGCGACACGCCGAAGACCCTGAAACTTCGGGCGCAGAGCGCTGAGGGCGAGATCGCCTGCCCGCGCCTTTTTGTGTACCCCATGTTCACGCAGAGCCCGAACCCGCGCAATGCGGAGGAGGCTCGGGCGCGAGTACGCCAATTCAAGGCGATGGGCGTGGACGGGATCAAGATACTCGGCGTGTACCGCGACGTAATGGAGGCGCTCGAAGACGAGGCGCACAAGGCCGGTCTGCGAGTTGCGCATCACGCCGGAGTGGAAGAGACCAACGCGTGGGACGATATCAAATTCGGTACCACCAGCATCGAGCATTGGTATGGGATTCCCGACGCCGCCATTGAGAGCGGCCGCCAGAACTTCCCCGCCACCTACAACTACAACAACGAGACCGACCGGTTTCGGTACGCCGGACACTTGTGGCGCGAAGCGAACTGGGACCGGCTGATGAAGTTGTTCGACGCGATGGTGGAGGCGCATGTTGCCTGGGATCCGACGCTCGACATCTACGAAGCGAGCCGCGATTTGCAGCGCGCGCAGACGCAGCCCTGGTTTCACGACTATCTGCATCCTACGCTGGCTAAATACTTCGAGCCGAACCCCGCGAATCACGGATCGTACTTCATAGGATGGACGTCCACGGACGAGGCGTTCTGGAAGGAGAATTATCGCATCGAGATGGCGGCTCTGCGCGAATTCGAGAAGCGCGGCGGCCTGATCGGCTGCGGCGAGGACGCCGGGTTCATTTATCAGATGTATGGATTCGGGCTGATCCGCGAGCTGGAGTTGCAACAGGAGGCAGGATTCCAACCGCTGAAAGTGATTGAGCACGCCACCGCCAACAACGCGAAGATTCTCGGCCAGGAGAACCGGTTGGGCCGGGTGCGCGCCGGCTATGCCGCCGATTTGCTGGTGGTGAACGGGAATCCGCTGGAGAATCTGAAACTGCTGTACCCGACTGGAGTGGATGAGATTCGCGACGGAAAGCAGATCCACACTGGCGGCGTGGAATGGACCATCAAGGACGGCATCCCGTATCACGCGCCGACATTGATGGCCGAAGTCAAGGATCTGGTGGCGAAGGCCAGAGCCGCTTCGAGATAGAGGCCGCGCCGCTCGCGCAATCAATCGCTTGCGCTATGATGAACATAACCATCCTCCCCAGGGTGGAGATCCATAATAAAAACGAGCCTGAGGGGACAGGCCAAAGGATCGGTATGGAAAAGCTGGCACAAAACATTCAGGAAGCTTTTCTAAACAATGCACGGAAGGAAAAGACCTTCCTGACTATCTACTTAATGAGCGGCGTAAAGCTTTCTGGCCGCATCAAAAGCTTCGACAAGTATTCGGTAGTGCTGGAAACGAACAATCAGGAACAACTGATCTTCAAGCACGCCATCTCGACGGTGGTTGTTTCTAAGCCATTCCACTCGAGCCCGCCGCCCGGATCCCACTCCACGGCGGCGTCGACCGGCGGTAGCACTCCTGGCGCTCCTGTACCGAGCGAGGTGGGCGAGGACTAGCGTTCCAGGTTGGCAGCAACAGGGCAGGAGCGCGCGATTCTGATTGGCCTGCAACTGAAGTCGCGCTCTCGAAAGAGTTCGGGGGAAGCGGCGCCGTTCACAGCCGAGGAGTCGCTGGAAGAGCTGAAGGCGTTGGCGGAGAGCGCCGGCGCCGAAGTCGAAGAGAGCATTATTCAAAGCCGTCCGGCTCCGGACGCGGCCACACTCATCGGTTCGGGTAAACTCGCTGAGTTGTGCGATCTGGTCCATGCGCAACACGCGGATGTAGCGCTGTTCGATTCGGAACTGACACCCACGCAGCAGCGCAACATCGAGCGCGCCCTCGATTGCAAGGTCATCGACCGGACCCAACTCATACTCGATATCTTCGCCCGCCGCGCCCGAACGCGCGAAGGCCAATTGCAAGTCGAGCTGGCGCAATTGAACTACTTGCTGCCGCGGCTGACCGGGCGCGGCGTGGAGATGTCGCGTCTGGGCGGCGGTATTGGAACACGAGGTCCCGGCGAAACGCAATTGGAAACGGATCGGCGGCGCATCTACCGGCGCTTGAAGAAGCTGAATGACGACCTGGAGAGCGTGCGGGCCGGGCGCGGAATACAGCGCCGGCAGCGTCAATCGGTGCCGCTGGCGACGGTCGCGATGGTGGGTTACACGAACGCCGGGAAATCGACGCTGTTCAATCGTCTGACAGGCGCGGAGGTGCTGGCGGATGCGAAGATGTTCGCGACGCTCGATCCGACGGTGCGGCACGTCACACTGCCTTCGCGCCGCAGAGTGCTTCTCAGCGACACAGTAGGCTTCATCCGAAATCTTCCGACCACATTGGTGAAGGCTTTCCGCGCGACGCTCGAGGAGGTGACGGAGGCCGCGCTCCTTCTGCATGTTGTGGACGCCTCCTCGCAACACGCGGCGCAGCAGACCGGGCACGTGCTGAAGGTTCTGGCCGAGATTGGCGCGGAGAACACCAAGCAGATTCTGGTGATGAACAAGATCGACCTGATCGGTGATACGCCGGACGGGGCACACAACCTGGCCCAGAGAATTCTCGGCGAGGTGCGTGCGCCTGAGAATTCGCAGGCAATCGCGGCATCCGCGCGAACGGGGGCGGGTGTTCCAGAAGTGCTCGAGCTCATCGACCGCCTGCTTCCGCTAGATCCGATCGTGCACGTTCGTCTCCGCATCCCCGCGGCGGAGGGATCGGCGATCCACCGGCTGTACGAGCACGGGCGGGTGCTGGCGAAGCGATATCGCGGCGACGTTTGCGAACTGGAGGCGGAGATCCCCGAGTCGCTCCGGAAGCGGTTTTCGGCGTACGTGGCGGATTAGATCCCGCGTCAATCCGAGTTGGCGTTCGCTACCGTACTATGAAGAGATCCGTCGGGTTGTAACAAAGCCCGGAATGCGACCCAGGAGAACCTCGTGAACATATCGAAAGTTTTGCTTGTTTTGGCCGTACTCGGAGTTACTCAGTCCGCTTGGAGCCAGATTGCGGAGAAGCCCAAGACGGATGGAATTCTCGGATACCTTGATGCTCGAACCGGCGCCTTCAAGCCGGTGCCCTTGCCGTCCCCCGATGACGAGCAAGCCCTGGCCGCTGCTTCCATAACTCCCACAACCGGTAAGTTTGTATTCAATATCAGCGTCAACATCCAGTCCAATTTGCCCGCGAACTCGGTCATCATTTGTGGTGCAGGCGCCAATGTGGCCGACGTCACTGCCTCCTTCACCACGATTGAGGAACAGGCCGAAGTCGTGGCGACTCGATCAGGATCAAAGGCAACCTGCACCGTCACGATACCCTATTCTTGGCCGCTAGTATCTCCTAGCCAGGATATGGTTGGGCGGTCGTTCACCATTAGCGCCACCGCTCAAAATGTGGTCGTCGCCCGTCAAAGCATCCATTCACTCGCGCCCATCAAGACGCCTGCGAACGGGGCGACTACGACTGACACGATAAGCGCAGTCATCTAACGCACGGAATCGGCTGCCACGCGCCGGACCCGCACAGTGGCGCGCGCCGTGCAAGTAAAATGAACGTAGATGCGGGCTGTTCTGATCGCCGCGCTATACCTGACGCTCGGAGCGGCTCTTTTTGGCGCTACTGAGCCGGTTCTGTCCACCGGCTTCGACCACTTTTACAATCTCGAATACGATCAGGCCGTGTCCGATTTCACCGCGGAAACGGCGGCGCGCCCGCAAGACCCCGAGGCATGGAATCACCTGGCCCAAGCCATCCTCTATCGAGCGATGTTTCACAATGGCGCGCTCGAGTCCGAGCTTTTCGGGGGGACCAACCCTTTCTATCACCGCCAGAAATTGAACATGCCCGCGGATGCGGAGCAGCAGTTTTCCGCTGCGATCAACCAGGCTATGGAACGGTCGCAAGTGCTGCTGAGCCAGAATCCGAAGGATACGGAAGCGCTCTATGCTTCCGGGGTTGCTTACGGCTTGCGCGCGAACTATAGCTTTTTGTTTCGCAAAGCCTGGATCGATTCGCTGCGCGACGTCACCAGCGCGCGGAAAATTCACGCCAAGCTGATCGCAATCGATCCGAACAACATGGACGCGCACCTGGTGCAAGGCATCCACGACTACGTGGTCGGCAGCCTCTCTTGGCGGTATCGCGTGCTCGGTCTGCTGGCAGGCTTTCATGGCGATAAGGAAGGCGGCGTTCGCACGCTCCAGAGCGTCGCCGCCAACGGAAAGCAGAACAACGTGGACGCGAAGATCATCCTCACGGCGATTTATCGGCGTGAAAAGCGATCACAGGACGCCGTTCCGCTGCTCGACGATCTGGTCGCGCGTTTTCCGCGGAATCCGCTGCTCCGGTTCGAGCTGGCCCAAGTGTACACGGACACCGGAAACAAGGAGAAAGCGCTGGCTGAGATCGCGGCGATTCGAGAGCGGAAACAAAACGGCGCGCCCGGATTCGAGCGAGTCACGGAAGAAAAAATCGAGTACGTCACGGGTAACCTGCTTTTCCAGCAGCGCGATCTGAACGGCGCGCTGGATCACATGCAGAAGGCCACCACCAACTCCGCGGCGCTCGATCCGAATACGCGCATCCTTTCCTGGATGCGTCTGGGGCAGATTCACGATCTGCGCGGCGAGCGCGGCCAGGCACTGGCCGCTTACAAAGAGGCCGTGGATTGCGCGCCGCAAAGCGATCTTGCCAAAGAATCGCGCGCCTACATGACCTCGCCGTATCATCGAAAATCGTGAAGCTATGCCCAATCACCTGATCGCCGAGAAGAGTCCGTATCTGCAGCAGCACGCGCACAACCCAGTGGACTGGTATCCGTGGAACCAGGAAGCTTTCGATAAAGCCCGCCGGGACGACAAGCCGATTTTTTTGTCCATCGGTTATTCCACCTGCCACTGGTGCCACGTGATGGAACGCGAGTCTTTCGAAAGCGAAGAAGTGGCCGAAGTTCTCAATCATGATTTCGTACCCATCAAAGTAGATCGCGAGGAGCGCCCGGACGTCGACCGGATTTATATGACGTTCGTGCAGGCCACGACTGGAAGCGGCGGATGGCCCATGTCCGTCTTCCTGACGCCCGAATTAAAACCGTTCTTTGGCGGAACTTACTTCCCGCCAGACAACCGCTACGGCCGTCCTGGTTTCAAGAGTCTGCTGGAACATATCGCGCGGGCTTGGCGCGCTGATCGCGCGAAGATCGATGCTTCGAGTACCGGCATCGTCGATCAACTCCTGCGAGTCGCCGGCGACGGCGGACAGCCCGCGAGCGCGCTTGACAAGGCCATACTCGATTCCGCGTACCAGTTCTTTCGCCGCACCTTCGATCAAACCCATGG
>Ga0210407_10003555_pt1 | contig 12593 bp, 11 predicted proteins | sample IncBWC27MmetaG_FD_150860 | JGI IMG/M metagenome (GOLD analysis project Ga0210407, IMG submission 150860) | Forest soil microbial communities from Barre Woods Harvard Forest LTER site, Petersham, Massachusetts, United States - Inc-BW-C-27-M | ecosystem: Environmental > Terrestrial > Soil >... | reverse complement strand
GACCGTTACCTGCCGCCGATCCTGGGCCGGCGCCGCGGTTGGATTTTGATTTACCAGGTGTGTCTGGCCATCATGATCGCCGCCATGGGATTTTGTTCGCCCACCAAGGCACTGTACGTGCTGGGCGCGCTGGCAGTACTCGTGGCATGTCTTTCAGCGTCCCAGGATATCGTGATCGACGCGTATCGGGTGGACACGATTCCCATTAGCGAGCGTGGATTGGCTGCCGCCACGCAATCGTTCGGCTACCGCACTGGCGCCACGCTGGCAGGCGCTGTGCTCGTGATCATAGCGGCGCACTTGGGTTGGCGATTCGCCTTTCTCATGGTGGCATGCCTCATGGCGGCGACCACCTTGGGCACCGCTTGGGCGCCGGAACCGGAAGTGCCGGGGCACCCGCCCCGCACCCTCGCCGACGCCGTGTGGCATCCGCTGCGGGCATTGTTCAGCCAAAAAGGAGCCTGGGGGTTCGTGCTGCTGGTGCTGCTGTACAAAGTGGGCGATGCATTTGCTTTGAGCCTGTACAGCGCCTTCATGATCAAGGGGGTCGGGTTTTCCCTGGACGAACTCTCCATCGCCGGCAAACTGAACATGACCGTGTCGAGCATGATCGGCGTAGCCATCGGCGGCTGGGCGTACATGCGCTGGGGCATTTTTAAATCGATGTTGATTTTCGGCATCGGCCAGTCTTTGACCAACCTGCTTTATGTATGGCTTGCGCTGGCGGGCAAGAAAATCTGGCTGTTGGTGCTCGCCACCGCATTGGACACAGGCATCGGCGGCATGGGTCTGGCCGCTTTCGTCGCATTTCTGGTTTCGTTGTGCAGTTCGAACTACAGCGCGACCCAGTACGCGCTGCTGTCGGCGCTGGCGAGCATTCCCAGCAGAGTCATGGGTTACGTGGCGGGTATCGTCGTGTCGAAAATCGGCTGGCCGAATTTCTTCGTGGTCACATTCCTGACCGCCATGCCGGGGCTCATACTGCTGCTGATCCTGCGCGGGCCCTTGAGCGAACTCGCGACCCGCGACGTGGCTGACCGGAAGCCCTGAGCCTCGGGGGAAATCCGGCGGCGCAGCGATCGATTAGCGGCGCAGCGAACGATCGTGCGGATCTGACCAAGCGGTCCGGGCGTTGTCCTCGAACTCGCGGTCCAAGTCTTCGGCCTCGACGTCGATGGCGCCCGACCAATCTTCCGGCGCATCCGCCGTCTCGATCACATCGTCCAGCAGCTGTTCGTTCCAGCAGTCGAAATCAATTTCCGCCACGGTGCCGTCAAAGTATTGAATCTCGATGGTCTCATCTTGAGAGTCGATCGCGACCACCTCAAAGAGCTCGTTGGTACCGCCGCGGTACCACTCGCCTACGATCGGCTTGATTACCTTCATCGCAGTCTCCGTCTGCTATGCTCGGCCCCATTCAACTCCCAATGAGCGATTCGCGCAATATGTATATTTTGCGCGCAGCAACATGACATGGTCGAACAACTCATCAAATTCTTCGTCGTGTTTTTCGTTGTGGTTGAGCCTATTTCATTGATCCCGCTGTTCGCGGGGCTGACCGATGGTGCCAGCAGCCGCTACAAGAAGAAAATGGCGGGCAAAGCTTCGGCGATCGCGCTCGCGATCTGCGTATTGTTCGCGTTTGGCGGCGCAAGATTTCTCTCCATCATGGGAATTTCGTTGAGCTCGTTCCGCATAGCGGGGGGAACCCTGCTGTTCTTGATTTCGCTGGAGATGGTTTTTGCGCGCACCTCGGGCACCAAGTCGACGACAACCGAACGCGAGGAAGCCTTGAAGCGCGAAGACATTTCAGTATTTCCCCTAGCGTTTCCGTTCATCGCGGGTCCCGGAGCCCTTGCCACCATCCTCTTGACCGCCGGCGAGGTATGGGGAAAACCGCTCGAGTTCGCCGGCTTCCTGGGCGTGGTGGTATTGGTGCTGGCGGTGTGCTGGATATTGATGCTGGCCACGCCGCGACTGATGAAGGTCATCGGCGTCACGGGCGCCAACGTGATGAGCCGCTTATCCGGCGTGGTTCTCGCCGCTCTGGCCGTTCAGTTCATCGTCGAGGGCATTCGCGGCAGCTTTGCATTCTCGTGACTTGCTGTAGGCCAAGTCCCATGTGCCGTGGCCCAAGCGCGCACCGCGCCGTTCGAAGCGCGTGGCCGGCCTGAAGTCGGGTCGCCCCACGTAGGTGCGGTCCTGGCTCAGTGATTGAAGATGGGAATTCGCGTTGCATACCGCCAGCATCTGTTCCGCGTAGGCTTGCCAATCGGTGGCGAGGCGCAATATCCCGCCGCGGCGCAGCTTTGCGGTCACCATCGCTATGAACTGGGCGTCGATCAGGCGGCGCTTATGATGGCGTTTCTTATGCCAGGGGTCCGGGAAGAACACCAGCACCTCATCGAAGGATTCGTCTTGAACATGATGGCGCAAAACATCCGCGGCGTCCTCGCAGATGATGCGCAGGTTCTTCAATGCATCGGATTGCGCGCGCAGCAACAGCCGCCCGATGCCCGATCGGTGCACCTCTATGCCTAAATAGTCGATGTGCGGATGGTTCCTAGCCAGTGTCCCAATCACTTCGCCGACCCCGAAGCCGATCTCGAGGCAGCGCGGCGCGCAGCGGCCGAATATCGCCTCAAGATCCAGCGCAGTGTCCTTCACGTCGATGCCGTAGGCCGGCCACAACTCGGCAAGCGCGCGCTCCTGCGCCGGCGTGGTGCGTCCGGCACGAAGCACGAAACTGCGAATGCGACGTTGCCTCTGCATGGCCGCAAAGTGTGCCTGATATGATGGACCGATGCTCAAATCCTGCTTCGGTGCCGACGCGATGCAAAGCGGGCCATTGACATCGCGCGGCGCCACGGCGCGGCGATCCGGCGTCCTCAAGCCGCTGTTTGCCGCCGTCATCATGGCTGTGTCCGGCTGCGCCGGTCTGCCGCGGCACGTCGAGAAAACGCATACCGAGGCATTGCACGACCCCGCCACGACGACGCTGGGCCGCATCGTCGCCGGCGACGAAGCAGGCAAGAATCTGTCGGGCATCAGGCTGCTCTCGTCGGGCGATGAGGCGCTGGCGACACTGATCGCGCTCGCCGATCACGCCGAGCGAACGCTGGACATTCAGTACTACATCATTCATGACGATGACTCCTCGCGGATCCTGCTGCACCACGTAGGCCTGGCGGCGGATCGCGGCGTCCGGGTGCGGATCTTGGTCGACGATTTGAATACCGCGGGCCAGGATCGCCTCTTCGTTCATCTGGGCCAACACGCCAACATCGAGGTGCGCGTGTTCAACCCCTTTCCCAACGGAAGATTCGCGACCTGGACCCGTCTGCTCGCCGCGGCGCCGGATATGCGGCGCATCAATCACCGCATGCACAACAAGCTGTTCGTTGCGGACAATGCGCTCGCCATTACCGGCGGCCGCAATATCGGCGATCAATATTTCACGCGCGATGAGTACTACAATTTCATCGATTTGGACGTGGTCGCCGCCGGCGCCATCGTGCCGGAATTATCGGCATCGTTCGATGAATTCTGGAACAGCAAGTATGCCTTCCCGATCGCATCGATTGCTTACGGGGTGGATGCGGAACCTCCCGCACCGCCCGTGGCGGAGCGCGCACCCGCGGGCAATGCCGACTGGCTGGAGCGCGAACTCGATGCGCACGAAGTTCAATTCGACTGGGTGCCGGCCACCGTGCTTGCCGATCAGCCCGCAAAGATCGCCAGTGAATCCTCCCCGGATGAAGAGGACACGATCGCAAATGACATCGCGGCGCTGATGAGCTCGGCAAACCAGGAACTCATCATCATTTCTCCCTACTTCGTGCCCGGCAAGGCCGGCGTTGCATTGATGCGCGAGCTCACCGGCCGCGGCGTGCACATTCAAATACTCACCAACTCGCTGGCCTCCACCGATTCATCGCTGGTGCATATCGGCTATTCGCGCTACCGCGTCGAGCTGCTGAAGATGGGTGTGGATCTTCGCGAGCTGCGCCCGAAACTGGGAATGAAGCGGCCGCGCTTCCATCCCTTCCGCAGGTCCAATGCCAGTCTGCACGCCAAGGCGTTGGTTATCGATCAGAAAATCGTATTCATCGGATCATTGAACATGGACGAGCGGTCCGCACGCATCAACAGCGAGCTGGGACTCGTGATCCGCAGCGCTGAAATCGCCCGTCAGGTGACGAATCTGCTGGATGACATCAGCACGGATGGAAGCTACAAACTGCAATTGCTGGATCACAGCAATCGTATCGAATGGTCGAGCGGCGAGCCGGGGGCCATGAAGACCTGGCGCATCGACCCGGAAACCACTGTTTTGCAGCGGTTCTGGCTGAAAGTGCTGACGCCGTTTGCACCCGACGAATTGCTATGATATTCGCAACGTGCCCAAGTACTCTTTGACCTTGGCTCGGAACCCTTCGCTGCTGGTCACCGTGGCGCCGCCGGCCAACACCAGAATAAAATCGCCCCGCAGCGTGCGATTTACTTCTTTGACATAGTTCATGTTGACGAGGCAGGAGCGGCTGATGCGCAGCATGGGTTGTGAGCGCAGGGCCGATTCCGCCTGCTGCAGCGTGCTGCGTGCGTGAAAGTTGTCTTTGCCCACCCGTATGATGACGTAGTTGCGGTCCGCCTCGATCATTTCTACTTGCGTGACATCGAGCACGTGCAAATGCCCGCCGAATTCCGCAAGCAGGCGCGGGCGCTCCTCACCCTGGGTCCGGGCGCCGCGCTCGAGCTGCGCGAGCAAGCCAGCCAGCAGACTCTGCCGTTCATCGACGCTCGAGTGCAAATGACGCGGCCGCACCCGCGCCAAGGTTTTGCGAAACCGCTCTTGATCGAAGGGCTTCAGCAAATAGTCCACGGCGCTGACTTCGAAGGCCTCGAGCGCATACGTGTCGTAAGCGGTCACGAATACCAGGGAAGGCAGCTCCTTGGGCTCCAGCGCACGGGCGAGATCGATGCCGTTTATAGGGTCCATTTGGATGTCGAGGAAGAGCAGCTGCGGCCGGCGCAAGCGAATGGCGGGAAGAGCGGCTGCGCCGTCGCCGAATTCACCCACCACGCGCAAATCGTTTTCCGCCTCGCAGAACTCACGCAAGGTACGCCGGCCGGCGGCCTCGTCATCGACAATGATGACATCCATCATGTGCCGAGCAGAGTGGTCGTATGCAGCTTGTTGGCGGCCGGCGCCTCGCGCATGATGGGGGGCGACTCGCGCACGGCCGGCATCGTGATCTCACTGACCCATTCGCTGTCGATGCCCATGGCCAAGAGGCTGGCCCGGCCCTCGAATTGGACTGCCATGCGTTCGCGCACATTCTTGATGCCGATGCCTTCGGCGCCGACGGCTCGATCCGGCGCCATCGTATTGGTGACCCGCATGATGAGCGATTCATTCACCATGCCGATGGATACGCTCACGGTCACCTTTCCCTGATGCCCGGCCATGCCGTGGATTACCGCGTTCTCGATCAGCGGCTGCAGAATCAGGCTCGGCACCCATACGGCGGGGATTTCGGCGGCGTTCGGCAGCTCGACCTTGAGGCGGTCAACAAACCGCCGCTGCTGAAGCTCCAGGTACAATCTCGCAAACTGCAGCTCATCGGCCAGCCGCGAGAAGTCCCGCTCGCCGGCGTTGAGCAAACGCCGCAATAGATCTGCCAACTGCACCACCATCGATTGGGCGGCCTTCGGATCCCATTCGATCTGTCCGCGGATTGTGTGCAGAAGATTAAACAGGGTGTGCGGCGATAACTGCATGCGCAGCGCCGCCAGGCGTGCGGCGCTCCATTCGCGCTCGAGCGCGGCGAGACGCAATTCGGAATCACGAAACCTTGTGTACAGCGCCAAGCCGGTCACCAGGGCCAGCCCGAATCCGTAGGCGGGCAGAAAACTCACGAAGCTGGCGAGCCACAGCGAGCCCCAGAAAGGATCGCTCCATGCGCCGATGACATGCGACAGCGCGGACCCATGCTTATCGTCCCCGCCAATGATGATTTCCGAGAGAATCATGACCGGATACGCCGCCGCGGCGAATACCGCGCCGAGAATCACCTGCAAGGGCAGTGCTATCACTAGCGGACGCCACTGCACCTTCAGCGACGCCCAAAAAGACACCATCACCATGGGCAGCAGCAGCACGTGCTGCAGCAAACGCTGGTCCCAGGCGGCAAACACCATCACGGTGGTCAGATGGGCGATACCCGTGCGCATGCTGTAGCCGTACAAAAGATTCGATACGGTTACATACACCCAAAACAGGCAAACGATGGCGAGGAACTGCCTGCGCGTCAGGCCTCCCGCAAACCGCCGGGTTGAAGACTCAGCCGTACCGGTTCCAAGCATTGGACAAGCCTACCGCAAGTCCGGGCGAATTGCGGCTTGGTGCACCGCGTCCGGGACGAAACCGTCGCAAAACGGGACGAACTCGATATCGGCCCGCTGACTGGCAGGCGCCTTGCGGTGTCTCATGTGCGCGTCGTCAATCAATCATCCAAGGAGAGATTTCATGACAAGTTTAGCCACCAAATTGCTGCTGGTCGGCGGGTTCGCCGTCGCTGCCGCAAGCGCAGCCGTAGCCTCGCCCCCCGACAGCGATGTACCCAGCGTCGTCATCCACTATACGACGGCGAGTCTTGCGTCCGACAGCGGCGTGCAAGCCTTGTATCGCCGCATCGAGATGGCAGCCGAAAAGGTCTGTGTCATTGAACCGGCAGGCTCGCGAATGCCTAACCAGGCGGTGCTGAAGTGCCGCAGAGACGCCGTCGCCGGCGCAGTGGAGAAAGTTCACAACACGCGGCTCGCAGCCATCTATGCGGCCCGCACGAAATCCGGTTAAGCGCATGAGGTTTCAGCGACCAGCCGCAGGATCCAACAGAACGGTATGCTGCACCACCGTGATGTCTCCCTCCTGCGAGCTGGTCGCATTCTGCGGGCGAGCACGCTGCAAGCTCGCGCCCGCGGTCTTCTCGGGCAGCCCATAGCTCTCATCGAACACTTGCACCGCAGCGGAGCCGGCCAGCGCATCGATGCCGAATTCCAGCCCCGCCGGGGGAATGCCGACGGCGCCAAAGCGGGTTGCGCCGCCGTGCAACTTCTGCAGCCTGGCATGCTGTGGCCCCACGGCGGTGGCCACCACGACCTCCTGAATATCTGCACTTGCGGGAAATACCACGAAGGCCGTCGGCGCGCCCCGCGGGGATCGTAGGCGCAGCTGGTAGTGGGTTCTTGAGGGCGCGCCCGAAATGCTTGGGCCGATCTGTGCAAGTTCGGGCGCCGCGAGCTTGAGATTGGGCGCCTCGGCGAAGAATCCCAGCGATCCGCTTCCGGGAAAGCGCGCCTGCGGCATTGGCTCAAATTTGGCGGCGCCGGCAAGCGCCTTGGGCAGATGCAACGACGCCGGCTGCGCCCACCAATGCGCGCGGCCGTGGTCGGCATCGAACCAATATTCGATGTTGATGCGCTGCGGCCAGTCGGCGGAATAGGTGGGCAGCAGCAGCGTGATGACTATTCCGCCCAGCACAAACAAAGCGCTCGTTGCGATTACGCGCTGCCGATCGCGGCGAGTTGCCATTGCCAGCAGCGGCAGCAGCAAGGATGTCGTCAAACAGAGGGCGAGCGTGGAAATGGGCCATGCCAATGTGCCGAGCGCCGCGTAAAAGAGCAGCAGCATCGGCGCAAGGGCGGCAAAAATGACGAAGCAGGGGACGAGTACGGCAAAATCGGTTGCCGCTCGAGCCGGCGGGCGGGATCTTAACAAGCCCAGCATGCACGGCAGCGCCGCGAGAACCGCCGCCACGCTCGCGAGCAGCGGCACGAAACTTGCCCCGGGAATCAACGCGCTCAACGCCACCGACAGCAGCGCGATGAGCAGCGCGCCACCCAGCCAGAATCCCCAAAATCCGGCGCGGCGCGCGAACCAGGTGCTGACACCGCCCGCGGTGAGCAGGGCGATGAACGCCGCAGCGATGCTCATCGGCAGCGGGTGCGCAATCCAAGGACCCGCGTTCATGGGCGGCAACCCGCCGAGAAAGCGCAGCAGCGCGATGGCGGCCACGCTGAGCACCACCCCGAGCAAGAGGTTCAATAGTGCGCCTATCGCACCCCACGCTGCCTGCCGGCGGTCCAACAGGCGGCGGCGAAATAACAAAACGGCTTCCGTCAATAACAGGCCCACTGCAGCCAGTGCCGCCGGCAGTGCAAATCGTGCCGGCCACACGACAACCGCGCGGGCGAACACGTCGAAGTACACGGACTCATTGATGGGCGGATGCGGGTCGGTTGAATTGGCGAGCGCCAGCAGCGCGCTCAAGCCATTGTCGCCCTGATGCTGAATGCTGCTCAAGCTGGCGTTTGCCAGGCTATCGAGTGGAGTATGGTAGTGGGCCACATCCCCGATAAATGCAAAATTGAATCCTTGATACGATGCGGACTTGAACACCGTGAAATCCGTATCGTTCGGCAACGATTTGTACACGACGTAATACAAGGAGTTGGTGATCGGGGTGCGGATGGCCGATTGATATAAGTGCATGAGCCATGCATTGGCGGTTCCGGTTTCGAACATGAGGCTGGGACCGGAGACGCCGCGCGAGTCCAGGTTCACCGCGGCTTTGACTAGTTTGGAAAAGGGGTGCTCGCGGACAAATAACTGCGCACCGAGCAAGCCGGCTTCCTCGCCGTCGGTGAGCAGCAGAATGACAGGGTGCGGAGGTGCGGGCATCGTGGCGAAAATCCTCGCGATCTCGAGCACAATCGCGACTCCCGCGCCGTCGTCGGATGCGCCGGGACCCGCAGGCACCGAGTCGTAGTGCGCGGCCAATAGAACTGCGTCGTTTCCCGCAACGGCGCCCGGCAACTTGACCACGATGTTGGTGGGCGTACCGCACACGCCCCAGGCACTGCACACCAGTCCGGTCTGCAATTCCGGTGCGTATCCCAGGGCCGCCAGCTGCTCGACGATGAGATCGCGAACTTTAGCGTTGGCGCTGCTGCCGATGGGATGGGGCACGCCATTGCCCACCAATGCTCCGAGGATTGCCTGCGCCCGAACCGCGGAGAATTCGCCCGCTGCGGCCTTCAGTCCACGCGGCGCCAGAGGACGATACGCAAGGACCGCCGCCGCGAGCAGCAGCAGGATCCCCGCCAATGCGAGGATGAGCGCGCGATTGCGCATCGAAGCCATGCTTGCGCCCGTTGGTTGCTCCCCTCGCCACGACCGGCCGGCGATCAACGCGCCGGATTATTTTCTTGTACTGCGCAAGATACGCGCATCGGCAGCGCAGCACTAGTCGATGGCGATGGAGTGCGGCTGGCCGCCCGCGGCGAACGGCGAGCCGGCGACCGGCGCGAGGGCTCCGGTCGCGGCATCGACGGCATAGGCGGAAATATCTCCGGAGTTGTAATTCGCGGCATAGACGAATTGACCGGAGGGATCGACCACGATATTGATCGGCAACGAGCCCGCGCCCACGGTGGACAGCAGGCTCAAGCGGCCGCTGGCCGGCGTAATCGAATAACTCGCGACCTCGTTGACTGCGACATTTGCCGCATAGAGATACCGGCCTGCCGGGCCGATGGCGAGCGACTCCGGGCTGGATCCCACGGCGATGGGCGATCCGGACACGGCGGTCAGCGCGCCGGTGGATGCGTTGAGGGAATATTCCTCAATGGTGGCGGCAGCCTCGTTGGCCACGTAGGCGAACGAGTCCGTCGGATCGATGGCAATGGAGAGCGGGCCGCCCCCGGCGCCGAACGGCGATCCGGAGATATTGCTCAATGAGCCCGTGCTCAAGTCGATGGCGAACACCGCGACATTGGCGCCGCTGAAATTCGTCACGTACAGGAAATTGCCGTTCGGATCGATTTTCAATGCAGCCGGCTCCGCACCGACGCTGAACGGAGAGCCGGCAATTTGCCTCATCACTCCGTTATCGATTGCATAGACCGAGACATTGTCGGAAACGAGGTTGGCGACGTAGAGATAGTGGTCCGTCGGATCGATGCAGACTGCGCCGGGACCGCTGCCCGCGGCGGCGGGCAAGCCCGCTGAGGTCAGCGCACCGCTGAGGGCGTCGATGGAAAACGCCGAGACGCTGCCAGAGCCATTGTTCGCCACATAGAGGAATTCTCCGTTTGGGTCGACGACGAGCGCCGTCGGCGTCGTGCCGGTGGCCACGAACGGCGAACCGTTGACGGGCACCAAGGCGCCATTCACCGAAACGATGGCAAAGGCCGAGATATCGTTCGACAGCTGATTAGCCACATAGACAAAGCGACCCGTTTGCGTGCAGGAGACGATGACGTTGCTGACATTGGCCCGGTCGATGGTGCCGGAACCGTTGCGCACAATACAGATCTGCGTCGGATTCGCGGGTTGAGTTTTTACGGTGACCGAGTAGGCGGCATCATCGTCAAGGCCGCCGCCGAATGCAAACCCGCCATTCGAGGCCAGCTGCAAATCATTCCCCGAATCATCCTCGAGCACGAGGCCGCTTCCGACCAATCCGGTGAGGGTGCCGCCGACTGAATATTTGGTACCGATACCCCCTTGGCAGCTGAGCAGGGAAAATGCTGCTCCCGCCGCCACACCTAGGATCATTGTGGACAGTATTTTCATCAAGTCTCCGATTCACTTACGTATGCGACAACGGGCGCACGAATTCATTGCTTCTGGTTTGGCTATTCCCTGTCAAGAAATGTGTATTTGATCGATCGATACCGCCTGCCCTCGTGGCCGGCGGATTCATTGTAAGCTTGGGGTTCCGCTCAATCATCGGATATCGATACGGGAGTTCGTCATGCGCTACCGATTGCTCGGCCAAACCGGATTATATGTATCGGAACTGTGCTTAGGCACGATGACCTACGGCGGTGCCAAGGGTATTTGGGAAACCATCGGCAGTTTGCAGCAGGACGCCGTCAACGAACAGGTGAAGTTCGCGGTTGACGCCGGCATCAATTTCATCGACACCGCCAATGTGTATTCCATGGGCAAATCGGAAATGTTGCTGGGCCAGTCCTTGAAGACGCTTGGGCTTGCTCGTCAAGAACTCATCGTGGCCACGAAGGCCACGGGCAGCATGGATGAGACGCCGAACGGCCGCGGGCAGTCGCGGCATCATCTATTCAACCAGGTCGAGGCAAGCCTCAAACGCCTGCAACTCGACTACATCGATCTATATCAACTGCACGGCTTCGATCCCTTGACCCCATTCGAGGAATCCCTATCCGCGTTGAATGACCTGGTGCGCTCCGGATTAGTGCGCTACGTCGGGCTATGCAACATGGCCGCCTGGCAAATCATGAAGGCTTTGGGGGTCTCGGACCGCTTGAATCTGGCCAAATTTGTGAGCGTGCAGGCTTACTACACCATTGCCGGGCGGGATCTCGAGCGCGAAGTAGTGCGCCTGCTTGCCGACCAAAAGTTGGGGCTGATGGTGTGGAGTCCGCTGGCCGGCGGATTGCTCAGCGGCAAGTACAGCGGTGCCGAGGACAAGGGCCCTGCAGGCGCGCGCCGCGGTGCCTTCGATTTCCCCCTGGTGGACAAGGGGCGGGCCTTCAAGTGCGTGGATGCCATGCGCCCGATGGCCAGCCTGCGCAAAGTTTCGGTGGCGCAGATCGCCCTGGCGTGGATTTTGAGCAAGCCCTTCGTCACAACTGTGATCATCGGCGCAAAAACGATGGATCAATTGCGCGACAATATCGCGTCGAGCCGGGTCCGGCTTGACGACGCGGAAATCAAGCTGCTCGACGAGGTGAGCGAATTGCCGCCGGAATACCCCGGATGGATGCTGGCATTCCAGGGTCAGGCCCGCGCCAGGCCGCCGTTCAAGGAATGATGTCGCCGATGCCCGACACATGAAACGAGCCACTGAACCAAATGTTTTTTCGCCCCTCCAATGATGGCAGAGGATACCCATGCTGATACCCCGATCGGATGATCTTAAACTCGGCGCGTTGTGCAGCCTGATCTTCATTGCCGCACTCAACCCCGGCATTGCCCGCGCCGCCCTGGGCGAGCCTGAAGCCTCGGTGCAGACCGATGTCGCCCGGCTTCAAGCATCGATCAAAGCGTCGGCTGATCGCGGCAGCTTCCGGGTGCACGAAATACAATTGCCATCCGGTACTTTGCTACGCGAGTTCGTCTCGCTCGATGGCAACGTGTTCGCAGTGGCATGGAATGGGCCGTATATGCCGAATTTGCGGCAAGCCTTGGGCCGGTATTTCGACAACTATGTAGCCGCCGCCAAGCTCAATCACCAAGATCACAAGCACTTGCAAATTAACCAGCCCGATTTGGTAGTGCAGGCCAGAGGCCATATGCGCGCTTTTTCCGGACGAGCATACCTGCCCACAGCCCTCCCGAGCGGCTTCAACTTGGGAGATTTGCAGTAGTGCCAGCATCAATGCGCGCGCTTCGCGCCGGCCTTGGCCTTATCCTCTGCCTGTCGGCGCTCTCCTGCGGCGGCGGCGGCGCCAATCTGGGACCTCCCGCTCCCCCGTCGCCGACCGGGAACAACGTGGTCAGTGTGATCGTCGATGCAGGGCCATTGCCAACGACGAATGCCACG
>Ga0210407_10003554_pt1 | contig 12595 bp, 22 predicted proteins | sample IncBWC27MmetaG_FD_150860 | JGI IMG/M metagenome (GOLD analysis project Ga0210407, IMG submission 150860) | Forest soil microbial communities from Barre Woods Harvard Forest LTER site, Petersham, Massachusetts, United States - Inc-BW-C-27-M | ecosystem: Environmental > Terrestrial > Soil >... | reverse complement strand
TGCTCGGTATCGGCGCCCGCACCGCCCCAGCTCCCTACCACGTGCTGATCCGCAAGATTGCCCAGCCAATCTCGCACCCAATGAGCCACAGCATGTAGAGCTACCGGACGCTCGTGCAGAAGCGTTCCCGTGAGAAGACTATGATGTGATCGTCTATCTGATCTTTTCCACGAGAAGCGATATTAACGCTCAGATCAGACCATTTCGTAACACCTCCCCCGAATATTCCCTTGAGTTGCTCGAGCGTCAACTGTGGAAGCGGATTAAGCTTATTGACGATTATGCCTATTTGATCCGTTGCGATCGCGATTTCGCGTATATCTCTGTCTCTAGTCTGTGGTACCGAGGACATGGCGATGTCGATCTGCGAATGGCGAAGCAGGTTATATCCTTCACCGGAGTCCGTTGCGGCCACATCGATGATGTGTGAGTCTTGGCCCTCCAGAACCGAAAACCTCGTACGATCACCACCACAATCAGCAAAGATTTTCGGTTTGGCGACCGGGTTGAGGCTGAGAAGAAACTTGTACACGATTCGAGGCATTAGTCGCTCGCCGATCGTCGAAGATCCCTGAATGCGAAGAGACGGGCTCCCGGGAATATAACAGTTGTTCCGATCGATAATTCCACGGATCTCCCCGATCTTGGATTGATCACCGCCGAGAGAATCGCTCAATCGTTTCTCGTCGTCGGGGCAAAGGAGAAAGCCAACGCCCTGTACAGAAATCGTACTTTTCAATAACGCGTAGTTACTTGCGGCGAGGTCCCGCACCTGACCAATATTGAGAGGATAAGAACAGATCTGAGAAGCTGCTTGGCGGGGCTCGCATACGATAGCGAAGGTAACAATGAGCATCGCCAGCCACGGATATTTGGTAGTCAAGGAGGTCAACGTATTGAGGGACACGCCCGCTCCCAAAACTTATACGCACTTGCGATCGCGTCTGGCCAACGTGCGGCCTGGTAAAGATCTTGAGCATTTTTGACGTCGTGATCGGATCCTGCGCTAGGCAGGCTTTGAAGTTTCTGTAAGACCACGCTGGCTCTGTTCTCGTTAGGGGAAGCTAAATTCGCCGTTTTGTTTACAGCGAGGTTTACGCACGCGTCTAAATCTGGTGCCTGAGGGGACGGAGGGTTGCCTGTCCCCCTAGTGTTGGCTGGGCCATTACGGTCGACCAGGGCGGCTGGCGCAGGGTCGGGATTCGTCGGCTGGCCAAGGAAAACGGCGCTGCCGAGAACAAGTGCGATAACAACCCCAATTAAGGCCGCAAGAAGTCCGAGCGATGATCCCGGTATCGGCCTTTCTGGCCGAATATTGCGGCTGATCAACCACGCGAGAACCCCAATACCAGCAATACCGAAGGTCAAAATCATCAAGGAAAGGATTACCGCAAACGCCTGTGTCGCACCGAGGCCGGCCTGGGGAAGAAATTGTTTCTGTAGTACACCTTGAAAGAGGAGCAGAAAAATGCCGAGGGAAATTCCTGCTAGGCCCGCAATTTTACCCAGAGAATTTAGAAGTCGGCTTTCCAAAAGCTATTCTCCTTCGCGTCGGCGCAAGGTACGAGCTCAACGCGCGGAAGTTGAAACCCGCTGTTCACATCTAGTCCCCGGGTCACATCAGATTGTAATTCTTTCCACCTCATCGAGTGCGATCTCGTCGCCTGTGTGGTCGTAAAGCTTAGTCGTGCGCGGGCTTTCATGCGCCGCCATGGCCTGCGCGTTTTCGAGCGTGCCGCCCGCATCGAGATAAGCGGTAATGCCGGTCGCACGGAAGACGTGGCATCCGAGCTTGAGCTTGAACCCGGCTTCGGCGGTGCGGCGGCGGATCATGCGGTAGGCGTCGATCCGGTTCATCGGCTTGTCCGTCAGTACGCCGGTCTTGCGCCGCCCGGCGCTGACAACGCCACCTTATAGGCGAATTCGGGCCCCCACATGCGAACCTCCCCTCGATCGCGCTTTAGTGTAACATAACGTCCCTTATGTTGCGCTATCGTGGAGCGCCAGCCAGCCAGGATTCTACAGTATGATATCGGGACATTATTATACATTGACGCAGCGGTAGCCAAGATGGTCAAGCGTCCCATTTCGGCTTAGTCGGACGAGGTCCGAACACGCATCCGTTCAGCATGTCGAGCACTGGCGACGTGTTCGCATGCTTTAACAAATCTACGCTTTTTCGCAGACCGAGCTGCGAAAAAGTGGCGCCTTCGGGGCAGTTTGAAATACGCCGGAGTTCTTCTAGCGTACCCTCCATGACAGATGGGCTGAGCACTCTGTATCAGGATCTCCTGAGCGGCAGCTACGATTGCGTGGATCGGATCGTTCTGAACGCCTGCTTCCGCATGGGGCATAGTCCCGGTGGGTTTCGGGTGTGGTGGCGGGCGCTGACCGGGTCGGACGAAACCCTCGAAAATGCCTACCTGATGCGGCTGGGGCGTGATACGGGGTCGCCAACCTGATGCTCACCCGCTACGGCGACGAGGCCGTGGCAGAAAGCGCCAAACGAGCTGACGAGCTAGCGGCAGATGCCGATCTTGCCGGCGTGGCACTATGGCTGCGCGTCATCGACGCAATCAGGCAGCTCGCGATCACGACACCAATAGGGCCGGTACACTAGACGGTCGCTCCCGCGGTCGGGCCGCAGCCGCACCGGACGCTGTGAGGCCCACGCCGGGTTCAGCCCCCAAGGCGTCGGGACGTGAGGGGCTCGCGCCCACTGGTTAACGATCCCACGTCCGGGTCATGCACCTTTGACCTGACCGACGAAGAAACCGCGGCCCTGCTCCGGGAGCTGGACGGCCTCATTGATGGCGGGCGCTATTTCCTGTCGCCGCGCATCAAGACCCTGAAAGCGATCCGCGCCAAGATGAGGCCGGGAGCCGGTGCGGGAGCCTTTGCCGCCGCCGCCGAAGCAATATGCGCCACCGCGGGCGACCCGGAGGCAGAGATGGCGTACGGGCCGCTGAAGCAGGACGCGTTCGGCTGGTCTCGGTCAGTTACAAGCGAACCATCCGGGCCGTCTTCCCCGTCGGCGTAACGATCGAGCTGGCATGTCATCAAGAATATTGGCTGACAGATGCGGCAGACAGCCGCAGTCCGCGAATTACTTAATTTTAGGGGATCAGTAATATTTGCAGGCCAATTTCCGCCATGCAATTCTTAACCTGGCGAATTGATGATGCCGACTTTTACGTCCCTGCGTTGCCTGATTGCAGATAGCCGTGGCGTCACTGCGATCGAATATGGACTGATCGCGGCACTGATCGCGGTCGGCTCGTTGATAGCCATCAATTCGGTGAGCCTTACCACCACCTTCAGCACGGTCGCCGCCAGTCTTTAACAACTAGAAATCGGCGGAGCTAGCGAGCGCAGCCTTTCCGCTCCCACTTGTCCTTGGCTTTCGCGTCCGCGGCGGTCTGCCATTGCGTTCGCGACGCTATCGGGTCCGCCGCAATCCAGCGCCCGGATGTGATCCTTGACATAGCCAGGGCAGGTGTCGGTCGTGCGCCCCGTCGAAGGGCAAGGATGCAGCCTTTGAAATTCGTGTTTGACAGTTGACGACCGATACTCGCGCGCCGGTGCGAGGCATGGCGCCAGCCCGACATAGCACGGCAGCGCGGCGAAAAAGAAAGTGCGGCTCAAAGACATGACCGGGAGAGTGCCTCAGCCAGCGTCAAAGCAGCGACAACGCGGGCACGGGAACCGGGCTAATCGGATCACTCGTGCGTGAGAAGGAACACCATCGCGAAGGGGCAGACGACCGCTGTGAGGCTCCAGAAGGTCTGCATGGCCTAATGCCACGACCGCGCAAATGCCTCGATCAGCGTTACCACAGCGCCCGGACGGTGTCCGCTACCTGAATGCGAACGTGAGAAGCTGTGTAATGCAGGCCCCGCCAGCCATCCCCAGGAGCACCGCCCGCCAGAGATCCTCTCTCGTTGGCATGACTGCCAGCCGCGCCATGATCCGCTCGGCGTCAGTCTGGCGCTTCGGCGTCGGAGGCTCGAATGGTCGCGCAATTAGCTGGTCTTCGTCCATCCGCCCGGTATGCCCGAAGATGGTTGATCAAACGTTACAACTCGGGAAGCGCTAGGCGCGTCGGATGCTCGGAACAGCGAGATCATTGCGGTCACGATCCGGTGCAGTCTCACCCAGTTCGCCCGGCACCTGCGAAATTGGCGTTCGGCGACGACGCGGCTCATTCGATGACCTCGTCGGCGCGGGCGAGGATCGAGGGTGGGATAGTGAGGCCGAGCGCCTTGGCGGTTTGAGATTGACCACCAGCTCGAAGGTCGTCGGCTGCTGGACCGGCAGACCGGCCGGCCTGGCGCCCTTGAGGATCTTTCCAGCGTAAATGCCCTCCTGGTGCCATCCGCTAGTGCGGCTCGCTCCATAGCTGATCAAGCCGCCAGCGGTGACAAATTCACGCGCAGGATACATCGCCGGAACGGCATGGCTGGATGCCAGTGCCACGAGTTGCTCAAGCCGGGTATCGAACAGTGGATCGCCGCCGACGAGGAGCGCACCGGCCTGCAGCTCGACGAGGGAAGCGAAGGCGGCGTCGATCTCGCCCTCGGCGCTGGCTTGCAGGATTTGAAGCTGTATTCCCTTCGCGCGCGCCGCTTCCTGCCCGTTCTGTCTGATTTGTTCGGCAAACGCGTTCTTCGGGTTCACGAGTAGGGCGATCACCTTGGCCTGGGGAGCCAGCTCGGAGAGCAGCTCGAACCTCTTGGGGGTGAGCTCGTCGCCCAGAACGCTGACGCCCGTGAGGTTGCCTCCCGGCCGGGCGAGGCTAGTGATCAAGCCCAACTCGATCGCGTCGCCTACGCCGAAGACGATTGGGATCGTCGCGGTGGCGTCTTTTGCCGCTAGCGCCGGAGGAGTGCCCCCGATCGCTGCGATCACGTCGACTTTGCGGGTGACGAGATCAGCGGCCAATGACGGCAGCCGATCGTAGCGGCCTTCTGCCCAGCGGTATTCGATCGTCACGTTTTGGCCCTCGACATAGCCGGTTTCGCCAAGTCCCTGGAGGAAGGCGGCCACAGCCGGTGCAAACGCTCTGGGCGCCCCGCTGCCGAGGATACCGATCACCGGCATCGCCTTCTGCTGTGCGCGGACGGCGGGCGCCGTCATCATCACGCCGCCGAGCAGAAGCACCAACTCGCGCCGCCTCATTGGATCACCCTGTCGCCCGAAGGAGGTCGCGCCCTGTTCCGGTTGGCCGTCTCACCCCGCTCTCCCCAATCGCTCCGGCTCGGGTTTCGATCCGCCATACGATACCTCATACGGCGGTTTGAAACTTCCCGGAGTTCCTGCCGAGTTTAGGCGCAGTTACCTGCGCCGTGAGGCCGATTTTCCGCAGGTGGAGCCGCGCCCGCCGACCATGGGAGCTACTGGACGTTGGCGCTTTCCGTCGATACCGAGGTTAAGGTTCCGCTATGATCGGCGTCGCTGAGGGAGGGCCATGAAACAGCCCGTCGAACGCCGTCTCGCCGCGATCCTTGCCGCCGATGTGGCTGGCTACTCACGGTTGATGGTGCGGACGAGGAGGGGACGCACGAACGCCTCACAGCGCATTTCCGGGAGCTAGTTGATCCGAAGATCAGGGAGCACAGGGGCCGCACTGTAAAGAACACCGGCGATGGCATGCTCGTCGCGTTCCCGAGCGTGGTCGATGCGGTGCGTTGCGCGGTCGAGGTGCAGCGGGAGATGGTCGAGCGCAATGCCGATGTCCCGACAGAAGAGCGGATTGAATTCCGCGTCGGTATCAATCTCGGCGACGTGATCGTTGAGGGAAACGACATCTTCGGCGACGGAGTGAATGTCGCGGCACGCTTGGAGGCGCTCGCCGAGCCCGGCGCGATATGCATCTCGCGAGTGGTGCGGGACCAGATCCGCGATAAGCTGCCTTACCCGTTCGAGGATAGGGGGGAGCAGAGCGTCAAGAACATCGCGCGACCCGTACGGGTCTATGCAATGCGGCTCGAAGCCATCGCCGATCTGCCGGCGACGCGCCTGCCGCCCGCCACGCCCATCCCGCCTGCCGTTGCGCCACGCCTGTCGATCGTCGTGCTGCCCTTTGCAAACCTAAGCAACGACCCCGAGCAGCAATATTTCGCGGATGGGATCACCGAAAATGTGACGACCGATCTGTCGCGGATCGCCCGCAGTTTCGTGATCTCTCGCAATACGGCGTTCACCTATCGGGACAAGCCCGTTGATACGAAACAGATCGGCCGCGAGCTCGGCGTACGCTATGTGCTGGAAGGCAGCGTCCAGCGGTCGGGAAACCGGGTCCGCGTCACTGCCCAATTGATCGATGCCGAGACCGATGCGCATGTGTGGGCGGAACGGTTCGCCGGCGACACTCCCGATCTGTTCGCCCTGCAAGACGAGATCACCAGCCGTATCGCTGTCGCGCTCAACCTCGCGCTGGTCGGCGCGGAGGCTGCTCGGCCAACTGGTAATCCCGACGCGCTTGACTACATTTTGCGAGGACGCGTCGCATTTTATAAGCCCGCGACGCGCGATGACCTTGCCGAGGCGATTGCCTTGTTCGAGCAAGCCTTGGATTTCAATCTGCATTCCGTTGAGGCACAAAGCTGGTTGGCGCTCACGCTCGCGGTCCGCGTGCTCAATCAGATGACCGACACGAAAGCGGCCGATATCGCCCGCGCGGTCGGGCTGGTCGGGCAAGCCTTGGTGGCATCGCCCAGTAGCCTAATTGCCCATATGGCCAAGGGCCTGCTTCTGAGTGTGCAGAACAGACACGCGGAGGCCATTCCCGAGTTTGAGGCGGCGCTCGCGTCCGATTGCAACTCGGTGGGTGCAATCGCCAATCTCGGCCGCGCCAAGTTCTACGCCGGGTCAACAGAGGAGATGATCCCGGCCACGGAGCAAGCCATCCGCCTCAGTCCCCGCGATCGGTTAATCGGCATTTGGTATAGCCGGATTGGGGATGCGCATTTGCTGCAATCGCGCATGGACGAGGCGATCCTTTGGTTCGAAAAGGCGCGCAGCGCCAATCCAGCGCTACCTTTCGTTCACGCAAGTCTTGCCTCTGCTTATGCCCTCAAAGGCGAGAGCAAACGCGCCGCCGCCGAACTCGCCGAGGCGCGCAGTCTGGTCGGCGACGATCGTTATTCGAGCATTGCCCGCTTGCGGGCGGTCGGATATTGGGGCGTTCCGAGTATCCGAGCGCTACACGAAGCCACTTTTTTCGCCGGCCTGCGCAAGGCCGGAGTGCCGGAGGAATGAACGGGAACTAGTCCCACCTGCGGGAACGACGCGATCGAGGAACGGATCGAGGGCTGATCAAAGCTTGTCGAGGTCCCTCACCCCAATCTGCTCAGCTGGCACCCCCAGCATCGCCGAGATCGCGGCGCGCGCCTCGGCCCCGTGCCGCACCAGCGCCCGTGACCAGCTCGTCTGGCCTGGCGGTCGATAATCGTTAAGAACCCCCCAAACCCTAATTATATCTCTAAAAGACTCTAGGGGGTTCTTCGCAGTCCAGCGCTCGGCGGCCGTTCTGTGTATCCCATAGTTCGGGGAAGAGTCGGGTCAGCTGCTTGGGCGCCAGCGGGCAGCGCCGGAACTCTTACGTCCTTCAATAGCGCGGCGGCGGTGGATAATATGGAGGCGGTGGTGGATTCATCGGCGCTGCCTGCAAGCGGTTCAGCTCCTGTTGGTTCAATTGTCTGGCGATGTTGCCGCCCGACCGGCCCACCTGAGGCGTATAACTCGGTTGAGGTGTATAGCTGGGGGCCGGCGAGTAAACTGGCGCCGGCGCCGGATAGTACGGATAGTAGCCTGGCGGATAGGGGTAATACGGGTATTGGGCATATAAGCCTGGAAAGGGGAGGCCGACGCCGATGAAGACGCCGGCATTGGCAGGCGCCGGCGCAATGGACCAAGTGCCGATGCTGAGAGCAGCGGCGGCGACAGCGGGTATCCAGAGACGCGAATGCAGCGAGATTTTCCTGACGCTATCCATATTGGCCTTCGAGCTAAAGAGTTGCGGACGCCACGGGCCATACGGTCAAAATATGCAGGCTCATCCCCTCGGCAACCCCCGACCCGCTCAATGACGCCCGGGCCGAGAGGGTGTTGCAGTGTTGGGAGGGGGAGGAGTCCCATGTCGGCCATGCCGGCCTCTGACTACGGCGCCCAGAAATACGGAGCCCTCGCCTCCCTGCCGCTCCTTACCATACCAGCACCGGCGCGACAGCCCCAATTGCGGCCAAGGCGCCAAGCGCGGCCCTCAACACGATCCACCTAACCCGGCGCGGGTCGGGCAGCCGGGCGAGCGGCTCTCTCAGGAACGCCAGTTCGTCGAGGATCACGGCGAAATCCTCGCGCGCTTGGCCGCTTGCCGGAGGGTCAGGCGTTCGGGATCGTCTGCGACCGAAGGTTGTGCGCGCAAATCGCTTAGTGTGTGTAACCCCAACCCCATGGTTGAGGGGCGCGGCGCCAAACGGGGGAGGATTGTACGGCCCCGCGCCCCAGCCGCCGTAAGGACGCCCTTCGTCCGGAACGCAGTCACCCCCATGCCAATAGCCCCATTGGTCGCGCCAGTGGTGGCGGTGCCAGCCGCGTCCGCAGCCGTCACGCACCAGCTCTAGGGCGGACTGGCGCCAAGCTCGATCGCGCTGGGTTTGGGCGGAAGGGGTGACGCCAATACCGATGCGGCTGCCAAGGCTATCCCGCTAACGACCACCACGCTCACACCGCGCATCTGAGCCTCCATCAGGGACCGTGGACCGCACTGTAGGGCGGCTCGCATTAACAGAGACTAAAGTAATCGAGCCGCACCCTCGCTTGCCCTTTCGCCCCCGGTGGCAGGGGGTCAGGCCGGTGGTGGGAAGGTTTCAGCAACCAATCTGTGAGACCGTCACGGATGCTGCGGCGGCACGGGTAGAGGGCGCGATGTACGCCATACCCAAGGGCCGTGACGCCGTCGCCCCTGGCCTAGGGTGCGATCCCGCCGCAGCACCTCAGCTAGACCCGGAGACTGCCGTGGCGCGAGCAGCCCACGGATCAACTCGGCTCGCTGCCTGAGCCACTGCTTCTCGGCCGGTTCTGTGGCGGTGGAAAGTTCAGCCTCGGTCTTAGCGAGCATCTGCGGCAGGGCCACCGCGAGTGGAAGGATGGGGCGGTCGAGATAGGGCGAGGTCATTGTGCGGGTTCCCATGCAGTGGCTTGTCAGGCCATCGCCAGCGGCCGGCTGGTGTCGGGGGCTGACAACGCGGCATAGGTCGCGCGGAGTTATTCGAGCCGGTCGCCCGGCCTTATATCCTCGCACCCCCAACATATGGAAAGCCGCCCGGTCTCGGGGGCAAACCCGCCTATACTCTGCGTTGTCAGCGCCACGGGCATGATGACGCTGTCTGCCGTCCGAAGCAAGTGCGGGGCGCGGCCTCTTCGGGATGTACGCGGGCGCGTCAAGGGTGCGGGCTCTCGTCGGCGCCCGACCCTACCGTCGCGGCATCGATCGCGACTACCCGCTTCCCTTGGAATTGCCTGCTCTATCCCACTGTGCTGTCAATGTTTCAAGAACATCATCGAAGAGATCGAGGTACTCCTTTGCTATGTCACGCGAAATTGCTGCCGGAGTGGACAAGACTTTCATCTTGGCTCCGATGTCCACGTAAAACCCTCGTTTCTTAATTCGTTCAAACTCCTTACCGTAGGCTCGCGCGAAGTGCTGCAATGAGCCATCTGCCATGACTTGTTTAAAGGCGGCCATGAACAAACCAAAATCGTCTTCGGTGAATTCGCCCACCTCCTCAAAGTCGAGGGCACATTCAAGCTCTGCAGGCGGTTTTTCTTCGTCGGCTGTTAACTCCCGCCTCAACTTCGTACACCGTTTACGGAAGCGATCAGCGGCCTCAGCGCTTATCTGGCGCTCGGCGATAGTCGCGCGCAGAGCTGCTTGAAAGCGCTTTTGCATTAGGTACGTGGTAAATTTGATCTGTTTAACTGAATGGACGTGCCACTCGCTTCGAGAAAGAGGCTGGTATCCGGCGAGGGCCATAAACTTCGCAAGCTCTTCAAGCGCAAGAACTGAAAGCGAAGCGCAGGAGGCATAGCGTTCGTTTCGGAATAGGAGGTGTGCGTCACTATAGAGCCGTAATGAGTTACCTAGGAACTCGGTTGCGGCGTCGTCTGGGGCTCCCCATTTGGCAGCGAATGTCATCTCGGGCACGGCCATAGCCTCGTGCTGTGCATAGTAACCGTGCCGCTATCGCCACGATGCGCTACCGCGGGAAGGCGAATGTAGCTCAGCTGCGGCTCGTCAACGAGCGGACTGGTTCGATACCTCATCAAAAACTCGCTAATCACTCCGAGCGAAAGGCGCCCCTGTTAGTGCAACGCGGGGACATCGCGCCATGATCTGCAGCTTGGGCGTTGTGGATCATCACGGTAGCGCCGATCGCTAGGATGCTTCATCGCGTGTTGTGGCCCGCGCTCGGGGGTAGCGCCTCAGTCGGGAGGGCAAAACGCGGGGCGAATTTGCGGAAGCTCGGCGATCGCCACGCAACCTTACTGACTCGACCAACGCAGGATGATCTAGGCCGCGTCTCGTTAACGGGATCGAGCGGGCGCCCAAGACACAGCCAGTTCTGGACCAATCATCGTAAAAAAAGAAACAATCGGATGGGTTTGTGACGCTAGAGACGACGCTAACAGGACGCCGAGTGTAGAATATAAACGCGCCCGTTCTATTTCTACCGTCGGGTCTGGTCAACGTATCCTTCACGTGGGACATCAATGGAGAGGCTTTCAGATACGCAATATTGGTTTGTCGTGGCAGCCGGTTTGCTTACACCCATGCTCACCTTCTGGATCATTGACATCGTCGGCTGGGTCCTGCGTCGCACTCTTTGGCGTCACCCGGAAATGCCACCTCAGTTGGGCCCCAAGCCGGCCTGCGACGAACCGGCTGGCGTTGCCGCTCCGCCAGGCTGAGGCGGACGGCTTGCTGACCACCTCGGTGCTAGATCGCCAACGCCGTGGCATTTGTGTGGCCTCCTGAGCATAGGTGGAGTGCCCGGTCGTAAAGCCCGTTTCGACCATTGCTTGGTGGCGCTTTGGAGCGACCAAAAGTGAATGATCAAAAGAGCCCCGCCTCACGGCTCAGTGTGCCGGATTGAGACCCCGCCACGATCGAAGGGGAAGCCTCTGTGACCACCTACCTCGTCACACTCCGCGACCGCGAAACCCAAACCGTCGTGGGTTACTATAACGGCGCCTGGACGACGGACCGGCATCGCGCCCTCACCGTCCGTAGGCGCGAGGCTGCGGAAGCCCATGCCGCCCGCATGCGGGATTGTTGTCCGCGCAACGCTGACGTTATCAAGGTCGAGATCGCTGCCACCGACCAGCACTTACCGCCAGCGTTGAGACCTCGGACGCGGGAGGAATGAGATCCGAGGCGCGCGTCGCGGTCTCGATCACGACGGGATAGGTAATCGAGACCGAACGAGGGTGAGGCGACGAACGCCAGGCCGGCATAGCAGTTGGACCCAACTTTGGACCCAAATGCGCCGGGAGCCGAAGGGAGAAGGAGGGACGAACGCTCGCCCATGGTCCCAAAACCCTAGCCGCTGAGTGACAAAAGGGGATAGAGCGACACTGGAAGGGACACCGGTAGAGGTTTTCGAGACCGCCCCGAGGGTAACGGCTCTTCTGGTGAGCTGCTGTGGCGGCGATGCGTGCCGCGATAGCGGTCCGCTTAGCCGTGAGTGATCACCACCTTCCCGAAATGGCCGCGTCCCTCGAAATGCCGGTACGCTGCCTTGGCCTCGGCAAACGGGAATGTCCGGTCGATCACCGGGCGCAGGCGATGCAGGGCGATGGCCCGGTTCATCGCCTCGAAATCGGCGCGGCTTCCGACGCTGATCGCCCCGACCGTTATGCCGCGGCCGGTCAGCAATAACGGGTCGAGCATCGTCCCCGATGGCGACAGGCTCACGACCGGTCTGTTAGTCGGAGCCCAAGTGCACTGACTTTGTCGCGCGAAAAGCTGAGCTCCACAGAGAGACGAAAAGCTGACGGACAATCCCGATCAATAGGATGCAAAACAGCGTGACCAGCGATTGAAGCGAACTGCATCATTGTAGTCGCCGACGGTCGCGGCCAGGTTTTCCGGCGGCAGACCCCCGCCTCGGCCAATGCCTGCTCTCGTGGACTTGGATGGAACATTCCAAAAAACACAAGGGGCGGGACGTAAGTTTATTGATCAAGGCGGTCATCGCCAAGGCGCGAGACATCGCGACGGCCGTGGACAGCGCGGGCCTGCTCCCGCAGGCGGAGGAGGCGCTGGCGCAAGTGGAGGAGTGATAAGGCAAGGATGGCGTTTCTTGAGGAGAAAGGTTGTGTAAGCTGGGACATATCGGCGGCTCCAAGAAGGAGCGGGAGGGAGTACTATGGCAACGAACCCAAATAGCATGGTCCAGGAAGCCGTTGACGCCGCCATCAGCAAACGCGGCGAGATCGGCCTGCAGGTAGTGGCCTATGTGGATGGCAAACAAGTCGTCGATGTCTGGGGTGGCCTCGCCGATATAACCACTGGGAGGCAGGTCGATGCTGA